>Ga0307981_1003260_pt1 | contig 12276 bp, 11 predicted proteins | sample OrgLakmetagen987_FD_201849 | JGI IMG/M metagenome (GOLD analysis project Ga0307981, IMG submission 201849) | Saline water microbial communities from Organic Lake, Antarctica - #987 | ecosystem: Environmental > Aquatic > Non-marine Saline and Alkaline > Saline | place: Antarctica: Organic Lake... | reverse complement strand
AGGTTCACATTCCTTCTCATTTAGATGGGAACGCTACATCCCCTTTTTGGAAGAGGTTCACATTCCTTCTCATTTAGATGAGAACGCTACATCCCCTTACGGTTAGGGATATCCTGATATCACCACAGTCAACAAGGAGGAAGAAGAAAGAAAGAAAGAAAGAAGGCCATAAATAACAAAAAATGAACAGTTCCTCTTCCCTCCTCTCTTCCTTCCTCTTCTTCTTCTAAATTCTAAATGAAAATATAAAATCTCAAAATTCCTCTTGAAACGGATACAGCTTTTAGGTTTTTGTTCATTCCATCATCATCAATCATCACCATAACATCATCCGATACATACATCATAAGCCCCCCTTGACCTCTATCTAGGATCAACAGAAAAGGTAAATCACCATGAACGGACACGAACCACCCAAAGTTCTTGTTCTCTACAGAATAACTAACGTAAAGGGAGATTCCGGTGCCTACAATGCCTTCGAACTGCCAGGTAAAGGGACTGTAAGCCTCGGTGATGTGAAGAGTAATTGCCACGCTCTTGCACGTTTGAATTCAGCAGGTGCAAGCGGGTATCACTGGCGTGTCCGCGTAGATGATAAAGTTACCAACCCAAAGGCTGCTCCAAAGTATTCCTGGTGGGATGTACAAGATGAAAGCGCTCGCCTTCCAGTGAAAAATGTTACCTTTACAGAACTGAATCATATCTTATCGCCCCCCAAGAGGAATGTAGTCAGTGATGATTCGGTATCAAGGGGCGGATCCAGTATGTCCCGTTCGTTGGGGAAGGCACTGAAGGGAGTAGCTGCAACTGTTGATGGTGGAGCATCTACGGCGCATCATGCAAATTTCCCTCGTGTTCCAATCATCATGTTCAAATTGTTGGATGTTACCAAGATCTACGACAAGCATTCTGGATCTGATGGATCTGCAGCTCCTAGGGTGAAGACTGCAGCTGCTCCCCGTAGAACTCCAGTACCTGCGTCTGTGCCTGTATCTGTACGTCAGACATCCCAGAGACGTGCGGCAGCGCCTGCAGCGAGAACCCAAGCTCCTGCTGCTAGGCGTCCAGCATCACAGCGTCAGGGACAGGAAGGGTCATTGATGGACTTTGGAACACCTGCCCATGCTTCTCAGCCCGCAAGGACGCTTCATCGCTCAAATACTTCGCCTCCACCTGTTTCTAACGAGACTAGAGCTCAAAAGCTAAAGAAAGAATACGAACAGAAAAAAATGACGGAGAACCGTGTTTGGGATGATGTTGATCAAAGATGGGTGACAGTCGATGCGAATAAGGGAACAGCTGCAAATCAATCCACAGCGTCTGCTCCACCAGGTGGAAACGTGGCCAGTAGCAAGTCAAGAATGAAGCCGGTTTCTCTTGACAATGTTGATACAGCTGGAAAGAGTGCCAATGTTGCAAATGCTGTACAGAATAGAGTGAATGACATGAAGGAATCTCAAGATAAGGCTTTGCAGGAAATGAGAGATCGTGAAGCTTCAAAGGCCAAGGGTGAAGCTGAAGAGGATTTGGTTCGTCAAAAGCTTGAACCGAAGATTAAGGCTTGGGCAGAGGAGCATGGAACGAAGAAACAGTTGCGGGCACTGCTCGCAAATCTTGACCAGGTTCTCTGGTCAGGTTCGAAGTGGAAGCCAATTGGTTTGGGTGATTTGTTGGAAGATAAGAAAGTCAAGCTTGCCTACCATAAGGCATCGAGAGTTGTTCATCCAGACAAGACTATGAATCTGGGAGCGGAGGAAAGATTTATTGCAAAGAGGATTTTTGACTCCCTGGCTCAAGCAAAGACTATATGGGATGATTCCAAATAATCTGGATCTCAAAACTTGTTATCATAATTTTATCAAATGCCTGTACGAATCTAGTGTATGGTAGTTAGAAACCTACCTACATAGCAGGTAGAGCTACCTGGTACCTACATAGATACCATCAAATTATTTCACCAATGACCCGCGTTATGCACCGAAACATATTTATCAGGTTGGGAATCTAAATCACGCGCCACAACCGAGAAGAAGAAGCAAACGAAAAACAGAGGACAGAAATAAAAAACAAATAAAGCAAGTCTCAAGTCTCAAGCTCTTATCTCTAATCTATTCACTCATCACATAATATTATCACATCATCCATTCTGCAACCAACATGTCCAAAGATCTCGATGACAAGTGGCCCGTAGAGGTATTTCGATACTCCAATGGAAAAGGCTGGGAACTGTTCCAACAAGCGAGCTCTTGCCTTGACAAAGTTACCGCTTCTCCGAGAAGAAACTGTGTAGAAGTCCGAACTCTACGCTTGCGCATCCACATTCTCCAACAGCCGGATACGAAGTATTCTCAAATACCATGTGATGATAATGATAAGAAGAAGAAACGGTCACATACAGCTAGCGTTGTTCGGAGAAAGGATACACTGCTTCTGAGCAAAGGAGATTTAGACTTTGGAGCTGTAGTTCTCAAGTTTAAAAGCATTACTGATTGTGTAGCTTTTACGGATCGTCTCACGAAACTCAACCAAGGCCACAGTTACGAAGCGAACAAAGATAAAGCAGATCAACGTCCGGCTCGTGATGTCGAAATGCAGTCAGGAAGCGGTGATGATGAAAATGACGGAATAATTTCAAAAAATGACGAGGATCAAGGAAATTTCACCATTCAGTCTCACTTGATTTCACTCCTTCACGACAAGGACTTTCTTGGGTTCGTAGATAGGCTTGAACATTGTTTGACCTCGAACAGTGACTGTGTGAAGATGCTACAAGCTCATGAACACAGACACGGGTCTTCGTAGGGTCAGACGCGATTTTATTCAGACAGACTATTGACTATTGTACTGTTGTACCAAAAGAATGAAGGAAAATGTAAAGTTACTCATCTAGATTATCCGTGTGAATTTCCTCTCTTAAAATCTACAAAGTATTGCAACGCATGATCTGAAGTTGATATATTTCCGTGTTTGCCTAGAACAAATATCTCGTAAGCGTCGGCTGCATATTCTCCGCAGCCGTAAAGTCCTGTGATATCACTGCGCGAGAGATTCATTTCATTCTTCTGCTCAAGATATTTTCCGAGCAACAATGTATACTCTTTCGAGAATCTTCTTAGTGTCTCTGCTCTACGATATCTCATGCCAATCGGACGAATGATGTTGGAAATGATATTGAAATCCCCATTCGCCATGCTTCTTGCATTCGGATATTCTTCCAGAAGTTGGTGCATTATGAAATCGACTTGATCTCGACAGGTACGATTAAGAAGAATAGTTGATATAAGTAGGCGCCATGGATCTTCGATGAATAGCTCTTCAAGAAGTCCAAATGGAGAAACTTGTATATCTGCAGATTCGGTTGATTCTTCTACACTGAACAAGGCCCGTCTCGCAGATGTCTTCCGAACAGAATTTTCTTTACAAATGCATTTGATGCCATACATTGGAGAACTACTGATCAATTCCGATTCAATTATTGAGCGATCCTTGTATTGCAACGATCTCAGCGTTGGGTGTACCTTTGCCTTGGCAGCTGGTGATGAATTCTTTACATGCATCCTCTGCGTACTACAATCTACGAAACCAAGCGCTTTCAGCACACCATCACCATTATCAAACACTTTCCCGTTTGCTGCGGCAAAAAGAACTTTGGGTTTTAACCCAGTGTCTTCAGTTCCACCAACCTCGACAGAAAGATAACACTTCCATCCTTTCAATACATCATCAGGCGATATATTTCCATAATGGCAAATGCTTAACCGCAACGAATACCAATCCCGAGCAGGGGAAAATGCCCTTAGATAACAATTATGGCGACATAAATGACAAAGCGCAGATGAAATAGCTTTGTTGAAATCTTTACTGATGGGTTCTTGACGCAAGCTTTTTTGAACTTTTTGCTTGAACACCATGCACATGCCAAAGTGATCCGAGATGGCAAGTACCATCTCATCGTTGGACAGGGTCTGATTCGCCCTCAAGCAGCTGAAGCAACAGCATTGCGAATGGCCAATAAGCGTTTCAACGAGGGACCCAAGTCTTTGAACAGACCCCATTGCAGATGAAGGGGATCTCGAGAAATAGTCACTAGTTTTGTTCAAAGTAAAGGATGGTGCCCTTTCGCTCTTTGGGATAGATTCTTCTTGCGATGATCGTGCCATGTTCCACTTAAGACATCTAGTTGCTTGGTAGTAGTTGTTAGTTGCTACGAAGTCGTTAGGAAATAATGCATCATACAACTTGCACCTTTTGAACATCTATGATATTTAGGTTCGTATTTCATGCCTCTCAAATTTTAGCCAATTTCCCATTATTTCTTATTTCTATCGCCTCAAATCAATTTGCTTTCTGCGTCCCCGTCTCCCCCCTATTTTCGAAAGCAAGCAAAGAAGTTTTATGACCATTCAACCGGCAAGCGGACAACACCACACACCACACAAAGGTTTCAAAACCACAAAAACTGCTTCCTTCCCCCTTCTTAATCATCCAAAGTGTTTCCACAACGAAGCTATCCAACTAGAATTGGCACCATGAACATGAATAAGTTGGACCACAATCGCTACAATGTCCTCATTGAGTTCGCTCATGTCCATCTCGAATTCCAGCGACCAGAACTTGAATCAGTATTGCTTTTACATGATATTATCATTGGTAGAGATTGCATCGAGATTCCCCTTCCATCATCGATGGTAGAAGTGAAGAGTTACAGACCTTTCCTCATTTTATCATTTGATCATAAATATGCGAATGAAAAGTTTAGTCTGGACGATGAAGAAGTTCTTAGCAGCGATCTTTCTAGATACTCGGCAATCACTAAAGATAGACCGACGATAGCATCTGCTCTCTCGCGATGCACTTTAATTAGAAGTGCCATTGAGCTTTGGGGCGCAGGGGGGAGTTTTGATGTTTGTTTAGCTCATGTTGCTGATTTATCTAACGGTTCTGCTGGTGAATTTCTACTTGCAAAAGGCATGAAGCCATCCAGTTCGTGGAAAATCACTATTCATACACTTGGGACAAAATTCAACAGAGAGGAGCACGAAGAAATGAGAATGAAATTTGCGTTCTTAAAATTCCCGGGCAAAGTACAAATGAAAGATCCTACCAATGAATTTCTGCTCATCCGTGAAGTCGAGCTGGATTCAAACGGTGGCTTGTTGCATGATAAAGACAATTCTAGGCCGCCACTGGCAGTATTTTTTGGGAGAATTCTAGGGGGGAAAAGAGACTGGCGAGGTGGGGGACGGTTAGAGCAATCGAGTTTGAAGAGGAGATCATACCTAGGCCCGACAAGTATGGATGCAGAACTTTCTTTAATCATGACAAACCTTGGTCTAGTGAAAAAAGGATCTTTCTGTTTTGAACCCTTTGTAGGTACAGGGTCGATCCTTTTAACTTGTGGCTTGAGAGGTGGTTATTGTGTAGGAGCAGATATTGATCTTCGTATTCTGAGGGGTCGCTCGGACGAAGAAAATGTTTTGACAAATTTTGAGCAGTACAAGCTCGATCGGCCCGATTTAGTTCGGAGTGACAACGCTTTATACCACAGACATTATCGCACCACGAAACCTATGTATGATGCAATTATTACCGACCCACCCTATGGTATTAGAGCTGGAGCTCGTAGAACTGGTACTAATAACCGCGAAGTTCGGTCGGTTCCTGATGATAGACGACACGATCACATAGCACAAACTAAAGTATATGCAGTCTCTGATGTAATGTGCGATCTGTTGGATGTGTCAGCGAAAACACTAGTAATGGGAGGAAGATTAGTTTACATTATTCCATCGATGACTGATTTTGATGCAGAGGTTGACCTTCCACGTCACTATTGTTTGGAACTTGTCCATGTTTGCTATCAGCCACTGCAGACTGAACTCGGAAGAAGGGTTGTAACAATGAAGAAGGTCAAAGAATACAATCCAGCCCAGAAAGAAGAATATTTATCATATGTGTGGGCAAACGGTCCTGAATCTGCTGAAAAATGTGCTAACATTCGCGAACGCTTGATAGAAGCAGCAAAATTGAAACCGGGTTATGAAGGTAAGGCAGCGTACAGAAAGAAGCGGCGTTTAGAGACAAAAGAAGCAAAGAAGAAAGCGAAAAAGGAAGCGACACAATTAGCAATTTCTAATAGTGATGATAATAAAAAATGACTATGAGTTCTACCAAATACTATCGACGGTTATACCAGCGTTAATACACACAAAAATTGTATTATTGATTATTGTATCGCCAAACCAACAACCAAACAACTTCAACTTCTTTAATTCATCACACACAATCATTCTTTACATTTTGATCATTTTTGATCGGAAGCTGAAGAAGATAGCAAAATGTCATTCTTGCCTTTATCAGGAAATGGTGGTAAACAGGATATGTCGTCATCCTCGCAATATTACCATTCGTATCCAGAAACAAAAAGCAGTATTAGTCAGCCTCATTCACCAAGCGCTGGTCTGCAGCCTCCCACAGATTATGAGACAGGGTCCGCTCCGAAATCAACTAGCAATACATATCAAATAACTCAAACTGGACACTCAAATTGGCAGTTGCCCCCTGGTTGGAAAGTAGCGCATAGAGAAACTGATGGGCGAATGTATTTCTTTGAACTCGCAACTGGAAAAACTAGCTGGAATCATCCGAGTGCTCAAGCACCGAAGACAATCAACGGCGAGTCTGTTACAAGTATTCCAGAATCTCCTGCTACAGCATCGAGGCGTCCGGATAGTCACCAATGTTGTGCTGTGTTTTCTTGCTTGGTCTTTCCACCACTGGGAATATTTGCTTTGATTCACTCAATCATGACCTACCGATCATGGTCCAAAGGAAAGTATGGGGATTCGTTTGATCATTCAAGGCAAGCTCACAACTTTGCGTGGTGGGCAATTGTGATATTCTTAGGATACGTTGCGTATCGTTTCTTCTTTGGCGACGGTTGGGAAGGTTACAATATATTTAATTGATGAATGCGTCTATGTGTACAAATAAGTGCAAGATGTAGTCAAGATGTGTTTTGTATCGTGATAGATTAATATTTTGTAAAAGAATGTTCAGCTGTCATCATCTATCGACATATTTATCACCAATCACCACATGTTATTGACTCCTGAAGGAATGGTGATTGTCATTCCATCAAGTTCTTTGGACATTATTATATTGCAACCTAATCTCGATGTATCTGTCGTTCCAAAGGCTAAATCTAACATATCTAATTCAGCTCTGCAAGGCGGATCAAGCTTGGAATAGGATTCTTCATCTAATATAATGTGGCATGTCGAACAAGACATGTTTCCTCCACATGCGCATTCCAAATATTCTCCAAGTAATTCCCGCCCTTCGCCTTCGGTCGCACAAACCATGAAGTTCTCTCCTTCCCTCATCTTAAGCTCAAAACCATAATTATGATGCGGTATTTGTACATGCACAGTTCCAAAGAATGCATTTGGGTCATGTAGCTGTAATTGTTCCTGTACAGATTTCGATAAGGCCTCAAGTCCTTGATATAATTGTCAGTTCAAGAACTAAACGGATTCGCTTCAAACAAGAAGTTACTTTTGATTCCAAGGCTTACCTGGGTTCCCAATACTCCTGAGCTTATCAGCAGTGATAAGGTTTCCGAATACTCCTTTCAACGCATCTTTCATCCCTTCTTGAAGAGCTGGGTCACTGTATCCTAAGGAATATAGGTAGGATGTTGTTTCATCTTCTTCGCTTGTCGAGTGAAATCGCAGAGTATTACACCGATATTTCGTTATCGGAGACAATAGATGTTTACGGAAGCCTTTGTGGAAATGGCTAAGAATCATTGTTGGTTGGTTCGTACCGAGAACTTGTCAGTTATCCGATGTCGTTATGGTCGCATTTTGTGTCAAGTGTCATCTTGTGGCACCCAACACCCAATCTCTATGTTGTTGTTGTGGTGGTGGTGGTGAAACTTCTGAAATAAAAGCTACTCGAGCAGAATTATATAAAGCCTCGTAACCTGTGATCATTTTGTAAATCAGCTGATTGTTATGACTCTAGGTACCTCTAGGTACCTAGCGCTGCTATTTCAAGCATTAATTGAATCAAAGATAGGTAGTACCTAGAGAGAGAGGTATTGTAAGGGCGGTTACTAGCAATGCCATAGGAAAATATGGTATGGACATCTTGAACTTTTGCAGAAGTGATGGGCCAGGGCAAAGGGTTGCATTCACAAATGATAACCATTGGAATGGTATCCTAATCCATGCATGATTTCATTGAAAAGAAGTATCGGAAATAAAGTGTTGATTAATACGCACACAATGTATTAATCAAGATAAGTCATCTCCACCTTATCCACTCGTCAAGTCGATTACAGATTGATAGGTACCAATAATCCCAAAGGCTATTCCAAATAAAACCAAAAACCTTTCCAATAGCAACTCCCACCATTTCAACTCTGTCTTTTCAAATGCATTGAGGTGAAAATAGCAAGGTAAAATAAAACCCAGGATAGTACATATACTCGCACCAACTAAACTCAGAAACTTTCCAAAATCCGGAATTAGCCATGCGATGATCGCCGACAACATAACGACAGAGGCACGAAATGCCTTATTACCTCGTGAACCTTCGCCAAGAATCAAATCTTCCATAACTTCGTTGACAGGAAACATCATGACTGGAAAGGTTAGATAAAGGCCCAAACATAGAGCCAGTTTAACAATAGTTGCTACTGAACCTTCTAAGTTCAGCGTTACCGGTGCCTCCGTCAAAGATCCAAAGGCAAAATACCCACAGCAGCCAAATATAGCCATCAAAGAAGTGATCGCTATCAACGTCCTCCTCAGCAAAGAAGGAAAACACTTTGGATCCACACACGATGTTTCAAGAGGAAGAACCATTCCCACTCCTTCGAGCGAGTACACAGTTACGGCTGAGACATAAAGGATTTTGTTGAAATTGTGGGTCAACACTGGTTCGTGAAAGTTGTGATAAGCCTCCCAGTCTTGGCACATGACAGCTGCCAAACCCGCAATATTTGCAACATCTGCAATCAACGAGAAAGGAGAGAGGTGTTTCATTTCTTTCAATTGAACCAGCAACGCAAGAATGGGGATACACCCAAAGCAGATATATGCCCGATCTATCCCATAAATATCGTTGATATTTGCCGCGATGAATATGATGTACGCAGTTGCGAATCCCATTTGACTAATTACCAAACATATATTAACAAATCGCTCTCCCCTTTCACCCGATATGATTCGGCCGATATCTCCGTAACCTTCGATCCCCGTATGTCCTTTTGATTCAAGTTGCCGCCTTGTTTTTACCAGGAGCAACATGGAGTAGACATTCAGTGCTGATATCACGCCAAGACAAATGACCCCCAACAACCATCCAGATTGAGAGAAGGCATAGGGCATACCAAGCATACCCGAACCGACGAAGGAAATGAATATATTCACCACGACTTGTTTTTTCGTAGCTGTCCCTGGCGCTCCAAATTCTCCATGGTCTCCATCTGAATCGTCACTTCCTGAGAGATCATCGTTGTCGACAAAGTCATCCAGATAGGATTCTTGTTTATCTTCATCGTTGGACCATAAAGGTTGCAACTCCAAGGCTGAAATTTTTCTCTCAACTTTCTTTTTTCTCTCAACTTTGTTGGGCGACTGTTTTTCGTTGTTATCCATTACCTGTTAGATGATGAGAGAGTGTATGCGTTGCAAAGTTGCTTTGTGCTTTGTGCAATGATGAATGTAACATCATCATTATATCATAAAAGTTCGTACCGTTGTGTTGTAAAAGAATGACCGTCCGTCGCTCCTCAGTTTCAAGTCCCATGTTTCTCCTCTTCTTCTCCTCTTTTCTTTTTCGAAATTTCCTAAAAAGCTCTAAAAAGACAAAAATTAAAAAAATGATGAGTCACGTTAAAATGTTGGCTAATAATCGGCAACACGTTGCGTTGTTGTCGATGTGACGTGAACAACAACATCCTTGGACGAATGAGCGAGGAGAGCGAGGTGGTATTTTGATTGGCTATTTTCATTTAGGTTTCGGTGGTGGGCCATCAAACGACAGCCAGCTCATGTGAATCGAAAACTTTCAAATTGGAAAGAACCGTGCTACTGGATATGAATTGTATCACACTATCATCAGCAGAAACTAGAAGACAAACAATTCATTAGGTTCTACTTATTAATCTCTCATTTATTTTTGTTTCAAAAATGTCTCACAAGAGGTCGCAAAACCCATGCAAGCGATGCCGAGGGCAGTCAGCTACGTCCATGAAAACATTAAGTATTTGCATGACAATGCTACAGCTCAATAGTTCCGTCACTGCATTTTCCCCTGGTAGCCAAGAAAACAATCGGGATGGGCCCTTATGCCCACGCCGCTCAACTTTGCCAACAATCAAAAGCAAGGGGAAGTTGCCCCTGGCAAGGAATAGATTGGACCATTTGGATAACATTGGAAATAACTTTGCCATGAGAATGGCACAGCAGAATGAAGAGGTGCAAACAGCTCATACAGAAAGGCTGTTGCATAACGATAGCATTATACTAGATGAAATAAACGACGAAGAAAATGTGCTGGAGCGAAGAACATTTCTTCAGGGGATGTTGACAGCTACATCAGCCGGTTTGTCAATGCCTTCGATATCAAATGCATACGACAAAGCCTATCCTGTAAACTTGGACTTTGCCAATGACGATTCTTCTAGAAATGTTGAATCAATTCGTACAGAGCGCATTTCAGTCAAGAGAGCCACAGTCAAGCAGTCCAAAGATGATATCTTGAAACAACCTTTGGCGTTTCGGAATGTAAAAGATGCATTTGGGTCAGTAGCTTGGAGTGGAGCACTGTGGCTTCTTCTTGGATCTAGAAGCAATCCTCTTGTGAAGCCATTGGCAAATGCCTTGTACGATACTAATACAAGGAAAGGGGCATGGGTAAAGGATCGCAATGATGGCCTTTTTGCACCATTCCCAGCCGCTTTTTCTATATTAATGGGTATCGTCTTCCTATTTTTGGGCATCTTCGTAGACCGTACTCTTCTCCTAACGTCAGAAGGGGACTCTAATGGGATTCTTCAATTAGCTGGCGTGAGTCTAATCGGAGGCGCATCATTGGAGTTAGGAAGAGTTGCATTGGGAGAAAAGAGGAAGACTCGCGATGATGCGGAACGCGATTTGTCCCTTGCAAAAGAATTCGAAGAATTTGCATCCAAGAAATTGCTCTACGGCCAAGGAGGTTCTGCTCATCGCTCAGAAGTTATCAATTCGTTTAGGCGCTACTTTGCCAAGTATCGCGTTGACAATGATCAATATCCACTTGGCGATTTAGAGATTGAGCAGGTCCTTCGCGCATGGAATAAGACGATAGGCAATCAAGAATCAATGAGTCCTTCTGGATTCATCAAGAATATAAAGATCAATTCGAAGGCTGAAATCAAGACTTAACTCTGAAGACAATTTCAATTGACAACATTAGCAAAACTTAAACATCTTTTTAACACTTTTATCAATCAGCAACGTATACCGTACGATTGGGTAGTAGATGATAATAATATACAGCTACATTCTTAGCATCACACCACAGTCTGTCCAAGCGAAGTAGCCTATTCTAACCATTACCGGCAGCGGATACCCTCGGAATATCGTTGAGTTCGGTCAAATTTCCTAGCTTCTCATTAAACTCCTCCACTCGCTCTCGATGACTCTGTTTTGCGATAACTCCAATCTCTTGCTTCTTCCGATCCATCTTCAATTTCATGCTCTTTCTTTCTGCGTCCGTGAGGTCATCATCGTCGTTTTCGCTATCATGCAGAGGCTTCTCGTCAGTTTCGTGCTCAAGCCTTTTGCTGGTCTTCTCATGTTTTGACTTTTTCTTTTTCTTTCCCTTCAACTTGAGCTTTCCACCTAAAAAGGTTGGAGCCATTGTTAATGAGTGCTATTAGTGGTTAGTTATTGATTACTTTGGTGCGGTAGTTAGACAATAACGAGATGCATTATAAGGTACGAATGGTGCAGCCAACAAGGACTACGATTCTTTATCTAGTTTTATCCCCGTTAACCGCCGTTAATAACTTGCTTTGTCTCTCTCTCTTTTCTCCTCTTTCGAAATGGCACATTGATTTTCCATTTTTGTTTGCTTTGTCCTCTGACGACTGACGACGACAAGCTTCTTTGATTTTCTCACTCTTCTACTACATACTACCATACCGTGTGTTTGAAAATAATTGACGGGAAAAATATTGCGCGAATTTTCTAGCCTGAACCAAGAGTCCATTGAAATTCC
>Ga0307981_1003257_pt1 | contig 12280 bp, 8 predicted proteins | sample OrgLakmetagen987_FD_201849 | JGI IMG/M metagenome (GOLD analysis project Ga0307981, IMG submission 201849) | Saline water microbial communities from Organic Lake, Antarctica - #987 | ecosystem: Environmental > Aquatic > Non-marine Saline and Alkaline > Saline | place: Antarctica: Organic Lake... | reverse complement strand
ATGAAAAGGAAAAGTCATAAAGAAGCGGTAAACCAATCTTCGAAAATCATGGGATAAGTATCAAGCGCAGGGCAGCTTGACGACATCACACTTATAAGAATGATCGCGGTGCACCTGGGTGCAGCCCCGAATCAGAGACTGCACCCGGTGCACTGGCTTGCCTCTGACATAAGTATATTTCGACCTATTTGCGGTAGTTTCCCTATATATAGACCTCTAGAAGTCTATCCGCCAACTAGACTAGACTACTCAACACACGGCGTTATGATAAGGGATACTAGTAGACTACAGCAACCACCGCTCGAGTATTTGGTCAGCTACTGTACTATCTACCTAGCTACTAGAGTGGTGTTAATAACTAGAATGGTTTGTACCTACCGGTATTCGTCTTCTACTGTAGTTTACCGTCCATTGGCGCTAGCCACAATTCCGAAATCGGGATTGTCTTGAAAGAAGTTGAGTGGACAAAGCGTAGCTCCGAGGTATAGGCGACGCCCGTCCTTTTTCGCTATCGTCGTTTACGATCGTTTTACTGCTGTACGTCATAGACAACTAGCTAGCCACCGTTCTCCTTCAAGCACTCAAACTATGGACGACTGGCGAACGGTGTAGTGACCATGACCATGACCATGACTAATCCTATGAAGTTAGAGAATATGCAAGTATACATTTACTCGTATGCCTCCTCCATGGCTGGGCTCTATTCCATCGCTTGTCGTTCAACTGGAATTTCCATATACTACTACAGTACCGGGAGGAATAAGCGAGCTAAGAAGCTAATCGACTATCTTCTAAAAGTAATCAAACATCGACACATTCGTTACATGTTATACCAGATACGAGTTTGAGACGGTAAACTTGCTGGAGCTGGTTCTCTCCCTCGCCAGCATCGCAACATGAACAAATCCACACTTGCTCTACGGAAGAGTCGGGATCTTTACAAACGTTGGAGTAGGCGGGTTGAGACCGACGAACCCACCAGCATATCCATTTGCCAAACCACCTCCAGTAGCGTTAAAGGCGACAGTACCCACCATTGCCGCAATCGTGGGGCTGGTGGCACCCGCACCGTTTCCAGTGGTAATACCAGCTCCGGACCCCCCGGCTGTACCAAAATAGCTCGTTCCCTGTCCTGAACCAAAGCCGTTGGACGACGCATATCCAGCACCACTGGCCTTGGCGGCATCGCCCGTGGCGTTACCAAAGGTAGCACCCAAGGTATTACCAAAGCCACCTCCGTAACCTCCAGTAGGACGCGCCCCAATAATGACTGGGGGAGTTCCAGGCACGCCAGCGATAAAAGCTCCATTCTTGGAGTAGTAGCCAGGAGTGCCGGTCGTACCGGAGCCAGGGATCGTCAGGGGACTACCAAAGGTTCCGTATCCAGCCCCTCCATTGGCAAAGTTTCCGTACGAGTTGGCATTGACTTGGGCAAGGGGACTTAGTGGTGGCGTCGTTCCTCCGCCCTGGACTGTGGAAGTCGAGTTGGCTGCACCATTGCCACCGGCAGAGGTGGAAAGGCTTCCTTGGCCGGGACTGCTGGCAAATGAGCTTCCAAAGCTCGTGCCGACGGACAGAGCGGAACCGGTGGCTCCGTTGGAGGGAGCATTCACTATTCCGCCAGTGATGCTGTTGACGGACGTGGCGCTTCCAGTTCCGCCAGCGCTAGAGAAACCACGACCTCCAAAGAGCTGGAGCTTTCTGGATCCCTTGAGTCCTCGCTTGACGGGTGCTGCCGCCTCGGAGACAACAGGGGCCTGTGGTGGAAAGGAGCGAGTAACGCACCGGTAAATGTGTGAGGGACATTCTCAATAATATCACTTTGAAGGGCTGCGAGCACCTCTTACATATCTCGTTTAGCGTTGAACTTACATTGTTATTGTGATTAAGTCGACTCGCTAGCAAAGCAGTCATAGCGAGTGCGCTGACGATGATCTTGGTGGTGGTAGAAACGTTCATCATGGTCACACAGCTGCAGCAGCAGAGGGTCTTATCATTTGAATGTGGGTGTATGTGGGGTGTGGGGTGGGTACAAAACGCGCTATAGTACACAAATTCGGCAAAGCCATCGGTTCGGATAGCGAACACCAGCGATACAGAAGATGATGTCGGGGCCATAACCACCCCCAAGCAGGGGTCTCCATCTACAGTACCCGTAACTGATGACAGTCCCTCTGTCCGAACTTGAAGTTTCAGGATCCCCTACTCAGGGGTGGAAGCGAGCCAACTGCAGAAGTCCCGGCAAATTTCGAAAAAAGACGCGCCATGCCGTCAGCAATTATAAGACATTCCGATCCCGATCTTAAATATCCAGCTAAACTTTACGCAACGAGTCAAAAAGGGCAGTAATTGATAATTGATACAACATAATTACAGTGAGATGGGTACCGGATACAATAGTACTCGATAGCCTAACCATACTGTAGTTTAGGTGCTGTACTGGTACCTGGTACATATCATACGCGTTGGGCCTCCTAGATTTGGATGTACCGTGTATGGGCAAGACACTGAGCATGAGGGCCAATCCAAAAGATCCGGTTCAAGATCACGTCCACGCATTATCGTATTGTATTGTACTGTACTAGTACTGCGCGGCGTGACGTCCCTCTAAAACGTCTCACGTGTAGAGTATCGTACATCGTAGCTACGGTAACCTACTAGCCGCTCGCACGCTGTATTATAGTATGCATGGTACCATAAAAGATTTCGTAGCTACAATAGCTAGCTAGTAGACTAGACGACTCTGTACGTAACATAGGTATGGAAAGCAATTGCCTGAAGTCTTATATACGTTTACCAAATGTCAACACGTGTCTCCACCGGCTTGTACATCAAAGAGCCCTCTGGAATGCCAAAGGCCTCATGAAACTCGGGAATGTTCGATAGGGGTCCGTTGCATCTCATTTCGTTGGGGCCGTGAGGATCGAGAGTGAGCAGCTGCAAAGCCCGCTCCTGCGTAATGTTTTGACGCCAGCACTGCGCCCAGGCCAAAAAGAAGCGCTGCGTCGGAGTAAAGCCGTCAATCAAAACGGTATCGTCAAAGCCTTCCGTGGCCTTGAGAGCACGAAGCGCGAGTCGCAAGCCGCCGAGATCGGCAATATTTTCGCCCGAAGTTAACTTTCCTTGCACCGCCTTGCCGTGCACTTCAAAGTCGTTGGCTTGATCCACCATGACTTGGACGCGCTTCTCGTACTCGGAGGCATCTTTTTCGTTCCACCAATCCTCCAAGACTCCAGCAAAGTTAAATTTACGACCCTTGTCGTCAAAGCCATGAGTCATTTCATGCCCCACCACCGCTCCCATAGCACCAAAATTGACTGCATCATCGGCAGATGGATCAAAGAAGGGATGCTGCAAAATGGCCGCAGGAAAAACAATCTCGTTGAGGCTTGGATGATAGTACGCATTGACCGTCTGTGGAGTCATGAACTGAGAGAGAATGACATCAAAGGGCGGTGGGTTAGTCTAGTGTTTGTCAGTGATTCATTCTTGTCGAGAGGTGCAACGGTAGTTCGTGGTATCGTATTTGACGGGTGGACTTACCCATTTCTCGCGGTCCGTCTCCGCATTCATCTCTTTGGAATCTTGAGCATGGTCAAAAGCTCTCGACTTGAAGACCATGGACAGAAAATTGTCCTTGTCCGTGTCAATGGAGAGTGTGCTGTAGTCAATCCACTTGTTGGGGTACCCGAGCTTGATCCGAAAGCGCGACATTTTCTTGAGCGCCTCTTGACGCGTCTCGTCCGACTTCATCCAGTCCACTTCTCGCAAGCGCTCCTCCAAGGCAGCCCGGACCGATTCCACCACGGCAAACGCCCGCGTCTTGCAGTCTTCGTCAAAATGCTTGGCACAATACAACTGCCCCAAGGCTTCACCGAGTGCAGACTCGGTAAAGGCCATGGCGCGCTTCCAGCGAGGCTTTAGTTCTTGCGTGCCCGAGAGAACTGTTTCGTAAAAGTGAAAATTTTCGTCCACCAGGGCCTTGGAAAGGTAGCCAGCGCAGGACGTGACAGCGTGCCATTTCAGATAAGCGCTCAGCACGGCGGGTTCCACCGTGGTGGCCACAACAGCGACCTGGTGCAGAGCCGCCGTGTGGCGAACGTTCACGTCCCCGAGTGCGCCACTGTCCTTGCCGGTCGATCCCAGCAGGTACGCGTCAAAGGGAAATACATTCTTGCTGGCAGCATTCAAATCGGCCACGGGCATTTTGTTGTAGGTGGCGACTGGATCGCGACTTTCAGTCTTTGTCAGGTGTGCTTTGGCTAGCTGCACCTCCAAGTCAAAGACGTGCGTGGCGGCCTGGACGGCCGCATCGGACGGCGCAGCGGCCGTTGGATCTTCCAAGGCCAGAGTCAGCATGAGCGCCACGTGCTTCTTGTAGGCGTCTCTGTTTTCCTGCTTGTCTTCGTCAAAGTAGTAATCGCGGTCGGGGAGCTGCGACGAATCGAACAGAGCAGAGCAGAACAGTGAGCGTCGTGCAGTTGAGCGGGCGTGTACGTGTGCCGACGCATTTGCGTTTGCGTTTACGAGCACTGTGGTCTCCATAGTCTAGTCGTACTATACACTATACGACACTTACACCGAGACCTCCTTGACTCATTTGGCAAAGCGAGCGGTCCGAGTCTTTGTAATCTGGACTAGCCCCCGTACTCAAAAATGGATAGATACCATAAACCGCCGGCAGCTTTCCCAATAGCGTGGCATACTCGTGCATGTCTTGTTTTTCCAAGGCTGCCACGACCTTGTCAATGGCGGCGAACAAGGGCTTCATGGGCTGCACGCCCGCCGCTTCCACGGCGCTTTCGTCCATGGCAGCGGCATAAAAGGCAGCGACTTTGAGCTCTTGGGCCGTGGCGTCAGTTTTGTCGGTCAAGTCTTGCAAGAGCTGACGGCAGCGCTCTTGCGATTGCACGTGCAAGGATAGAAAGGTGTTCCACGAGGGATATCCGGCCGGAATCTGGTGGTTCTTCATCCAAGTGCCGTTGGCGTATTCGAAAAAGTTATCGTGCGGGTTGACGGCGAGATTCATGTTGGCGCGGTCGAGTCCGAACGAGGGCACTGCTGCTGTCGCTGCTGCTGCTGCTGCTGTCGCTGCTGCTGCTGTCGCTGCTGCTGCTGCTGCTGTCGCTGCTGCTGCTGCCTTGGTGGAATCCTCCTTGGGCGTTTCGCAGTCGAGGCAGAGTTTGTCAAAAAAGTCGCCCGTCGCTTTCGACCAGGGATTGTCGCAGCAGGGACACTTTTCGGGAGCCATTGCAGCAGCAGAAGCCATGTTGAACGCTTAGAGAGAGAGAGAGAGAGACTAGACTAGACTAGACTAGACTAGACGAATGGAATTACAAAGGAAAGGTGCAAGATCCGAAGAATGCCATCGTCGAGCAAAGAAGAACGTTTCCGTGGATAACGAACGAACGAACTAGTTAGTTTCTACAGCATATTGGCGACTGTGCTTCTAACTGTTGGACTAGTTAGACAGACCACGACACTTCTAGTCTACAGCTTGACGGCCACAAAATGAATCATGGTCCGGCCGTGATCGCTGTCCAAGGCGACTTGGTCGTGCAGAATCTTCCATTGACTTGCAGTAGCATTATCTGTACCTACTCCTACTACTATACTTTGGAACAGATCCCGCAGCTCGTAACGTTCCAAGACGTGTTTTTCCTGCTGGCCACAAAAGAGGCAAGCAAGTGAAATGGAGCAAACAAGAATGGTGAGTGGGTGTACCGTACTATTCGCCACTTCGTCTGCAGCACAGCGCAGCACAGCAATTGCAGTACCGTATATAGTCGTGTACACACATAAGATGACTCACCTTTGGATGCGCAAAGTCCCAGGTAGCATCCGGGGTAGCCTTGCCAAACTGACTAATGGCAAAAATGGTACCTTTGGCAAGCAACGGACTCTGCGCCAGTCGTTCCACCAGCGGTCGATTCCAAAAGCGAACGGCAAACAAGCATTGCACCACAACGTTGTTGGTACAAGCTTGCGCCTGCAAAGCAGCCTCGAATGCATTCCAGTCCTCCAAGTGCATTTTGCGACTCGCCGTGCAGTCGTCCACGCCGCAGCGCTTCCAAAACGTGCCGCACTCTTCGTCGGCGGCCCGTGCCGCGTAGCGCTGATCCAGGCCCACGACGCAAAATGTGCGCCGCACATTATTATTGTGAGTAGTAGTAGTAGTAGTATTGGCAGCGGCGGCGGCGGCGGCGGCGGCAGTCCGACCCTGCTCTTTCTTCAAGGCGCCCGCGAGAAAGCAAACGTCACGGCCCGATCCAGCTCCGAGATCCCAAATTTCCGCCACCGCGTCATTTTTATTGTCGTTGTCGTTGGAAATTGATGATGATGATGATGATGATGATAGTGTCTGTTGTTGTTGATGATGTTGTTGTTGTTGCAAGGCCTCCACCAATACGGGCAAGAGAATGCGTTCCACCATGGGTTCGGGTTGCCAGAGACGCGGTGGAGGTTGAAAGACTGCGCTCTGTGGAAAAGGAGACTCTACCGTGGTAGCAGTAGCTGTAGCAGTAGCAGTAGCGGGTAGTACGAGACCCAGGTCGGCCGCTTGCTCCCAAGTCTGCCGGTGGCTCACAATGGCGTGCACAATTTTCCACGGCTTTTGGCGTCGAGCCCGCTTCTTGCGATTGCCAGTACCGTCCGTTCTACTAGCTCGATCACCAGCGCCACCGAGTAAAAAGTCTTGTACCACAGTCTGCAGTGCATCATTGTCGGAATCACCTTGTTGTGGTTGTGGTTGTGGTTGTGATGGTGTGGAATTACTAGCACTAGCACTAGTAGTAGTACTAGTAGTAGCACTAGCAGTAGCAGTAGCACTAGCAGTAGCACTAGCAGTAGCACTAGCAGTAGCACTAGCAGTAGCACTAGCAGTAGCACTAGCAGTAGCAGTAGTACTAGTACTAGCGATGGAAACGTCGTGAAACTGCTCGGGAAGAAGCAGCGCAAACGCAACGTGGCGTGGTGGTAGTTCGTAGGATCTGGCTCGCAGTTCGGTGTAGGGAATGTGCACCACGACAAGCGTGGCGTCGTCTGTGCCATTCATTGGTCGAATGTGGTCGCGTTGGTAGTCTGCCGACAGTCGAATATCCAAGAGAAAAAGTCTCGAGGGTTTTGTTGTTGTTGTTGTTGTCGCGTTCCACCATTCCGTGAGCGATCTAATCGGGAGTGTCGTTGTCATCATCGTTGTCGTTGTCATCGTTGTCGTTGTTGTCGTTGTTGTTGTTCTTCTAGTACTGTAGTAGCTGCAGACATGGGATGCACGCTTCTCGCTGGTCAAAATACAGTGTGATGACAGTGTAAGCTTGCTGGGGCATCATGGTCGACCACACGATGAGAGAGTGGTGTGTTGTTATTTGTTATGAGTTATGTGTCATGATTTTTGTGTTGATTGTTGATTGTTGATTGGCAGTTCGCCCTTAGTCACGCTATACCCGGGATCCAACGGTCGTGTTGAGGAACGTGAGAACCATTCGCTTCCCGCCAAAATCTAAATAAAATCGTTGCAACGGACCATTTTGGTTGCCGACGACCGAATAAATATGTAGTCAGTGTACTGTAGACTATCATACAGTACTAGTATTCTATGCCTCACAACGAGACACAACACACAACACACACGAAGCGTTGGAGGTCAAGCCCCCCCCCATTCAAGACCCTGCCCTGTGCTACAGTCTACCGTTACTCTCCCTTACAGCAGTAGTACAGTAGTGCAGTAGTATATCATGGCCTCCATGTACACGAGCAGCAATAGCGACAGCAATAGCAATAGTAATCCTACTACAGCGAATGCCTCGACAGTATCATCGACAGTATCGATCGCTGCCAAGATTGAAGCGCGCGGCAGCGGTTATTCGCAGTATTCTCCCGTGAGCACGTTGGAACGCCAATACAATGGCACCGGTCCCGGCAGTGTCTGTCTATTTGTCCAAACCAACGCCAACTGCTGCTCGCAAACGGTCGAAAGCATCCTCAAGTTGCGTCGTCAAGGCGCCACGGCCATTGCCAAGGAGCAGCAAGATTTGGGTCAAATCACGACGGAAACGAACAACAACAGCAACAACAGCAGCAATAACAACAGCAGCAGCACTACCAATCAAGCCGACACTACCAGCGCGGATCCCTTTTCCTTCTTGAACGATGCCAGCGACACACAAGTCACGACCGATGCGTCGCACGAAGAGAAAAAAAGTGGCTTTACCAGATTCTTCAAAAAGGTCGCAAAAACCACCACGCAGCAGTTGGAACGCGGCATGCACGGACTCGCCGTTCGGGCCGATCAAGGCCGCAACCCAGACCTGCTCATGGTTGGTCTCTACAACCATCAAGAAGAACTCCTGCTCATGACGGAATCCGTGCCTCTACCGGACCAAGAGCATCGCCAAAATGGCGTTCGATTCGCTATACCCCTCCAGCTCCCAGCCGGAATGGACGCGACCAAGCAAGTATCGGTCAAATTGTGGATTCGCAGTGGCGCGGCGCTATTGCAGCAAACCAAGGCGGCCAAGAACTACTTGATTGGATCCGTGCACTTGCAGGTGGGCCAAATTCGACAGTCCCTGGATGCGTCTCCCGCGACATTCTTTCACGCCACGCTGCAGTCGGCCGCCGTGGCCAATGGACAATTGACGTTTTGCGCTACGCGCGACCTCAAGTTTCCAACGCTCTGTGGCGCGGGCTGGTCTTTGAGTGACCCAGATGCGACAGCCGGCTACGCATCGGGATTGTTCAACCAAACGCTCCATCAACCCTACGGTTTGGCGGTTCCAAACAAGAGCGCGGCGTGTCTCGTGGCCGTCGAACGGACCACGGAATCGACGCTCGTCTTGCCCGTGGCGGCCGCCGTGGCCGCTGCAGCGGCCGCTGCGGCCAAGGTTTCCTTGCAGCGCGCCGAAACAGTTGCCGCGGCAGTCTTGCTCAGTCGCCACGATACAGCCGTGGGAGAGTACGCGGACTGCAATATCGGAATCGGATTTTTGAAAACGGATACCGAGCAGTTGCATGGCGCCGTGCCCGTGTGCTCGGCCGCGTGGCAACGCCCCGACGCGATCTTTGAAGTACAGCTCTTGGCGCCCGTGGCCGTGCCCGTGCAGCCGCGTACCGAAGGGGTCTTTCAATCATCCGGCGCCGCCGTTCGATTCTTTCCCAAACCGTGCCGCCACGGCGTCCTACCGGCCGTTTTGCACGCGGCGGGTGGGCTATTGCCCCCCACGGGATTCTTTCTCGGAGCCGTGCGACTGGTCTTTGTGATTCCCAGATCCAAGCAGTATTCCAACGCTGCGGGAGTAGTTCCCGAAAACTCGTTTGGAGGTGGTCACACTGTCGCTGCCGCGTCGGCTCTTGTCGGTGGTGACGAGGAGTGGGAGTGCATTATTGGTCTCGAAAGTCTCTTGCAGCGGCCACCAAATACCAGCCCAGTTGTCGAATACCCCGTTTGCAACACTAGGACGGGACAGATCATGGGAGCGGTAGTATTGTCGGTGACGATCCAAATGCAGCAAGGACCGCCCTTGCCAACGGCCTTTCCTCCGTCGGAACAAGGACTGGTTTCACTCACGGGCTTGCTGCCCTTGACGGACGGTGCGCAACCCGCGCTCGAGTTTGATTCGCCGCTAACCTACAGTGATGCTGGACAGCAGCGGCGACAGCAGCAAATGGCCACCATGGGAAACTTTGTCACGCATACGTACTTGGATCAGCATATCAAGACCATCCGACAACAGGATACCGCGCTCATTGGAGAACGAGCTTTGCAATATCGCGCTGCTTTGGAGACCAGCAGTCCGGATGGCAAGCTTGCACCCGATCAAGATCGGACTCCCAAACCCTTTCGGCCGTCGGCGAGTCGCCCAGAAGTGTTGCTTTCGGGCATTGGCTTTAACGTTCACAATGCGTCGTTGGAAGTAAAAGTGTTGGACCCTGACAACAAGGGCGAACCCGCTGGTGGCGTGTTTCACAATATCACCTGTGGAGCCCCAGCAGACCACGCCCGTGGCTTTAACGACGTGTTTGCCTCCAATAAAAAGGATTCCACCAAGGTTGGATTCAACTCGCCCGTTGGTCCAGCAGCGGGTGGTTTGCGACGACTCGAGGCCAAGCGGGAAGAGTTGGCAAAGGAAGTCACCAACTTGCAAACCAATCTGACCATGGGAGTTGCCAATTACTTTGTGGAGGCGCGACAAAACAACAAGGTGGTGAATCATGTACCATCGCGACATGCCGAGTTACAGGGCTTGAGGTGGAAAGTGTTTGAAGCTGTCCACGCGTTGCATCATTTGACGTGGGCGTGTGCCGTTCGACGAGCAAATACATTCTCGCAGGCGCTTGGCATTGCGGTATCTTCTTATCTTGCGTCTTTGAGCGATGCTTCCAAATTGCAGTCTGCGTGGCCTGACCTTTGGGCTCGGCACGGATACCTTATTTCGTACGAAGGCATGTTGAGTGCTGCTGGAAAGGAGCTTGGTATGATTGAAGACGCTTCCGTTGCCATTTCCATGTTGAGGAATGTTACAATCGTGCTGATCCCCGACGATGGAGCAGCGAGTCCCTCTCGTGTACCCGTTCCGTCTTCGTCGTATATAAAATGGATCGACATGTCGGTGTCGAAAATTGTTGCAGAGACATTTTACACGCTGCAGATTGGAGTTGTGCCGTCGTACTTTGAACAGCGCATTCCGGCTCCTCTCAAGGGTACAAAAGTTGGACTGTACCCTGTCTTGTTTGAAGTTGGTGTCGATATTCGTCAGTGGGGTTCGTACGCTGGGTCAAACATGAAGAGCCAGCTGACGAACGCCAAAGAGATTGAAAAGGCAAAAGACGCTCCAACAGGAGGCATGATTGATGACGAAGACGACGACGTTGGCATGATGGATGACGACGTGCTGGTGCAGCTCAACTACGAAGCCTTTCAAAAGCTGAATATCTACGCCTTTGCCATTTCACCCTCGAACACTCCGGGATCGCCCCAGAAAACTCATCCCATGCTAGAGGCGTTGTATCAGCATATTGTGAGTTCTTCTGGAAAGATCTCGCATTCCATTCTGGACGAGGCAGCAGGTTTGGCGCAGCAGCTCGGTGGCGGGGGTGCAGTATTTTGCAAGTCTGGCAAGGACCGTACCGCCATGCATGTTACCTACAAGCAGGCGCAGTTTGCTAATCGTTATCGACAGCAAAACCTTGCGACCGAAGGTATTCCTGTTGCCGACACGACGTTGGAGGATGCCATGATCATTCGTCTGTACGGAACTCGTTTGCCCATCTGCGAAAAGAATGTCGGAGAGTCCAAGTACGCATTCAATTCTTTGCAGGTCAAATTCATGCCAGATGAACTCAAGCCGCCCATGAGTGCTCTGGCTGGATTTTTGAAGGGTGGCAAGGTTTTTACCGGTGGCGCTATTGAGAGTTAGGCTAGGCGGGGATCGCTGCTGGAGTGATGATTGATCAGTGACTAATTTGAAGACACGAGTTTTATGGTTTCTTTAAGTTGTCGTGGCTACCGCTAGAAGACGACGTTTCTAGACCTATTGATCTGCTTGCACACGTCCCAAGGCCAGCTCCAAATCGGCACAAACGACGCCACAGTTGGATTATACTGTTGCTACAGTAATATTGAAAGCTGTAGCTAGCTAATCTCTGGTTGAATTGATGATCTAGAGATCTTACTTAGCTACTAGCAACAATTATCGTTTACGACCCACGTATTCCGAAAACAAGCAAACAAACCAAATTAATAAGAGTAACCTCTCGGGTCTACTCGTCGTTCCAAGCCTCTGATTCTGGCCTTGAGTGCTTCAATTTCGGCCTCTTTCGAATCCTCCACAGCGTATAGCTCCTGTCGTAGTTGCGAGGCCTCGTGGCTACTTCTCTCAATGGACTCTTTCGCCGAAGCCGCCACATAGGCCGCTACTTCCTCCGCGCGAGCACCGAGACTTTCGCTACCGGACAAATCCCAATAACCTAGAGTACCTCGTCCGTGTACGGAATAAGGTGAAGCTCGGATGCTATCGCTTGGCCTCCATCGATCCACATTCTTAATCGGAGTGTCTCGTGGGCGTTGATAGTCTGTCGTCCTGTGTGGGCTGTGTGCTTCTCGCGTTGGAGTTGTGGCAGCAAAGGGTTCCTCTCGAGCTCTAGATCCAGTCCATCGGCGCGATTCATCTCGCTCCTGCCGCAAGTCTTCCAGAGAGTCTTGCAGATCTTGATTTGTCTCTGCAAGAACTTGATTTTCTCGCAGAGTGGTCTCGAGCAGCGATGCTGCCTCGTTGCGATGTTG
>Ga0307981_1003256_pt1 | contig 12288 bp, 9 predicted proteins | sample OrgLakmetagen987_FD_201849 | JGI IMG/M metagenome (GOLD analysis project Ga0307981, IMG submission 201849) | Saline water microbial communities from Organic Lake, Antarctica - #987 | ecosystem: Environmental > Aquatic > Non-marine Saline and Alkaline > Saline | place: Antarctica: Organic Lake... | reverse complement strand
TGTGATTTTCTTCCCTTGAATTAAGATTTTTGTCTCGTTGTTTCTTACTCCGCCAGTTGAATTATTTGGGGGTGTCCTGTTACCATCCAATATTTGGATTAATTGCATTTATCCAAGTAACGAAGAGGAGTTTTCTTAAACTACATCTCTTCCAAATTGTTCGTTGTTGTTACTGCTACCAAAGCCTTAGTCCCAAAGTTTCCGCCATCGTATTACTGGTACCACTATGCCATCATGCAACTGTTGTTATGCGTACTTCAGTTCTGAGAAAGGTCTTAACACGCATGTATCTACCATTGCTGCATGCCGTGAACATGCAATGCTCACTCCTGGCTGATTATTGCATCAACCCCCAAAAGATCTGAATGCCGCCTTCTACAGCCGCATTCCCTCTTTAAGCATCGGGAGAACTGGTGGTTCTGGTAGTGTGCTTCCTGCCCTCGGAGTTCCCAACTTATTTCCCCAGTTGTTGCCCCCCGGAAGACGGGACACTCACGATGGCTCGGAAGAAGATGGTACTACTGTTTTGTTGGACAACGATAGTCTTGATGAAGGTGACTGTTTTTCTGTCCAAAGTATGGTAAGGAAAGAAGCAGAAAGCGGCGCACCAGTGCAAGAAGACAACAGTATTGGCAGCAGTATCACGCCTATAAACTGGCCTTCAGGGTTTCAAAATGGCGGTGGTGCTGGTACGGATCATGACGACTATTATGGGAATACCCCAGTACACACGAGCTTCATAATGGTAGATGTTCTGACTAAATAAAGAAGGAATAACCAGCAGATCAATGGTAGACGCCAGGCGTAAATTAAGAAACATGAAACAAGATTAATGAGGCAGGTATGGAGTGGAAAAGGCAGAAAACCAACATTATTTTGTGGGAATAGAAAGGGAACAAAAGAAATAGCCTTCGCCAGTATTCAAGCGGTTGTCGCGAAAACAAATGGGGGAAATTAAATTAAAATAAGGAAATGTGATGACCTGCCACATGATTTTACTGAGCAAAGACCGATTATAAATGGTAGATGGGACACTTGGATTTAGGCAGAAACTTTAACAAATCATGTGGCGCTTGCTTAAATACCCCTTCTGATGAAGAAGAGGAACAGTAGTCTACTAATAGTAAACAATAACTTCTAGCTATCTAGTCCCAATAGAGACCTTTGTGCACGCCCAAGACAGTACTTGTCATGTTTCACGGTACACTGCTGCGTCAAAGTATAGAATGTGAGGCAATGATAGGCAATCGTTTGCACGACGCCGCTCCCAATTTGTTTTAGAGGACGCATCGGTTGCCAACTTTTTTGTTTTTAACCTTAATGTCAACATTTTTGTTCGAGGGTTTAGTCGGAAACAAAAAGTAAAACCAAACACACTTTTTGTTTTTGTTTTTGTTGCACCAGGACCGAGGAACTTGCAAAAACAGAAACAAAATGGTTTTGGTTTCTGTTTTTGTCGAACCCATAAGGAACGGCCTAAGGTAGGCAAAATTACGAAAACGATTACGAAAGCGGTTTTCGTAATCGTTTTCGTGCTACGATAAGGACTGGCCTCCCCGCTCAAATAGCCGCAGATAGAGCAAAAAGCAAAAGCCTCTACGGCGGTATCTACCGTACTGTAGCCAAGAGACAAAGAGACGATCCGAGCAGTCTCCGTTGGGCTCGAAGCTACTCTTTAGCTAGCTCTGTAGTAAGCATCGTGACTCTGTAGTTAGGTATCATAGCTACCCTGTGTTATTTAGATAAATCAAGAACCTGCGTCTGCACGATGGAGACTCGCGGCTATCATCCTGAGACTGATCAATGCTGGCGAGGAGAGACGGCCGCCGGAGCTGTAAACGTTCTCTCTAGGCAGCACGTTCCCCGCGTTTCGTATTGTAGACTACAGTACTATAGTTGATGTGGTTCTGCATGTAGATTGATCATATGCAATGATAAACTAAAAGTTAGGTTGCGCAATGTACATTGTCAAATTGACAACATTTACGCTGCGCTTTCGACTCTCGCCTTGGCCTGATCCTCAAAGACAATGCGAAGAGGGGCAACAACGGCGACAGCGTCGTCAATCAAGTTGGAGGCCACTCCAAGTTCTTGAAGCGCGGCGACAAGGTTGCCAACCACGACATCAAAATGCTTTTCGTTGAGACCCATGTCGAACAAGCGACAATGAGCTTTTTCGAGCATACCGACGACATCTGCGCCTTTGGGAACGTTGGTGAAAGCCAATTTCATGAATTCGAGCTGGTGGCCACGGAGTTTCTTCATGTCGACCCCCTCAAAAAACTTGGCGATTTCTTCATCGGCAACGTTCTTTTCGTAGAACTTGTCAACGGCAAGCTCGAGAGCTGCTTCACCACCGAGGCAGTCCAAGAGGAGCTGTTTCTTGGCTGCCCGATTGGCTGGCTTGGGTTTCTCGGCTGCCTCGACACGTTTCTTGGCTTCCTCGACACGCTTCTTGGCCTGATCCTCAAAGACACCTCGGAGTGGTCCGACGACGGCGACGGCATCGTCAACCACGCTGGGATCAACGCCGAGTTCCTGCAGGGTGGCGACAAGGTTGCCAGCGACAAGGTCAAAGTGCTTTTCGTTGAGACCCATGTCGAACAAGCGTCCATGAACCCTTTCGAGCATTCCAACGATATCTGTGCCTTCGGGAATGCTGGTGAAAGCCAACTTCATGAATTTGAACTGATGGGCACGGAGTTTCTTCATGTCGACTCCCTCAAAGTACTTGGCGAGCTCTTCCTCGGTAATGTTCTTCTCGTAGAACTTGTCAACGGCAAGCTCGAGAGCTTCTTCGCCTCCGAGGCGGTCCAAGAGAAGTTGTTTCTTTGCGGCCATGCTAATGATTGGAATAGAACTGGCGACGCCGACAGAGAATTCAAAAGATGGGCAGGTGTTAGAATAGTATGGTGGTGTGTGATATAATACCCGGCGCAAGTATCGATAGATCAATAGGGTCACTCTCTCTCTCTCATGTCTAGGCCTAGAGGCATACTGTAGCTGAGCATCCTCGCACTTCTTCTCTTACCTGTGAACGGAAAAGGCGCTTGGATTCGTTGGGGAGCTGGAATTATGAGGACGAAAAAGGAAAAACATCCAATTGTGAAAAGCTTTCAGCGAGAACGATTGGCAACTGCCAGCGTAACCAACTGTGACTAGCTCAACATTTAGACTGGATGTTGTCGTGTCGATGGATTTAGTCGTCCTGGTTTGCGACGGCACGATCGACCAGTAAGCTCTGGTACCCGTGTCTACTGCAATGTCCACTCTATAGCAGCCGGGAACTGTGACTGGTCGCATACATAGAGCTAATCTCGTTTTTTGGGACTATCAGTCACGAGGACAAGATTGAAAGGAGGGTTAGCTTTCGCTCTGAAAATAACCAATCACAGTTGGGTCGATTCCTTCGACTAAAGGCGTGCACCAATCAAAACGTTTCACTGGAGAGACCATTCACAGATGTCAGCGTTTGTAAAGATACCCTCGTCACCCTTTACTTTGTACTGCACGCTCCTGAGAAGCCGTGTAAGGCAGTGAGGTGGCGCAAGCTCGTAGTCCCTCATCTCACCCATCGAACTTGAGCTTTTTCTTCTTTCATCAGCGGAAGGGCCACCCGGAGGAAAGTTGCTGTTTTGACACATCGCCTCGCCCTTGGCCAGCCTTGAACAATGGTTACTACGAAACCACCAGCAACTTTTTAGGCTGGCATTTTTGCCCAAAGTAGAAGTTGAATAGCGCCTACAACTAGAGTAGTCTGACATTGCAGTTAGCTGACTACTAGAGTAGCTAGCTAGAGACGCAGTGCACGAGTCTCCGAAAGTGTCGTCGAATCACTATCCGTCCGTCTTTTCACCCGGCTCACCTGCAATGGGAATGGCGCCGCATACGGTACCGGTAGAGACATCAAGAATCTGCACGTCTGCTACGAAGTAGTAACCAATCGAGGGAGATCCTAAATGAACGGCACGATCGGGATGCGCGCCTATCGTCCGGAGATTGATCGATGCTGGCGAAGAGAGACGCCGGAGCTGTAAATGGTTCCTCTAGCAGCCTGTACCGGCCTTTCATTCCATTGTAGACTACAGTTAATGCTGTTCTACATGTAGATTGATCATGTACAATGATAACTAAAATTTAGGTTGCGCAATGTACATTGTTAAAATTGACAACATTTACGCAGCGCTTTCGACTCTCGCCTTGGCCTGATCCTCAAAGACAATGCGAAGAGGGGCAACAACGGCGACAGCGTCGTCGATCAAGTTGGAGGCCACTCCGAGCTCTTGAAGTGCGGCGACAAGGTTGCCAGCCACGAGATCAAAATGCTTTTCGTTGAGACCCATGTCGAACAAGCGTCCATGAACCCTTTCGAGCATTCCAACGATATCTGTGCCTTCGGGGATTTCAGTAAAAGCCAACTTCATGAATTTGAACTGATGGGCACGGAGTCTCTTCATGTCGACCCCCTCGAAATACTTGGCGAGTTCTTCATTGGCAACGTTCTTATCGTAGAACTTGTCAACGGCAAGCTCGAGAGCTGCTTCACCTCCAAGACGGTCCAAGAGGAGTTGTTTCTTAGCTTCCCGAGTGGCTGGCTTGGGTTTCTCGGCTTCCTCGACACGCTTCTTGGCCTGATCCTCAAAGACACCTCGGAGTGGTCCGACGACGGCGACGGCATCGTCGATCAAGTTGGAGGCCACTCCGAGTTCTTGAAGCGCGGCGACAAGGTTGCCAGCCACGAGATCAAAGTGCTTTTCGTTGAGACCCATGTCGAACAAGCGTCCATGAACCCTTTCGAGCATTCCAACGATATCTGTGCCTTCGGGGATTTCAGTAAAAGCCAACTTCATGAATTTGAACTGATGGGTACGGAGTTTCTTCATGTCGACTCCCTCAAAGTACTTGGCGAGCTCTTCATCGGCAACGTTCTTCTCGTAGAACTTGTCAACAGCAAGCTCGAGAGCTTCTTCGCCTCCGAGGCGGTCCAAGAGAAGTTGTTTCTTTGCGGCCATGCTAATGATTGGAATAGAACTGGCGACGTCGACAGACAATTCAAAAGATGGGCAGGTGTTAGAACAGCTGTAATACAACTGTAACATCCAGCGCAAGCTTCAATAGATCAAGGGTCTCTCTCTCTCATGTTTACGTAGGCCTAAAGACATACTGTAGCTGCGCATCCTCGCACTTCTTCTCTTACCTATGAACGGACAAGGCGCTTGTTTTCGTTGGCGAACAGTGATGATTGTGAGGGAATTTAAAAAAGAAGGTAGGTAGAAAAAACGCAGGCGACCAAACTTTCAGCGTTGAAGTTCTCAGCTGTATAAGCTAAGAAAGATTTCGAGAAAAATGAGATTCAGAGGCGCCACGTGTATAAATATCGAAATATTGAACACAAGAAGTATCAGCAAGGTCCCAACTGGCTGGCAAGATTAACTGTAATAAGTGTTTCAAACGCGATCGGGACATCAAAGTTAAGCCTCCAGGCTGGACCTCATAAATACATTGGAAACCTCATTCTCGAACGCGTCTGACAAAGTCTCGTTTAGGGATTGCAAAGTGCCGGAGTTTTCAAATACTTAGGTCGATGGTTCACGGAGTTCAGCCCCTGCCTACGACGTAAGCATAAAGCCTGCCTTTTCTCACATTTTTAGTCCAACGGACGAAGCTTGTTTCCAACTAATTTAGGTATAATGTTTACCTAAATGATACCGTACTGTAAAGTAGATAGTTCTACACCACCACAAACCACCACGCACGCGCATGTTTTCTATCGCGTTTGGTGCAACTTTGTTCCTTCCGATTGTTGAGACTCCTTATTCTAGAGTCCAAGATGAGCAAGAGTCTTCTCTCTTGTTCTCACGACGAACCGCCGCTTCCCAGCAATCAATCACGCGAATCATCGGCTATTGTCGCTCCTGCTGCTATCCACATTCATAATAACCATCAACCACCAACCGTCTCATACTGCAAAGCCTACCAGTGCATGTTCGCACGAACTACTCTTCCTCTATTTGCATTTTTCAGCTTGAAGCTCTGTCTTGCGTTGGCCATGTCTTCGTCAGGAGCATCGTCCGTGGTCGGTCGCTTTGCCACCAAGCCGTGCGTTCAGAAAGCCCTCCAGAATCCAAGCACTCCCGAGGCCGTTCTATCCTTCTTCTTTGGAGCTGACTTCTCCAAGTCAGAGGAAGTGGAATATGACATCAGACAAGGTCACTGCTTGCATTCCATGTCGAGTTTATGGTTCGGAGGTGGGCCCGAGTATGACAAGCTTTGTCAGCCCTTGACGGACATCCTCCAGGCGGCGGGAAGAAACGAACTACCCAATGATCCATGGGAGACGACCTTAGACGGGCTAATGGCTCAGACAGTCCTCCTCGATCAGCTTTCTCGCAACATATTCCGAGGCTCGAAGGAAGCCTTTGCGTACGACGAAACAGCGTTGAAAAAGGCAAGGATAATGACAGAAGCAGTGCTTTCCAAGGGTCAGTGCACGGCGGACCTCAAGGGCGAGTTTTACCCTCCCTACTATTCATTCATGTTGGTGCCTTTTATGCACTCTGAAAATATCCAAGACCACGAGTTGGGCTTGAAACTAGTTGAATTTGCCAAAGCCAACACACCCGAGCACTTGAAGGGCTGGTGGGAGTATCAGACAGAGTTTGAACTCGATCACAAGAGGGTCATTGATCGTTTCGGTCGATATCCTCACCGTAACGCTGCCAAGGGGCGTACCAGTACGCCAGAAGAGCTCCAATGGCTAGCCTATGTGGACAATCTGCCAGGATGGGCGCGCAGTCAAATGTAAAGAGTGCAGAAAGATGTTCGTAGTTTCTGAATCCCTTAGTGCCAGCTAGTCTACCAGTACTCCATAGTAAAGCAATCTGTAAATGTTATAGACTACAATAGTCTAATAGCTCATCGCTTTCGTCTTCGTCGCAAGATACCGTTGATTTGCCGATCTCTAATGTCCCCAGCTTCCAATTTGAGAATGTCCTTGCCGTCACCCCCATTTTTCACGCTTTGCGTGACCATTCTAGCTAGAGTCCACATGCCTCCATCACGATCCAACTCTCCGCCAATCTTTTCCGTCATCTCTGCCACTTCCTTCATGGTTGCTGGATCCATAAAGGGCAAGTTGTGCCCTGTTTCTTCCTGGAACCAAGAATCCAATTCTTCGTCCGTCAGAAGGTCCGCATCCGATCGGAGTATTGCCAAGCCGTCGGCCCCTTCGGCTATCATTTCAAACGCGTTACGTGCCCCAATAAAAATGTCTTGATTCTCTTCTTCTTGCTCTATCGAAGTGGCGGCAGCAGTGTCGGGATGATACTTCATGGCGATGCGGATAAACGCTTTCTTGACGGCAGCAAACGTGTCACCCTCGGAAGAAACGCCCAATATCTGGAAGGGATTATCCTTTTTCGTTTTCCGTTTCAGCTTGTAGTATTCTTTCCCTCCCCATCCTTCTCCACTACTGCTGAACGAACGTTGCTGTCGTACAGGACAACAGGAGACTGTTGCGGGCGGCGGCGGTGCTCGAGCAATTGATACTCTTGCGTCAAAAGAAAGAGCGGAAATATAAGGTCTACCGGACTGCCTGATCCTTCTTAGAGCATTCGAAACGAAGGAATGACGCATGGTATTGACAATGGGCGGCTTGGTGAGCTTCCAGCGGTAGACAGAGGTGTACTGGACTAGACCAGACGCTTGTTCTGAAATGTGTTGTGTTGAGACAGGCTTTAATATGGAGCAACGCGTTGAACGGTACTCTAGTCTACTTTGCTGATTGATTGATTGGATTGAAGTTAGGTTGCGTGGCTAATGATTGAATTCAAGTCGAATCCCTTTTCCGGGTTCCCAAGAATGGGGCTTAGTCTTTGCGTGCCGAATGCTGGATATTTGTTTAAGTAATTTACCAATAAATATGTTGAAAGTTAACAGAAATATAGCGTATAAAAATCGGAAGGGAAAAGTAGGCGTCTCTTTTGTTAATCAACACTTCTACGACCAGCGAGCTCAATGGTTCATACTTATAGGGCAAGTTGTATACTTAGGGTAGGGCAGGATAGGATCGATCGAGTGAGAAAGCATCTTGCCATCCAGCGACAAACCCTTCGTTTGAAGAAGGCGACAAATCAGCTTTGCCTTCCGACTCGCAAGGACATGGGTCATCTTTTCGCTATCGATCGTACTGTAAATGTGTTAGGTATTTGTTGTCCTTGCCAGGGAACGGAGATCTGTATTATAGTGGCTACTGTACCTAACTTAGTCCGGCTAATGAAAACTCACGCCACTCGTCCCAGCAAGAGGTCATAAACATGTTTTATTACTGTAAGGACGGTATTCTGCTCTAGAACGATTGTACCCTAAGTTGCTCGTATGTTTTCAGAGTCTTCATTAGCTGCGCATCTGGTGGGCTCGTGTCATCCAAATCCTGAATCGACGCATTGGAGTCTTGGTGAGGATTAACTACCACCTTTCTCAAGGCCACCGCCACAGACAATGGTGCCGGCTCTTTTTCCTTGCGAGCTGGGACCTGGGGACTACGTCGGCCAAATTTGGCTTGATTATGTACATCCCAACGTTTTGATGCACTGCTCTTGCTAAGGCAGAAGGCTTCAATGCAGGCTTTGAAGGCTTCAAAGCTGGCTTTTATTTCGGCCTTGGCCAGAGCGTCGGCCTGTTCGTAGGCATCCCAGCTCATTGACGCGCCGCTTTCATTTTGGCGGACAGCTTCAATGCATGCTTTGAAGGCTTCGATGCTGGCTTTCATTTCGACCTTGGCATGAGCGCTGCTCTGGCTACTGGTAGCGCTCTGGCGTCTCACTTTTCTCCGAGCTACAGAAGATTTCTGGATAAGTAGCGGTGCTTCGACCCCATCGCTAGGCTCATCTTGTGTGTGTACTTCATACTTTCTTCTTTCTTCTGTGTTCTCTCCGCGTTGAATGCTCAAACTCCTACGGCGAGTTTGGTCCTTTCTTGTTTGGGTCTCAGGAGGCAACTTGTTGTCGTCCTTTTCATCGGATGTGTTGCTGTTACCGCTACATGTACGCTGCACGCTCCTGCTCCTAACGCGTCCATGCCGTTCCAAAGCTTTCGTCTCGGGAGAAATCTTACTGCCCGCCTTTCTGTACGACTTGCTGCTGCGGCTGCTACTACTTCGCTGTACACCCCTAGCGCGTCCGCTTTGTTCTGCCTCCTTTGTCTCGGAGGGAAGCAAACTGTTCGACTTCTTTTCGTGAACCTTGCGACTGCTACCGCTCCGCTGAATGCTCGTACTCCTGTCACGTGGACCGTGTCTTTCTGATGCTTTTGTCTCAGGAGGCAGCTTACTTGCTGATTTATCGTCAGACCTCTCATCGGACTTTTGAACACTGCTGCCGCTACTTCGCTGGACGCTCCTGACTGTACCTCGTGTGTCATACCTTACAGAGGCCTTTTTCTCGGGAGGGCGATTTTTCTTCACGTCTCTCTCTACTTTTGATCCACTGTTAGAGATCGAGCTGCTTCTTCGCTTGCTTTCTGTTATTGATCTCTCCGAGCTGGATCTACTCTTAGTAGCGATCAAGCTACGTTGGTTCTGCTTGCTTTCCATCACTGATCGTTCCGAAGCCGACCTGTTCCCCGTGGTGATTGAAGCGCGTTCCTTCTCTTTGATCTCGTTCACTAGACTTTTCAAGACCGACGTGTCACTTTGTGGATGTTCGTTCTCCACTGTCGAGCTTTCTAAAACCGATCTGACCGACTTATCAGTAGCAGACTCCAATAGACTTCGTCGCGGGACGCTTTTTCTTCTTCCACGTCGTTCTTTAATGGCTGCAAGAGCATTAAGAGTCACTGGTGGTAGAGTCATCCTGCCAAAGAAACCACACCGAGACGCTTTTGGCGCTTGTTCTGTCGGCACATCCTTTTCTCCAGCCATTGCAGACTCCGATGCACTTCGTCGCGGGACACTTCTACCTCTTGAGCGTCGTTTCTTAATGAACGCACGAGCACTCAGTGTCACTGGTGGTAGAGTCAACATGCAAAAGACACCACCACACCGAGGTGCTCTTGGCGCTCGTGTCGGCGCACCCTCTTCTTCAGGAGCAATATCTTCTCCTTTGACACTTGCTGGGCGGGCAATCATTCCTCTTTGTTGGATATCTGCCACACTCGTTCCTTCCAAATGATTCATGTCGCCAGTTGCGAGACTCTTTGTAGCACTCAAGTGATTAGAAACAGCGCCCATGCCCATGGCAATGGCCGTGCTCACTGTTCACTGTTTATAGTCGTAATCGTCGTACTGAACTGACTCTGACTGACCAGTGGACTAGTGGGCCGTAGCGGAAGACCACTTGCCCCAAATTATACATACAGAACTGTAAGCTTCTCCGACTGACAACAGTCTTGACCCGACATATACTTAAAAAAGTCATGGGGACATGACTCCTTAAGTCAAAATACTATTTAATATGTAATACCGAAATTATGACAGTGGGTTGGGAACCCTGTAAGCGAGGCGTGGCCATTGATACAACACAAAATACTGTAACCGTTAATTGTAATCTTCCATGCGTATTTGAATTAACCAGTCAAGAGGCAAGGAGCCGGTAAGAGGCAATTCGGTTCTTGCCCTTTTTGCCGTTCCTTGTTTTCCCCGTTCTCACATCATCAAATACATTTCCTTCCCTGTTCTTAAGCATTATTTGGAGCGTCCATCCAAGAAGACCATGCCTCCGAACGCTGCTACATCATCGAACCCTGCCATCTACACTCCTTTAATGCTACCGCAAACCAACAGCCCTCGCGAAACATACCATGTCGATTTTGGGCACTTGGAGCTGAAAGGACCAAGCGAATGTCTAAATAGTAAAGACCTGAAGGAATGGTTTTGGGAGAATCACAAGGACAAGCTCTTGGCTTCCATGACTATCGAATACGAACAGTCGGAGTTTGAGGCTTGCACAGAGAATCTCCAGCTGGCGAACGCGAGTCTGAAAGAGGCCAACAAACGAGTGGTGGCAGCATCGGCTCTCCAGCTACAGCACTTTGCCTGCATGAGCCACGAGATTCGAACGCCTCTCAACTGCATTATTGGATTGCTGAATCTCCTGCAAGACACCAAGCTAAGCCCGATGCAAGACGAGTCTGTACGAATGATTGTCAATAGTGGTGACTTACTATTGACAGTCGTCAACGACGTGTTGGACTATTCAAAGCTCGAATCGGGCAAAGTGGAGGTGGAAATTGAACGCAGTAATCTTCAAGAAGCGCTGACTTCGATCGTTCACTCGATCGATGCCGGAGCACAGAGCCAGCAACTGCAAGTTAAAACGTTCTTTGACGCGAGACTACCCGAATTCGTCGCGACAGACAGTCACAGACTGCAGCAGGTCATGTACAACTTGCTCGGAAACGCCATCAAGTTCGGAAAGGACGGTGGTATGGTTGAGCTGCACGTGTTGCTGTGCTGTGCTGGGGACGAGATAGAGACACACCAAGTGATTCGGTTCGTTGTCAAGGATTACGGCAGAGGGATTGAAAAGAAGGATTTTGAGCGCATTTTTCAACCGTTTCAACAGTCGAGTATCGAAACCGAACGCTTGTACGGGGGAACAGGCCTCGGTCTCGCCATTACGGCAAAGCTTGTCAACGCCTTGGGGGGTACCATTTCCGTTGACAGCGAGCCAGGACAATGGTCCGAGTTTACCGTAGACTTGCCATTTACAGAATTTGAGGCACCAGTGCATAGTATATCACACACGCTGCAACATGCCACAGTCTTTCTTATCCACAAAGAGACCGAGTCTCTCTGCCAAGTAAAGGAAGTCTTTCAAAGCTACATGGTGGACTTTATTCATTTCAAGACCATTGATGAGATGGATGAAACGATTACAGAGGTGGGCTTTTTGTCCTCAGGGCGGTCATATATCTGCCTGGCCGACGAAGATCTGTATTGCCAAGAATCTTTTGACCTACTTTGCAATCTCTCGACATCCATACTGTTGACATTCGGACCCAATTATTCCGTTATGGAAGCGACGGGGCACTATCGGTCACTCCTACAAGTGCTTCCGTCGGTACTGTTTCAATCGATGGCTGCGTATCTTGGTTCCAAAACGAATGTTGGTCGAGGTCTTGCCCGGAGCATTTCGACCAGCTCCACCCGTTCTATCAATGTTATACCGTTCAAAGAGCTTCGAGTATTGATCGCTGAAGATAACAAGATCAATCAGAAAGTATTGCTTCGAATGCTCACTCGACTGGGAATAGAGAGAGTTCATATCGTTGACAACGGACGAAAGGCTG
>Ga0307981_1003255_pt1 | contig 12291 bp, 14 predicted proteins | sample OrgLakmetagen987_FD_201849 | JGI IMG/M metagenome (GOLD analysis project Ga0307981, IMG submission 201849) | Saline water microbial communities from Organic Lake, Antarctica - #987 | ecosystem: Environmental > Aquatic > Non-marine Saline and Alkaline > Saline | place: Antarctica: Organic Lake... | reverse complement strand
GCACATTTTTGGCAAAGCTGAATGTCAAACAAAAGATATAGAAGATAGCGCAATGATACCTCATCTTGCAGTAAGGTCTTCGTTAAATTTAATGAGTGTCTCCTCTCGAAAGAAGTTGTTGGAAAGTAGAAGAAAAGTGACCAACAAACTTGTCAAATTTGAATTTTTGAAAACAATTCTAAAAAAATACTAAATATTTATCATAAAGAAAGAGGGGTACTGAAGGTCACCCCAGCAGAAAAAACAACTCTTCCCATACCGACTGGTAGCGTAAGTAGCTAGCGACTCCTCGTAGCTCTCTACGATAGACGATAGAGAGAAGCAAGTCGCAAGAAGTGACAACAAAATACGCGTTTCCATACCATACACTCACCAAAAACAAGGAACTTACCCACTCTATTTAACTACCAGCCATGTCTAGTGGATATGGAATTCGTGGAGGTATCGGAAGGTGCTATCCCTTCTTTGCTGACCTGAAGGAGTGTCTGGTGAGTATTCGAAATCGCGCTGGGCGCTGAAAAAGATTTGAAGGAAAGAATTCAGAACTAGAGCTAACTAAATAATGGTAAAGCTTTAGTTGGACGGTGCTGTTTTTTCGCTCTACCATCAATGCCGATCAAGAACACGCCGAGCCTGTAGTTACTTTGTGATACGATCTTGCGAATGAAGACATACTTTCTGTCACACAAATCCCTCCTTTATATTTAACAAAGCCTTTCCAGCGTTCAAGTTTCTTTCACGCCTTCTCCATCACTCACGTTCTCACACTTCATTTTACCTTGGTAATCTATAGAAATCAGAAGATTCAAATAACGGCGTAGCATGTGCACCCATGAGTGAGGATTACTTTGAATGTTTGCACCATAAGAAGGAGCACGACATGGTTCGCACTGTTATAGCGCAGCAAAAAAAGAACGAGGAGTTGGCATTATCAGAAGGCGGAGATGGAGGTCATTGATCTGTTCTAGCATTAATCCAGATGAGATTTAGGGAAAGCTTCCAGCATGCATTTGCAGGTGATGGTGGGCTGAAATCAAACGAATTTTCGTTGAGGAAGCAAAGCTTTTGAAGGAAGTTGTAAATGAAAAATCAATAGCGAATTTAATCTATCACGCAACAATTAGTTTTGTCTCAATAATGAGGCTCAATCTGTTAGTTTGAATAAGGTGCCATTATTATGACAGGGAGAAGGCATCATTCACAAATTCCTATCGCAACGACAATTACTATCCTTTCTGTGGACTTCGTATCGACCTTTCATACTGTGCCTATCTTACCTACTATTGGACAGCGCATCAGTAGGCCAAAATTCTATTGGTATTTCTTTAAATATATTGCAGCACCCTACCCCTAACCCTATATTTTATATTCATACCATAGGAGGGCTCTTGTTACTCGTAACATCATCATCATCATCAAACGACGAGGATGAGGAGACCTCCTCATAGCTCCTCATCATCATACAATAAACCAAGATCCTTTCTCTTTCTTTTCCTTTTCTTTCTTTTTCATTTCAAGTCTTCGCCACAAAAAAATCTCATCTGGCCTTCTGACGTTTTTTTCCACACCAAGGAAGCAAGCTACCAGCAGGTACGACACAAGAGTGTTGGTTTGACTCTCCTCAGCCATCACGCATCACGCTTGTAAATCATCACCCTTCCACTTATGCCATACTACTGCACATCATGAATTCTTCACTCGCTCTCCTTACCATCGCTCTTGTAATTGCAACCGCTTCTGCGTTCAGCGTTCATACTCCCATTAATGGAGCAACCGTAAGTTTTTTTGCACGATAAGGAAATCCCTTCCGTCACATCACATAGTAGACTCATGACCTATTCTACAACGATTTCTGCCGTTTCGACATCACCACTCATTAATCTCTATTTGTCGCTCTCACTCTCAATACGTGAATAGAATGGATCTGCAATGACAATGCGCGCACGTGTTTGTGATCTCCTTGGAAAGAGACCTAACCGTCAAGCTCGCGTTATTACCTTCTCCCACAAGCGCAACAAGAAGGTTCAGCATGTTAATCTTCAAAGCAAGAAATTCTTCTCTGAGGATCTTGGACGTTCTGTCAGAGTTCGTCTTTCCACTAAAGGTATGAAAACCGTAGAAAAATACGGGGGGATTGATGCTGCTGCAAAGAAGTTTGGAATGGACTTGAAGAAATTCTAGACATTTCCACAAAATCATTATCAAAGAAAGAAGGCATGGTCATGTTCTGTGAATTAAAATAGATTGAATTATCAAAACGCTGTTGGGTAGAACGAATGCATAACATTGTAGACAACTTGGATCATCCTTGTTTCATATTGGATAATAGTAGAACAATTTGATCTTAACCTCTAAAAGTCAAGTTCGAAATATTTTTAATTTTAGGCATTACGCAGAGCAACTTAAACATACATCATCGTCGTCTCCATCTGAGGGAATCTGGTTCACAAATGTATCACCATCAGGTGAATCCTCGTTTTTATCAACAGTATATTGTATAGCGTTCACTGCAGGCTTGGTACGCAGATAATACATACCTGTTTTCAAACCCTTTTGCCAAGCATAGAAATGCATTGCTGTCAACCTATCAGGTTTGGGATCAGCAACAAAAAGGTTTAAACTCTGACTCTGATCAATGAACTTGCCTCTGTCCGCAGCCATGTCAATGATATCCTTCATTTTTAGTTCCCACACAGTCTTGTATAGTTCCTTTAGGCGGTCTGGTATACAGTCAATCTTGGCAATAGAGCCCGAGTCTCTCATTAATTGATTTCTGACAGCTGGATTCCATAGACCTCGATCTGTAAGATCTTGAAGGAGATGAGGATTTGCCATAATGAACTGTGCAGACAAGTGAATGAAGAATTGTGTTAATAAGATCATGGTATTGTCAATGGATCAACATAATATTCTAAAATAGAAGCTTACCTCTCCAGCCTTCACTCTTCTCAAATAAAGATTTGAGACAAATGGCTCAAAGCATTCATTGACGCCCAAAATTTGTGAGGTCGATGCTGTTGGCATAGGAGCAACTAAGAGGGAGTTACGCAACCCCCCTGTCTTTATTCTTGTTCTCAAACTCTCCCAATCATAGCCCTCACCCTGCACATCATCAGCATACTTCTGTTTCACAATGACACCAGGCGTAGTTGCCTCTAAGTCACGCTGGCTAGGGGTATCCTTGTCCTTTGCGCCCCACATATTGAATTGAAGGAGACCCTGACTCGCTGGGGAACCTTCAAAAGTTTCGTATTGGCCTTTCTCCTCAGCTAGTTCAGCGCTGGCTTCTAAAGCAGCATGGTAGATAGTCTCAAAAATAGCTTCATTCAGCTGCTTGGCAGTGTCAGACGTGAAGGGAAGCCCAAGTCTTAAAAAGGCATCAGCAAGACCTGACACCCCGAGCCCAATTGGACGATGACGCATATTCGACGTTTTTGCTCCATCGATGGGATACTTGTTCACGTCAATAACCTTGTTGAGGTTGCGTGTAACGATTTTGGTCGCTCTATGAAGGGCATCATGATCAAAATATGCTTTTCCAGCCTCAGGATTCGTAGAGCCGTAAGACCCTCTGTCTGAAACAACAAACTTCGGCAAACAGCTTTGACAAAATTTGATAATTAGTCGTGGTCGATATTATTGCAACTTTGCGATCACACTATTTGGAATTTTTACTTACATGCTCGCCAAGTTACATACTGCAACTTCATCTTCATCTGTATATTGAATGATCTCGGTACAGAGATTACTACACTGAATAGTTCCAAGATTCTGTTGATTACTCTTTTCATTTGCTGCATCTTTGTAGAGGAGGTAAGGAGTCCCAGTCTCAATTTGTGCATCCAAGATTGCACTCCACAATTCTCTAGCTCGTACTTGGCGCGTATATTTCCCATCCGCCTCATATTTTTCGTACAGCTTATTAAATTCCTTACCAAAGCACTGTGCAAGTCCTTGGCACTGATGCGGACACATTAAGCTCCACATGCCATCATCCTTTACTCGTTGCATGAAGAGATCCGGAATCCAAAGGCCGTAAAACAAGTCTCTTGCTCTCTGTTCTTCTTTTCCATGATTCTTTCTCAGGTTCAATACATCAAATATATCAGAATGCCATGGTTCAAGATAAATCGCAAATGCGCCTGGACGTTTCCCTCCGCCTTGGTCTACATATCTAGATGTTACATCAAAAACTCTTAGCATTGGAACTAAGCCATTTGACACACCTCTTGTTCCCTTGATGTAAGTTCCTCGTGCACGAATGTTGTGGACGGACAAACCAATTCCTCCAGCAGACTTTAGGCGAAACAATATAAGTTTTATTTCGCAATGTATGGGCAAAGGATACGATGTAAATGTAAACTCACCTTTGAAATGACGGCACAACGCTTCAGCGTATCATAAATTCCATTGATGGAATCATCGGACATTTGGACCAAGAAGCAACTAGACAATTGAGGATGAATTGTTCCAGCATGAAATAATGTTGGGCTGGCATGAGTGAAATAACCTTGGCTCATCATCTCGTATGTTTCAAAAGCCGCTTGCAAGTTTTTACTCTCTTGTTCTTCGCTGATATTGTCATCATCGTTGCAACAATGAATACCCAAAGCAACCCTCATTAACATATATTGCGGACGCTCTATTCCTTGCCCCTTTTCGGTTTTCAAAAGATAAGACCTTTCCAAAGTTTTGAATCCGAAATAAGTGTATGCCATATCCCTCTCGTGAACAATCTTGTCATCAATTTCCTTTCCACGCTTTTCCACCAACATTGCAATTTTAGGGCTGATGAAGCCATTCCCGTCATCAAACAAAATCTTCACATTCTTTGTGAAAGAGTCGGATGTAAGTTTGTGATTATGACTGACACATATGCGAGCTGCGAGGCGTGCGTAGTCTGGATGCTGCGTACTCATCGATGCAGCTGTTTCAGATGCCAGGATATCTATTTCAAAGGAAGACATGTTTTGATATGCTCCTCTCATTATGGACTGGGTTATGCTTCGAATAGAAAGATATTTTGGATTCAAATCCGATGCTAGTTTCTCCAATCGGTTGATGATCTTTTGATACAGTAAATGTTAGTTATTCAGAACGCTTCATCCTTATGTAGGAATTTCGGACTTCAAGCTGGACAAGTAATTTTCTTCTTACCTTTTCTTCACTTAGCAGTTCAACGGATCCATCACGTTTTTTTACATGCAATTCATCCTGTGAATCCTCACTGACATTTTGACCAAGCGAGAAGAGAGGACTGGTATTTGACCTTTCGCTTTCACTCAATAGAGTCGAGCCGCCACGGACTGAGAGCACACGTTGCTTCTCATTGGAAGACCTTTCATGAATATTGAGAAAATTTGTTTTTTTGATATTTGCACGGACTGTGGTCATCTGAATCCATCCAAAGACGAACGATACTCCTTGAAATCTCATTGCAAGAATCTGTCTGATGTTAACTGATCAGCTGCAGGTGAATAGCACGCGACGAAAACAGTGGATGATTGTTTGTCGCTGTATGTAGTAAGATGACAGTGTTGGTTGCAGATGATGAGTATTATTTTCTTCGTACATAAATATTTAGTACTTTTTGATTGCCGCAGAGCCACTCAAAACATTAGGCCTTTTATTTATTATGGAGGGAAGGTATTCCTCCACAACATCTCACATCTCACTTTTCACTTCGCACCTGTTTTCACACAAGATTTCTTCTTTATCTCACTTCTCACGCCGCCGCCGTTATTAATATTTGTTTAATTTATCATACAAAATTCCACTTCCATTTCACCACTACATTCATGAATACTTCCCAATCAAAGAGAAAATACAATCATCAACAGAATAGCTATGCCGAAGAAGCTGTTGACGATCTTGCTTTCGCAGCTAGCTACGCCATTGTTACAACGCCCGATATCAAAATACCCATTGAATCGCCAGGAAAGAAACCTACGAAATCTTTGAACGAAAAAGATAGGGATGGCGAAGCCATTGCTACCATTCAATCTAAAAGTCAACATGGAAATGAAATGAGAGAAGCAAAAGATTCAGACTCCGAACAGGATTCATCCGATGACGAATCAGAGGCAGGATTATCCGAGCAACTTGCAAGAATGGAAAAGGAAGATTTTCCTAAGAAGGCTCAGCAAAACTCTCGAATCATCGTGCCTACTACACAGAACGAAGTTGATCTATATAATTGCCCTGTCGCAGAGCTAGAACAGAAGTTGGATCTTGATCTTGGAGTTAGTGACATTTTACTCTTTCAGCCAAGTGATTCTGGTGTTATGCATGCCAAGATTACTTCGGATAGAATTCGTTTGGCAGGCCACATAAAATTTCACATGGTTTCCGATAGGACAATTGTTGTTGAAAGCTGCCGTGAGAGCGCAACCAATGCAATGAATAATTCTCATTCATCGCTTTTGGATGAAGGGAGCATCCTGTTATTGAAGATATCTAAGAATGATGAAATTATCACAAAGAATCAACTAGGAAATATTGCAGTAAAGGATAACGAAATTTGTGTTGTACCACTTGGGAAGATCCTCGAGGTTTTCGGACCTGTATCTAATCCTCTCTACACTTTACGCCTCACAAAGACCTCTGGCTCAAAAGATCGAAATGAAAAACCAAGCACAGATTCTACGAAAGTCGGTAAAGATGAAAGTCCCTTGTCCGCAGAAGAAAATGTTAACACGATAAAAGACATCAATTCAAAAGGCAGTATTGGAGCTAAGGAAGAAGGTGCACAATTAGAAGGAGATGTGATTAAGAACAATGCCGACAATATAGAGAATCCAGATGAATCGAAATCTGGAGATAATTGCCCTGACACATGGTCGAAGGATGGAGTATTAACCGAATGGATCAAGTCAAATGGAAATATGCAAGTATACTACTCAGAAGATCAAGTCAAAATGGTAGATACACTGACCGTTGCGAGAAACAGTCGTAAAGGCTGCGGTAAGTCGAAATGTGGAATGAAATTTCTGTCGGCGGTCTACATATCCAATTAGCAGAACTAACTTTTGACGATATTCACATTGCGAAACCCAGATGCCTCAAATCTTTACGACGAAGAAGTGACTGATTCAAAAGAAATGTACTTTAGCGACGATGAAGCAGAACGAGAAGCAAAACGAGGTAGAAAGAAAAGCCAAAGTGACCGAGGGGATCAGGTCCGTGGAAGAGAAGGAGCACGGGGAAAAGCTTATCCTCCACAGTTTCATCATGCACCCAGGCAACAGCAGAACTTTAATCAGCCTCAGCAGCCACAGCCACAGCCACAGCCTCCCTATTATCCCCAGCCTCCTACTTATCAGCCACCAGGTATTCATGCCCCACAACCTCCAATGCATTATCACCATCAGCAGCAATACCAGCAAAACTATCCAGGACACACCACTTATCCTAATGTGCCACCACCACCCGGACCACCCATGGCACCATATCAGCAGCATTATGGTTATGCCCCCGTGTATAATCAAAACATGTATGCGAATCAAATGAGTACCGGACAAATCCCTCCTCCACCTCCCCCACCTCCTCATGCTGCACATTCTCAACAATACCAGCAGTCCCAGTATTCTGGACAAATTCCAGGCCAGAACCAAGGAAACAACAACAACCCAAATCCAAACAATGGAGATACAGTCTACTATAATTATTCAGCATCTTAGCTTATAAAAGTGTATTCAAAGTGGTCCACAGAACTCCATCTGAAATTACAATTTCTTTCTTAAAATGTAACAATGAGGTGGATCGATTCTCTTGTAGTAATTCTCCACCATCTCACCCTTCTCAAATCCAAGCCTTTGGTAAAATTTGATGGCATCTTCATTATCTATCTGAACATGAAGTAGAATCTCCTGGATACCCTTCGATCGAACTTCTTCGCTTATGGCGTAATCAACAACCGACTGCACGAGCTTTGTCCCTACATTCCTTCCTCGATAGCTCGGCAGCACCCCAAGGGTCATGATGTAGATCTTGCTTTCATCTTGAATCCTACAGCAAATAGATCCTATGACGAACCCATTGTGATACGCGTACTTGTTGAGAGATTCATTCTTTGCCTTGACTACATCCTTGTAGAAACCATCAGCATAGGAAATTGGAAGGGAGGTAGAATTGATGATGCGCAATTGTTCCACGTTGTCGTTGGTTATGCCACCGAAGTCAATTACGATTTCTCTTTTCATATTTGTTTTGTTTGTCACAGTAGTGCAAGTGCCACACAATATGTTTTCTTCTTTGCCGTCACTTGAGTAGGGAAGAAGGAAGTGCAGACGGGGGGATGCTGCTCAAAATTTAGTGTGTTGTGTTTTGCTCGAATGAATTGCTTGGCTATGCTATCGCTTTTGGCTTGTGGCTATGGTACTGCGTACCAGGTAGAGGTAGGTAGGTATGTTAGATAAAAACGTGAGAATGGAAAAAACGTGAGAATGTCAGAGAATGTGTCTGTTTTCGTCCGTTTTTGTGTGAAAAATATTGTTCCCTTCCTTCATATTTCTAGATTTCATATGCTATTAAAAAAGTGGATAAAAGGATTAATGAGACAAGATGATGATAATAACAATTCAAACCCCCCAGTGATTGACTCATTTATGGATACGATGGCTTGGGTTAGATCTATGCAAGAAGAATGAGTCGAATAGATAGAAATAATATTAGTGTCTCATATCATCTACTTTGTTCTTTTTTGGAACCTGGTTGCGGAGTTAAAATAGAAACATCAAACTTTAACAGTTCGAAGACTGTATCCAAATCATCACCAGAGTGCGCTGCAATTAAAAAGGGGTAAAGTGTGCCATTTCCTGGATGGCTCCAGTCTGGTACAATACTCGCTACAGTTTTCAGCTCATCACTCCATTTCTTTCCAGTCGATACGGCGTATTGGAGAGGATTCAAACCATGATCATCAACCGACAATGCCAAGTTATTGTCCTTACTCAATATCCATTTCATTATATCGCCAGCCTTTGTATACGTCGTTATTCTGTGTTTCTTCCACCACAGTAGCACTTCTAGATTCAATCCTTCATGGTCTTCACGATCCATGTTCATGTGGTACAATAATTGATAAGGAAAGTCACGGCCCGCATCATGGTATTCTTTTTCTATTTTGCGTCTAACACCCCTTGAGTGTTTTGTTCTTTCAGAATCATCATCATCTACCATATATGCTGCCATGTAGTGAAGGAGTGATCTACCGTGTGCGTCTTTTCTTTGCAACAGCTGATGAACAGATTTTAGTAGATGAGATTGCCAGCGCTCATCAGTTTTCATAGTAGGGACATGATATCTAGAACACATTTCGACCTCTTTCAATTCCAATGCTTGAATGAGGAAGTCAAAGCCATACCCATCTTGTATGTTATCGTATAGAAAGCAGGCTACGAGTGCATCAAGGCTGGAATACTCAATAAAGGCCTCAATTGATTTCACGAGTGATTCGTATGTTTTGAGGCATCGGAAGATGTTGAAGAAAGGATGGTCCCCTTGGTTTTCAGAACTCAGACTGATATGTTTCAAAGCGTCTGGCCACCACTTGAGGAAAATTGGCAACGCACCTTCAGGGCGATCGTAGTATGTTGTAATAACATGGATCACCGTCTGTTCTTCTCCATTTTGTTCTTCTCCATTTCGTTCTTCTCCATTATCAAAATACTTATCTACTCCTTCATTAATCGTATCTGATGCAACGACCAAACCCCGCGCACCTTCTTTGGTCTTTTCTGCTGCTTCAAAGAGAACATCAGAGAAGGCTCGAAGGCGCTTTATATCGTTGTCCCATGAGCAGCTGAATACAAGATTCATCAAAATTGTTTTGGCACAATTAAGCTCATTATTTCTGATAAATATAATACGTGGCCAAGCCCTACAAATCGTCCGTAAAGATTCAACGGTAGCTTGTGAATTATCAATAAGAGAATGCAAAGGAGTGGCCAAAGACTTTCCCTCATCTCTACTATCGGTACTTTCTTGCCAAGAATTGTGGCTTGAGTTCCAAGTTATTTCAATGTTCTCATATGTTGCTAGAAACAAACGCATATTGATTTGATAGCGCTTTGCTGTATCGAGTATCAACTTGATTTTTGCTTCTCCCCTCTCCCCAACTTGGTCCCGACAGGCATAGTCTAGCATTGTCCGGTAGTGCTTCGTCCTCAAATACCGTTTTGCTTCCACCTTTTCACCTGCTGCCAAACCTGTCATAGATGGAATAATTTCTCTATTGATATCAGAATAATACCCTTCGTAATACTGCGAATCCGTATCTATTTCACATAGAAATACACGCACTGTTTCTGTCTCACGATGTTTTTGAATAAGTCCTCTCAATGTCTCTACCGATATTTCACTCCAATTTGGTTGCTCTGGTGGAATAAATACCATTTTGCATTTGCTTAAGATTCTGCTCATGGGGAATGTGTCAATCTCCATGTCATAGTTATCCGAATTGAGGGACTCGTCATCTTCTTCATCCCCACTGGGTACATAGTCACTCCCATCGGAGTTCATATCCTCCTCCGCAAATATGAGGTGACAGCCATCATCAATGTTATTATGATCCATCTTATTAATTTAGATATAAGGAAGTTTTTCGCACTTGGAACTTGGAATGGTCCGTTCAGTGAACCAAAAAGTGTGTCATCGACCAATTGAAATTGTGCCACCTGAAATAATTTTAGGGACAGGACGAAGAAAGTAATTCCACAGTTTTCATGATGATGGCCAAGAAGACTATTTAATTTAGAGGTTAGATTAACAACCCCCATCATCAATCATGGGATGGAGGAGGGCCTCCATCCTCATCGCACTTTCGCTTGACACAACATGAAAATACCGAATACCCGAATACCTCTCTGATGAACACACTGAAGGACGCAAGTTAGAAGAGCAACATTTTAAGCAACCAAGATGCATCTGAAAAAAATTACCATCATCCTAGCACCGGCTAACTGTCAAGCATTTCTTCAAGCACAAACCTCTCAAAGATATCTTGCGGCATCTCCTGATGTCCAACTTCCCTCAAAGACAACTTTGTTTGCAGAAAACAAAAAAGGATCGGTGCAGCTCTCCATTCCTGAACTTCCTTCAACGTTGACTCCCACGTCAGTGTTAGACTATATTTTGTCACTTCTGACTGCAGACTTTTCTTCGATTGCACTTGGATCAATTGGCATCCTCCTCGCATTATCTAATCGTTTAAGCTCCATTGACTACGAGGCGGCCAGCATCGCAACCAACCAAGCAGCAGAAATGGGAATGCAAAGTCGAATGGATTTATTAGCTGTCTTCAGTGCTGGAGCTGTTTTACTGAATGGTGTTAGCAAATTGGATGTAACATCAGCTCTCGCAGAAACTGTCATCTTGGAAGGAAAGACTCTGGAGGGCGCTGTCTATACCGAAGGAAGTGCCACGTTGTTGAACCAGGATCTTGTAGATTGGGCACTTGAGGCCGTGAGGAATTCTACTCCAGCTAAGTCAGCTGCAATCTTGTGTTACTCAAAGCAAGACTTGAGATGGGAAATCTTTGCTTTAGATGGAATTGTACCATTCGATGACGATCTATGGAAAGCCATCCCAGACGGAGTTGCTACGCCAATCTTAGATCGTTTCTTGAAAGATGGGCAAGGAAACAAAGAGACGTACTTGCCTACTTTACAGGCACTTCCAGGTCGTTCGGAAGTGTCCTATTTACCACAAAATACACAGGAAGTTCTGATGACTCCATTCGACATATCGGATGTAAATTGCAATTACGGGAAAGCTGCTCTGGTTCTAGGATCAGACACAGCAAAAACCTTCACACCCAGAGATGTTGCATGGTGCCAAGTATTGGCAACAAGGTTGGGAGATCTATGGCTCAAATAAAAACAATAGAAAGAGGCATCCTTGAAGTCGTCATCGTGCTCAAATCTAAAATGGACGAGACAAATGAAGAATACTCTCTAAGTACTTATCTACTGTAGTTATTTTAAGTCCATAACCTCTGCTTCATGTAAAAGTGCCAAGATTGAAATATTGTGAGCGGAAGATCATCGTCCGTCGTACACATAAAAATTCACATTGTTATCCAATGGAACACTCGGGAGGTTAGACATTGCTTTGGTCATTTTTCACGAGGTCCTTGCTCGCGTCTTGACTATCGTAATTCTCGCCAGGTCCTTGTCCACCATTTTCACCCATGAACGGAAGTTGCCTATCACCCTGGCCTCCCATCATTCCCATACGCATTCCCATCATGTCTGGTGCTCCCATTCCCTGTCCTGATCCGCGTGACATGCG
>Ga0307981_1003254_pt1 | contig 12298 bp, 6 predicted proteins | sample OrgLakmetagen987_FD_201849 | JGI IMG/M metagenome (GOLD analysis project Ga0307981, IMG submission 201849) | Saline water microbial communities from Organic Lake, Antarctica - #987 | ecosystem: Environmental > Aquatic > Non-marine Saline and Alkaline > Saline | place: Antarctica: Organic Lake... | reverse complement strand
GATAATGCTAGGCATACGAACGATGCCACCGCGGTTAACCAAAAAGATCATTCCATCTCATCATGCATCTCCCATGACCAGCACCACACCTGCACTTAACCGAGTGAGTATGTGGATCGACCACAGCATTCGTGCTACCGTACAGCAGGAAGCAATAACAAAAACAAAAAAATATGGATTGCGAAGACGATTGACATTGTTGGCGTTTGATTTGTGATTGCTACCGCGTTATTTTTTTGACTAGCTGGACTAAATAACTGACGTGGAGAAGCGGCGGTGGACCTCTTCGGTGCGGCGACGCATCTGTTTCTTTTCGATACGATTCGGATTTTGGATCCTTCTCAATTGCCCATCTTCCGTTTCACCACCGAAAAATAAGAAGACTACCTCGTACACCTACACCTTACACACCTTACACACCTTACACACCTTACACACAACAGTCTTACCGCCAAGCATTACCAAAAGCCACCATGAAGATCTCTGTTGTAGCACTCACCTTTCTTTCGGGACTATCCAGCAGCCTTGCTTTCTCGGTGAACGCCAACAAAGTCGTCCACCACCACAACCATGCACCATTGTCGTCGTCCCGACTGTTCTCATCCCCCATGATGGACCAGACGGCGACCGAACATGCGGTCGAGACGGTCCTCGGGACGGCCAAGCAGCTGAAATCCGAATACGGCGTTTTTATTATTGACAAGGGAGCCAAGAAAGAGCTGGAGCGGGTCGTGAGCACTCTCGAGAGTACCTCGGAACCACCGTCGCCAGATACCTACAGGGAACACTTTTTGGGCGACTGGACCTTGTTGTGTACGACTGCTGTCGGTAACGAAGGTGTCGACACCAAGAGTTTGCCGTTTCTCAACACGAACGGTCCCATCAAGTCCATACGCGATTCCATCAAGAAGACCGTCAACAAGTACTTGACGGTCCAGCAAAAGATTCGGTCCGAAGGGTACGACGGTGAGATCGACCGCGTCGATCACGTCTTGGAGTACCAGCCGCCGGAAGAGCTCCAAGAGGTCTTGGACAATCTTCCCGAGCAATTGACCTCCTTGAACATTAATCCGCTCCACGTTTCAAAGAGCAAGCTGGTGCTCGTTCACAAGGCCAGCGTGGAATCTGTCACTCCGTTAAAGACAAAGTTGAATCTCAAGAGTATTGTTCTCAACGTGGCGGGTACCAGCACCTTTTTGGAACCAGACGGTAAGGACGTGGCCGGTATCAACTTTCCACTCGGCGAGTTCTTGCAAACGGGCACGTTTGAAACCACCTACATGGACAGGAGTCTTCGCATTAGCCGTGGCAAGCTTGGCTTGGTGGATCAGTTGCGAATCTTTGAACGTACCAACCGCGTCAAAAAGGAACAGGCCTACCAAGAGATTATCGACTCAGATGTATCGCTTGGACAAGGCGTTGATGCTGGAATGGATGTAGACGAAGTCGTGGATCCAGGGTTTGCCGACGACGAGCAAGATAACGCCGTGGAAGCACCGAGCGATGTGGAAACCTCCTTTGACGACACGGTTGATGTGAACGAGATAGTCGATCCAGAATTCACCGACGAGGACAATGTCGAAGCACCGAGTGATGTCGAGGCCTCCTTCGACGACACTGCCGCGAACGATGTGGACGACGCAGTGGATGAAGAGATTACCGACGAGGACGATTCGTCCGATGATTTTGAGCCGAGTATCTAAAACATCACTGGATGCTGAGAGAATGCAAACACCAGTGGAGAAACAACAAGGACAAGCTATAATACTTTTACTAGAAGGACTGCATTGCGTTTATCGGCAACAAGTTAAAAGTAGGCGGTGGTGAGTGGTGAGAACGAAAAGCAACAGTGAAAGACAGCGGAATGTGCGAAAGTGCAGCGAGCAAACGCGAGTCGAGTCTGAGCAAAAAAATTGGATGGTGCTTTGATGAGAGGGTGGAATTGATAAATTCCGGTTGGTTTGGTGTTGTTACTTAGCCTTTCGACCAGAGACACGAGAACACTGCAATGAGACAGCATTTACTCCGTCTTGGCGGCAGGGGCAGCAGCGGCAGCCTTGGCGGCAGGCTTCTTCTTGGTCGCCTTCTTGGCGGCGGGCTTCTTCGCTGTCACCTTCTTGGCGGCAGGCTTCTTGGCAGTCACCTTCTTGGCAGCGGGCTTCTTGGCAGTCGCGGTTGCCTTCTTCTTGGGTGCCGTTGTCTTCTTCTTGGGCGCGGTGGTCTTTTTTTTGGGGGCCGTCTTCTTCTTGAGAACAGCCTTCTTGGGAGCGGCAACCTTCTTGGGCTTGGCAGCGGCAATGGCCTTCTTTTTATAGTCGGCAGAGAGCTTGTAAGAGGACTTGATCTGGACAAAGTCTCCACTGGCGACACCCGACTTGAGCGAGGCAAGAAAGGTGGCGTTTTGCCACTTCTTGTCCTTGGGCAACTTGGACATCATCAATTTCTTGAGTGCGATCATGCTCGAACCGGTACGGTCCTTGAGCTCTCCAATGGCTTCGACAATTCCTACTTTGTATGACATGGTGGAAACGTTTTACTAATCTATGGAGAGGGAAGGAATTCGCAACGGGCGCACGAGGAAATGGCAAAATGACATGGCAATGGTGAGAAAGACGATTGCAAGCGGACGGTTGGACGTGGCGAGGTGGCTCGAGATTCACTCTACGCGGCGATGTTAAGATTGGCAGGTACAACAGTTTCAAGACACGAGAGGGCTTCGAAGGTAGCCAAAGAGAGCGCCTTCATGGGAGATCGACGCTTGGATAAGCTTACCTGTTGAGATTTGTGTCAATTTTGGTTTTGGTTGTTTGCACACCGGGCCCGTTTGGAGGAGAGGCGCTTCGGCGCGCGCCGGGAATTGTCTGTAGAATACGTACTGGATTCTACATGCGTGATTTCTACGACAGAGACAGAGGGCATGACGAGATTCAAACGAACGCAAGCACCAAAAATGAGGAGCGAAAACGGGTCCGGATCATCCAAGCAGACAAGAGGACAAAGGAAAATAGAAAATGGCGGGAAAGCTGAGAATTTCCATGCGCATTGATTCATTTTTTTTGGTTGCAGAAGCGAAGCGAGAGCAAGCTTGCGACGATGACTAATGGAGATCAGGACTATTGCTATGCCCATTACTTACTTTGGGGGAATGTCTCACGAGTTATTCGCAAGTCATGGAGCTTGTGCTGACTAGAGGTTGCTTGAACAAATGACGCCTCAATGAAACGCTGCTGTAGTACTACTACTAGCGCCACTCCTCCTTCCGTAGCTTAGTGCTATGGTGTACGAGTGTCGTTGGAATGGCTTGAAGAAGCTCGTCCTCCATTCTATAGGTGTGGGTATAGTCTAGTAGACGGCCATTCGGCTCGTATCTGGTCCATGGAGATTAGCGAGGAGATTTGGACTATTACTTATTGTTGACGCATCATGATCGCTCGTTGTTTCTCCTCGTGATGGCTGTACCGTGGTACCCCCTGCCTCGTATCGCTCGAGCTAGCAGTAGGCTTGGCAATCAAGTGGAAAAGTCGTTGGTACGCAGTGTCCAAGAGATAGCTAGTGTCGGGGAACCGGTGGCACTCGTCGTGATTTGTCCAGCATGGTCTCCGGCTAGCTCGAGCGCTAAGATGCGGACCCAAGGACCCGAGAGACCCCGAATCTACCCAAAATGAAAGTATTAAGCGCTAAATCATGTCTTAAGCTTTAGTGTTGGTCGTTGACTTTGCTGGACCTGAATGAAGTAGTTTTAGGCTTCACGGGATAAATACATAGTCTGTTTGCTCATTAAATACCCAATTGAGGATACTAGCACTGGATGGAAGTTTTAAAGACCATCCGCCCGAATACGGTGAAGCTAATGAAGGGGCGTCCTTTTCGGACGGATTGACCCACCTCGGGAGAGCCATGAGATTAGTGCAATATCGTTCCAGTGTGCTCCTGGGAGGCTGGTATTTGGATGTATCATACATAAATTGTGGGTAAGCGGTAGTCAAATGGCTTCTTTGCTATTTAATCGTATTGGAAACACCTGTACCCAGCTCTCCAGACCGGTGAAAATATTGCAACGATGCACGCTGACTCGCCGTGTCGTCTAAGAAGGTGATAATGAGTTAAGAGTAGATATCAGGTTGCTCTCTAATTTTAAATACTCCTGTGTAACCGTGTTAATTGATCGTGTCATGGCGACTGGTCCCACTTTTGTGAACAGCGCCCCCATGTCCACGCTATCGTCCGTTCATATCTTTGAGGGCACTCCTACTAAATCTAGCGATTGACTCGGTGCATCGTCGAGCGTTTACCATCGTCTACCATATGAAACGATTCTCTACTTCTCTTTCTAACTTAATGAGCCATACAAAGGCGCTAGTCTATGCGTTTCGCGATTCCTACCGGTGCAGGTCTTGCGTTCTACTGCATGTTCAGTTTCTCTTCGATGACGTCGAGCACCTCCTCTGCGGCATCTGTAATTCGCGTTCCAGGCCCAAAGATGGCGCTACAGCTCTTCGTCTCGTTCAATAGGAAGTCGTAGTCAACGGAAGGTATGACACCGCCAGCAACGACAATGATGTGCCCGGCTCCGTTGTCTTCCAGTACCTTCTTCAGAGCGGGAAGAAGAGTCTTGTGCCCAGCAGCTTGCGATGATATTCCAATAACGTGCACATCCGAGTCCACAGCCTGTAAAGCCACCTCTTCCGGCGTCTGGAACAATGGACCAATGTCGACGTCAAATCCCAAGTCGGAGAAGCCGCTTGCAATCACCTTTGCACCACGATCGTGACCGTCCTGTCCCATCTTGGCGACAAGAATCCTTGGCCGACGTCCTTCAACCTTTTCAAACTCCTTGACTCTGTTTAGGACCCTTTCGTACTCATCATTCATACCAGCAGAGCCACCACTGCCGGAATGGGAGGTAAAAGAGGCGCTGTAGGCACCTTGGACAACCGACGTGCTCGGAACGTGTCGCCCCCAAACCGTCTCGAGTGCCGACGATATTTCACCCAACGTACATCTCGCCCGAGCAGCATCGATGCAGAGCTTTAGGAGATTGTTCGGGTTGTCGCCATGACTGGTGCTCTCTGTCAGCCTCGCACTGGCTTCGAGCTTGGATAGACAATCTTCTACGGCAGCGGTGTCTCGGGTCGCTTTGATCTCGTCGAGTCTCGCGATCTGTTTCGCCCGTGCGTTGGAGTTATCAATCTGCCGCACGTCGACACCGTCCAACTTTCTCTCTTCGTCACTGAGCTGATATTTGTTGACTCCAACAACAACCTCCTGAACCGAGTCGATCCGGCCTTGCTTTTGAGTGGCACTCTCTTCGATCCTTAGTTTGGCCACTCCACTGTTGATATACTTTGTCATGCCGCCCATCTCTTCGACTTCCCGAATGATATCCATCGCCTTGTCGGCGACTTCGTCTGTAAGACTCTCCATCATATAGCTCCCACCCCACGGGTCAGCAACATCGCACATGCCAGTCTCTTCCTGGAGAATCAGTTGTGTGCTGCGGGCAATCCGAGCCGTTTTGTCCGTCGGCAAGCCAACCGCTTCGTCGTACGAGTTGGTGTGCAAGCTCTGCGTACCACCTTGCACGGCCGCCATTGCCTCAATCGTTGTACGTATAATATTGTTCATTGGCTGCGCCTCTGTTAATGAGTATCCCGAGGTTTGGCAATGAGTCCGAAGCAGTAGAGACTTGCTGCTCTTGGGTTGGAACTTCTCCTTTACCAGCGTCGCCCACAACCGGCGGGCTGCTCGCATCTTTGCAATCTATGCGTGTGCGTTGAAAATGAATAAGTTAGACAAGCGTCGATTCACTTATCATTCACTACGCATACTCCTTACAGGTACTTACCTCGGTGTAGTAATTGAGACCGATTCCCCAAAAAAACGACAGCCGTGGTGCCACCTCGTCGACATCCAAACCAGCAACGTCGACAGCCGTTCGAAGGTATTCGATGCCGTCTGCAATGGTAAACGCCAACTCCAAGACGGCATCGGCCCCGGCTTCTTGCATGTGATAGCCCGAGATACTAATCGAGTTGAACTTGGGTGTGTGGCTAGCCGTAAAGCCCATGATATCCGCAATCACTCTATTCAAACTCGGCTCGGGTGGATAAATGTACGTATTGCGAACCATGAACTCTTTCAAAACATCGTTCTGTACCGTCCCCGCCAACAACGCCATGGTCACGGCAGGATCTTGATCCGGATTCTGCTCCAAGGCAGTTTGAATGTAAAAGGCAAGAACAGGCAAGACGGCGCCGTTCATGGTCATGCTGACGGACACTTTGGTCAAGTCGATTTGGTGAAACAAGATTTCCATGTCACGGACCGAATCAATGGGCACACCCGCCATACCAACATCCCCGACGACTCGCGCGTGATCACTGTCGTATCCTCGATGCGTTGGAAGGTCAAAGGCTACCGAGAGTCCCTGCTGACCTGCTGCCAAGTTGGCCTGGTAGAAACGATTGGACTCTTCGGCTGTCGAAAATCCAGCGTACTGCCGAATTGTCCAGGGCCGAGCCGTGTACATGGTCGCGTAAGGTCCTCTCGTGTAGGGAAAGACTCCTGGCATGTCGGGCTCCGTCTCGGATTTCCAATCCCAGTACACGGGCTGAATAGCAATCTTTTCGGGTGTGAAGCGATCCGTTCGCAAGGATTCCACCGTCATGGCCGTCTTGGAGCGTTTCAACTCTTTGGCTGCTAGCTCTTCCCATTCTCGGACGTTGGCGTGCTTGACATATTCAGATGATCTAGAAGTAGATGAGTAGGTTCTCGAAGTTTCAGGCAAGGTCGAGGTTGTCTTCAAAGGGCTAGCAGCAGCCAGAGGATCGCGTCCTCGACGGTAGCATGCTCGGACGATGCGAGTTCTCTGTCGCGAAGCGTCCACTAATCGAATCATGGCTTCTTCTTCGCAGCAATACAATATCTACTGAAGTCTCAGGGGTCTCAATAGTGGTATCGAAGGGAAGCTACAGTAGGGGGTCTTCCAGAGAAGGAACAACAAGGCAAGGCACAAGGATCAACCAAGAACAATTCGTTTTGTGTTCGGGTCGGGTGGTGTCATCATCGTGATGGGTTTTCGGATTCGCGCCAAAAGCAGTTTCCATTCAACTTCTTGACTTCTTGCTTCTTGGTCATTCAACCACCATGAGGATCGCGGCGAGTCCTCCGTCCGCAGACCTTCGCTTCTCGTGCTGCCAGCAATCGATCGAACGCGCAAGCAATAGGAAAAGCGAGACAATGTTTCAAATTCCTATAATCTTGAGATTGCTTCGTACAGAGACGCCATGCCAGCCTGATGCGATAGTTAGCAGAACGTACGGCAAGTGTTGATCTTACAAGCGCTTGGAAGATCAATTACCAGTATCACAGTCTTAAGCTACGGAGTAAGTAAGAAAGAGAGACATGCTTGAGAATCTTCTAGATGTACGAGGAATACAGCTCAATAAGCTCCTTCGACTTGGTCCAGCTCGAATCAAACTCAATGGGACGCTTCTTGCTTCTTCGGCTTGGTCCGTGTGTAATACGGAGAGAGTGGGTGAAAACTGGCAGTCTTCAGTCTGCTAGGCTCCGATGCAAACGAGAAATACCCGGCAAGTGCAAAGCGTCTCCAGAATCACCGCTGAGAATACCCCAAGCCGGCGGAAAGGGGGTCGGTTGTCTACGTTACCGATCACATCGGGCCGACGGAGAGGGATTCCTTTTTTCCTTCCTCGCTCGTCTTGGATCGCAGAGAGGCAGGTTGCCGTTGCGTGACGACTTTCAAAACTCTACTGTCTATGTACTCTCCGTACAGATTGCTCCGCTGTTTCTATCGGATCGACAACCGAATAGCGAGCGGATCAAGGATTGAGATTGAGATGCCGCTCCCTGATATCTCAAGAGTCTCTAGAATCACCGCCGATAATACCCCAAGCCGACGGAAAGGGGGTCGGTTGCCTACGTTACCGATCACATCGGGCCGACGGAGAGGGATTCCTCGCTCGTCTTGGATCGAGGAGAGGCAGGTTGGGCAACGACTTTCAAAACTCTACTGTCTATATACTCTCCGTACAGATTGCTCCACTTTTTCTACCGGATCGACAACCGAATAGCAAGTGGATCAAGGATTGAGATCAAGAGCGGCTCCCTGATATCTCTCAGTCCTCGCAGCCAAGGCTTCTCTTTGGCCTGAGTTGTCTCGGTGCCCGCTTTTCCGGCTGGTGGTATGAGTTGCTTGAGTTTGTTGACGAAGGATGAACAGCCAATATTTACTGATGTTAAGGGAGGAACGTGCACTGGCCTAATAAGGAGAGGTTGGTGTCATGGACCCCTTTTGTAAAGAGAGCCGAGCCTACAGAGTTAGAAGGCTAGTCTCGTGGACTCTTACTACATCGAAGACAATCGGTCGAGCGCTCCTTTTTCATCACACGCAGACTGAGCAACTTGTCTTTCACTCAATGTGTAAAGTGGAAGCGTGTACACGTGGCTCACATCTCTTGTTCGACGCGTGTACACTAGCTACTATCCTCTCTTGGTTCATCGGATCAGCCGTATGTCAATATAAGACACGCTGCCGTTACTCATCTCTTGGTTCATCGCCCGATAGAATCAGCCGTATGTCAACAGAAGAAATGCTTCCGTCGCTCCTCTCTTGGTCCATTAACAGATAGAATCAGCCTGATGTCTCTGTCGGTTACTTGCGAGGGAGTTGCTCTTCAGTGTGGTAAGCCTCTGTCTGGGGTACCTAAGAGTGAGTTGCTTTTAAGTGTTTCAGTGTTGTTAGCCTCTGTCGTTACTTGCGAGTGAGCCACTCTTCGCATTTCAGTGTGGTAAGCCTTTGTAGGGTACCTGCGAGTGGGTCGCTCTTCGCTCTACAGTGTCGTAAGCCTCTGTCGGCTACTTGCGAGTGAGTCGCTCTTCGCCTCTTCACTCTTCAGTGTTGTAAGCGTCTGTCGTGTACTTGCGAGTGAGTTAGTTGCTCTTCGCTCTTCAGTGTGGTAAGCCTCTGTCGGGTACTTGCGAGCGAGTTGCTGTTTGCTCTTCAGTGATGTTAGCCTCTGTCGGTTACTTGCGAGTGAGTTAGTTGCTCTTCACTCTTCAGTGTGGTAGTAAGCCTCTGTCGGGTACTTGCGAGGACGTTGCTCTTCGCTTTTCAGTGTTGTAAGCCTCTGTGGTGTACTAGCGAGTAAGTGAGTTGCTCTTCGCTCTCTACTGTGGTAAGCCTCTGTCGGTAACTTGCGAATGAGTTACTCTCCAGTGTGGTCAGCCTCTGTCGGGTACTTGTGAGTGAGTCACTTTTAAGTGTGGTTGGCCTCTGTCGGGTACTTCTGTGTGAGTCGCTCTTCAGCGTAGTAAGCCTCTGTCGGTTACTTCCGAGTGAGTTGCTGTGGTAAGCCGCTGTCGTCGACAGTTCTGGAACGACTGGTATAGTGCAAACTTATCACTTCCTGGTGTATCGATGCGGGGAGTTGCTATTTGGATTGGTGACTTTCTCCTCTGAACTCAAGGGATGCTTTCGATTGAGTGTGGTTGGCACCATCAGTGGTAACGAGGAGGCCCATTACATACGGCCTCTTTCGACAACGTTACCTCCACCGGCTTTCGCTGTGGTAAAAAGTGTAAAGGTTGCTTGCACAGGTTGATGCCACGGTCGAGTTCAAAATTCGTTGTCTTCAGGATACATATATATATATCGACTCGGCAAGAAGAGTGCCACAGTCACAGTTTGGGCTTTGACGCTCTTTGATCCAACTTCTGTTCGGTAGAGCGTCTACTCATGCGCCAATGGGTCGGGTGGACAGTCGGATCGAAGTTAAAAGAAGGGGGTTGTGAACAGTCGGATCGAGGTTACAAGAAGGGGGTTGTCAAGAAGAGCTTCCGCCTCTTGGACAACTAGCTTTGATTGAGCACACCTTCAGTCTTCAGTTACTATTGGCTCGGGCTCGCAGAAGAACGATGTGGTCTCGACGACATGCAACCTGTCACACTCGTGATGTATCCAAAGGCGTTCGTTCTTCACCGCATCAGAAGCGAACACTGGCGTGGCTCTCTTATCTCAGTCTTTCATGGTACCTGGATTATTTCGAAATGGCAATTGCGCCAACGTCTCGAGATAGTTGGATCGTATGAATGTGGTTCCTTCAACCTTACTTCGTTGGAGTGACGCTTCGTCTTGTCAGATTGTCGAATTCGGGCTAGAGACAGAGGCGCCTCGTCGTTTGTCTTCCCTCTGTATCTCTGCATGCGAGAGGCGGATCAATCCAGACAGCGTTGCCTCCATCAAAGCCGTGAGGCAACGTAAAGAGATGTGAACCGGTCGCGTTATTTTTTCCTGACTCTTATCGATCTCTCGGGCACCTATAATCGTGGGCTGCTACCGATTGAGTCAGTACTCGTTCTATCAGACCTTGGTGCAGAGGCTTGGTACTAGCCGACCTGTTGTCCTGATGATTGAGCTGCACTCGTATAACGTGTCGATGGTGTTGGGATCGGAATCTCTGTTGACGCGATCTTTTTCGGAGCAAGAAGTGAAAAGACGAAGTGATGCCATACAGTTTCTTTCGCCGGCGTCAGATTGGATCTGAAGTTGAAAGTCGCTCTCTCAAACTGCTCTGTTGGATAGACGAGATGGTCGATCGCCCTCCGCGACTGAAAAAAAAAAACCGGCTATGCGATTGAATCTGCTGGCATCTCGATCTCTCTTTTCTTCCTACCATATCCCTTTCTACTCAAGCCATCGAGTTTGGGTAACAGTGTCGGCTACTGATGTGATCGACAAATGATTGGTTCAATGAATTGCTCACGGTTGTGGAGTTACTGAAACGGTCCAGGCTTCTGGTTTGACACGGGCTACATCGCAGAATCGACTGCTGCCAGATCGGCTTGACATGTTTGTCGTAAGAAGTTGGAGATACTGCCACCACCACTCGAGCCCAACACGTGAGATGAACTCAACAACTCATACGAGCCATCAAGGTAATACCCTGCTGAATCGTTCGTTATCGAAGGCTGTGGACTGCCGGGGCGATCGTGCTTTTAGTGTGTCAGACCGGCTGACAAACCTGTCGAGTTTAATGCGCAGAGCCGCGCCATCAAGAGACTGCTTTCGCCGATTTCTTGAATCCAGTGGTAGCGAAGAGCCACTATTCTCGGAAAGCTGCCTAAAGCGCGTTTGGTGTTATGAGTATTTACTTGGCACGGGAGATTCAGGTCATGCTGTTGGATTTTGGTTGGTTACAGAGCGAGGCCTCTGTCTTCGCTGATTCTGTTTCGGAATGGGAAGTGATTCGAGGCGTGCTGTGCGGCACCTTTGCGCTATCTGAATCTGTGGCGGAATGGAGGTGATACGAGGTGATGCATTATCACCACACGGTCTATGTCACCGGCTTCCGCTTTATTGGATTGCGTTGTTCCACATCATTGCCAACACAGAGACAACGGCCATGCCAGCTGAAGAGACTGTTAGTCGGTATTAAGGTAGATGTTGACTGTCCACGTCGACTCCGACGGACTGGTTAGAGGTATACGGTGGAGAGAGAATGGAATGATATCTCTTTCAAAATTACCGTTTCCATTCAGCTGCTGAGTGTGGTATCGTTGTCAATGTTATAACGGTTGCTATAATGGTTGCTCGATCGCCTGGTTGCTGACTACTTGCGGGTGAGAGAGTCAATCAGCTATACTCGTAAAAGAAGTAGAGGTTCGCACTTAAATCGGATTGATCTCGTTGGATTGTGAGATCATTCAGTACGGGGAGAGGAGGTGCTCTGAAAAAACAATCGCCGTGTTGCTTTGCTTCGACAGCGAAAGTGAGATCCACCAAGCATGACGATGGAATGTCCTGATGATGCGATAACTGGAGGTATTGGTCGTCTTTCGCTTCGCTTCTACAACGCCAAGCGACATCAGTCGACTTGCTAATCCAGATCGGGTGTCCTTTTACGTTTCCTTCGCACAAGACAGGTGTTTCTCTGTATCGAGATTTTATGTTTATCTGCATATCAAGGCTGATCGATCCAACGACAGCTGTTGAAGCGTCATTCTTTACGGAGAAAGGGACCCCTATTTCTCTCGCTACCAACGTTAATAGACGCAATCTATATCTGGGAACTTGCTCGGCAAAGAGAAATCTACACAGTGGGTTAAATCAGTGGCTGACGACGTGGAAGCGATTGTTTACAGAGCTCTTTTGAAGCGAGATATTTCAATTCGACACCCAAAGATGCTGAATTTGCTACTGGACCGTGGAATGATGCGGGCTCTGAGCAGTCTATTTTATATTGTCTCACCAAACAAGAAGCAACGCTTTTGTCGCTTT
>Ga0307981_1003253_pt1 | contig 12300 bp, 10 predicted proteins | sample OrgLakmetagen987_FD_201849 | JGI IMG/M metagenome (GOLD analysis project Ga0307981, IMG submission 201849) | Saline water microbial communities from Organic Lake, Antarctica - #987 | ecosystem: Environmental > Aquatic > Non-marine Saline and Alkaline > Saline | place: Antarctica: Organic Lake... | reverse complement strand
AGGCGAATAGGCCGAACAGCAGCTGCGCCTGGCCAACTGTCTTAATCCCCTTCAATAACGGGGCAGCTGTCAGGCTGGAGCATTACCCTATGTCATCTATCAGCCAAGGTCTTAATCCCCTTCAATAACGGGGCAGCTGTCAGGCACCAGCACCAGCTTGGCGTCAAGATCGTCGAGTCTTAATCCCCTTCAATAACGGGGCAGCTGTCAGGCATGAACGAAGTCGCCACATCCGGGGGACCCTCTGTCTTAATCCCCTTCAATAACGGGGCAGCTGTCAGGCCCTACACGAGACTCTGGAGGCCTCACAGGCCCGTCTTAATCCCCTTCAATAACGGGGCAGCTGTCAGGCAAACAGGAAGGCGAGGAAGACATCGCTCGGTTCGTCTTAATCCCCTTCAATAACGGGGCAGCTGTCAGGCAATTGAAGTTGATGAACTGGACCACGCTACCTTGTCTTAATCCCCTTCAATAACGGGGCAGCTGTCAGGCCAAACATTCCGGCGGCGTTGCGTCTGCAGCAGCGTCTTAATCCCCTTCAATAACGGGGCAGCTGTCAGGCGATCATACCGTTCATTCGAGTGCAAGCAACTACAAGTCTTAATCCCCTTCAATAACGGGGCAGCTGTCAGGCGGCGAGTTCGATGGGTTGATGGAGATAGCAATGTCTTAATCCCCTTCAATAACGGGGCAGCTGTCAGGCGGCTATAACGTGTCTGACGGTGGGGCCGCTAGTCTTAATCCCCTTCAATAACGGGGCAGCTGTCAGGCCGATGGACTGCATCTAAGACAAGTGCTGACCGTCTTAATCCCCTTCAATAACGGGGCAGCTGTCAGGCGATATTTGGAGAATTTTGTATGGGACTCGATATTGTCTTAATCCCCTTCAATAACGGGGCAGCTGTCAGGCTGGTACTGGAACAACATCAGCACGATCGAGGAAGTCTTAATCCCCTTCAATAACGGGGCAGCTGTCAGGCTTGATGCCCAAGACCGCCATACCGCGCTGGTGTGTCTTAATCCCCTTCAATAACGGGGCAGCTGTCAGGCTGTTAAGTCGATGTTGGTTCGATTGCATCAGGGTCTTAATCCCCTTCAATAACGGGGCAGCTGTCAGGCACAGGCAGCGCGAGAGATGCCTTCCGGAGCAAGTCTTAATCCCCTTCAATAACGGGGCAGCTGTCAGGCCCGAGCAGGCGCACAGGCACAACACGCACAAGGTCTTAATCCCCTTCAATAACGGGGCAGCTGTCAGGCGGCTGCGCTATGTTCGTCGTAGACGGACGAGGTCTTAATCCCCTTCAATAACGGGGCAGCTGTCAGGCTCAGCGTAGGTGTTACAACGGGTGTCATGCCAAAGTCTTAATCCCCTTCAATAACGGGGCAGCTGTCAGGCCCAATCAACCCCCTCAGGCTCTGCCTTTTCCGAGTCTTAATCCCCTTCAATAACGGGGCAGCTGTCAGGCTCTGGTGCATAAAAATCTGTATCAAAATCAGCGAGATAAAAAGCTTTTTTATTGATCGTTTTTTGATCATAAAGTTGGCTAATTTTTGAGCGATTTTGAAACCGGATTTGCGAACCCAACAAGCCTTTAAGATTACCTGATGTTGCAACGTGTGGCCATGAGTAGTTTGTAGCGTTTTGCTTGTAACGCTTTTGGCAAATCGTCTCGTTTATTATCTGTTGCCCTTTATGGCTTTGGCCAATTCCAATTGATTGCGCACCAGCGTAATTCGGTTGCTTGCGCAACGCTGGAATACCTGCCTTAGAGCATCAGAATCGATTAGCCGCTGATGCAGCAATGGCCCAATCAGAAGTATTTTCTGGACCAGACCAAATTTGTTGACACCTTCAAGTTGCTCTACCAATTTGTTTGCTGTTTGCCCCGGCGGCAAGTCTGCCTTTATCTCAATCTGAAAGGTGTGGCTGCCATGTTGGATGAGCAGGTCTGTTTCATGGCCCGTGGCGCTTTGCCCGGCTGTGCTTTCAACGGCGAGGTTGCCAGAAATGTTTGCCGCGGGAATGCCGGCTTTCTCCAGCCAAGAGCGTGCTAACTGCTCAAGCCAGTCGCCGCTGATCCATTTTTTAAACGCTGCCGCGCCTTTGCTAAGGCGGCGAGTATTACCAGGAAGCTGAACGGCATTGCCGATGACCAAAAAAAATTCTGGGCAAAGCGTGCTAAACCTATTTAGCCACGTTAATGACAATTCCTCGGCTGAACTGTCGCCGTTAGCGGCCCCGCAGAAGTCGCTTAGCGGCAAGGTTAGTTTTTTGTTTTGGTAATGTTCTGCATTGCGCTGCCTTGACCAAACGTTATCTAACACACTCAGTACATTGGATAAGCCGAGCTCATTATCTTCAATGCCTTGGAAAATGCGTTTAGCAAGGGGCAGGCTTTGTGGGTTGTCACGCAGGGGGTTGGGTGTGACCTCTTTGGCTGTGGAGTTGTACAGAAGTGCCACATCGATTGGCTGGACTTGAGGTAACCGACGGCTTTCAGCCGGCAAGGTTGTCAAGGCGCCGGCTTGGCCATAGTGAGAGTAGTTAATACTGCTGACGGTCAGGCGGTTTTCGCTACTGGCGCGGTAGTCTAGTTTTTCCCACCGCATGGTTGTCGTTAGTATGAGGCTCATGGACTTTGTGCCACCATTCAGGTTTAGCCACAACGGAAGTTCTGAAAAAATGGGTTGGGCCAAATAGGGCCTGAGAATTTGGTCAACCCACTGGGTGTCGTTTTCAAGGCTGTCGCCTTTCAAATACAGGGTACCCGTATTCTCGTCTGGCCTGTGCAATTGGGTGTTGGGCAACGTTTTTCTGAGTTGTCGTTCAAATCGTGAGGCACTTTGCTGAAAAGCCTTACTCACCACAAGTACAACATGCTGAGGTTGCCAGGTCAGGCAGGCTTCATAAAGCGGTAAAGTGTGCTGGCTTAAAACGCAGACATACACCAAGGGTTTTAATGAAGCCATGCTTGTTATACCAACCTGTAGATGAAGTGCAAGTGAGTTATTAGCGAGTCAGTGAAAATTGAACGGTAGCAATCGGTTAAGCGCGTTTATTCGCTCGGCAGACGTTGTGGCTACTTGCAGCTCTTTCATTTTCTCACTGGGGAAGGGCGCACCTGGGTAGTCTTGCCCGATGGGATCTAATTGAATTTTTAGGCTTTCACCCAGCGCGTAAAAACAATGGCTCATCCACTGCAAGATGGCGCTGTTTTCGCTTTCTGCACACTGGTCAATTGCTTGTTGCAGAAAGTAAGTTGCTTCTTTGGTGCAGCCTGCATCTGCCAGAAGCCAGGCGCGATAGGCGTTAATCAGCATCCATGGGTGGCCTTCACCTTCTTGCCAGCTTTCCATCACCATTAGGTAGTCTTCCCGCGGCTGGTTTTCTTGGGGGGCAGACACCAACCACCGGAGCATCAGGTAATGTTCAAATCTTAACGGCGCCCCGCTGCGAGCCAGCTGTTGCACGCTTTGTTTTCCGCTTTTACCGGTCGCGTTGTGCAGCACTTCGCATACGGTGTCGCTGGCGCTAGTGTCGCCCTTATCCAGTAAGGTAATGGCTTTGTAGCTATTCGTTTGTCGGCTGTTGCTGGCGATCAGGTTTTGGTCAGAAAGCTTTGCGAAATGCCCAAGGGCGTTGTCAAAGTACCCAATGGCAATGTCGTATTCACCGCGAAAGGCCGCCAGTTGCCCTAATGTGGAGTGCAGTTTTGCGTAATTCAACCGACCAGGAACGGCGACAGGCTGAGTTAACCAGTTTTCAATAAAGGGCACAGCACCGGCAAAATCGAAGCTGTTAGTAGCGCTGATGGCAATACGCAGCGCGGCCTCGCAGGCGTCTGGCGCGGCTTCATCCATCAGTTCTTGTGCCAGCATCATGGTCTTTTTAACCTCGTTCAGATCGCACTGTCCCAGGTGGTTATGCGCCGCCAGTTGCGCAGAATGCAGTTGCAGCTCAAGCAATCCCGGCAGTTTGGTATCAAATGGGCGGTAAAGATTCAACCATTCCAAGGCACGCCCAAGGCTGCCGGCATTGAAGTTTTTAAGCGCAATGCGATGACGAACCTCTTGCAGATATTTTTGCCAAAGTCCTGGGTTGCCTTGCGCTTTTTCGCCGAGCTGCGTGAGTAGGTCATGAAACAGAGAGTGCCCCGGCTCTTTCGCCAGGTGTGTGCAGATGCTGAACCAGGCTTCTGTTGTGGGCTCACTGCCGGCCTCCATGTAAAGACGCTCTACTTCGGCTAAATCTGTGCTCTGTAGCAAGCAGTGTTTGCGCCAGCCTGTGCGCGCCAACAACCTTCGTTTAGTGTCGTCATTACTACCCCAGCAGTTAGCAATAACATCCACATAGCCGTTATAGGGGTGGTTTTTATCGATCAGTTCTAGCGAAAATTTCAGTCGCTGAAAGCGCTCTGGTGAAAGCTTTCGTAGGGTGTCTGTCAGATATTCTTCCAGGCCTCGCAAACTGCTGGAATTGTTATAACCACTTCGGTTTTCTATCTTAAAAGTGACATGACTTGTTGCGGAAAGGGGCAGCATAAGAAGTACCCAGCGCGCCAGTTTGGTGATGGCCGCTATCCAGCTGTGGCTGCTTAAATCGACTTTCAGCGTAGCGCCTAATACGCCCGCGTTGCTGTTGGTCAAATCGGCTAACAGCGATTGAATGTCTTTATTGCTCAGTTCTGTGGCATGGCTGGGTCGCTTTAGCGCGGGCAGTGAATGGCCTTTGGGCAGGGCCACAGCAACAATTCTACCCAGCTTTTTGTCTGATTCATTAAGCTCTGCGGCCTGACCGGAAAACTCTGTGCCGGTTTCATCGATAAAAATTTCCCAAGATTCAGCCGGGGCCAAGGCGCGAAGGTTCTGTGGGTGAAGATTACCTTTCAGTTGAGTGTAAGGCAGCGTGATGTTGAAACGACTGTTTTCTTTATGCAGGTTCTCTTTACTATTTCTGAACTTAAATTGTTTATCGAGCACTGTTCGCAAATGTTTGATAACACGGGAAGGTTGGGACTTCTCTAAGCGATTAATCCAAGCCTTGATGTCATCAGCGCTTTCGCCCTGTTTGCTTTTCTGCTCTAAAGATGCAGCCAGCATGGCCGCATGCCTTCCGTGTTTTGCGGCTTTTTCAAGCGTGGATAACAGGCTCAGATTTTGCGGCTGCCGAGACTCTGCTTGCCGGAGAAACTGCTGGTAGCGTTCTTCGGCGTTGGGCTCGTTAAAGATAAATAGCTTAAAGATCTCCCATGGCCAATCTTTGCTTTCATCTGCTGTACAAGGCGGCTGAACCAGAGGCGGGGTGTGGGTTGGTTCTGGCGCTGGGGTTTCTTGTGCTGCAGGCGTTGGATGCTCCCGAATCTGCCCTTGAGTAATTTCAAGCCAGGTGCCATTTTCTTGTTGAAATAACAAATCTGCATCTGGAAATGCCAGCTTTGCTGCTAGCCACCAAGTGCCAGGCGTTTTGTGTGAACCTGTGATTATGCTTGGCGTCTCATTACTGATCAGTGCGCTTCGGGCTTGCTCTATGGAGGCACCCACACTGAACGTTTGCAGGCAGTTTAGCGGTAACGGCAATTCGCTTGGCGTGAATGGCAGGCTGATGGTTGTTTGCATTTGCTTTCCTTAATGCTGCATCGAAGACTTAGCTATTACTTTATTGTTTTATGCCTTTGGCTGCTAGCGTGGCCGCTCATATTCACAACTCACAAGCTTGGCAGCACCCCTGCGTAAACGGTTTTTTCATACAGTGGTCTTCGTGTTTCACAGGCGGAGAGCGCAATGCAAAAACACATGCTGGTATTAGCAAAATCTTATAAAAGGGGTGGTTTCTGCATTGCTGGCATTGAAGTTGGCTATGCTGCCAATGGCGGTCAAGTGTTGAAAAGAAATTGGTTACGCCCAGTGGCCGCTGATTACAGCGACAAGTGCACAGAACCTATGCCCAAGAGTGTATGTGGCAGCTTTCGTGTGGGCGACGTGGTGCAACTTGACCTTGTGGCACCTCGCCCGATGGTTGCACAACCTGAAAACTGGCTTTGGCAGGGAAGTGACATCCACCTTGCCCACCGCAGCGCTAACCCCATAGCGCTGCAAACTATTGCCAACAGTGCAAACTCCATTTGGTGTGATCCGGCTACAGGGCGGGATGATCAGATCTCGGCGAGTTATGCCAAAAACCAAGAAGTTGATAGCTCGCTGATGCTGGTGGCGCCACAGAATTTGGTGTTCACATTGGAGCTGTCCCAAATGGCCAAAGGAACCCGCAAGCGCATCTTTGCGTCCTTTGTACATCAAGGGCAGGCCTTTCAGCGCATCCCAGTGACAGACCCTGCGGTCTGTGCCGTGTTCTGCAATCAATTCCCGTCTGTGCCGGGCACTTTGGTTCAGAAAACGCTCAATCACAATGACAACTACTGGCTCACTCTCAGTTTGTCGCCAGCGTTTGGTACACCCGCGCACCACTATGTTTTAGTAGCGGCCGTTATTGATCATACTGGCTATCTGAACAGGAAGTATGGATGAGCACTTACACGATTGGTTTTACTCAGAAAAAAGCTGAAGACTTTTTTGGGATGTTGCGCAAGGCACAGATTAAAACCCTCATTGATGTCCGGCTGAACAATGTTTCGCAGCTTGCGGCCTTTGCCAAGCGTGACGATTTGGCCTTCTTTCTCAGAGAGATTTGTAACGCAGATTACTGGCATTTGCCCGAATTAGCGCCCACTAAAATAATGTTGGACGGGTACAAAAAGCACGGAGTGCCCTGGCGTGTTTACGAAGAGTCTTTTCTGAATCTGATGGCGCAGCGGAACATCGAGCGGCAGTTGCGCCCTACAGATTTTGAGGATGCATGTCTGTTGTGCAGTGAAGCCCAGCCGCATCATTGTCATCGGCGTCTGGTTGTGGAGTATTTGAATACGCACTGGCAAACGGCGTTAAAAGTGGAGCACTTGTACTGACATGAAAACTGTTTTGATCCTGTACCCAAGATTATTCGCCTGCCAGGCCAAATTTGAGCGCAAGCTCGAAAAAATAACGCGTGATTTGAGCGCGTTTAACATCATGCACGGTGGCGACCCGAATGGGTTTATCGACGGCTATTTTGACGAAGATCAGCGAGTTCAGACTATCTCTAAGGTCACAGCGCTTGATGACTCAAGCATTACCCATGCTGTAGTCTTTGACGACGGTGAGGAATTTGAAGAGGCTAGGCAAACGCTTGTCGCCCAGGGCATTCCGCTCAGGTGGATTAAAGTTGCTTTAACCAGAGTGGTCAACATCAAGCGTGAGCCCCAACATCAGAACCTGAGTGGTGGGCGAGGCTATGAGTATATTGGCCGTGGCTCTTACTGGGGGAATCCTCACGCTATGGAATCCGGCGAGAGCCGAGAGGAAGTCATCCGGAAGTACGAGTACGACTTCACGTTTAATAAGTTCCTGAACATTGATCCAAACCGTGTTCATGAATTGGCAGGAAAGCGCCTGGGGTGCTTTTGCAAACCGGCGCTTTGTCACGGTGACGTTCTAGCCGATTATCTGAACAACTATGACGATGGGAGCTGATCGTTCCCCTCATGGTTTGCTGAAACTCGATTTGGACTTTAAAACAATAATGTACTGACGCGTGAGGGTAGGTCAAAGTGATCCTGGAATCGGGAAGAATCCGTCGCTATAAAATTGTCGTGGAACCTGAGTTGAGGCTGGACCTTTCTGTGTTTTGCGGAAGTATGATCCGCGGTGCCATCGGGCATGCTCTGCTTCATCGCTACTGCCGTTGTGGGAACGGAGTGCTGCTGCACCAAGATGACTGCCTTTATGCTTCTTATGCCTCTTTGTTCGAAACCGATGGTGGAAACGCGTTTGTGATTTCAACTCCAGCGGAGGGGATAACTCAGCCAGGAGAGTCTTTTGCGTTCCATGTAACGCTTCTCGAAGACGACCAGAACACGTACACCCATGATCACGACGGGCCTATCGCCCGGAACGGAACCTCCATTCTGGGCAATCTCTCGACTAAATTTCGACAGGCTTCGGCTTAATGTGATCGTAATGGCGCGTATAGAAATACCGACCGCTAATCCTTTAGAGATCTCTTCTCGCTATGACATAGGCAACAATAACCAGCGCCTGGTTCGTATCTTTAGCGCGATACCGCCATGGTAACGAAGATAGGAGAAAACGGTCGCAGGGGGCTTTTTGATTAGCTGGCCGATGACACTCATATGGACAACTTTCTTCTATTCGAGCCAAACGATAGCTTTCCTTTCAGCGTTCATTCGATCCGTTGTGCTCATCTATTATTACTCGCAGCCAGGGCGGAAATTCATGGTGTTTTCTTAGGCGGTTGAATGCGCAATTACCGTACGACCCGTGAGTTGAGAGGTAACGTATAAAAATTATAGATTAAAATCAGCAGATTAGGCTATTTTCTGTCGAATTTTTGATCTTGAAGCTGATGATTCTTGGAGCGGTTTTAGGGCTGGGTCCAAATTTTTTCATAACTCACAAGCTTGGCAGTGCCCGCATGTAACCGTTTTTTCATAGAGTAGTCGTTGTGGGCCATTGCTGGAGAGTGGAATGCAGAAACAAATGCTGGTTTGTAGAAGTACTTGAGTATAACGGTGTGCAGCTACGAGCTCATATCGAGAGATCCCCGCACAATAATCAAGAGACTAAGTTATGAAGGTCATTCTAGTGTCGATCGATTGGCGCCGGCCACAAGACGGTAAGACAGGCTTAGGCATCGCTTCTCTTGCAGCGGCCTTGGAAGCCGCTGGCATGCCTTGGAAAATAATCGACGCTCAAGTGAATAGCCCTGAGTTCTCTTTGGAGCAGGTGCTGCGTGAATTACGGCTTGCCATTGCAGAGGCCGGTGCACAATGCTTAGTTGGCTTTGGTGCTTTTGTATGGAACGATTCCGAGGTTAGCAAGTTGATCCATCAGATAAAGGGATCGGGTGCGAGGATCGTTCTCGGTGGACCACAAATCTCCTACATGGCTAAAGGCGAATTAGAAGCCGCTTATCCAGAAGCCGACTACTTTGTGCGCGGTCAGGGTGAAATGGCGATAGTGGCGCTAGCCCAAGGTCTGCTGCCGAGCGATTTCGGTATTCATGTTGCTGGAACATCTGACGTAGGCAATAAGGCCGATCACGATTTACTTGAATTACCCTCGCCATACCTACTGGGTATAGCCAAAATACAAGACAGCATTCGTTGGGAAACTCAGCGAGGCTGTCCTTTCAAGTGCTCATTCTGCCAACATCGTGAGCCGGGTAGCCGTCTCAAGCATCGGTGGTTCAATAGCCAACGCTTAACACAAGAACTAGAAATGTTTGCTGCTGCAGGCGTAAAGCGCATCTCGGTTCTAGACCCAATCTTTCATACCAACCCAGCCCGTGCCATTGATGTGCTAAACAGTGTGAAAGCGGCGGGAGTTACTGCTCAACTATCCTTGCAATGCCGTTTTGAAACGTGCACCGACGACTTTCTGAATGCACTTGAGGGGCTCAATGTCACTCTAGAGTTCGGCCTGCAAACTATGGTTAAGGCCGAGTACCTGGCGATTCAAAGACCTAATAATATGGATGTTGTTTTACGCAAAGTTCGGGAGGTAAATGAACGCCAAATCGACTTTGAGGTGTCATTAATTTATGGCCTACCAAACCAGACGCTGGACAGCTTTCGTGCAAATGTTGACTGGTGTTTACAGCAGAATATTCCTCGTGTCAGGGCTTGGCCACTGATGCTGCTGAGAGGAACGCCGCTTTATGAACAGAAACACCACTTTGGTTTCAGGGAAAGTGATGACCTGCGCATTCCGATCGTAATCGCCAGCAATAGCTTTTCTGAAGCAGAGTATAGTCAGATGGAGCGGATTGCTGAAATGCTTGAGGAACATTGAAATGAGCGGATTTATTGTTATTGAGGGACTGGATGGTGTTGGGAAATCTACCTTGGTTAGCAAACTCGCCGAGATGTTTTCTGGACATGCTATGAGCACACCAGGGCCAGCGCTGCGGGACATTCGAAACTCAGTGCTTGAAGTTTTTGCTCAGGATGAGCTGGCTAAAGCACTGTTCTATACAGCCAGCGTTTCCAGCGAAGGAAAGCAGGCCCGTTGCTTAACCAATCAAGGAAAATGGGTGCTTATGGATCGCTACTGGGCCTCTACAGTTGCCTATGCAAAAGCTCGCGGTGTCACCGCTAATTTGGATGCGTTGAGCGAAAGCCTTACCCAACCTGATTTGACTGTATTGCTGTTACTCGATGAACCAGAGCGGCAGAAACGTTTGCGTCTTCGAGGTTCTACTTCGGAAGACGAGGAAACCTTGAACCCAAGTTTTCGAGAGTGCGTGCTTAATGAACTCAATGCCCGCGCAAACTTGGCGATCAATATCAGTGGCCTTGCTGAGCAGGACGCTGCAGCAAACGTATTTTCCGCTATAAAAGAGCACCTATTGAAGATTGATTTTGCCGTTAGAACCTGAATCGCTGATCCTATCGGCCACGAACCCGGGCTGTATGGTTTTAATGCGAGAACCAAAAAACAATAGAATTTTTTGTGGCTTACGAAGGTCACGACGCGAAGAGACAACCCTGTTTTGAAAAATGGGGGGATTATTGTGGAACGAAGTCTGATAACTGATAGACGTAAATAAATGGGCTATCCATTTGAGTGAAAAAATGAAAAAAATTATTGAAGCTGTTTTGATGGGTGCCATCTTAGGCGGTCTGACATCATTCTTTATTCCTTTCCTCGGCCCAGTTAAAGGTGCAATGATTGGTGCGCTCTGCTTAACGATATTAAGTGTGGTTCGAAGGATTGGCAGGTGAAAGCGCTATCTTTATTTCAGTCTGGTGCGACGTTGATTCTCTATCTTTTGTTTTTTTTGTCTCCGTGGATAAAAGCATGGCGTAGAAAAGAATTAGGCAAATCGTATTTTGTTGGACTACTGTTTGCGACTTTTTTTTATTACGGAACGCCAATTTGGTTATGGTTGTATGGATGGAAAACGACATTTCTGCTCATTGCGTATTGTATTGGTTCTGTGTTTTTAGCTGTGGTGGTAATCAGTTCAGTGTTTTCAATTGGAGACAGTCTTATAGTTGGCATATTAGTCCAAGTACCAATCAGAGTGATCGCAGGTAGCTGGCTTGCAAATAATCATTCACGCTTGCGAGCTAATAAGGCTATCGCCTAACAATCATTTTAAGGGACGTTTCAGGCCCTGGAATCCAGGCGTTGACGCTTCAGTAAAATCCTAAATGGGACCGAATTGTCAGCGCATTGAGACAGGTGGATTCTGCCCCCTTGTACATTTTATACATGATGTTGTTAGTATCTAGGTCGCGCTTTACTCCAGAACAGAGAGGGCTCGTGATGAATTCCGTCTGGTGTGGTGCAGTACAGTGGTGAGCAAAAAAATAATGATTGAATCAAGGCCCGTAGGGCGTTACAGAGTTAGCGCGAAACCCTTATCCCAACTCAGCATACCCCCCCCCCTCAATATCGGGTGTTCGGCGACAATTAGGATGACCGGACAGGATAGTTGACGCCGAACAATCGGGGCAGCTGTCAGACCTTACCGTCCATTCTGATCACCAAATCGGTGAAGTCTTAATCCCCTTCAATATCGGGGCAGCTGTCAGACAAAATGCAGCCAGGCATACCGTCGCCACCGCATGTCTTAATCCCCTTCAATATCGGGGCAGCTATCAGACTCTGATAAGAAGTATTATCGGTTTTTCAACACTGTCTTAATCCCCTTCAATATCTGGGCAGCTGTCAGACCTGTACGAGCTGTTCACCACCGAAAATTACGGGTCTTAATCCCCTTCAATATCGGGGCAGCTGTCAGACAGTGACGCGATGATTGGTGGTGCACCTTATCTGTCTTAATCCCCTTCAATATCGGGGCAGCTGTCAGACGGTAAAGTTTACCGCCGGTAATCTACTGGCGTTGTCTTAATCCCCTTCAATATCGGGGCAGCTGTCAGACCGCAGTCGCCTAGCTCCCAACTGCCTCCTCGCTGTCTTAATCCCCTTCAATATCGGGGCAGCTGTCAGACTGAATATAGAGTCGTTGAATCAGGAGCAGTGTGTCTTAATCCCCTTCAATATCGGGGCAGCTGTCAGACACTTTGCCGCCGTGGTGAGCGATTGGGCACCTAGTCTTAATCCCCTTCAATATCGGGGCAGCTGTCAGACGCAAGCTGGTGTTGTTGAGCCAAGTGCTAGCGGTCTTAATCCCCTTCAATATCGGGGCAGCTGTCAGACCTCACTAGCACTGCCTGG
>Ga0307981_1003252_pt1 | contig 12301 bp, 3 predicted proteins | sample OrgLakmetagen987_FD_201849 | JGI IMG/M metagenome (GOLD analysis project Ga0307981, IMG submission 201849) | Saline water microbial communities from Organic Lake, Antarctica - #987 | ecosystem: Environmental > Aquatic > Non-marine Saline and Alkaline > Saline | place: Antarctica: Organic Lake... | reverse complement strand
CAAGGCCTCGTTCTTTCGCAGGTCGAGGAGCATACCATCGGTCCAGATAACCAGGCCGTCGTCGGTGGCACCATCGTCCATGAAAGCGATTTCCTGGTAGCGCGCCTTGCGGGCATGTTTGATCGGGCCGCCGGGTTCGAATTCGTCCATCGTTTGCACTTCGCCGAGGAGGGTCCAGGAACCTTGAATCTTTGCGTTGGGCACGAACTTCCCGTCCCAGGTATACTTGCCTTCGTTTTCGCCCGTATTGCGCATGGTATCCTGGAGCGACTGCCATTCGGCGGAACGCATGGGTGTTTTGGTGGCGGAGTGCAGAATAACATCGCGGCCCATGGGCGGCGCTTTCATTTCCTGCAACCAGATCGAGTAGTGGCGGCGCTTTTCGTTTTGACCAATGCGGAGGAAGCTCTTTGCCGCGATAGTGGTTTTATTCTTTTCGAAGTCCGGCCACCAGGCTTTGTCGATGTAATAAGTCAGCGGGCGGGCACCTTGGCGCCGGCCAACGCCGTCCTCGCGCTCGAACATTTCTTTACCCTCGACGTAAACCTTGAAGCCGTCACCCGCATTCACATGCGACATGCCGCCGATCAGAATGCGATAGCGGTGCCCCTCCTTGAATTCCGGGAAGTTGAATTTGCCGTTGAGGAGCAAGACTTCGTTCTCCCACAGCGTGTGCATTGGATTGTCGCAGCGGCAGAAGTCATAGCGGCAACCGCGCAGGCGGTCGACCAGTTCGCCGTTCTTTTGCCCGAAGGGTTGTGTGCCGGTCTTCCAGCCATGCTTGGACGGGTCGAAGCCCGGTATGAACCAATCCTGCATGCCTGTGGGCAGGGTCACCTCACGGTAGCGGGTGCCGGTTCCGGGCAGCTTTTTCTCAGGCGGGTTGAAGCTGTGGTATTGCCAGGCCATTTCGTCCCACTTCGGGCCATAGTCCTTCCAGTTGTAGTCATCGATTCCGGCGCGCTGGTAGAGCTCAACCAGCCCGGCCATCTTTGGTTCGCGGTAGTAGTAGCCCCAGTTGAGTGGTTCGTTGCTGGAAGCTTCATTTATCAGATAGCCGCGGTTGGACTGCGGATGATTGCCTGCACCAATATATTCCGGAATCAGGTCCTCCAAAATGATTTGCTTCATCGCTTGCTGCAGTTCCGGCCCGAGACGCTGCGGGTCGGCTTCCAGATAAAGTTCTTTATGCGGGAGGGAGCTGCCGGGGAAGCGCTGCTTGGCCACCGCGTAGAGCGCATCCAATCCACCCGGTGTTTGGGCGACGGCTTTGGCGGCGTGTAGGATCATATATTCGGTGCCGGCGGACATGTCTTGCCCGCCGGGAGCGGCGATTAGTTCCGGGTATTCTGCATAGGCTTGTGCAAAGTGCTTCTTGGCGAATTCCTGGATTGCTTCATCGGCATTGCGGGCCCGCTTGGCGATATCGATGAAATATCGGGGCATGCCGGCCCGCGGAGTGGTAGCCATGATCTCAGTAATCATGGGGATGAGCCGTTTGTAGTAGCGCTTGTCCGTCACCAAGGGAGCGGCGGCCTGAATAGCGCAAGCCTGCAGCCACCAGTCGTCGTGGTTCAACCATTTCTCGATCGCCGCTTCGTGTGGGGCGAGTTGATCCGCGCTGGCATTTTGAAGTTCCTCTAAGGCCTTCATCACCACCCACCAGGACTCGTCCTCATCTTCAATCATGTCGGTGAGAATACCGGCCACTTCGTCGGACATGGGCTTGGGCAGCGCGCTGACACCCATCAGGCCGGAGTGGCGACCGCGGGGGTCCTCCGAGCGGAGCAACTTCATGATGATGTCATGCAGGCCGCGCTTACTAATCTGCCCCATGGTGGAGTCACGGATACCCTGGTCGATGTGCAAGGCGTATGCATGCAGCACGGTTTCAGGGCAGTCTTTATTTTTGATCCGCGCAAAAATCTCCTTGGACGCGCTGTTCGGGATGGTTTCCAACGAAATGTCCATTGCTTCGCCGGGAGCATACTCACCCGGTTCCAGGGAATAGAAGACATCGTCGGCAGCCGTGCCCCAGATGCGTTTCGGCAATTCATAGGTATGGGAATATTCAGTCGCGGGGGCGCCGAAGAGGCGCAACTCCTTACGCGGCAGGGTGTAAATGAGCGGGATATAGTTGCCGTTGGGGCTTCTATCACTGTTGATGGCAGTGTAATTGACATTTTTTCCGGCGGCCCAACCGAAGGAGCCTTCGTGGGTGCGGGCCAGCTCATACATCCAGCGGCGCTCATCCATGAAGGAGCGGTATTGGGTGGGGCGTTTGTCTTTGACGATGCCCATGGCGGGTCCGCGCCAGAGTTCGCCGATGCCGCCGCCGGTATGCCCGTGAAAGAGCCAGGAAGTATTGTAGAGACTCTTGGTCGCACTGATATCGCGGGCGCTTTCGTAGATCGATTTCTTATCCTCAGGTGCCAGGTTCGCGGCCGCTTGAAGCACGAAGGCCAGCTTGCCCACCTTGCCGTTATCGGTCATCCCGCTTTCCGGCATTTGATCGCCGTAAGCCACATTGCCACGGCCGGCATAGCGATAGAGGTGCCGGAAGGTATCCTCCAGGAATTTCTCGTTGACGTCGACGCCGCACTCTTTGGCCATCAACAGGAAGGTCACGGCGTGCAGGCCGGCTGCATTGAGATGGCCGCCAGCCATGTATCGGAAACTCGCGCCTCCTCGTCCCATCCAGCCGTCATTATAGACCGTGTCGAGCAGGTAGTCATGCCGGCTCTTGATGGCGGGCAGCACGCTCTTGTCGCCGGTCTTGAGGTAGTATTCGCAAATCGCGATGCCGGTGTAGCCGATCGACCAGGGGTGACCGGGATTATCCGTGCCCAGCTTGCCGCTGAAGCGTCGGCGAACCTCGGCGAGATCCTCTGGTTCACCGGTCGAAAGCAAAAATAGGGCCGCGCCCCAGCCCCAGTCGTCCGCCTCGCGGAGAAATTGGGACATCTCTTTAACAATGGTGTCGGACTTGGCACATTGTTGGGGCCAGGTGTCGCTGTAGGCACCGAGCGCCGGGATATTGAACACGACGGGATAGGCCTCAGCCTTCGGCTTGTCCTTAATCATCATGCGGATCACGCCGTCGCTTGCTTCGATTTTGGTGATTAGATTGCCCAGTTGAACGCGAGGGTCGATATCCTTGAGCACCTCGCCGTTAATCGACTCGATGATCTGACCTTGCTTCAGTTTGCCAGTCTGTGCGGCAGGCGAACCTGCTTCCACGTTGTCGATATACATGGTGAAGTTGGGCTTGCGCAGCTCCAGCCCGAGCCCGATCGGTCCGAGTCGGCCGATGGTGTTGGTCGAGGCGTTCGGGTCCGGGGTAAAGTGAAAGAGCGGGTCCTCTTTGTAATAGCTTTCTTTGGCGGGGGCGAGGCTGGCACCAAGGCAGACTGCGAGAATGGAGAGAACAATTCGTTTCATAAATATTTTCTGTGGATATTGGTGGTTTTGGCCTCGAGTGAATTCGCCGACTACCTGTTTAGACACAGCGAAAAAACACTGTTCCATCTATAGGGGCGAGGCCTGCAAGTAGTTTAATCGCCGGATGCTTCGGCCTGCATTTCGAGCAGCATGGGTGGTAGCTTGGCCGCTTGCACCCACGCGTTCAGATGTCCGAGGGGTGGAGCCGAGCTATTTTTGTGGCCACTCATGCGGAGGAAACCCTTGAGTGCGACGGTAACTTCCTTGCCGCCGTATTCCTGCTGAAATCCTTCAAAGAGATACTCGCCACGGGGATCGCCGCCGCCTTTGTAGTAACCCATGTCCATCTCGCTAACCATCTCACCATTGATGTAGAGCGCATAACCTTCGCCGCTCCAGCCGTGTCCGGCACCACCGACCACCAAACGGTAGCGGTAGTCGGGGTCAAACTCCGGCATTTTCATCGTGGTGCGCATGAGGAGCACTTCCTTGTCCCATTTGGTGTTGGGCATCATGCCGCACTTGCAGTAGCTGACATTGCAACTGCTGTGAATCGGCTTGAGCTCGCCATCGTTTTGACCGAAGGGTGCTTGACCGGTCTTCCAGCCTTTATCCGAGGCATTAAAGTCGACGGCAGTCCAATGACTCATGCCCTCGGGCAAAGTGACCTCACGGTAACGCTTGAGTGTCCCCTTCGTCGGCGCGGGTTCTTTCGGTTCGAAGCTGTAGTAGTGCCACTCGCGATCCAGCGCATCAGGGTCAATTGCCTGCCAGCTGTAGCTATCGATACCTGCCAACTCGTAGAAATTGATCAATTTGTCGAGCTGCGAGGACAGGTTGTAGGCTCCCTGCCTAGGCCCCTCTTCCGGGGCTTTGTTTTCCAGGATCTCACTCATCTGTCTGCCATGACGCCTATAGCCGGGCACATCATCGGCACTATCGACAAAGTCGGGAATGAGCCCATCGAGTATGATCGGCTTGAGCGCTGGCTGCATTTCGGACACTTCCTGCGCTTTGAGCCGATCGAGCTCGGGGATGAAGTCGACCGAATCGTCGATCTTACCGGATGGATACTCCGCCTCACCACCCTTGAGCTCGATCATTGCCCGACCGAGCGCATCGCCCACCAGCATGTAGGTTTCGGCGTTGTGATTGTAGTGGTAACCCTGGTCCTTCGGCGACATTCCGGCAGGTCGCCAGAAGGGGCGCGCGTCGATCGTTTTGACCGTACCCGCCAGTTCAGGATAAAGCTCGGGATCCGCCACATTCAGCTGGGCCTGTGCAATCTTTCGGTAGTGCTCGGGCATATCCTCACCCCCGAAGCCAACCGTAGCAATCGTCCAATCGGCCTGGGGAGCGTTGAATTCTTTGCGCCAGGCTTTGATCAGATTGACCATGTTTTGCTCATAGCGGACGTTGTGGCCCGGATTCGGCCCATCCTTGTGGCCCTGCCACCAGACGAAGCCAGCCACTTCAAAGCCCTGCTCTGCATATTGCGGAAACTGCTCGTCGAAGTTATTGAGCACGGCGTGCACTGAAGTCGTGTAATCGTCGTATTGCTTGCCCGCATACCACTGTCCTTCCTTCGGCTTTATCAGCTTGTCGTTGTCGTCGAGTCGCTGCCCGTATCCCGGATAGGCCTTGCCGTCAAATTCCCAGCTCTCACTACCCGGGGGCAGGATGTCCCAACCGAGGCTGCGGTTGCCGATGTCGGCCTTGATCACGATGACCGGCTCATCGTGGAACTCGCCCATCACCCAGCCAAAGCCGAGTTCCGGGCCGATGGAGCGACCACAAGCCGGTGCGCTCAAGGGCTCGGATTTACCCTTGCCCATGTAGGCGTCGGTATGGATCACATCCGGCCGGGCCACCCACTCGCCTGCGTCATTCATCAGGCTCTTGAATTTACCGAGTTCCTCGACCACCCAGCGTAGGTCACCCATGCCTTTGAGATCGGTCTTTTCCAGCCACAGCGCGGCCGAGCCGCCTTTGGCGTAGGTAATGCTCAGTTTGTGGCTCTTTCCTTTCGTGAGCCGAACGGGCGTGATTACCGCCTTTTCGCCTACGCTTTTGCGGTAAACTTCCTGCCCGTCGACCTGGGCGACGGCGTAGCTACTGTCCTCCAAACCGACGTTCACTTCGAAAAGACCACCGATCGGCATCTCGATCAGGGCTTCAACCATGCCCGCCGGAACTTTTGCCGCGGTCGAGCCCAGAGCGTCCGCCTCTTTGCCGGAGGCCGGATCAATCTTCATGCGCAGCATGGCCATGCCCCGGATTGGCATGATAGTGTCTCGGGCCGTTGGGTCGGCCGAGAAAAAGATCCGAGAATAGACCGATTTCGCCCCTTCAATCCGGCCAAAGCCCAGCATGTTCGACTGTCCGGACATGATGTAAACCTTGACCGGCTTGTCTTTGGCCACCTGCGCAGCGGGATCCACCGGCGGAAGCTCAGCGGGTATGGTTCCCGCAGTTGCCGACCCGGCGGACAAGGCGGCTAGGGACAAAGCCCCCAGCAAATATCGAAATTTTGTTAAACAAGGGTTCATATTTTGGATCTTCATTATTTTTGTGTCTGTTCGGACGGCCTTGATGACTATTTTGAGATTAGGGTCGGCCCAGGGCTCCTTAGTGTTTTCTAAGAGTAACTACTCAGGTAGCAGCGAGCTTATTTGAGCTCATTCTCCGTGATCGAACTAGCTCTGGCAGAACATAGGGCGGCCTTGGATCGCTTGGAATAAAGCCTCGAATGCGGACTCTGCATGTTTTTTAGCTGTTCCGATGTAGGATCGCATACGTGCAAATTTCCTCGCTCCCTCCCATGTTCGGAAGGTTCCTGAGATCTTCTGCTGTACCTTCGCCATACGTAAATCCCTTTCACCTTGGTTGTTGGTAAACGGCACGTCTTGCTCAAAAATATATCGTAGAATCGATTCACGATATTTTTCAAAGCGCTCGATCAAATTATTGACAGGTGGTTTGGCGATTCGCCCGCGCTGCCCTTTTTTGCGCGCAGCTGGATGATAGGGGTGTTCCTTTTTAGCCTGATTAAGGATTCGGGTGTAGCGTTGATTCCAACCGCGCCGACTACGCAGGTTCGGGGTTGTTAATCCCTGATGAAGTAAGTCCTTCATCAACTGCGCCCATTTGTGGGATTTTATCTCGATGAAAAAATTAAGTTCGCGCGTTAAGTGCGCACCGCAAAGACCATGCAGACAGTTCAGTTTGAAATAGCTGCTATAGCAGTCATGCAGCAGCGTGCCGCAATAATTGGGGAACACGCCCATGTCTTCAATCGCCTGATAGCCTCGATGGTTGCTGACGTAAAGGAATGTGTAATCCTCGTCGCTGAGAGTGTGCAGCCATTCGCCTTTCAACTCGACCTTAATTCCAGTTTCGTCGGCGTACAAAACTGGACTCTCAAGGAATCGTTTTTTCATAAACTCCTCAAAACTTTCCAAGCTAGCATAGCAAGGGTTACGGAAGCGGTTAATTGTATCTTCACTTATCTTCTGGCCATATAAATCTAGGCAAAACTCGGCAACCCGTGCCATAGGGATCAATTGATAGTCGCGCAGATAGAGCAGTAAACTACCCATGCGCGGCCCATACTGAACCGGTGCTCCAGTCTCTTTGAGAAACGGACTATGCACAGTCTGCTTCGAGCCAGGGATCGCGTATTCAAAATAGACGTGTTCAGTTACAATCAGTTTAGGCTCGGGGATATCGAAAATCTGCCGGCGAATGCTGCCGACTATATCCTCATCGTTTAACACGCGTCCTGTCACTGGACAGATCTTTAGCCGATGCTCAATCGTTTCGTCGGGATCGGCGCATGGCTTCAGAGTGGCACCTTTGTGACCAAATTGACCGCCTGAGCTTTTTCCGCTCTTTTTGCGCTGGCTCTGCGTCTTGGGATTTTTTCTCGAATTGCGATCACTACTCGGAGGCTTTGAGCTGTTGCTACTATTTTTCTTTAACTGATCTTCCAACTTTTCAACCCGCTGGGTTAACGCCTCCACCTGATCCATTAAATTTAGAACCAACTCCACTATGCTCTCAGGATCGCGCTTGGCCAATGCCAGCAACTCCTCCCTTAATGCTTCGCGTTTGACTGGATCCATGCAACCATCATGTCCTATTTATCAATTCGGGCCAGACTTAAATGAAAAATTAATGATTTTTTTCGCTAAGCCCCTCACATAAGCGTCTAATCAATCAAATGCACCTGAGTAGTTACTTCTAAGATAGCTCAGAATTGCTTCAGCGATCTCAGCGTCGCCAGCCTTGTTGGGGTGAAGGCCATCTTTGAAATTCTCTTCGCTCACGACATTCAGCAGACTGAGAAACCGGATTCCCTTCTTCTCCGCCAAGGTCTTGTATTCTTTCTCCAGTTCAGCGAGCAGGGGAGATGTAACGTGATATCCTTTTTGCCGATTGCGGCCGTCCATCGTATCTGGGTTCACATCACAGGGGGCAACCAGAATGATGTCTTTGGCCTCGAAGCGTGTCATGGCCAGATCGATTGCCTCGCTGATATCAGCAACACAACCCGCGACCTTCGCGTCACCAGGACGTTTGTCCCTTGCCGGTAAATCATTGACGCCAAGAAATATAATGATCGCATCCAAATCGGAGTATTTCTCCAGATAGGGCTTCAGCTCTTTCTTCGCCTGTGACGCCCGGCGCCCGGAACGGCCCGCATTGATGGCGACAATGCTTTCGTGATCGTCCACCGTTTTGACCCACGTGCCGGTATCGGTGATGGAGTCACCGTAACAAAGGATCCGCTGTGGCGCGGCGTCTTTCGCATGGATGGCTTGAGCCGCTGCGAACAGGGCGATTAGGCTGATAATGCGGGGGAGTCGAATCATTTGCTTCCTTATGTTGTTCAAGTTGGGATCTGAAGACTATTCATTAGTGACCTCGACCGCCACAAACAGCCGCTCTGGAATAACGGCACCGGCAATCGTGGCGGTCACGGTCACCACGTCCCCGATGGACCCGCTCTGAACGAAACTTACGGTGGTGGTGCCTGCGGTGTTGGCCTCGCCGTCGATGTAAAAGGTGCTCAAGTCGGTGGACCAGCGGTAGGTCGCCGTCAAATCATCGGCCGGGCTGGCGTTGAGCGGGTGCGTGAAACTGAAAGTGTTGGCTCCCGGGTCGACGGTGCCCGTGACGAGGCCCTGCGAAAACGCACCGGGCTCGGTGCCGAAGAAGTTCTCGATCAGGTTGGCAATGCCGTCGCCGTCGGGATCGTCGGTAGCCGCGGTCTGGCCATTGACTCCCGGTTGGGCCGCGATCCAATCGGCGAAGGTATTAGTGCTCACGGGCGGGGCAGCGCGGAACTCAGCACCCGCAGTGCTGGGCCGGTCGCCGGTCACCAGAAAGGTGGCGGTATAGGCACCGGCGGTGGCCACCTCCTGATAGCCGTGGACATGACCACCGGATCCGACAGCACCGCTGCCGATTTCGACCAGTGGAGCGACCACTGTGTCGTCCGAACTGGAGCCGTCGGAACTGCCGGCCACCACCACGGAACCCGCCGCAATATCGAGGTTAACAAAATCCTGGCTGACCGAGCTGGAGACGTCTCCGACCCCGGCTGCCGTGCCGGAAAGCACGACCGCAGAGACGGCCAACGAGTAGCCGGGATCTTGAACAACGATGTCGCCCACGCCGATGGAAGCAGGGTCGTCGAGATAGTAGATGCCGACCCAACCCCAGGAAGCCGAACCCGTGCCAGCGCTGCCCACGGCGGGCGTCATCGCCGTGCTATTGTAGGTAACGCTCCCAGCCTGATTGTCCGGCGAAAGATTCGAGCCCTTAACGCCGACCGTCACCACCAACTTGGACGCGCCCGTGAAATCGAGATTGCCCAGTTCGGCATCAGTAACGGGTGAGTCGTCGTTGTTGAGGTCAAAGCCGGTGTCCAGCACTTGCGCCTCATCCGGCACGGTCGGCGTGGCCGAGGCCGCCGGAGAGTAGGCGGTTTCGTTGGGGATGGGTGCGGCGTCGCGGGCTTTCACCCGATAACTGTAGGTGAGGTCGGTGGTCAGGCCGGTGTCGGTATAGGTGGTGCCCGTCTGCCAGTCGCTGTCGTTGCCACCGGCGTTGCCCGAGGTTTCCTCGAAGTAGTATTGGACAGCGCTGTCGTCGCTGGCGGTCGCCGCGATCATTTTGATCGAACTGCCACCGGTGACAAAGGGCGCGGTGGCAAAAGCCATCGGATTGGGCGTCGGCGGGGTGGTGTCGGGGGCATCGGTGGTGGCGGCGAGCGTGGAGGAATTACCGCCGATGTTGTTCCCCGCACTGAGGTCGCGCGCCCGGACGCGGTAGCTGTATTCGGTGCTATGCGTAAGTCCGGTATCGGTGTAGGTCGGACTGGCCTGCCAGAGGCTGTCGTTGCCTACCCCGCTGACCGCTTCGAAGAAATACTCGACTCCGCTGATGTCGGAGGCGGCCTGCGCGGACATGGTGATCGAGGTCTCGCCCAGCGCGAGCGGAACCTGACCCCAGGCGGAGGGGTCGGGATCCGGTGCGGTAAGATCAGGGCCAGCCACTGCGCTCGCTTGCGCCGACCAGTCGCCTTCGTTGCCCAGCGCGTCACGGCTCTTAACCCGGTAGGTATAGCTCTGGCCATCGGTCAGCCCTGCGTTGCTCCAGCGGGTCGCGGTGATCCATCCGCTGGTGTTGCCGTTGGTGAGGTTCTCGAAGAAATACTCCACCGGGCCGGAGGGGTCCTCGGCGGTGGTGGCAACCATAGCGACCGTGCCGGTGCCTGCGGCACTGGGTAAAATCTGAAAGCTAGACGGATTGGGCACGGGCGGCGACTCGTCGTCCTGCAGTTCGAGCATGGCACGCCCCATGGCGTCGCCGACCAGCAGGTAGGTTTCGGCATTCTGATAGTAGTGGAAGATTTCGTTCATCGCCGGTCCGACCTCCCGCGCGTAGCCACGGGTTTCCACGGTCTTCACGTTACCCGCAAAGGCGGGGTAATTCCCCGTATCCCCATCGACGGCCAGTTGGGCATTGGCAATGGTCAAGCGGGGCTCCCCCAGCGACCAACCGCCGAAGCCGACCGTGCCGACCACGAAAGGGGTATTGGCACGAATATTCTCCGGATAGCGGTTGCCGTAGTAGTCGCGCAGTTCCTCGATCAGACGCACGAGATTTTGCTCGTAACGGCCGGGATAGACATCGCCGCTGCCGCTGCCGTCATTCCAGCCCTGCCACCAGACGAAGCCGGAAATTTCAAAACCCTGGTCCGCCCACTCGGGATATTGGGTGGCGAAATTATCCAGAATATCGGTCGGATTGATATCCGCTGCGAGGGCCGATCCCGGCGCGTAGTCGGCCTCGTCATTAAAGATCCAGTCAAAATGCATGCCACCGTATTCGTCCGTCGGCACTGGCGTGGTGCCGGTGGGCCATGATTCCGGCGAATCGCCGTAGCCCGCGTAAGTCTCGCCGCCCACCTCAAAACGCGGACTGCCCGGCGGGAGGAAGTCCCAACCCAGACTGCGGCCCGGCCAGCTCGTCTTGAGCAGCAGCACCGGCTCGTCGTGGTGCCAGCCCATCACCCAGCCGAATCCGAGTTCCGGGCCGATGCTGCTGGAGTTTCCGCCCTGGCCCGGTGCCAGCAGACCGCTGGCGACGCCGTTGACCAGGCCGCGATATTTCACATCCTGCCGGGCGAGGTAGCCGCCAGCCGATGCGAGGAGATTGGGGAACTGCCCTTCCGGCCCTGTCAAGGTGTCAAGGGTGCCGGGCTCGTCGCCGCTGAGGCGTCCGGTGCCCCACATATTCGACTGACCGGCCATGATGTAAACTTTGACCGGCTTGTTGGCGACGCCGGTATCGGTGGCCTCAGGTTTGGGCAGAGGATAAGGCAGGCCGGGATTCTCGGCGGCGGCGGTGGGATCGGTGAAGCTGGCATAGATCTCATACCAGTCTTCCGCCGCATCGCTGTCCGAGTCGACCAGCAGTGGGTGGGTGCCGGGATTCTCGGCATCCACGAAGACACCACTGTTTGTCTCGATCCCGTCGGACAGGCCATCGGCATCCGTATCCGCATCAAGCGGGTCGGTGCCGGTATCGGAGGCATCGACAAAAGTGCCGCTATTGCTTTCGGCTCCATCGAGCAGCCCATCGCCATCGCTGTCGTCATTCAGGGGATCGGTGCCGGTGTCGCTGCCGCTGACCCAGATTCCAGTGTTGGTTTCGACTCCATCCAGGAGGGCATCGTCGTCCGTATCGGGGTCGTTCGGGTCGGTGCCGAGTAAATATTCCTCGAGATTCGTCAGCCCATCGCCCGCGCCGCCATTTTCCAGATCGTCGCCCGGAGCCAGACTGGTGGGCGATGCCTGGTTGGTGTGGAGTAGCTCCCACTCATCCGGCAGGCCATCCCCGTCGGTGTCGTTAACGATAAAGGAAAGTAGGGTGCCGGTGACCGGCGTGCTGGCGGAGTCGCCGTCGGTGTAGGTATCGACCCGCCAGTAGTAGCTGCCGAGATCGGGCGCGTTGACGGTGTGCGTGGTCAGGTTGAGCGCGGCATCCACCACCTTGACCAGACTGGCCGGGTCGGTGCCGAACCAGACATCGACGCGCACGTCCGTCCCGCTGGTGGGTGGCAGGTTGGTCCAGCTGAGATCCTGATCCCCGCCGATCACCCGCAGGTCGAAGGCAGGAGACGGCGCGCGCGGGCTGCTGGGCAGCAACTCCAGCATGACAATTGAGGAACGGGAGGCATTCGATCCGCCGAAGGTCGCCGTCACCGTATCCAAGGTGGGCACCTGAAGGTAGGCCGAGGCGTGCGAGGCCGATCCGGCACCGCCGCGAAACAACTCCGTGAAGGGCG
>Ga0307981_1003250_pt1 | contig 12307 bp, 11 predicted proteins | sample OrgLakmetagen987_FD_201849 | JGI IMG/M metagenome (GOLD analysis project Ga0307981, IMG submission 201849) | Saline water microbial communities from Organic Lake, Antarctica - #987 | ecosystem: Environmental > Aquatic > Non-marine Saline and Alkaline > Saline | place: Antarctica: Organic Lake... | reverse complement strand
CATACCCCGTCCATGTGCACTATTGCCGCGGTAGAATCGAACCAATCTTGCTTTTACGCAAGGCTGACGGTACCGGCACTTGCACCTTGCCAGCTTGCTCCAACAGACGTTTGACCACTTTTCGACCAATACTGCTACTACTGCTGCCACTGTTGTTTGTATTGTCAGTCGTTGCAGTTGCCAAGGAATCCAACCATTGATCCAACTTGTCAAAGCGTCCACTGACCAACTCCAAGGCATGGTCGAGCAGAGTCGGTGCCAGTTGCGTCACAACCGGCGTTCCCAACCAGCGACGAAGACTGACTCTAGCCGACAGTGGCACACTTCGTTGGAAAGCGGCTGCTGGATCTTCCAAGGCAGCGTCCAGAATGATACCGGTCGTATCCACGGCGTCTAGAGCCAATTGGTGCAACAAGGCGGGCCGGGTATCTTTGTGGCTACGGACGGCTTGCAACCCCGCTTGGACCCAGGGTACGACGGACGATGTTCGAATGCACACGATATTGTCATCTATCGTAGTAGTTGGTGTACTCCTCGCAGCCGCCAAGGCATTGACGTGCGCCACTTGTTCGAGAACGGCCGCTTGAATGTTGTCCAATGTACTAGTCAATTGCACGGGAGGATCCAACCGCCGCCGATTGGCCAACAAGTCCTCTATGGCTTGCCCTTGGGCTTCCAGTGCGGCACGATCCGCCCAAACGGCAAAATCACTAGTATCACCATCACGACCACCACCAGCATCAGGGACACACGATTGTTGTTCCAACGCTTGCACCAAGTCCCGACCGGCCGCCCCCACATTCAGATCGGTCCGACGAAAGAGGGCCGTGACATTGGGCCAGTAATAAGGGACGGCACTCGTCTCGGGAGCCGGCGGCTGCAATTCCTCCACGGCCGCGTCGATCCATTCCTCGAGATCGGCTCCGTCGGTTTCCGTCACGGAAATTGCCGCGGTGCGCATAAAAAAGTCCGTCAAGTGCCCCAGCGGCAGCAGATTGGTTGCCGTCGTGGCATCAGTATCGGCAAAAAGTGAGGCTGCAACGGCCTGTTGCAAGCGCTGGGAAATGTGTTGCATCTCGCTGTGCACGACGGCGATTCGTTCGACTGCGGCCTCGGTCTTGGCTTGGGCCACCCGAGTTCGCTGCAGGGCAGCCAAGATGCCCACCAAGTCTTGTTGCTGTGCCGAAATCTCTAGCTGTATCGTCGTTGCGTTGAGGATATTGTCGTCGTTGTTGTTATCGTCTGCTGCTGCTGCTGCTGCTGCCACTACCAGAACGGGTTCGCCAGAGCGCTCCAAGAGAAAAGGAGGAGCCGCAGCACTGCTGCTACCGACGGGTTCCGACGACCACTTCCACACCACGAGACAGTGCATCCACGCGACGTAGAGCAGCAGCCAGAGGCCAGTGGCCTTACCGGCCGCGGTGACGACTCGTACCGTCGATACGGGGCGATGCGGCAGCACTTGTTCCTCCTCGTGGGCCACCACTGCTGCTGCTGCTACATCTGGTTCTCCTACTACTGCATGTTGTTGTGCCATTGCGCGACGAGGACAGCTGGAATCGCCCTTTTCGTGGGGAATGGGTACGTGTATATGTATATGTATGGTTAGGGAAGAGAGAACCGCTGCTATCGTTGCTACGACCGATACAATGTAATATATAGGATGCGCTGTAAGATGATGCCTTGCTGATATGTGCCATGTGCCGTGTGCCATGTAATGCGTGCCATGGCCCATTGTCGTCGACGCAACGGAAAGAAGGACGGACGCCTTTTACCAAACCTTGCTCTACATACATACATACACATACATATACATACATACGAGTGAAAAAAGGCGCGAAAGACGATACAACAACACCTTTACGCCTGCGCGCGAACCATGACACCACCATGACATTACGTCTCATTACGAAGTACCATGACAACATACCGTACAGTACTTATTTACATTGCGCCTTGAGAAACGCACGTTTGTACTGTAGTACTGTAGCTGTAGCTTTATTAATGCTGCAAAGAGGCACAAGACCGACTCTGAGCTTGCTGTTGTTGTGCGTGTGCCATTGCATGATTCTATCGTTCCTCGCTCGACACACTGCGACTGCCTTTGTCGCTAGTCATAACCATCTCTTTGTAGCGACACACCGCCGCAACATGGCGAGCACTACAGCCAACTACGGTAAGGCTACCGGTACGAACACGGGTACGATAGATCCAGCCCTGCAGCACTTGTCCGTGTCCATTCACGACGCCGTGCGACTCCACGGCACACCAGGCGTGGTCTTTTGCGACGGCTCGTGGTGGATGCCAGGAACGGGCCACAGTGCCGCGCAAGACTTTGCAAACGGCCCCCGCATTACAGGAGCCGTGCGGTTCGATATCGACACCGTGGTCGCCAATACAGCGGACAACCCCAAAAATCTGCCCCACATGATGCCCCGTGCCACCACCATGGCCCGTTGGATGCAGGCTGCCGGCGTGGCGGCCACGGACCACGTGATTGTCTACGGCACGGACAATTGTCCCTTTGCGCACCGCGCCTGGTACACCTGGACGGCTACGGGACACGCGACAGCGCACACGCATCTCTTGGCGGGCTCCTTGAGCGAATTCGCGCAGGCGGGTGGTTCTGTATCGACGGACCCCGTGACCGTGCCCGATCATATCGACGACGATAACAACAACAACAACGACAGTCCAGCCGTACCAGCCCGCAACGTGGTATCCATGCAAGAAGTCTTGGCCGCGATTGAATCACCAGAGCAGAACGTGCTGATTGTGGACGCGCGATCGCCCGATCGCTTTCACGGCCGCGTCGACGAGCCCCGACCGGGATTGCGACTGGGACACATGCCGGGTGCCGTCAATCTCTTTTTTCTCGACCTGCTCGATCCCGATTGCCTCAATCGACTCCTACCCGTGGAACAGCTCGCACCGATCCTGCGAGACGCGGGACTGCTACTGCCGACGACTACTAGTACAACAACAACGACGACGACGACGGACTCTACTACTAGCACTCCCAGCCAGCCACGCATTATTGTCACGTGCGGCAGTGGGGCCACGGCGTGTACCGTGGTGGCTGCCTTGATTGCCTGTGGTCGAGATCCCGACACGGTGGCCGTCTACGATGGGAGTTGGAGTGAATGGGGTGCCGATCCCAACGTGCCCATTGTTACCAATACTTCGGAGCAAGCGTGACCGAACTAAGCAATGACGAGAGCTGCTGGAGCGAGGATGGGAGGTTCCTCGCAACGTGTACGGTACGAATTAGAAAATTGTCTGTGGACGACGGTTTAGTGTTAAAGAGCAGCGAGCGAGTTTGGTTGTGGATACTAGAGTACTACTGTAGTACGGACGGCTTTCGAAATCTCTGACTGCTGTACGGTAGAGTAGCTACTGACTTTTGAAATTTTGGAGCTTACATAAGTGTAACTACTTCAATACACATGCGGTGTCAGTGACGATCGCGACTTTTGTGGGCACCACGGCCACAAAAAGTTCGTTCAGTATTGACACCTTGCACCAAGCGAACTACCACTTCGCCTACGGTACTCATTGAAAGTCCAGCCCTCGCACAAGGAAGCCTATTGACTCAGCAGCAGCAGACGCAGGCAGCGAACTTCTGGCAGAGTGAATACGGGAAAATCTACGAAAAATCCGACGAGGTGAGGCGACTGAGACAATCACAAATCAACCGATTTGAAGTGGAATGAGTTTCGTGCTCCCCCCGGGACATTGGTCGTTTGGACGATACCATATGTTTCGCGGTTATTGTAGTCACTTGGAAACGTATTCACTACTTACCGGTGATGAGAAGGAAGTCAACAAACATGATCTAAAGAATCTGTTGGGAGTTTTGCACGATGTGAAAGAGACGACTCTGCTCCGGGACGCCGCTGGCATAACATTGGCCTATATTCATGTCGCGAGTTGGAGCTTGCAGCTGAAGTCCTTCGAGAAGCTATTGCAGCCGCTGATCAAGAAGATATATCTCGACGGTTCTTACCACGTTCCTGTCAAATCGGTGATCCGCAATGTTCGAACAACTGTTACCAATAACTTGACCAGTCTGCTGCAGAAAGATAACTTTGGCAGTGTCAGCATGTCAAGAGTATCCCTGGAGGATGCTGCGCCGACATTCAGCCTGGTCGAGAAAGTGATGGTAATGGCAGAGGGGAAGCTTCAAGACAGTGATCTGAACAGGCGAACTATGATGATTGGAGGCGACAAGTGTGACCTCTGTCGCAAGACTCCATCAGAATCTGGTGTCACGAACTTCAACGCGTGCAGTCGCTGTCAGAGAGCTTACTATTGCTCGCCAGAATGCCAGCGGGCAGCCTGGAAATCTGGACACAAGAAGACCTGTCGCAAGCTCGACGAACGCAATGTCGGCGACATTATGCACCTTCGAGACCTTCAAGAGCGCAGCGAACTCAACGGACGCCTTGTGGAACTGGTCGCGGCAGTCGGAGAAGATCACTGGTCGGTTCGCTTCTATCGCTTGAAATGCGGCGGACAGCCCGGGGCGGCAACCTCGGTCGGCCAAAACAAGCTCGTCCACATTCGCCCTGCCAAGTAGTAGTCGCGATCGTCAAGTATGTTCTGATAGAGCGGTTGCCGAGTGGCTGCCTAATATAGTAGAATATAGTGCGAGCCGGCTTCTTCGACTCTCGGCTGTCAGCACGCTCGATCAACAGGTATCGCAGCTAGAATTGCTGGTTGGTTTGCTTCATTGCAATTGCCGGACTGGCAACAGAGGCTGGCGCCAGAGTAGCCGTCTCTGTCGACACCAACAAGTTCATGTCCGCCCCACCACGTGATAGATTCTCGAAAGGGCCGTTATTGATCGTATATACGATAGACTTTAGCCAGTTTCCGTATCGTAGTCTCTACACCTACCTATAACAGTATCTCGAGCTAACAGCAACAGTAATAGTTTTTTTGTGTCACCATTTCTCGCCTCAACTACCAAGCTAGCAAATTCCTATGTCGCAGTCTAAGAAAGGCTACTTGCTGGACAGCATCGTTTTCTGTTAGGGTTCTCTTTTATAGTCTGATCCAATCTAGTTCTCAAGTCGGTTCATTCTGTAAAGCCATTTACATGCCGTTCTTGCGCTGGATCCAAGCCGCAACATGGGTTCCCCACGCAAAGGGTCCAGCAAAGCTGCCCGCAACGTAGTACCACTTGACCCAGCTTCCCGTGGAAATGGCATCAGGCTCCTGCTGAAGGACACCCGACTGAGCGCAGCTAAAGACGCAGGTTGCCAGCAAGACCAACGAGGCCACGCCGAGAAGGCCAGATGGCATCTTTGACATGATGGGTCCGAGGACCTTGCTGGGAGGGTATTCGCCCTCCCAGGTCATGTCTTCAGCCATGTTCAAGGCGAAAACGGAGCTCTCCTTGGCAACAAAAGCAGTCGGGGTGCGTAACTGCGAGGCCGGGACAAAGGCCTGGGCGGCGGCAACCATCAAGGTAACAACGATAAAGCTAAGCTTGGTCATAGTGGATAAAGAAATATTCTGTGGCGAAAGATGATGGTAAGACGACGCATCGTGAGAAATACGGGACAAAGATGTTAGAGAAGACCGCAACTTCCCTCGTTACGTGAAGGATATAGGAGAACACAGTGCCTTTGCATGACGACAGAATAAGCGGGGCCCAATAAGCCGCCGCTGCCTTCTTCAGAACTGCTTTTTGTTTCGTCTCGGAAGAAACTTTGTTGCCTCCGACAAGAGAGTCCCAAGTCATCCATCAACAAACTACACATATAGCTCGTCTAAATTAAAGGAACAGGCAACCCAAAGAGAGCTCCCCTCACCACACCGCCATGGTGCTTACCTCGTACAGGCAACGATGGAATGGGACAAACAGGTTGAACCCCAAGATCGCGCCTTCTGCTTCAAGATACCGCGATGACGTTTCAGTCCTGTGCTTCGTTCACGGACCAACGGAAAGTTAAAAACCAGTCCGACATTCTGGATAAGTAAATTGAAACTTCGTGCCGACATGCAGCCGAGGCGACAGAGCTTCCAGAAAACTGAAGACGAGGAGACGAGACCATGGTGATGGGCAGGCTGACCAGAAGCGCACCGAGACCTCGACAACGGGCCAGCAAGAGTGCGGAATGAAAAATTTCTACTCTCTGCTGTCAAGGCTGTGTCTTCTGCTAGCGGCAGCGATTGTACTCTTGTCATCGGCATCGACAGCCTTTACACCTTCCTCTTCCAGCGCTATCTACTTGACAAGAAGATACCCCGTGCCTGCGATACATTCAGTCACCAACCGACATATGGCGCTATCCAGACCACGCCAGAGTCGCCTTCAACTTTTGGCACCCAGTGGTGGTGCAGCTGCGGCTGCAGCGGCTCTTATCATCAGCACCGTGACGGGCAAGCTCACGGACCAATGGATCGCACCCAACGCGGGCATTCTCGCAACGCTCACGACAGCGGCCGTTCTTTCCAATACTGGAATGGTCCCTGCAAGCCATGCTCTGTACGATGTTTGCTGGAGTACGTTTCTACCAGCTTCCTTGGCGCTTTTACTCTTGTCACTGGAAAAGACTACCAAAAAGCAGACAAAGACAGGCGAGGTGTCTAGTGAGCATGCTGTCGGCCGCGTCGTTCGAGACTTGGCGCTACCGTTTGGCTTGGCCTCGCTGGGTTCTATTTTGGGATGCTTATTGGCATTTATGGGTCGCAATATCATTTGCTTGTCGGCGCAGGATGCGGCACTGGCGTCGGCTTGTTTGGTGGCGTCCTTGATTGGAGGTTCGGTCAACTTTTTTGCCACGGCAGCGGCACTCGCTGGCAGTAGCGCTAGCAGTAGCGGTAGTGCGTCCACGTCAACGCTCGTGAGCTCCATGGCGGCAGCAGACTTGGTGCTTATGGCTCTTTATTTTGCTTTCTTGGATGGTGCGCTCCGGTCGCCGCAACTCCAGAAATGGTACGCGAACCGGCGAGGCCATGTCGTGGACGAGCAGCAGGTCGAGACACTTTTATGGAAGGATGTGAATACCACACATTCACTACCAACAACCTCTTTGGAAGATGCTGCACCACGGCTCAAGGATCGACCACTCAGTTTCGTCGAACAGACACCGGCAATACTACTTGTTTCCAGTTTGGCTCTGACCATCGTTCAAGTGGCGGCGCGTGTCGAACGGACCGTGTCGCACATTGCTCCGGGGACAGCTTGCGCCGTGATTGCCGCTATCACTCCTTTTATCCAGCGACTCCTTCCCTCCAACAAGCTGACCAGAGACATGAAGGACATTGCCGCTCCTCTCGCCGAAGGGTGCTTTCTCTGCCTGTTTGCGGCCATTGGAATGTCGGCCAATTTGGGCCAAGCTTTGCGATCCGGTCCATCCTGTCTCTTGTTTTCCTTGACGGCTTTAATGGTTCACGTCATTACTGTGTTTGCCGGAACGCTTTGGGTAGGAGGAATGCGATTGGAAGATGTCTTGGTGGCTTCGAACGCGGCCGTGGGCGGACCAGCGACCGCGGCCGCGTTTTCGGGTCGCATTCCCACGAGTCGCCGTTCCCAGGGTCTCTTTGTCGCGGCCACCGTTTGGGGCGTCGTCGGCTACGCGTTTGGCACCACTATCGGTGTATCCATGCATCGCCTCCTACAAGCGTTTGTCTAGACATGGAATAGGTAGAATTCATTGCTCGAACACTTCGTTCTCTATTGTTGTTAAAAAGGCACGTCCGAGTAGTCTTCAGGCTTGGGAACCTCGGCTTTGGTTCGCTTTGAGAAGCTGCTACTTGAACGACGGGGCGCAGGTCCACCTTGCTTGAGCCTGCCCTCGACGCGCCTTTTCAAATCCCGAAAGCCCATTACATCGTAAAATGCCAAGATTCTGTCTCCGTCAATAGCTTCCATGCGAAGTTCACTAGCCTTGTCCATTCCATTAGGAAAGCTCATAATTTCCATGGGAACTTGTCGGTCCAACTCCACCAGTACTCGCGATAGTCTCGCTTGCTCTTGATTGTCCTTTAACTTTGCCCGGCGGCCCTTTTGCTTGACGGAATCTACTTGCTCCAGAAGAGTATCCAAGGTACCAAACTCGCCAATCAAAGCCGCCGCAATCTTGGGACCTATTCCAGGCACGCCAGGAATGTTGTCGGCCGAGTCTCCGGCTAGAGCTAGAACGTCCCCCAGAAGTTCTGGCGCGACACCCCATTTCTCGACCACTTGATCGTAGGTTGTCCGTGACATGGTCATTGGATCAATCATGTGAACACTGGGCACTTGGTCTTTAAGCGTCACAAGTTGCATAAGATCCTTATCGCTAGACAGAATGTTTGTATCGATACCTTCTTCCAAGGCCATGGTCGCCAGAGTTGCAATCACGTCATCTGCTTCAAAGTTGGTAGCTTCGAGTTGGCAAATACCGTAGGCAGTGGCAGCCTCCCGGATCAAATCAAACTGCGGAATTAAATCCACCGGGGCTGTTGGTCGATGTCCCTTGTACTCCGGGTACAGATCATGACGAAAAGTTTTGCCCTTGGCATCAAACACGAGAACCAAACGAGGTCGTTCCCCAGCAAGCATACGGTTCAATATCATACGGTTCAACATGTTGCAAAATCCCATGACAGCACCAGTCGGCATTCCATCGGCTCGGTGAATGGGAGGCATTGAGTAGTATGCCCGATAGATGTAAGCGGACGCATCCAGCAGCATTAACGGATCCGCTTCTTCCGGTGCGGCATCGGGGCGTGCCACTTTCATGGCACTCGTCACGTGGGTGTCGTTGTCCTTGTTGGTCTGCCTCCGCTCGTAACGTTTAATAGTAGCCTTCAATGCACGATACTGTAGCATCATCTCTGCCATGCGATTCCCTCCTCCTGCCATGCCTTCTAGCGTTTCCTTGTTGGTGGTCTCTCCAGAGTACCCAAACAATACTTCGGAAACCTGCCTGGGAGAATTGGGATTGAACTCCTTGCCCTTGTTTTGCTCATATATTTCCTTTGTCAATTCCTCCATTTGCTGCTTGAGAGAATCTACCTCGGTAGTGGCTCCAGCTCCGTAGGCTGCCTTTTCCAAGTATCCATCCATGGTACCCTTGGCAACACGAGACGCATGAAAGTGCGTGTTCAAGGACATCATTTCGGAGCGAGGCGGTGGACCAGATCTTGGGCGATATGGCTTCGATGGAGATGGGGGACGGGTTGGAACCTCTTTTGGCGCAGCGGATGTGGTTTCCATGACATTGACAGGCTTGGGTGGAGGTTGGAAACTGGACGGAGCCTCTTCTTCCACAATAGATGAAGTTTCCATGATACTGACGGGCTCGGGTGAAGCCTGGGTTCTACTTGGAGCCTCTTCTTGCATAATTGATGAATTTTCCATGACACTAACTGGCTTGACATTGCTTATAACAGGGCTCGGGGTCGGAATAGCAGCTTTTGGCTTCTCGACCGATCGGATAGGAGCACTCGCCTTCTTCTTGGGCTTGCTGGGCACTCCAACATCGTCGACAGGAGGCCCATCGAAAAAGGAATCCGGCAAGCCCGGCTCTTGATTCATAGCTTCCAGGTCGTAGATGTCTGGCTGGTAGTCGTAAGCGCCGTATCCTTCATCTTCCGTTTGACTATCCATAATGGGAGGCAGGGATCTTTCGTTCAGATCGTCCACCGAGTAAAATCTGTCTCGATCACTCTTCTGAGCATTTAGACTGAACGAGCGTAGCTTACTATTAGTGCATGTCGATGCACGAGACCCTGTAGAGGTGCGTCCAGTGCGAGGAAGGCCCTGAAAGGCGGCACTTGTTCGAATGGCATACGCAGCACACCGTTGCTGCATCGAAAGGAGGATGGTCGTCACCATCAGAAGGCGTCCTATTCTACCGTTTCTCTCCGATCCGGACTTTGAACTCTTTCTATTCTTCTTCAGCTGCTGTTGTACGTGAGAAGTATACTCCATAGCAAGATGCCTGCAGAACAGGTGTTGATCTAGCGTCTCGAGTCTTTCTCTCTAGTGCGCCATGGCGGGTTGAAACGTCGTCGGCGTCGGCTTCCCATTCTTTCCGCAAAACGGTACTCCTTGGCGCCAATCTTGCGCACGGGGCGGGAAGATATTTTTGCGCTACAATATCGAAATACGTAAACGCTGTTTCTACTCTTATCATGTATTCATTGCTACAGTACTGCTGTCTCTTTCGTTGTTCTTCTCCTCTTCGATAATATCTAGCATTTGGGTCCCATCAACGGAAGCAGGACGCACTTCGTCTCCAACCAATTGCTCAAGGCTGCCTCTCCCTTGTCACGTCCGGTTCCAGATTGCTTGTAGCCTCCAAAGGGCGCCGCCGCATCCAAGATATCGTACGAATTGATCCAAACAGTACCCACGCGCAACTGATGAGCAGCCGAAAGGGCACGAGCCCCATTACTGCTACAGATACCCGCGGCCAAGCCGTAAATGGTATTGTTGGCACGTTCAATGACTTCAACGTCCGTCTGGAACTTCAGGATGGACATTACTGGGCCAAATATTTCTTCCTTGGCAATGGTCATGTCGTCCTTGACGTCTGCACAATGAAAGACACATTAATAGTAGAAAAGTGCACATTAGACCCCTGTAGTCGAGATCGAATATTCAATAGTCTCAGTCCAAGCAATAAACACATCAAGTAGCGCTTGTACACTTACCGGTAAAGATGGTAGGTTGCACAAAGTAGCCCTTGTCACCGTGGCGACTACCACCCAGCGCAAGCGTGGCACCCTCCTCCTTACCCTTGGCGATGTATCCCATGACACTTTTGTGCTGGAGATGGTCTACCTGGGGTCCTTGTTCGATGTCTACTTCAGTGTAGGCTCCGACTCGGATAGCTTGCGCTTTTTTCACAGCCGCTGCCACGAACTTGTCGTAAATGCCTTCCTGTACAAAGACGCGACTACCAGCGCAACAAGCCTGACCCTGATTCAAGAATAGACCAGTGTGCGCCACTGACACGGCTTCGTCAACATCGGCATCGTCAAAGACAATAAGAGGCGACTTGCCACCCAACTCGAGCGACACCTTTTTGAGATTGGAAGTGGCCGCGTACTGTTGAATTTTGAAACCGACCGCGGTAGATCCAGTGAAGGCAATCTTGTCGACATCTGCATGACACGCCAAGTGCTTACCCGCCGTCGGACCATACCCGGGCAAGGTATTGACGACACCGGGTGGAAATCCAGCTTCCTTGATGAGCTTGCAAATGTACAAGGCGGAGAGCGGCGTCTTTTCCGACGTCTTGAGGACTACCGTGTTACCGGCCGCTAGAGCGGGTCCCATTTTCCACGCTTGCATTGCTAGCGGAAAGTTCCATGGGATGATGCAACCACAGACACCCACGGGTTCCTTGCGTGTATAGCAAAACACGTTTCCATCGACAGGAATGGTGGAGCCTTGAAGCTTGTCAGCCCATCCTGCGTAATAGCGGTAGTGCTGAATGGTCAAATGCAGATCGGCGGCCGCGCCGTACTGCCCTTCGCGTCCAAGAGGCTTGCCATTGTCGAGTGCTTCCAACTCTTCCAAATACGCCCGATCGCGTTCAATGAGATCGGCGAGTTTGAGCATCAAGTCGCGACGACCCGTGCCGTCCATGGTGCGCCAGGGAGAGCCAAGAGCAAAGGCTGCCTTGGCAGCGGCGACCTGTGTGCGTGAGTATGTGAAACAACGTTTGAGTCTAAGAAAAAGAACATATTGCTCTGCTATTCTGTACCAGCAACACGTACCGCCTTGTCGACATCAGCGGCATCCGCTTCTTGAACGGAACAAATCACTTCCTCGGTAGCCGGATTGACCGTGTCAAACGTCTTTCCCGACACGGAGTTTACAAACTCATTATTGATGAAGAGACGCGTCTCCAATTTGGAAATATCTACTAAATCAAGGTGCACCATGATGATGTTAATATTGTGACACCAAAGATCCAAAAAGTAAAATGATTCTCGAGAACGAGAACCTGCTGGGCTTCCCAGGGATATCGGACGTGTGATTTCTAATGTCCGCCTGCCGTCAGTTTCCCTTTTCCCGGTACTCGTTGGCGCCAATTTTGCACGCAAGGCGGTACGAAGTTCCTTGCCAGTATCATAGACTACCGATGTACCTTATCATACAATAATGCCAACTATTCGTAGATGATCCTTTCGCGAGAGGATAGCTCATTCTGGATAGCGCACAATAGTAACTAGCAAAGACTCCGTGGTACATCCAGGAATTTGAATAATTCCAGTGCAATCGCGCTCAGGACGAATGATTTTGTTTCAACCAGCAGTCAAGAAGAAGAAGGGTACTGTAGTACTAGCCTATTCG
>Ga0307981_1003249_pt1 | contig 12309 bp, 10 predicted proteins | sample OrgLakmetagen987_FD_201849 | JGI IMG/M metagenome (GOLD analysis project Ga0307981, IMG submission 201849) | Saline water microbial communities from Organic Lake, Antarctica - #987 | ecosystem: Environmental > Aquatic > Non-marine Saline and Alkaline > Saline | place: Antarctica: Organic Lake... | reverse complement strand
CAACGTCAATGTCAGCCCTTTCTAGTGGGAGCTATCACTAGCACCAGCACTACTACTTCTACTACAAAGCCTCACTACTACCGGTACTTGACGAGACGCCAAGAAAGAGCTTCGGACGATGCCGAAACAAAAGAGGTGCCCTTGACGGACGTTGATTCGCGCGTGTTGCAATCCATGCTCCGAGAGGCCAAGCTCGACTTGGGAACCGAAAGCGACGTGCGAAAACTGCTCGAACGCGGCGTCGTCAAGACCACCATTCAACCAGAGCCAGCACACGACGACGAATCGAAATACTCCTCGACCGTTTTGAAAACTCTGTCGGATACGAAATTATGGCGCAAGATTTCGGTACAAGCTTCCAATGTCCTCGGGACGGTCGGTATATGGGTCACCAACAAGGTAGAACAAGATGTCAAGGTATTGGCAGCGTTGGGTTTCTTTGCCTGGGAACGAGCTGTCAATGATGTAGCCAGAGCGCTACCCGCCACCAGTAGTGCTGTCCCACGCATCTTGCTCTTGGCGAACAGCAGTTCGTACGAGGAAAAACAAGCAGTATCAAGAGGCAAGCCCACGAATCGAAGAAACCTCATGGAAGAAATGAATCGACCGTCAGACGAGATTCAGAGCGTCACCCGGGCCGTCTTGGATATTCTCAAGGGAAATGGTGGCGGCGCTAGTGCACGGGGCGCGGGAGGAAAGACGCGGGGCTTGCGAACGGCAGCTCCTGCCGGATCCGGTGCCGCGGCCGCTGAACGACAACGACGCGCCTATACACAGCGGCGTCAAATGCAACGGCAGGAACGAGACGTGACGCGAGTGGCGGGTAACTTGGTGGATACCGCGTGGGAATTGCAACGCGAATTGAAATCTGAAGCGAGTCCGGCGGGGTACAAAACGGCTGGCATTCGCAACGCCTTTGAAGCGGGTGTGGTGGAAACGGGCAATATATTGCGAGGTGTCAAGAAAGAAGCGCGATTGGCAGCGACCAAGCGCAAAGAGCGACGGCTTAAAGAGTCACAGCCAGCTTCAACGGTACCATCCAGTTCAAAGCAAGCGGTCTTGCTTCAGGAAATCTTGGACGAGCGATCACGCATTATCGAGAGACTGCAGACTTGCATTGAAGAGCCAGAGAATACATGGCTACGACAAGATGTTATTGGAGCGTCCGAAGACGTGCAATTTGACAATGCCGCCCTGACGGATATTGTCTCCATGATGATCCTGGTAAGAAACGATATTTCGACTCCTGTCGACGAGCTGAATGGTAGGGAGGCATTAGAAAGCGTCTTTGCGGAACTCAGAATGCTACGGAGCACTGTCGAGCAGCTTCGAGCACGTTCCGCAGAAGCAGTCTCGTTCGCGGTCGGTGAAGCCTTGTACGACGAGATTCTCGGTCTGAATACCAAAGAAATTACTTCCATAACACCGCTAGTAATGAGACTGGATGAAGCCGAAGCAAGCCTTTTGATCGGGGAACAAGTTGAACTCGAGCCGGACGACGAGCGAGAAGAAGACGATTCTTTACCTTGGTTTGCTCGCACGAAGAGTCGTCCCAATCGTGATGAGTCGAGGAGCACACACACGAGAACCTGTCAGGTGAGGGAGACAGTCTTGACTGCAGATGTAATTGAAGTCGTCCCGGAAGTAGTGATGCGCACTTCAACCGTTGAGAGGGGACTCGGCGAAGTTATCGGTGAGCAACATGACGGTGCAGAAACCGTAGTCGTGGATAGCAACGAAGTTGACGGAGCTGGTGCTGGTCTCATTGCTGAAATTGTTACCGATGATGACTTTGATATCGCCGTTGGCCAGCGGAGTGCCGCATCTTATGTTCCTGAAGATGGATTGGAAGAAGAGAAGAAAGACAGCATTCTGGTGCAAGCTTCACTCCGGTCACTTGACGTCGTATTCTTCGTGGTGGAAAAGACGTTTACTGTCGGTGTTCCCAGACTTATTGAGACCTCAAAGACAGTGTCGTCGCGGCTGGACGAAGTTAATCGAAGTGGCTTGGGCAGGCAAGGCTGGCAGAGTATCCGGAACACTATTACTGGATCAAAACGATACTGATCCCATTGTTTCTCTACCAATAACACTAGGCCTCCAGACATAGATATAAGAAAGGCATCGATTTTACTACTAGTAGCTGCAACAACATCAACGCTTTGAGTTAGTTGGATGTAGTATCGTTTCTGAACTTGTGACAAGCTTAAAACCTTCCCAGCAGGTATTTTTCAATGTCGCCCCGGTCTCTTTCGCGACGCGTGGCGTTCGTCCTGACAATCTCCAGAGCTTGAGTCATTCGGCGCTGTGCCGAGCCAATTGTTTTTTTTGTTTCAAAGAACTGTTCAACCTCGTTCGCTTCGTTCAACGACGTCAGACCGCGACAGGACAGCCCAACGCATGTCGCCCAAACTGGCCCAGCGCTCAATCTGGCATGTAAAGTATCGTGGTTCTTTGTAAAGTACCTCCATGATGCCCGGCCTCCCTCATCGGAGCCTCCAGATAAAGCATTCAGCGGAAATGCAATATCTTGAAGACGGACTCGACCAGAAAATAAAACGTAATCCCAGAAACTGGCGTGCAATTGTGAATCCTTCACGCGTCCCATGACGGCCAAGCAGTTGCGTTGCTCTTCCGGGAAAGTGCTTTGCTCGTAAATTTCCATTAGCCCGGCAAATACTGCCTTTTCATTGTAACGCAATGCGCACTTGAATATGACTGGTTGCAAGTCTCCATTTACTGCGGATCCAGACGGATCTTCTTTGAAAGCCACGAATCTATCGTATGCTCCTTTCAACACATCCTCATCTCCTGCGATACCAAGTATGCCAATAATTGTAGCGCGAAGTGTTCCAGTTCTCGATGACTCGTTCGGAGAGGATTCCCAGCCGAGATGCTCCATGTGGCTCTTGTATAGTTGCTTCAAATAGACCTTGAATTTGTCAAAGAACGATTCGGATCGGATCAACGATGCCAAGCCAGCAAGATTTTCCGACAACTCTTGCCAGACAGCATATTCTGAGATGCATCATTGAAAGTGCAAGCAGGTGAGAACAGGAGAGCATAAGTTGGTCGGCACGGCAAGGGTTGACAAAAGTTCCTTACCAGCACTTTCGTGCGCGCCAAAACGTTCTACAAGGATAAGTGAGTCAACAATGGACGAGTAGCCAGCCGTTCCAGCAGCAAACGAGTCAGAGATGAGTCCAAGCCGATCTGTCACAGAAAGCGGACCATCAGGATGCATCACTTGCGACAGTCGCTGCCACTGCTCTTTCGTGTAGGCGGTGCGGAAGAAAGCAGTCTGGTCCACGTTGAGCTTGAACCACTTTCCTGACGCTGACCACTCTGCAAGCTTCGCATCGAGCTGCTCGCCGGATTGGTCCGAGTCTAACCCGTTTACAATCCACGGTCCCTGGACCTCGCACATTCCTTCAACCATCGCTGTGACCGGGATAGGCCAACGCGTCGATGGGCCTTCTTCTGGTCCGCTGGCAAGAAAGCGAGTTGTTTTCGTCGAACCATCATCAGATATCATGAGCATGGGATAACCGACCTGTAATGTCCAGGGCTGCATAAACTCGACAACAGGAAAACCAGAAGATTCCTGTAAAGCGCCCCACAGATCGTTCGTCACAGCGTTTCCATAAGCATGGCGTGAAAGATACAATCGCATGCCCTCCAAGAAGGTGTCCATGCCAATGTGAGACGCAATCATTCTTATTAGGGAGGCTCCCTTGGCGTAAGAAATGCTGTCAAAGATCTCATTGATCTCGTCGGGGTGCTTGACGACTACTTCCACCGGGTGACTACTCTTCATTGCATCCAACGACATGGCCAACCCGTAAACACTCTGGACAAATTCTACCCACGGATCCCACTCTGGAAATAAGGCCGCAATTCCAACAAACTCCATGTATCGAGCGACACCTTCCTTGAGCCACAACTGCGTCCAGAAATCCATAGTCACTAGATTTCCAAACCACTGGTGCGCCAGTTCATGACAGCAAGTACGAGCAATGCCTCGTTTCGTACTCTCCGAAGTCGAATTGGGCTTGACAAGAATCTTGGCTTCGCGGTAGGTGACCACACCCCAATTCTCCATGGCTCCAGCGGCAAAGTCTGGAATAGCAATAAGATCACTCTTGACGAGCGGATAAGGAACCTTGAACATGTCCTGATAGAGATCGAGACATTGAGATGCAACATCCAAGCAAAACTCGGCCATGCGCGCCTTTCCTGGAACCGTGTAAATGGTGGTGACAACCTGTCTGGATGTTTGCGATATGCTGTCAAAGACACCAATGACAATTCCAAGCAGATAGGTTGACATTTTGGGCGTCTTTTGAAACGTGACAGTCTTGATGGGCTTGCCATTATTGCCCTCGTAGCTAGTGTGCGACGAGGCCACGGGTGTGTTGGAGATGCAAGTAAGTTCGGCGTTAATATTCACTGTGAGCTGAAAGGTCGCCTTGAGGGCGGGTTCGTCGAGACAGGGAAATGCGCGACGAGCGTCCGTTGCTTCAAACTGTGTCGTGGCCATTGTGTGCGATTTTCCATCCAGGCCCACGAAAGTGGAACGGTAAAAGCCTCGCATCTGATCATTGAGCACGCCTTGAAAGTGTATCAAGAGTTCATACGACGATCCTTCTTGAAAGACGCCATCGTTTTGACTCCAGATTATCTCACACGTCTGGTTTCGAACGTGGTAACGAAACTCTTCGGCCGCAAGTAGCTTGTCGCCGTCTTGCAGCTTCAGCGTGGCCTTGACGACTTGAACGTCCAGGGCGTGTAGCACAATGTTGGAAGACGATTTGACGACCGTGCCTTGGATAGACACGGTCCCTTCAAAAACGTGGTTCACCAAGTCGATGCGATCATAGGTCAAGGCGTAATGTGTGGGAACAAGAACGGCTGGGAGGCGAGCGTCGTCGCTGGATGAGGCCGTCGTCATGGTGGACAGCGTTGTCAAGTAGAATGGAAGTGGAACGACGACGAAGGTCGAAAATGGAAAATGGAAAGGCGACGAGCGACGAAAGATATTTAACCCCAACGCTAGTCTTTAATCAGACCCTTTCCCGGGTTTCTCGGTGAAAAGCTCGATTGGCCATGGCCCATGGGCACCCCAATTCAATGGGCAAGAGTGCTAAAGGACAGAATTACAGTAGGAAAACAGCGTAATTATGCAGAGGTATGGAGAAACGTTCAGTGATTTCCGCATAGTGGAGCAATGAACTGCTCGTGACTGGCTGTTGAATGTGCCATTTCGTTTCTCGTTTTGCCTTTGTTCGATCATACCCGTAGTATCCTGGAGGATCATTCAGCTCGTCGTTTGTGGGTCGAGAGAGGCAGCAGGGAGTAGAAAGGAGGAGGACTCCTTACAGCATGGGAGCTATCCGTCTTTGAATTCTTCGTAGTACGCCCCTTCTGACATTCCTGAAAAGACGGCAGCGTAGACCTGAGTCCACCCCAAGTGGGCAAATGGTGTATAGTCGTCTTTGAGAGCCGCTTTCAGCGTGTATCTGCGTCATAGATCGAGGCAGAGAGAAGGTGTTAGTTGGGGCGATAGGTCTGATTCCATGCATTACATCGTACTCCAGAATCCGGGTCAACGTTCTGAGAGTTCACTCGTCACAGTGAACCGCAAGCGACTCATTTACGAGCACACTTGTGACTTTTGGTGCGATCTCATTGAGAATGTAGCCTGGCTAAGAACATCTACGCTGCCGACTTACATGAGCGCTTTTCCTACAATCGGATAATGTGCAGCTTTGACACCGTACTTGTAGTGTTTCTTTCCGAGATCGACGAGAGTATCGGCGAGAGCAACTGTTTCACCCAGTTGTACCAAACGCACGGCCGCATCTAACATACCAAAAACAGCCCTTGCGTGCAACTTGAACTCCTAGCTCTCGTACATCTCATCCGAGTTTTGCTCGCAATAGCCCCCAAAAGCGTACATGTCCTGTGCTCCAGGCGCAAGCTCAAAGATCCTTTGGAGAGAAGAAAACAAAAAGGTTTTGGTGAGAAGGAGGGACGTGCTGTGGCATTTCAGGTCCTCGATTGATGATGGATATGGCAAGTCATTTATACATAGCCAGTAGAAACTCACTTTCGAAACAAGATCTCCCCAGCAACAAGCTCGTAGTTGGAAATTGCCTTGATTTGATTCCAGGTCTTGATAACGTGGTCGGCCATGGTATAGGGTGTGGGGGGTCTTGAGAAGCTTGATGCGAACGGCCTTTTTGGATTTTATGTGACTGACGAATGGACTAGAATGGACCAGAGGTGTCTCCTCCAAAGGTCTTTTGTGTCCAGTCCGGCGTATTTTCGTCATGATACAGTATGCAAAATCAAAAATGACTAAAGACCCTTGAGTTTGTATTTATGACTCCGATAAGTAAGTGTCTTGTTTGTTATATACAACAGATCATGACCCAAGACCCAGCAGCAGCAGCCAGAGAATGGCTGCATGGATGGATGGATCCGTCCATGCCATGCGAATGCGATGGATGTTCCACAGTAATTCAAAGCGGTATTATACGGTATTATACGGTATTACTGTATTACTGTACAAATTACCAAGTGCCTGGTACAATTGTATTACTGTAGGACTGGATGATACGATGCCGGTATATGATTATGATGGGAACTTCTTCCGGAAGATGGGGAACTTCATCGGGAAGATGGGCGAGATGTTTTTTTACCCACATCATACCTGCAGTATAAGTATATGGTACCGGCACAGTAGTCGTGCAGTACTGAATCGTACTTTGCATTGCATCTGGTTCCTGTTTCCTCACTGGAAAACATATCATCATCCCCAGATCCAAACGCAGTCCCGAAGCCGTACATATCCTGCACTGCTGGTGCAAGCTAAAAGATTATGTGGCGAGAAGAGAGGGTTTGTGAGTGGAGAACGAGTTGGGTGTAGGTGGGAGCCAACGACAAAAGGCCGTTGATCGTCGATCGATGCATCACTCACCTTCGAAACATGATCTCCCCGGCAACAACCTCATAGTCCGGGATCGCCTTGATTTGGTCCCAGGTCTTTACAACGTGCTCTGCCATGGCCATGGTAATGAAATGAGAAGTTGCTGCAAAAGAGGTGCCTATTCAGATTTGTGTGTGCCGTTGGTGTGCGTGAGAAAGAGCCCAAGATGAAGAAAGCCCCGCCCGGTCGCACGAAATGCGAATTTTGAAGTTTGATTGAAGTTTTGTGAGTTTTTCGCCACACGTGTGCCATTTTTTATTTAGGATAAAATGGTGAAGTTCCGTAGGCAGCGAAGTAGCTTCATACAAATTTCCAGAGTAGAAGTACTGTACCCATAATGTTATGGTGATAAAATATGTCAATACTTATCGTAATATTCATCATGATATTCTAAAAGACATTCTAGAATCTAACGCCAATCTCGGACAATGACCTGAGACCATTACCATGGCGCGCACCTCCTGGAGAAAGCCGCGCGCGGAGAAAGCAAGGAGTATCCCGTCTCCCGCCGTCACCCGTCACCCGTCGACCGGATGCAACGAACAATAGTAGACTAGCGACTACCGTCAACCGTTAAAAGCCGTCGCCTGTGTTGGCCTGTGTTGGCCTGTGTTGAACCGTATATACAGTATTCATCTACTGGTACCAGTAGCTTGAGCGAAGCTGTACTGTCGGCAACGCTCGTCATCCTGAGTCACCAGTCAGTCCATGCAGCTTGTCCATTTGTGCCTCTTGTATCTTTTGATGATGCCGCCATTAGCAGCTACCCGAGCGCTCTCGTCGCATCTTCCCACTCGCACAGTTCCCTACCAGCCGCCTGTTTGGGCTCAAGGAGTTCTGAAGCAAGTTCCCCAGCATGGTAGGCTGTGTCTAGCAAATTTGCCAACGCCCTTGTATCGCATCTTGTTGAGTGGCCATACCCCCTTCTCAAAAGTACTCAAGGACAATAGCGTTTCTTTTTTCATCAAACGTGACGACATGACGGGTGGAGTCGAGCTCGGTGGCAACAAGATTCGAAAGCTAGAGTTCTTGTTGGCGCAGGCGTTGCAGGAAAACTACGACTCGGTCGTGACGATTGGTGGCGAACAAAGCAACCACTGCCGAGCCACTGCTGCCGCGGCCCGAATGGTCGGCCTCGAACCCCACTTGATTCTCCGTTCGAGCAAGGCGGACGATGACATGGGTCTGGTTGGCAACATTCTCTTTGATCGAATGGTTGGAAGTTCAATCTACACGTGTACGCCTGGAGAATATGGACGGGTGGGATCCGACGAGCTCGTTGCTCGACTGAGCTCTCATTTGCAAGAGGCACAAGGGAAACGACCGTATCCCATTCCTGTCGGTGGTTCGAATGGTTTGGGTTCTTGGGGATATATAGAGGCAGTTAAAGAGTTGATGACACAGTGGTCATCGTCATCCTCGTCGTTGCCCAATGATGAATTAAATCCATCGCTGGATCACATTGTCTTTGCCTGTGGGAGTGGGGGTACAGCAGCCGGAATTGCTCTTGGCATTGCGCTGGCACATGATGCACTGGGCGATGGTGCACCAGCAATGTCCCACGTTCATGCTATCGGGGTATGTGATGATCCGGATTACTTTTACAGCTTTGTTGCGGATATTGCGGATCAAATGGGTCTTACTCTTCCGTCGAGTATGACCTCGGAGCAATTCATTCGCCAGCACATGACTGTGCACCAAGGAAAAGGCCTTGGCTACTCCCGGGCCACGGACGACGAACTGGAATTTATCATGGACTTTGCTACAGAGACCGGTGTGGTTCTGGATCCAGTGTACTCTGGAAAGGCGCTCTACAACTTTATGCAGCTAGTGGAAAATGACGCGTCGTCCTACGCTGGGCAAAACATAGTGTTTTGGCATACAGGTGGTGCTTTAGGTTTGTTTGACAAATGTGACGATATGTTGTCGACGCTACAGGCTGAGAGGCCCTGTCAGAGGCTAGATGTCTATGGAAAGGGCACTGGGCTTGACATTAGCAAACCGTCGTCGTCGCAATCAAAAGGCGTGTGACTTGCCAAGCGAGTCTAATTGCTAGTCTATGATCACGTGAATCACGAGTATCACCTCCCGCGGATCAAAGGCATTACATAGAAAGCTGCGCTACCATCGTCTGTAGCTTTTAGCTGTCTAGAGGTACAGTGTGGGGGGATGTGTCTAGAGGTACTGTAGCCGCGGAGAAAGCCTCCGACGCGCGCGCAGTCCTTCGCGTTCAGTTTTTCTTTAGCATTCTCAAATTCGTCGTAGGGTCCCCTGCAACCGCTTCCGTCTTCACCAGGTACCTTGCCATAGGATATCGAATACGAATGGCGACCATGGCTATACGAACCAAGCTGCTTCTAGCATCTTGTCTGATGGCCAGTTTGTCTGCTGTCACGGGATTTCGTCCTTATGCACAGCTTGCAGTGAGAAATCCACGAGCCTTTGCAACAACGCTTCAAAAGGCTGAGGTATTAGACACGCAAGATCGCAAGCATAGAGTCGAGTTGAGCAAGGCAACTTCGCCAAATGGCGGGGGCGCAACTTTGAACAAGAGTCCCAAGATTGTCCTCGTGGCTGGCTTTGAATCCTTCAATCGCGAACTATACACGAAGGCGGCCCAAGAAGCCGATGTGGACTTGACCGTCTTTGCCGATACCGATATTCGGAGTACAGTGACTGTGGATCCTGGCGATCTGGGCGCAAATCCGGTCTTTGAAAAGGCCGTCAAAGAGGCCGATGCTTTCGTTGGTTCCCTCATTTTCGATTACGATGATGCACTCGTCGTGGAAAATCTCCTTCCTCATGTAAAGGGCCCGCGCCTCATTTTTGAGAGTGCGACGGAACTCATGTCCTTTAACCGAGTGGGAAGCTTTTCCATGAACACGACAGACAATGATGGTCCTTCGGGGCCTCCTCCGGCGGTCAAGGCAATCCTATCCAAGTTTGGTTCGGGTAAGGAGGAAGACAAGCTGAGTGGCTATCTAAAGCTTCTCAAAATTGGACCTAGTCTGCTCAAGTTTGTTCCAGGCGAAAAAGCTAGTGATCTCAGAACATGGTTGGAGGCGTATCGGTTCTGGAACCAAGGCGGAAGTCAGAATGTGCAGGCCATGCTCCGGGTCGTCGCTGATCGATGTTTGGAGAAACAACAGCTCTCATCTACCGACCTTCCGGACTTAGTGGTAACTCCCGATATCGGCCTTGTCCATCCCTTGCGCGAGCATCTGGATTGGAACAAGTACTTTGAATCACCAGCTGCATATATTACATGGCGTCTGTCCAAATCCACCAAGGCAGATGCACAAAAGCGAACGTTTCAGCTGGCTTCTGATAACGCTCCCCGCGTAGCCGTCTTGATTTACAGAAAGCATGTTATTTCAAAGCTTCGCTACGTTATGGACCTTATCACCATCATGGAGGCTCAGGGTGTTATGCCGATTCCCATTTTTATCAATGGAGTGGAAGCACATACGATTGTCCGTGACTTGCTGACCTCTCAACACGAGATGCATCAAGTGTCGCTCGGAAAGACTATTCGAGACAGCACCTACCAGTCATCCAAAGCGGTAGTAGTGGATTGTATCGTCAATACTTGCGGTTTTCCACTTGTTGGTGGACCAGCTGGAAGTATGGAAGCTGGTAGAAACGTGGCAGTGGCCGAAAAGCTACTGACTTCGATGAATGTGCCGTACATTATCGCTAGCCCGTTGTTGCTACAGAGCATTCCTCAATGGAAGACCAATGGAGTTCTCGGTTTGCAGTCGGTAGCGCTGTATTCTCTGCCAGAGCTTGACGGTGCCATTGACACGATTGTCCTTGGTGGCTTAGTAGGAGATAAGATTGCCCTCGTACCGGAACGTGTTCGGAAACTCACCAGCCGTGTCAAGGGATGGACAAATCTAAAACGAACACCAACAGGTGACCGCAAGCTTGCCATTTCTCTATACGGCTTTCCTCCCAATGTGGGAGCTGTGGGGACTGCGGCTCTCCTGGATGTTCCGCGGTCGTTGGATAATCTATTGGCTCGGTTATGCAAAGAAGGATACGACCTCGGAGAGTGGGTATCGGATCCGAACTCATCTGCAGAGAGCCTTGTAGCAGCCTTAGCAATTCTTTGCGAAAATAGTGTCATTACTGGAGGTGTCGAAAGGATGAAGAAAGCTATTGAGGCCAAAATGCAGCGTGCTAGAGATGGCGACAAGACCGTTGCAGTGACTCTGGCTAAAGCAGGTGGAGGACTTGGTGGAGCGAGGGTCCGTGGAAAGAACATGCCGTTTGAAGAGCTTGAAAAGCTGCTGGGTAAATACATGACAAAAAAAGTGAGGCGTGCTTGGTCCGAGAAAGATCGTGGTCCAGGAGTCTCTGGGAAGGGCGATCTTGTTGTTGCTGGTCTGCAATTAGGGAACGTCTGGCTGTTTGTGCAGCCGTTGCTTGGTGTCGAAGGGTACGTTGGCCTCGACGATGATGAAATGAATAGAAGTAAAAGTCCTATCACCATAACTCACCTTTTCTGTCCATATCCTGTTTCGCAGTGACCCGATGAGATTGTTGTTCGAAAGAGATCTCACACCGCATCCTCAATATTGTGCCACATATGAGTGGATGCGCGTTCCGGAGACAGAGGGGGGGATCGGAGCACATGCAGTCATCCACTTCGGGTAGGTATTGATTATTCCTTGTCAGAATGTCCCGACGCGTTGTTGTTTCGTCTGTTGTTACCACCGAATTCCCATGCTCACACTACTACTTGTTGTCGCATAGAATGCATGGAACAGTGGAATGGCTCCCTGGGCAGCCTCTGGGTAACGATCGCAAATCGTGGAGCGACGAGCTTCTTGGCCACTTACCAAATCTATATGTATACGCCGCAAATAATCCTAGTGGTAAGTCCTGCTGCCCTTTCGGCTGTCGGTTCGACTCGAATTTGAAGCCTCGCTTATCTGACGCCTTGACGATATCACTTGTAACAGAGAGCATTCTAGCTAAGCGTCGAGGATATGGTACAATCATAAGCTACAATGTTCCACCATACGGGCGGAGCGGCCTCTATTTGGAGCTTGCCAACCTGAAAGAGCTTGTGAATGAGTATCGAACCAGTGCTTCTGCTGGTGCTGCTACCGATCTACGTGATACTATCTTTGAATTGGCCGAACGAAATGGGATGCTCAACGATGTGCCGTTTCTTACTTTCCCGGGCGAAAAGTCTAGTGCTGTCAGCAGTCTTTCCAAAGCAACGAATGTGGACTCCGTATTTGCCGCATGGATCGTCGACTTGGCAGAGTACCTCATGATACTCCAAGACCGACTCTTTTCAAGCGGTC
>Ga0307981_1003247_pt1 | contig 12318 bp, 7 predicted proteins | sample OrgLakmetagen987_FD_201849 | JGI IMG/M metagenome (GOLD analysis project Ga0307981, IMG submission 201849) | Saline water microbial communities from Organic Lake, Antarctica - #987 | ecosystem: Environmental > Aquatic > Non-marine Saline and Alkaline > Saline | place: Antarctica: Organic Lake... | reverse complement strand
ATGTGCATGGAAAGCCACCTGTATATTCCTGAGAAGCCATTAAGTAATTGAATGATATTTCATTTACAAATGGAACAAAGTCAAATTCAATTACTGTTGCATTATTTGAGGCTTGACCACTTAATGCCGCTAAATCTGGATCACCTGGCCATGCTCCTCCTCCAATAAATCCAGCAGGAATAGTACTTATATCATTTGTAGCTAATACAATTCCATCATCAAAAGGAAAATCTGATCCATTGGCTTCAAAATAACCAAAACTATCAAAAGTTTGTCCGCCATCAATAGCATTATTGGTAGAAATTATATTATTAACCTGTGCACAATCCCCTTCTATAAGTATTTCACTCACAAGATATTCTGGGTCATAGCCGTCCGTAGGTTCTGGTGCCGGATTAATGACAATCTGTTGAGCAAAACTCCATATTGGAATGATGCCCAGTAAAAATAAGTAGTTTAATCTATTCATGATACTAGGTTTTTATTGTTGTTCTCTATTTATATATATCCAGCCTTTGTGCTCTCTTCCATAAACTGGGTCTTCTTGGTTGAATTTAATGACATAAAAATATGTTCCTGTTACTAGTTTTGTTCCGTTTTGGTTTTGACCAGTAAATTCATCTGTATAGTTACTTTGACTAAATACAGACCTTCCAAATCTATTAAAAATTTCTAAGCTACGTATACCTGATCTGTCTGCTAAGAAACGTAAGTCTAACGTATGGTTTACCCCATCTGGAGACATTCCTTCTGGAATAATACAATTATCAAGTGGATAGCGATCTAGTTCAACTTCAACTGTCTCTGCTACACAATCTCCACCTACATTTACACTTAAAGCAATTACATCTAGATTAGGGTTAGAAGTGTCACTTCCTATTTCATGTACAAATTGAGCTTGATTTTGATCTGTTTGAGCTACACCGTTTACAAACCAAGTATAAGTCACATCGTCTCCTTCCGCACTGGTAACATCTGCTGCTATAAGAACTTCTTCCCCAACACAAAATAAATTATCAAAAGAATCTGTAGTTAAGGTAGTACTTACAAATCTTGGAGAAACTTCAATTTCTTGCACAAACGCACAATCTTCGTCATTGGTATATGCTGTTAATTGGTAAGTTCCAAAGCCATAATCATTGGCAGAAAGCAATTCCATAAACTCATCTTGAAGTAGCACTCCGTCTAAGCGCCATTCAAATGTTGTTGCTGTAGGGTCTGCATTGGTAGGTGTTGCATCAAATATTACCGTAGACAAATCACAAGATTCTACAGAAGTTGGTAATTCAATTTGTGGAGATTGGTTAAAAGTGTAGGTTATTTCTGCATTCTCAGGACATCCATCTACTATTACTTCTACACTGTACAGTCCAGTTTCAGATACTTGTATTGTTTCTGTTACCGCTCCTGTACTCCATAGATATGAAATTTGAGCACCTGGTTCAATTGTTCCTTCTAAATTTGCAGTGATGGTTTGAGGTTCGTCTTCATCACAAAAAGTTAAGGCTTCTCCTAAGTCAATTTCAAAAGTTGCACCTTGAATATCAATCTCAAATACAGTAGTACACTCAAAACTGGTATCTCCTACAAGTTCTTCTGTAGTAATTTCTACAGAATACAAACCTGTGCTATCAAAAGTAAATTCATTATTAATTTCACCATCAATTGGACCATTTGCATCAAACCATTGATAAGATATCGTATTATAATCATTGCTATTTACTGGTGTTGCATCTAGTGTAAGTGTTTCGCCTTCACATAAATTTTGTTCTAAGACTAAATCTGTTTGCAATATCGTGCTGAAGCCATAATTTACCAAGGCTTCTTTTTCACATCCGTCCACGGTAACCATTACACTATACACTCCAGATTCTGAAACTTGTATAGTTTCTGTTTCATTACCCGTATTCCAAAGGTAGGTAATTATAGAGTCAGGCTCAATTGCTCCAGATAGAATTGCTGTTATGGATTGAGATTCACTTTCGTCACAATAGAATTGATCTCCTCCTAAATCAATTTCAAAATCTGCCCCGTCAATGTTTATTTCAAATACGTTAACACATTCAAAATTAGTATTTCCTAATAATTCTGTCGTAGTTATTTCTACGGTATATAAACCAGTATCTGTAAAAGTAAATTCTGAATTGTTTGCAACATCAATAGGTCCATTTTCATCAAACCACTGATAAGTAATATCTGAATAATTGTCACTATTTGTTGGAGTAGCATCTAAGGTAAGTTCATCTCCTATACATAGGTTTTGTTCTAGCTCAAAACTCAATTCTGGAGTTTCTGATAATTGTACTGTAAAAAACTCTTCTGCAAAAGAATTATCAGCTGCCTGAGATAGCACAAAATAATTTCCAGATTCAATAGCTAGGTAATCTTGTCCTTCGCCATTATCATCTACTGGGATGTAATTGGAAGTATCCTCTGGATCGCTTTCTGGATCATCAAGTATAAACCACTGGTAAGCATTCCCATTTTCTACTTCAGATGAAAGTAAAACTCCTTCTGAAGCACAACCATATTCCGTAAAGATAAAGTCACAATTGGTAGTACCACTACCTGGATCACCAATATTGGTTTGACCTAAACTAATGAATCCAGCTGAACCATTAAAGTTGGTAATCAAAACAACATAGACTTCACCAGCAACTGCATCAGGAATAGTCATATCTTCAATTGAAACAAAAGAAAAGCTACAATCTACTTGATTTGATGGAAGTAAATTACTACAACCTTCGGCAGGATCGGTAAAAGGACCCCATACTATAAAATCAACATCAATTAGGCCATTGTTTTGGTCAGGGAAACCATTTGCATCCAATTGTGTACTTTGCACAATTTCAAAATTTAAATCGCCCGTTTCTTCAACCACTAAGTAAAACCAAACTGGATCTGGCTGTGAACCTAAACATCCATAGTCTATTCCGGGAGGAGCCGAACTTCCGTCCGAAACATTATCAAAAACCAAAGGAGTATTGTCTGTAGGTGCACAAAAAGGATCTGCTCCAAAACAGTCACAACTTTCTATGCCTTGAGGACTACTTGTTATGGTACAATTTGCATCATCTTCATTTGCAATAGTAAATTCAACTAATGTTCCAACTGGGTAAGGACCAAAATCTAAGGTTGTAATTTCTGTGGCAGTCTGTGGAGTGTCTCCCTGATCGTTTGTTACCAGTAAAGAAGTGGCATCACCGAGACTATCTATATTAACTTGAATGAAATAATCTGTATTATCATCATCTGTACAATTGTCTAGTATAGTATAACTAGCAGATGGATTGATACATGTAGCGCATACAACAGAATATTCAAATTGATTGTAAGCAGCGGTAGACTGACAACTTGTAAAACCGCTTGAAATAACTTGAAATGAAATACTATCGCCGGTAGATTGAAAACTCAAACCAGAAATATCAAAAGCACCAAAGCCAGTTTCTTCTGCATTCATGTCATACAGGATGCTTCCATCAGAGTCAAATACAAAGAATTCATCCAAATTAAGCTGAACAGTACCTGCTTGAAATGCCATATTCAGAATCGTGCCATCTTCGCTTACATATTCTATTGTTACATCTTCATTGTCACCATAACAATAGGTTTCATCATCAAGCGGGGTATCACAAAAAACTTCCGTAAGAGTACAAAATTCTTGATTAAGTATTTCCGAAGTAATTAAACAGTTAGCATCATCCACATTTAGTACATCCACCGTTACATCAGTTCCATTTGGAAATGGTCCAACTTGAACGACTCCTGTTTCAGTTACCGTCTGAGTAGTTATTCCTTCAGAATCTGTTATCTCTAAAGAGGTTGCTGAACCTAAATCAGTTACATTTACATCTATAAAAAATTGAGGTGCATTTAAGCAATCTGTAATCAATTCAAAATCAACAGCAGGATTGACACACGTCGCACAGTTAACTGTATATTCTATCTCTGCTCTTGCTCCAGACTGACAAGAAACTGAACCATCTGAAGTAATTTGAAATGAAATGGTATCTCCTGTTGATTGGAAAGTTAAACCCGTTAATTCACCATCACCATCAAACAAAATAGTACCATCGGTATCAAAAACAATAATATCATCGAAGCCAACCTCAACCGCTCCTGCGGTAAAAGTTAAATTAAGAGGCGTTCCGTCTTCACTTACATATTCTAAAGTAGTATCTTCATTTTCTCCATAACAAAAGGTTTCATCAAGAGGTTGGTCACAAGCTACTTCAGTAAGCGTACAAAATTCTTGTGTAAAATTTGAAGATGTAATTAAACAGTTAGCATCGTCTAAATTCAACACATCCACTGTTACATCAGTTCCATTTGGAAATGGTCCAACTTGAACAATTCCTATTTCGGTTACTGTTACTGTAGAAATACCCTCCGAATCGGTTATCTCTAAAGAAGTAGCACTTCCTAAATCAGTAATATCTACATCAACAAAAAATTGAGGAGCGTTTAAACAATCAGAAACTAGTTCAAAATCAGCACTTGGGTTAATACATGTTGCACATACAACAGTATATTCAAATTGATCGTAAGATGCGGTAGATTGACAACTCGTAAAACCACTTGAAATAATTTGAAATGAAATACTATCTCCAGTAGATTGAAAACTCAAACCAGAAATATCAAAAGCACCAAAGCCAGTTTCTTCTGCATTCATGTCATACAGGATGCTTCCATCAGAATCAAACACAAAGAATTCATCTGTATTAAGCTGAACAGTCCCTGCTTGAAACGACATATTCAAAACCGTTCCATCTTCGCTTACATATTCTATTGTTACATCTTCATTGTCTCCATAACAATAGGTTTCATCATCAAGCGGGGTATCACAAAAAACTTCCGTAAGGGTACAAAATTCTTGATTAAAAGTTTCAGAAGTAGTCAAACAGTTTGCATCGTCTAAATTCAACACATCTACTGTTACATCAGTTCCATTTGGAAATGGTCCAACTTGAACGACTCCTGTTTCAGTTACCGTCTGAGTAGTTATTCCTTCAGAATCTGTTATCTCTAAAGAGGTTGCTGAACCTAAATCAGTTACATTTACATCTATAAAAAATTGAGGTGCATTTAAGCAATCTGTAATCAATTCAAAATCAACAGCAGGATTGACACACGTCGCACAGTTAACTGTATATTCTATCTCTGCTCTTGCTCCAGACTGACAAGAAACTGAACCATCTGAAGTAATTTGAAATGAAATGGTATCTCCTGTTGATTGGAAAGTTAAACCCGTTAATTCACCATCACCATCAAACAAAATAGTACCATCGGTATCAAAAACAATAATATCATCGAAGCCAACCTCAACCGCTCCTGCGGTAAAAGTTAAATTAAGAGGCGTTCCGTCTTCACTTACATATTCTAAAGTAGTATCTTCATTTTCTCCATAACAAAAGGTTTCATCAAGAGGTTGGTCACAAGCTACTTCAGTTAGCGTACAAAATTGTTGTGTAAAATTTGAAGATGTAATTAAACAGTTAGCATCGTCTAAATTCAACACATCCACTGTTACATCAGTTCCATTTGGAAATGGACCAACTTGAACAATTCCTATTTCGGTTACTGTTACTGTAGAAATACCTTCAGAATCGGTTATCTCTAAAGAAGTAGCACTTCCTAAATCAGTAATATCTACATCTATAAAAAATTGGGGCGCATTTAAGCAATCGTTAACCAATTGAAAATCAACTGAGGGATTGGTACAGGTTGCACAATTAACAGTATAATCTATTTCGGTTTCAGCACCTGAGTCACAGGATACAGAACCGTCAGAGGTAATTTGAAATGAAATACTGTCTCCTGTAGATTGAAATGATAATCCAGCTAGTTCTTGTCCTTGTGTTGCGCTATTGTAAATTTCTGTACCATCTGTATCAAATACAAGTAATAAATCCCAAGGTGGACCTTCTATAGTACCAGCATTAAATGTAAGATTAAGGGGTGTTCCATCGTCACTTTCAAATTCAAATGTGGTGTTAATGTTATTTCCATAACAAAAAGTATCATTCAATGGCACACCACAATCAACAGTAATAGTCTGACTTATGGCACCAAGTGAAAAAATAAAAACAGCGAAGTAGAGTAATTTTTTAATCATTGATATGTGTTTTAAATCGGGGTCAATATAACAATTTGTTATCTATATATAAACTAAACACTAAGAAAAAAATATTAAAATGAAATTAAGATACATCAAAACCATAAACTAAGTTAAGTTCAGACTACCAATCGCCCTAACTTCCGTACTTTTGTCACAGACTATATGAATATGATAGAAAAACAAAAAACAGAATACGAAAAGGTGGTACTAATAGGAGTTATTAATCAAGCTCAAAATGAAGAGAAGTCTAAAGAATACTTAGATGAGTTAGAGTTCCTATCCTATACTGCTGGCGGGGAAGTTGTTAAACGTTTTCAACAGAAGTTAGACAAGCCCCACCCTAAAACCTTTGTTGGTACAGGAAAACTAAACGATATACGAGACTTTGTTGATGAAAATGATATTGGGACAGCTGTTTTTGATGATGAACTCTCCCCAGCCCAGCAAAAAAACATCGAAAAGATTCTTAAGTGTAAAGTGGTGGACCGAACTTATCTCATTCTAGATATTTTTGCTCAACGTGCCCAAACAAGTTATGCTAGAACACAAGTCGAGCTAGCCCAATATGAATATTTACTTCCTCGATTGGCTGGTTTATGGACTCACCTTGAACGACAACGTGGTGGTATTGGTATGCGTGGACCTGGTGAAACCGAAATTGAAACAGACCGAAGAATAGTACGTGATAAAATTTCTTTACTTAAAAAGAAGCTAGAAACAATAGACAAGCAGATGGAAGTACAGCGAGGTAATCGCGGTAGCTTAATTCGAGTGGCTTTAGTTGGCTATACCAATGTTGGTAAATCTACTTTAATGAATGTAATCAGCAAAAGCGAAGTCTTTGCAGAAAATAAACTGTTTGCTACCCTAGACACTACGGTTCGAAAAGTGGTTATTAGAAATTTACCTTTTTTATTAACGGACACCGTTGGTTTTATAAGAAAACTCCCTACACAATTGGTAGAGTCTTTTAAATCTACACTAGATGAAGTTCGGGAAGCTGATTTACTTTTGCATATAGTAGATATTTCTCACAAAAGTTTTGAAGACCATATTGCTTCAGTTGAAGGTATTCTAGAAGAAATTAAATGCCAAGAAAAACCAACTATAATGGTATTTAATAAAATTGATGCATACCAAGCTGAACCATTTGATGAAGATGACTTGATTGCTGAAAGAACTGGCGAACACTTCAGCCTTGAGGAATGGAAAAAAACATGGATGAATAAACTAGATGAGGACGTTCTTTTTATTTCAGCAATTGAAAAAGAAAATATAGAGGATTTCAGAAAAAAAGTATATGATAAAGTTCGTGCAATCCATGTCACTCGTTTCCCATATAATAATTTTTTATATCCCGAGTATGATCAGTTTTTGCCCGAGGACGATAAAGAAGAATAGGAATTTAATGTATCAAAATTCTTCTGGCTTAGGTAAGACCCACGGATTTGGAGTAAAGTAATGAAACTGAGCGCTAGCTAAATCTACTTCAGGATTTATCAATTGGTAGTAAGGTCTGCCATTTACACTTATTTTAGTGTTTGCATAGACTTCGACTTCTATTCCCTTTGCCGCAAAGTCTTCGTGAATACGTTGTGCCAACTGCCAGATGCAATCTGGCTTAGACATGACCTTAAATTGTCTTCGGGTGAGATAATCTGTATTTTTTATCTTAAACACCTCCCCTGTTTCTTTATCTACTGCTTTATATTTTGTAATCCCATGTTTAGACCGAAGCATCATCCGCCAACTTAATCTATGTCCTTCTTCCGTCCAAAGTACATCATTTGGAATAAAGTGATTTCTTAGCGGTAAGGCAATTTGGATAAGAATCCAAAAGACTACAAAAACTTGAGTGGCTTTTATTTTAGCAGCTTTAGGCAAAACAATTTCATCTTTGTCATACAAAGGCTTGCGTTTTAGAAAAATGCTGTTTACCGTTTCAGCAGAAAAGAAAAACAAAGTAAAAGCCAAAGACATATACGGAAAAATACCTATTTGAAAAACCAAACTATTAAACAAGTGAAAGAATATACTAAAGATAAAAATAAACTTTCTAGTAGGCTTCCATAGCAATAATGGAATAACTAATAAGTCAAATAAAATACCTACATAAATTATAGATTGATGAGCAAAGGGAGTTTGCAGTAGGTCTCCTATCCAAATTAAATCTCGTTTTCCAGACATCAGTAAACTTGGGAACGTTCCATCTAACCAATCTGAATACAGTTTTGCTAGCGAGGCAAACGTATATACCACCCACAACTGCGCTATAATAAAAATCCGTATCCAATTAGGCATGCTGATTTTCTGTATTGCTGGATTTTGCTTTGCATCTACAGAAAAATACTTATTAGCTGGCGCAAGGCACATAAAAAATAAAAGTAGAACAAGCAAATAGTAGTGGTTGTTGTAAGCTGACTTTTGCATGAAATAAGCTGCCATCCAAAAAAAGGTATAAGCATATATCCCAATTTTGTATTTGTATCCCGTCATAACCATAATACCAAAACACCCCATAATTGCAAAGTGAACGTACATATATGGTCCTTGTAGATATTGCAAAAAATCGAAACCAAGAAAGTTAAACGTAAATTGTGGTTCTACCAAAACTTCATGCACCCATCCCGTAGCAATTGCTCCCCAAGCCTCTAGTGTAATAAGCAATCCGAAGATAATCCTAAACACAATTAAGGAAGAATTGTCTACACGCTTAAATAGCCAGTTTCTCATTTGTGAATTCTATTGAAATAGTCTCTTGTATACAATTCATCATTTTGCATCGCATTCTTTAAATTATCAATACTACCAAAATTCACTTCGCCTCTTATGCGGTGTAAGACTTCTATCTGAAGTTCTTGTCCGTATAAATCTTGATTGTAATCTAAAAAATGAACTTCAATACTTTGTTCGACTCCGCCTACTGTGGGATTTGTTCCAATATTCATCATTCCGTTTTGACGTGTACCATTTATTTTTGATTGAACTACAAATACTCCATTTTCAGGAATAAGCTTATACTTTTCTTTGATAAAGATGTTGGCGGTGGCATAGCCTAAACCTTTACCAAGTCCTTTTCCTCTTACTACTTCACCGCTCAGCAAAAAGGAACTGGACAGGTATTGATTTGCTTTTTCAATATCACCTTTTTCTAAGGCAGTTCTAATTTTTGTAGAGCTAATGCCAACGTCTTCAATATCTTGTTTTGAAATTTCCTCTACTTCAAAATTGAACTCTTTTGCAAACTTCTTCAAATCTAAAATATCTGCTGTACGGTTTCTTCCGAAGCGGTGGTCGTAACCAATAATTATTTTTTTAGCATTTAGCTTTTCAATTAAAAACTCTTCTACATATTGTCGTGCTGTTAATCTTGAAAAGGCTCTTGTAAAAGGATGTATAATTAAATGCTCTAAACCGGTTGAGCTTAAGATTGACTTTCGTTCTTCAATGGTATTGATTAAACGTAAATCTGTACTTTGCTGCAGCACCATTCTTGGATGAGGAAAAAAGGTGAGTAAAGCGGATTCTAAGTTGCTTTCTTTAGCAGAATTAACTAAGCGTTCGATGATTTTTCGGTGGCCTACGTGTACACCATCAAAAGTTCCAATGGTGATTACCGTTGGAATATTTGCGTCAAACGAAGAAGCTTTTGGGTAGGTTTTCACAATTATTTTCCGTTAAATTGATTCATGGTTTCGCTTATACCTGCCACACCAAAATAGTGAATTAGTGCTGCTGATTTATCTAAGCGTTCTTTTAGTTTTGGGCGTTCTGTCTCATCCCATTCTCCCAACACGTAATCTATTTGGTTTCCTTTGGCATACGCATCGCTAATTCCAAATCTAAACCTTGGGTATTGTGTTGTTCCCAATTTTTCTTGTATATCTTTTAATCCGTTGTGGCCTCCATCACTTCCTTTCTGTTTTAGTCTTATCGTTCCAAAAGCCAAGTTCAAATCGTCTGTAACCACTAACAAATTAGCTGTATTTATCTTTTCCTTGTCTAACCAATACCGAACTGCTTTGCCGCTTAAATTCATAAAAGTGGAAGGTTTTAGTAAAGTAAAATTTTTTCCTTTAAAATTGAATTTTGAAACTTCCCCATACCGCTGCGGTTCAAAAGTAAGTGATTTTTCGGCAGCCAAATGGTCTAAAATTTTAAAGCCTATGTTGTGTCTAGTTTCAGCATATTTTATTCCAGGATTACCTAAACCAACCACTAATATCTTTTTCATGGGATCTATTTTTTCTTTTGAATTTTGACTAAAAATGCGGGTCAAAAAATGCATTGAAATATTTTGGATAAAAATAAAAAAGCATCCTTAAAAAAGGATGCTTTCTATTGAATATTTGCAGTTGTTTATTCTTCAGAATTTTCTTTTGGAGTTTCTTCCCCTTCAGTTCCTTCTGTTTCTTCTGCTGTTTCATCTTCAGTTTCCTCTTCATCGTCTTCAGATACACCAATAGCAGCAACATTTCTAGATGTTTTAACTTGACAGATTACAGTATTGTCTGGGTGTAAAATAGTGTAATCTTCATTAAATACAGCAGTAACGTATAATTTGTTACCAATTTTAAGTGGAGTTACATCTGCAATAATGTAGTCGGGTAATTTACTTGCCAAACCACGAACATTCATTCTACGTAAGTTGAAACGTAAAACACCTCCATTCTTAACTCCTTTAGGAATGCCTTCAGCGTGAACCGGAATTTCCATAGTAATATCTTGATCATCTTCAAACTGATAAAAATCTATGTGTAGGATTGCATCGGTTACAGGATGAAATTGAATATCTTGCAGTACCGCATTCATTTTAGTACCGTCGTTTAGCTCTAGGCTAACAGTATGTACATCTGGTGTATACACCAAATCTTTAAAAGCAACTTCTGGCGCGTTGAAATGAACTACGCTATCCCCTCCGTAAACTACGCAAGGAACCTCTCCAGCATTACGTAAGGCTTTTGTTGCTTTCTTGCCTACGCTTTCTCTTTTAGATCCATTGATCGTAAGTGACTTCATAAATAAAAATTAAATTAAATTACATTAAAAACTTAGAGCTAATCGACTTGTTGTAGTGTACTGCTTTCATTACATCTGCAAATAATTCAGCACAGCTTACCACTCGTATTTTATCACTCTTTTCTTTTAGCGGAATACTATCGGTTACAATAAGTTCTTCCAGTTTAGACTCGTTTATCTTTTTATATGCATCTCCTGATAATACAGGATGAGTACAAATTGCTCTTACACTTTTAGCTCCTCTTTCTATCATTAGTTTTGCGGCGTGCGTTAAAGTGCCTGCCGTATCTACCAAATCATCTACTAATACTACATTTTTACCGGTTACATCACCAATTAATTCCATGTGTGAAATTGTGTTGGCTTTTGCACGTTGCTTATAACAAATTACTACATCGCATTCTAAAGTTTTAGAATAGGCATAAGCTCGTTTAGAACCTCCCATGTCTGGAGATGCAATGGTTAGATCATCTAAATTTAACGATCTTAAGTAAGGTAAAAAGATGGTTGATGCAAACAGATGATCTACGGGTTTTTCAAAAAATCCTTGAATTTGGTCAGCATGCAAATCCATGCTAATAATCCGGGTAGCTCCAGCTGTTTCTAGCATTTTGGCTATCAGCTTAGCTGCAATAGGAACTCTTGGTTTATCTTTTCGGTCTTGTCTAGCCCAACCAAAGTAAGGCATAACAGCGGTAATGTGTCTGGCTGAAGAGCGTTTTGCTGCATCTAGCATCAGCAGCATTTCCATTAAGTTGTCTGAAGAAGGAAAAGTGGAGCCTATAATAAACACACGTGAACCTCTAACGGATTCTTCAAAAGAAGGTTGAAATTCACCGTCGCTGTAATGAGATGTAATTATTTTTCCCAAAGGCATTCCGTAGTGTTCAGCAATAGCCTCTGCTAATTCGATACTCTGCGAACATGGAAAAATCTTAGCGACCTTTTCTACATCATTCATAATTACAATGTTGTGTTGTGTGTGTTATTTTTTTACAGGCTGCAAAAATAGAAATTTAATTGGAAGTAAAATAGATTATTTTAAATGATTTTGATGCAATGTCTAATTATTTATTTACTTTTGCAAACCAAAATTGCTCGAGTGGCGGAATTGGTAGACGCGCTGGATTCAAAATCCAGTTTTTTCGGAAGTGCGGGTTCGATTCCCGCCTCGAGTACTT
>Ga0307981_1003246_pt1 | contig 12325 bp, 12 predicted proteins | sample OrgLakmetagen987_FD_201849 | JGI IMG/M metagenome (GOLD analysis project Ga0307981, IMG submission 201849) | Saline water microbial communities from Organic Lake, Antarctica - #987 | ecosystem: Environmental > Aquatic > Non-marine Saline and Alkaline > Saline | place: Antarctica: Organic Lake... | reverse complement strand
AATATCAGAAACCAATTGACCGCCTGACTCACTATGACTCAGGGCCCTTTCGACCCCGTGCGTCGTACAGAATGTACTGCGTATCGTGAAGTCGTGCAAATCGTAACCTTCAAACTCGACCATGACGTAGTGTGTGCGACTCATCGTGCTGCACTTACTTCTCCTCCCATATTACAAAATCAATACAGTACGACCCGTTATGACTAGCAGGGAGAATAACTCACCAGGGACATCTGGATCTAGCAATCACGGCCGCCAGGAGCGTTCCGATCGACGCGGTTACCCTGTCACAGCAACGGCACCAGCGGCAAAGCGCTACCGCAGAGGTGATGATTGATTCCCACCGTCTATACTTATTGTCTCCGTCATAAATATCGCGCGATCCAGTCTCGACTCACACAATTGCGATACCCTTCTTGCGTCTGCCTCAATAATGAACTCGCATGATACTTATAGACGACGATCGAGTGGCATTCAGTAGTGGCAACAGCGGTGGCCGCGAATCACAATGTGCACGGGGAAGAGGTCGAGGTAGAACCCTCCCCGCGTGGATGACCAAAGACATTGGAGATGGGGAAAGAATTGGCAAGAGTGAAAGCGGAAATGAGCCTTCTGTGGCGAGAGCGCGCAGCTCGTCACCTGTAGAAACGAATGCCGAACCTGTCTTTGACGAATTTGGTCGCTGGGTGCCGCCTCCTACCCTCACAAGCTTACCGAGTGAATGGCCGCCAGAATTCGAAACCAATGGTTCAGCGTTTGTCTTTGATGCAAGGTCCGCCATGTTTTATCACGGCGAGACTGAATTTTTTTATGACGCCAAACTGAAGCTTTACTATGGCAACAAACAAGGTGCATACTTTGATCATCAGAGAGGGAGAGATCCGCCCTTTGTAAAAGTGCAGAGGGCCGCATCTAGACTGGACCAAGGCTCGATGCACCCATCTCTATTCCTCGCAACCAAATCGAGCGAGAGAAAGGAGCCAGCAAAAATGACGATTTCCATTAAGATCAAGAGTAAGAAACTTGGAAGTGGCAAGCCAAAAAAGGACAAGGCTGTTGCAGCTGAATCCAGCAAACTGCCGCCTACGCCCGCACTACCCGTGGTTAAGAAAAGTCACGCGGCTGATATGGAAAAGTGGTCGCAGCGCAGTACCGAAAAGAACGCCGCGGCGGAAACAACGAAAACATCGGCCAAGCCAGAGCACGTTGCCAAGACAAAAAAAGGCGAAGCGATTTGTCTGCTTTGCAAGCGAAAATTCCCCACTATTGCAAAACTCCAGTATCACTTTGAGAAATCGTCTCTTCATCAAGAAAATGTCGCAAAGCACTCCTTTATGGAAGCCGCCTACTCATCGTACCCACAACCCGAGTCCGAACCCTACCTGGACCGTGCCCAACAACGGAGAGCCATGCATGGAACAGACGCTGTCGTGTCTCTTGCGCCACCTCTCTTGCCTCCCACCGGTTGGCGCCCTCGGACAACAACAGTTCAGTCCAGTGACAATCTCGGGCAGACCAACATTGGAAACCAAATGCTTCAGAGGCTTGGATGGAAGAGTGGAGATTCGTTGGGTAAACATGGAGGAGATCCGGACCAGATACAAGGCGCGCAACACGACATGACCAAGGAGTGGGATAAGATTGAGTCTATTGCGAAGAGTGGTGGCGTTAGACAGAAGAAGAACGCTGGACCAAACAGGTATCGTAAATAAAAGAGCTGATCAAAATTGCTTACAGTTTACATAATTCATCTTCTAGCAAAACCGAGATTTTCGTTACGGATATACACAATTGTACTAATGCAAGTGTGGCTTGAGTAAAACATTTTTAATCGGAGTCAACACCTTGCTCCTCTTGGTCCCACATAAAGCAGTAGTCGTAACCAACGTAGTCTCATCTAGCAAACAAGGGTTGCAGAGGTCTTAATATCTCCTGAACAGTTGGCACGTTCCATGCATTCCCGTACAGCCGCTTTGCGTACTGTTCAGGGTCGAAGCCCTATATTCGCACAAAAAAGGGCAGCAACCAAAAGTGATAAGGCAAATGCGAAGAAAAAAAAGGCAACGCACGCATTTGCACAAACGTACAGCATTCTGATTTGGGGGTGCAATCTTGAGAGTTATTTTTGTGCCGGCGAGATCCTCGCCAAAGGCAAAACGACCACCAGAAAAATGGTGGTATTTCTCCGGTATCAGGTCAAGCCAATGCGTATCAACTCTGGGCAGGTTGTAACTTAGACCCCCCTCAGCGTTTTGTATAAAGGCTCCAAAGCACCAACAACATAATTCTCCGGAAAGCCCATCATCCGCCCGTGTTCCCAGGCATACATGCCACGCTCCACAAATCGAGGAGCGCGACCTTGCGGGTTTGGTCGGAACACAAGCATTCTACTGTCGTCAACTCTTGACAGCGGCGCCATGAACGTGTTTGCTTTGGCGAGCCTCCTCTGATCGTCCAGATTGCCAGCTACGGAGTAGCCATCTTCTAGACAGCATGTGGGAAGAGCGGGTGAGACCTCGTTGGGACGGAAAAATGGCCGAAACGTCTGGAATGCAACATTGGTCCAATACAAGCAAGATCGTTTGGTGGGTGAAAAGATCGACGAGTCTAGCTTTAGAGGCGAAATGCCAAAAGCTTCCGAAACGGGGTGTTCATCCTCGTGTCTGAGAACCACATTCTCAGCCAAAAAGAAGAGGGCTCGTCCAATCTGTTTTGTATGACTTTCTATTGTTTTGATCATCTTGCCAAGGCGTGATTGGTCATGCACCACTTTTGTCAGTCCCCGCAAATCAATGTGGATCCCGACAACATCAACAACAAAATACCAAAAAAACAATCAACCACCAAAATATCCAAGCATTCGCATTGGTTTGCCACAACAGTGTCCTTTGATACGTATTCTGCCCAGGCGGCAAGGGAACCCTCTGGGACCTTCAAAACCTCAACCAAGATAAGGGGTATCGGGTACAATCAAAGTCCAACTCAATAATCTGTGAGATCATAGATGACTTTTCCACACGCTTTTGGCCACCTGGCAAGTCTTTCGTGGCCACATCGGCTGGGTTTTCATGCGTAGAAATATGCCCAGTCAAGCTCTCGCCCATAGCGACTGATTTGCGTACCGCATGGTACTAGCAAATCAAGTTCAACTTCTTACGCAGCATCGACTCCGGTCTCTGCGTATTGTGTATAACTGACATGCTATCAGCACCGTAGATGAATGATGGCCCAGACAAAGGCACACCCATCATTCACAATTTGTATCGAAGTCCCCTGAGGGTCTCTATTCCGTTCTTCATTGCAACAACTTCAGCCCCAAAGACACTTGTCTTGATTGTGGGCTGGCGCTTTGAGAACCAAACAACTGATGGTGCCATGTTGAGAAAGATAAAGAATCCTGTGCGCGAACAACGAGTCACCTCTTCTCCAGCATGATCAGAATCAACGTACAAACGCAAGTCAACTTCCTTTCCTCTTATTTTAGCCGCATTTGGCCGAATGGCCTCCTTCCCGTTTCCATAAAATGTCTTCCAATCGCATTCCTTGAATGAACCCAACATGTCAATCTCGGGGTACGTTGGGTCAAAGCACATCCTCGCATTATGCTTGTTACGCAAGTAGCTGTAAAGGTGGATCACCGCCTCAAGATGACCTTCTCGAGGCAAAGCCAGATGCGACACCAGCATCGAGACATTCACAAGAATATCAATGCGTCCAATTTTGCATAGCCAGCGCAGAATTCCGATCTGCTACTGATAATATGTCGCTTGCTCAGCGTCCAACTCAGGAATCACATCCATCTCTGGCTTGCTGCACTCTTTGGCAGTATCGGCGTTGTAGCCAGCGTTGACTACTATCCTCAACTCCTTCTTCGCAAGAGGAGACTGCTGGCTTTCATCCTATGCGAGGAATCCCAAATCGCGTATGTTGCGGGCGGCTTGGCGCTGGAAATAGGCGGCGTGTTGGCGTGAGACCTGCGATTGTCCAAGCTCAGTTCACTTAAGGATGGGCCAACTTGTTCTGTAAACAAAGAAGAATGAAGGCTGTTCTTACCGCATCGAAACTTTGGCGATGGCCACATTGTTGACATGTTGGTGGCTGTGATGAATCCTGGGACTGTAGCTAGGGGACATTACTGTCATCGAGCAACGTCCTTGATGTTGGGCTGGTACCTCTACCGATGCTGTACGACGAGTCGTTACGGGGGAAACGTCGCTCTTCTGGACGAGGAGCCATGTTGATCCAAGTTTCGTGTGGTCGCTTGTACTATGCGATGAATTGCACACCCCTGCCCTGCAAGAGTAGCTCTAAAGATGAAACTCTGACAGCTTGGGACGACTCGGTGTCTTGTTTGTGCGTGAACTTCGAATACGATACTGTAATGTAGTTTGAGTGTCCAACTCGTCTTGGTTGAAGCACGAATCCCGCCCTTAGAAGTGTCCAGAAGGTAAGTAAACCCAAAACTGTCATATGACTCTCATGGAGTCTTGACTCTACAGTACTCGTGCTGGTTCATTGGGCGAGTCATAATATCATCCGTCGATCGATAAGCTTCAGACAATATTCCAAACTTGCATTGAGTGCAAAGGGCGACATTGTAGTTGATATCCTTCAATGCCTTGAAGACAATATTCCAAACTTGCCTTGTCTTGGTTTCGGTGACAAGCTCATTTTTGAAATGTTTGTCGTCGAGAAGTAAGTCCAGTTTGCTGGATTCGGGACATTCAGTAGCTGCACGAAGAGAGGGGCTGGTCGAAAGAAGTGCCTGCACCTTGCACCCCACGTCTCGTCACCCACATCTGCAAAATATAATACATGGTCGTCGGAAGTAATTTTAAATGACATCTTACACAAATATATTAGAGAAATATTATTTTTAATTCCATGATCAACCCCCGCTCAGGAAGACCCGACACCAACAAGAGTCTGATCGTAGTCGATATACAAATCCTCATAAAACCGCACCGATATGGTGGGCTTGTCGAAGGCAGGACTTGGATCCCGCATCCTCTCGACTTCGTAAGCAATTGTCATACTCACAAACCTCACCTAGATCACTGCTCGAGCTAGTGACCAGCACCTACAGCTGCTTCTAAAAGTTAACTAATGTCTATTTCTGGGTATAGAACTCTTTACATGAAGACGTTGTCGTCGCTATCGAGTAGCTTGTCGAATTCTTCCAGAGCATTGTCTTGCCTCTTCCGTTCTGTCTCTTCGATCGGCTTGCTAGTGTCGAAGACTATGTCCTTGCTGTTCGCCCCGATTCGCTTCATTTGCGTACCCATCTCCGAGGCTGCTCTCAGTTTCCGCCCAATTCGGCTGTTACCAACAGCACTAGCCAGCGTGGTCTGCCAAGCTCGGCGTGTGCTGTTGCGCTTCCGAATGTCTGTGTTCATTGCATTTAATCTAAAGTTCCTTGCTACTGGAATGAGGCAGAAGAGGATGGCATACCCGAGCAAGAGCGGGTAGAGGGATTGAACTAGGCCAAAGTAAGCCGGCAAGCGCACTCCATACGACGCGTACTGTCCCAGCAGGTTTCCCAAATACAGCGCGCCGCCCAAGTTGACAACACCCAGGCCTCCCACGAGAACTTTATTCGATTCCGGCGCCAGACTAAATCTGTATTCTTGTTCTTGTAGAACCGACGGATCTGAACCCATGAGTTCAGCTTCTTCTCGTGCTGTCATGGGGGCAAGATTATTTTCCAGCAAGCCCACTAGCTCTCTACGCTCCAAAGCCCCACGAGTATTGATACGGTTGTAGCTCAAGAATCGCTTAATATCTCCTGTTGAAGCGTCTGCATCGAGACCTGCCCGACGCAATGTCATGCCATCCTTTGATGCCGACGGCATAATCTTGACCGACGATGCCGACATTTGCAGATCAGGAAAGGTGTAAACAATTTCACCGTCTTCCGTGACCTGAGGCTCGCCATTTAACTGCGCAACGATTGGAAGAACAAAGCTCTGTCCCCCAAGAAAGAAGAAGTAATGGTGAGATCTTTAGGACGGTGCGATGCAAGACAATTTACATACAATCGCTCTGACATACCTCGTCAACGTAAGTACTTGTCTCCATGTTCAAAGGTGCTTGTGCATCGTCGCAATAGGGGGCAAGCTGCTCCGCTGTGACTGCTCCCTTGTTTTTCCTGATCATATTGGCCACCAAGCTGAGCCGCCTTTCTTCAAGGTCCGAGTTTGGGTTTCCGTCTACTCAACAGGATAGAGAGGAAAAGGTGAGAGGGGGTTACGTCTACTCACTGGATCGTCGTCAGCGTCAACTTACCACCAAACACGAGACTAAAGACACTCTCGAAAAAGCCCATTTCCTCCGGATCTCGTCGGTTGGACCCACCAGGCGTGCCGTAGTATCCGTACGGACGATAAAAAAAGAAATCTAACGGGCTCGGTCCCCAGAATCCACCGCCCATACCACCCATACGCATACCACCACCTCCACCAAAGCTTCCGCGATTGTCTCGTCGTCGGTTATCGTCACTGGAACTTGAATTCGAAATGAAGAAAATAGTTGTAAAAATGGCAACCAGTGAAGCCGCCAACGCAAGACCGAAGCTAACACGGATTACGTAAAAGGCCAAGGGCCAGGCCTTACCAGCCGTTTCCATCGCCTTATACTTGGCCGAGTTGCTGGCGAGCACGCTCTTCAAATTGTTGGGAAAGCTGTAAATGAGTTCGCCGTCTCGATCGACCGCAATGTCTCCGCGCGAGAGCGTTGCCAAGGCGGTTAAATCCTTACGAGCTTGTGAGAGAGATACACCTGCACTTGCGGCCACGTCCGAGGCCACAACCTTGCCGTCCTTGGCTGCTTCCACCGCATCGATCACGTTGCTCGACGGGAGCTTTTCCAATAGAGAAGCATACGATATTTGAAGCGGTGGACATTTAACAGCGTGGCTCCTTCGAAGTGGCTTCAGCTGGACGCTTCGAAACGGAGCATTCTTCGCCTGGGGTACGGAAGGAAACCGCGTCGTCGGATTCTGCTGAATGACAAAGGCGGAGCTCTGGGCTGCTGCTAATAAGCAGAGCGAGCAAACCAAGATTCGAGCCTGATGAGCAGTCGACTGTTTCACCATTCTATCGTTGAGGTTGAGGATGGAGTTGTTGAGACACAGTTTTAAAGCCAATTTGCTGTACCGTTCTACCGCTTCACCGTTCCACCGTTGCAATCGATGTCAAGGAATTAGGTTGACGACTAGTGACAACCAACACGTGGATTAGTTGAATGAAAGAATAAAGAATGGAAGTGTAGCGATGACGATGGACGATAGGCGCCAAATGGCCAAAGAAGTGTTGAAGTCGCGGGATCGAACGGAGTCAGTCCCGGAATGTCTAAGTGTCACGAATAACGAGATGTACGTCATCGCATCGTATCTCACTACGACACGGAATAATACATTTCGCCGAAAAAATGGAAAAAGTCCGAGAGGAAATCGCAAAACGCTGTCATGTTGTTCTCACTCAAATGAAGTCGAACCTCTGCTCAACCACTTTTCTGTTGTTGTTGTTGATGCTGAGAACTCTTTCCACCATGGCTTCCAAGAAACCAAGCTTCGTTGTTACGTACGTAAGTGTCTAAAATTAAGTCCGGACGCGACGGCTGTGGCACTGCTTTATCCAACACCTTGAGCTGTGTCGTATCGGCCGTGGAATATGTCGACCGATCGCCAATCGGGGCTTTCCCTTTTTTGCCGCTGACGCTGTTTCGCATGGGTACAAATATTCTCACCTGTCGCCTGTATTATCCTCTTGCAGAGCCGTAACTGAGACGGGGGCTTGCAGGAGCTGACCACTGCGACACAATGTGTTCGTCAAGTCTTTCCTGGAAGCGAAGTAGTGGCGAACAGGACTGAAGCTTATCCCATCGAGGTAAAAATTCATGCCGAGACAGGGTCGAAAAAAAAGGGCGTGGAAATCTGGAGTGGTCGTCAGCAGAGTCTGTTTCAAAAGAATTGCAAGCAACGCGACAAGTCCATGAAAGATATTGTAGCAAACTTGAACATTCTCAAGGAAGAACTGGAGGAGGAGGATAACTAAAGAAAAGAGATACCGGTCGCTCGAGGCTCGAAGCCATTGCGATATTCCCTCCGAATTGGCGGCATCTCGGGGCGTGAATGACGGAAACATGGGCCCAGTTTGGTCCTTGTTTCTTGAAAACGCCGCTTTGCTGTCGTCATAACTTATGGTCGTTTCGCTATTGCTGTTGCTTGTGCTGCTTGTTGGCCTCTTTTCCCGCCAACGTTACTACAGGTTTTAGAACTAAGGTCGGGACGTAAAGTTAACGCCTTTCTTTATCACCTGTAGAATCCTTCATCCTTGATCAGTATCAATCGTTCAAACAGCTCCTAGCTATAAGCGGTAACAAGTAACAACTCACGTCCAGTCGAAGCGAGATTGAGATGATAGAATGAATGAGAGGTCCGTTGCCTTTTTCGTCCGTCGTGCGTCAGTCGTTTACGTTCTCGCCGATTTCGATCGACGTTATTCTCATCATCTCCCAGATCCAGCATAGCATTTACGTGCGGTGTTGCGATCATTGAAAGAGAGATTGAGAGAGCCTGTAGAGCTAGTTGATAGAGTCGTCGATGGTCCATGCCCCTCTATTGGTGTTCAAGTAGGACTATACCGTTCTTATTCGGCTTCCTGGTCATTATGACGCTCACATCTCGAGCGGGTAGCTTCGTTGCGCGTCGGTCGTTCTCAAGGCCGTTCGTCCATCGGCACCAGCAAGTGTTGGCCATGGCAGTCTCAAAATGGAACCCTGGATCAGCACCAGCCACAACACGCCTGTACTCTACCACTTTTCCCGTCGCTACCAAAACACTTTCCTTTGAGGAAACTCCCTTGGGCTCCAAAGGCGCCTCACTCTTGGATGGATTGGACGTTTACTCAATCCCTGCCGACGGCGACGACCATCCGTTGGGTGTCTATGGCATTGAGAGTGAAAACCCTGCTCAACTTAAAGACAAGTCTTCACTTCGACCAATCCTACTTCTTCATGGACGAACATGGTCGTCGGTTCCAGTCTACCACTTGCTGGGAGGCGCAAAGCATCGCGAGGCCGGGGAAGAGAGTCGATCTCTCATGGAGGCCTTGCTCTCCAAGGGATTGCAACCCTACGCCATGGACTTTCGAGGCTTTGGTGGGACATCGCATGATGAATCGGGTTATGTAGAACCATATCGATGCGTCAGTGATGCTGAGACTGTGCTAAGCTGGATCAGTGAACGCCATGGGTTGGACGATGCCGAACACGGTGTTGCTCCTTGTCTCTTTGGTTGGAGTCAAGGTGCCTTGGTAGCGCAGCTCTTGGCCCAACGAAACTCGACAATGATCTCCAAATTGATTCTCTATGGTTCCATTTATGACCCTCTCGTTCGTTATCCCCGCGAACCCTTGTACGTAGAGAACAAACCCAACCAGACCATTATTGAGAACCAGTATGATGATGCCATTGAAGATTTCACGGTGGAAGGAACAATCGCGCCGGATCCTGCTCGCAGATTTGCCGAGGCAGCCTTGATGAGTGATCCCATCAAGGCTGTGTGGAAGCATCTCTTTCAGTTTAATAATTGCGATCCCGGTCGCATTCACATTCCCACTTTGGTCGTTGCCGGCGACCAAGATCCTTACGCTCCCTTGCATGTCCAACAAGACCTCTTTGTCAATCTTGGGCGTGGGTGCGACCGATCTTGGAGTATTCTGGCGGATGCGGATCATGCTGTTCACCTGCTGGAAGGGCGTGGTCGTCTCATCAATACTCTGGAGAGTTTTGTACACAATGACGTACACACTAGTCACTATCACTAGCTAGTAGAGCAGTTTCGCTAAACCAAAACTAACTAGTGGTCTGTGTCGTGTAGCTAGCTAAAGTTTGTAACTATTATGATTTGAGGGGGAGGCGGACCTTCTTCAGCATTTCCAAGTGGTCCCACACCGAGACGATCGTATTGGCCGCAATAGCACCAGAGGCGGCAGTGGCCGGGACCCCGATGCCTGGGAATGTAAAGTCACCTACCAAGTACATCCCCTCGATAGGCGTAGTGTGTCCAGGAAGGGTTTGTCCCAGTCCAACCTCGGCGCGAGGCCCGTAGGTTCCTCTTGTGCGACGCAAGAATCGTTCGTGTGTGAGGGGTGTGCCGATTTGGACTGTTCCGGGGATTGCCCGGTCTCTCGCGTTGGGAACATACTCCTCGATTGCGGTCCACAAAAAGTCGGCTGCTTCCTCCTTCTTTTGTTTGTACTCCTCTGAATCTCGATCTAAACCTTCCCACCAGCCTGCACGTTTGGAGCGAAACAATTGGGTGAGAATGGACCGGACGTTCTTTTTGTTCAATGGATTGCTACCGAAAAAGATACTCACTGTAGGGCTCGGTGGCAGGTACATACGCGTGCAGGACATGCTTTCCTTCTGGTGCGAGGGAACGATCAATCAAGGAGGCCATGCTGCACAGGACGATGTTACGAGGGGATTCTACACCTTCCGGCGCATCCCAGTCTCGCACGACAGCCCACTGGGCTGGAAAGTCAGCACTTGGTACCTCTGGAAGACCTGTGGCATCAATACCAGCGTGAATGTGAATGAATGATTTGAGATCAGCAATTCCGCCCGTCTCTTGGTTTGTATTGATAAGTGAATCAAAATGCTCCTTGGCAGCATCAGACAGCATGCCGCCAGCACGTGCCTTTGACAAGAGAGAAGAGGTGACGTAGGGATCTGCGTTTGATACAACAGTCTTTGCTCTCACCACCCTCCCGTCAGCTAGCTTGACACCCTTTGTCTTTCCGTCTTGCACCATAATCTCATCGACGTGACAGTTCACATGAACCTTGGAAGACCCGTGTTTCTCGACACCGCGTACAAGCGCATTTACAATGGCGCCACTACCACCCTTTGGAAAGTCCAGTGTGACACCGGGTCTGTACCAGTCTGCCAGCATGTAGGCCATGACCGCATTCATGGTTCCCCCAGATGGCAAACCTTGCAACAGAAAGCATAGCATGTCGAGCCAATTCTTCACAAACGGGTCCTGAATGTTCATTTCTTCCATAATGTTGCTAAAGGGCTCATTCAGTGCCTTCCCTTGTTTGAGAGTCGCAAACAGCTCACTGGGGTACTTAAGCAGTGTAAGCACGACAGCGGGATCCTCGCGCAACGCCAGAGAGGTCAGAGCCTGCGCGGCATCCGACAATGGCTTCATGCGTTCCATCAAAGCCGCAAACTCTTTTTCTGCGTCTTTTCCCCCATGCGCCTTTAAAACGTCGCCAAATTCCTCCGGCCCAATCTTGGCCGCAAATCGTTCGCCATTCGGAAGAACTGTGCCCCATCGGTCGTAGGTGATCCATTCGCAGTCTTCTTCGATAATCTGAAAGATGTTCTTTAGTGGATTCGGCGACCGATCGGACGAAAACCCCGAGTACAGAGATGGACCGCTCTCGAAATGAAAGCCCCGGCGTGACCATGAATGAGCTGCACCTCCCGGAGCATCATGGGACTCTAGAACCACAACTGACTTTCCACAATGCGACAAGAGGGCGGCACAGGAAAGCCCAGCCAGCCCAGAGCCGATCACGACGACATCGGCTTCTTCAGGAAGCTCCTGTTGGATGGCACCCAAACGCGAAGACGTGGAGAGCGAAAACGAAGGTCGCTGCGGCAGAAATGCATTGCAACTGCACAGAATAGTTAAGAGTAGAGTGGCATGTCTAGTAAAGGACAACATCGCTACCAGCAAGTATCAACCGATCACCAATCAACTCACTAGACTATCTACAAGTTCCTCATGGTGCGGTGCAACGCATGACACGCGACCCACAGAAAATCGTCTTGCTGACTCGATTTCGAGAACGCGCGCCAAAATTCCTCATTTTTCTCTTCGTCGATCTTTCCGTTTTCCCCTAAATTTTCAAAATTCAACGGCTCCTTTAAAAGTTGCTTCCTTCGCTTGGCGCACCATTCTCGCGGTCCGAAGCAAAAACAAAGACCATGGGATCCTTCAGCAAAGCACTCGGTTGCTCTCTTAAGCCTACAGCAAATTCGGTTATCTTGCTCTTTGCTGTTATCTCGCTGATCTTGTCGTTCGTCCAAGTCTCACGATGCACATTCATGGATGCCAGTAGTAAAGAAGACGGCGATCGTAATGCCGAGCTCGGTCTGTTTTCCTTTGCCGTATATGATCGAGATGGTGACATGTTGGGGTGCACCAAGCACATCGATTCCGAGGTCGACTCTATGCTCAAGTTCGCCCGTATCCTTGGCGTTCTCACGGTGATCCTGGCTGCCTCCAGTCTTATGCTTGTGTCCTTGG
>Ga0307981_1003244_pt1 | contig 12328 bp, 9 predicted proteins | sample OrgLakmetagen987_FD_201849 | JGI IMG/M metagenome (GOLD analysis project Ga0307981, IMG submission 201849) | Saline water microbial communities from Organic Lake, Antarctica - #987 | ecosystem: Environmental > Aquatic > Non-marine Saline and Alkaline > Saline | place: Antarctica: Organic Lake... | reverse complement strand
GGCCCTTTTGGCCGAAGCCGAACCCGTTGACCTGAAAGACCCCGGGCAAATGTGCCACGGCGGCCCTTTTGCAAAGGTCGATCTGGGTCAAAGCGGTGTGGCGTCGATGAACATCGTTAACGACAAAAAGGAAACCTAGAGGGGGCCGGCAATGCTCGCTTGCCTGCAACACATCGTTCGCTAGTCAGACAGCTCCTGCCACCGATGGCAGGCGACCTTATGTTCGACCCCTGCGGTCTCAAGCACCGGCTCTTCCACGCGGCAACGATCAATTGCTGCGGGGCATCGGGTTTGAAACTTGCACCCGGGCGGCGGGTTTGTGGGCGAAGGAATTTCCCCCTCAAGCTTTTGCGCTTTGCCGCGGTCATCGGGGTCAAGCGACGGGATCGCGGAGAGCAGCGCCTTGGTATATGGATGGCGCGGGCTAGAAAACAGCGCGCGGGTGGGCGCGGTTTCCACGATTCGGCCCAGATACATGACGGCCACGTGATCGCAGACATGGGCCACCACGCTCAGGTCATGGCTGATGAACAAGAACGTCAGCCCCATTTCCTGCTGGATCGCCTTGAGCAGGTTCAGCACATCCGCCTGAATAGACACATCCAGCGCCGCGACGCTTTCATCTGCGACAATGAACTTTGGCCCCGACACAAGGGCGCGCGCGATGGAAATGCGCTGGCGCTGCCCACCCGAAAACGCGTGGGGAAAGCGGCGCAAATGTTCGACATTCAACCGGCATTTCGCTGCGATCTCGCGGACACGCGCGTCCGTTTCGGCGCGGTTTTTCGTGAGGCCCATCACCTCCAACGGTTCGGCAATGATGTCGCGTACCGTCATGCGCGGGCTAAGGGCTGCATAGGGATCCTGAAAGATCAGCTGTGCGCGTTTGCGGTAATCTTTCAGCTCTTTCTTGCCGAGTTTTTTCAGCGAATACGACACCTCGCCATCGTCGAACAGAACATCGCCCCGACTGATCGGCGCGGCCCGAAGCATCGCGCGGCCCAGCGTTGTTTTACCTGACCCGGATTCGCCTACCAGCCCAAAGAAGCTGCCCGCCTTGATCTCGATGTCGACGTTTTCAACGGCACCAACATAGGCTTTGGGGCCAATCAGTTTTCCGCGCAGGGCATAATGGACAGACAGGCCTTTGGCGGCCATCAGGGGCTTGGTGCTCATGCAGTATCCCCTTTCGCATCATAAAGATGGCAGCTGGCAAAATGATCCTCGTCCACGTTGGAAAACTCGGGCACCTCGGCGGCGCAGCGCGGGCCGACCACCTCTTGGCAGCGGGTGTGATAGACACAGCCCGACGGGCGCTCCAACGGTGACGGGATATCGCCGGGAATGGGTGTCAGGGGCGCGTCCATATCATCAAGCTTGGGCAGAGCGGCAAGCAAACCACGGGTATAGGGATGGGCCGGTTTGCGGATGACATCGCGCACGGAGCCTTGTTCGACCAAGCGGCCCAGATACATCACAGCCACCTTATCGGCGGTTTGCGCGATCACCCCAAGGTCGTGGGTAATAAAGATGATGCCCATGCCGAATTCCGACACGAGGTCTTTCATCAGGTCAATGACTTGCGCCTGAATCGTCACATCCAGCGCCGTTGTCGGCTCATCTGCGATCAGCAGCTTGGGTTTCGTCGACAATGCCATCGCGATCATCGCGCGTTGGCGCATCCCGCCCGACAGTTCGAACGCATATTGCCCAAAGCGCGTGGACGGATCCGAGATACCGACCCGGTCCAGCATCTCGATTGACACCTCTTTGGCCTGTTGTTTGGAATAGTTTGTATGAATCAATAGCTGCTCGACCATCTGATCGCCGATCGAGATGGCAGGCGCAAAGCTCGCCATCGGTTCTTGGAAAATCAACGAGATCGATCCGCCGCGCACGATCTTCATCTCGCGGTCGGTCTTGAGCGACAAAACATCCACCGGGCCGTCAGCAAGATGCAAGGTGATCTTGCTATCGGGGCCATAGACCGCATTGCCGGGATTCAGTTTCATAAGCGATTTGGCGGTCACGGATTTGCCAGACCCGCTTTCGCCCACCAGCCCCATGACCTCGCCTGCCTCAAGGCTAAAGGACACGTTATCAACGGCAGTGATGCGACCCTCGTCCGTGTCGAATTGCAAGGTCAGGTTTTCAACGTCGATCAGTCGGCTCATTTCTTGGTATCCCCGTAAGGATCAGCGGCATCGCGCAACCCGTCCCCGACAAATACAAACGCCATCACAAGCACGATGAAAAAAATCACCGGAATGAAATACCATTGATAATTCAGCAAAACATCCGCGCTGGTGACGTTTTGCAGCATCACGCCCAGCGAATTCACCGGGTCCTTGAGGCCAAGTCCGATAAAGCTGAGCGCGGTTTCAGACAGCACCATATAGGGAAAGGAAATCACCAGATCGACGATGATGTAGCTGGTGAAACTGGGCAAGAGATGCTTGCGAATGACGTGCCCGCTCGAGGCCCCGCACAGGCGGGCGGCCAGCACATATTCCTGATTGCGTTCCGTCAGGATATGGGTCCGCACCCGCCGCGCCAATGTGGGCCAGCCGATAAAGCCCAATATGATCGAGATGAAGAAAAACCTTTCTTCCGCGCTCCATGTGTCGGGGATAAAGGCCGCCAACGCCATAAACAGCGGAATGGCTGGAATCGTGCGCACAGCGTCTGTGACCATCTGGATGATGGAATCCACCCAGCCCCCATAGAAGCCCGATATGCCCCCGATCACCAACGCCAGCACAAAGGCGATAAGCACCCCGATCGCACCCACAGCAAGCGAGGTGTTGATGGCATGAAAAGTGCGCGAGAAGATGTCCTTGCCAGTGGAATCCGTACCGAAAAGATGAATATATCCCTCGTCCACGCCAAACAGATGCGTATCAAAGGTCATGAAAAACAACTGGTATTCCGACCCTTCGACAAAGAATTGCACATAGTGCCGCTTGTCCGTGTTGACGGTGGTGACCCATCTGAAGTTGGTCTTGATCGACCTCTCGCGTTCCAGCGCATAGATGAACGGCCGCAGGGAACACCCGTTGTCATCGCAGAATTTCGGGATGGTGGGAGCCCCGTTCAAATAGCCTTTGTCGCGCCCCGCAATGGTGGGATCATAGGGCGTTAGGAACGGCGCAAAGATACCCGACAGGATCAGGATAATCAGCACCCAAGCACCAACCATTGCAGCCTTTTGCTTCTTGAACCGGGTCCAGATCAACTGCCCTTGGGAGGCGGTAAAGTAAGCGTCTTTGGCGGTTTGGTCTACAGAGGCATCGTAGCTATTGATATCTGTCATGTCATTTACCCCAATATGCTGCGGCGGATGCGCGGATCGACCAACGCCAAAGCGATGTCCGTGATAAAGTTGATGGCGACGATGCTGCCGGTCAGGAAAAAGATGATCGCGCCCGCAAGCTGTTGGTCGTTTGACCGTGCGAGGGCTTCGATCAAAAGCGATCCTGCCTCGGTCAGGGTGAGGATCAGCGCCACAATCGGCAGTTCGTTAAAGATGCGGTTCAAATCAAAGCCAAGCGAGTTGATGATCGGGTTGAGAGCATGGCGTGCGGGATAACGCATCAAAAGCCTGCGCCCGGAAACGCCGCGCGCCGCTGCGGCGGTCACGTAAAGCTTGCTGATCTCGTCCGACATCAGGGCACGCACCGTTTGGATGGCAAAGGCTGTCGCCGACCAACCAAGGATGAAAACGGGCAGCCAGACATGGCCCAAGAAGTCCTTGATCTTGGCCGCATCCCAAGGGGCGTCGCGATATTCAGGCGAAAAAAGCCCCGTCAGACTATTCCCGAACATCACGGTCGAGAACAACATGATCATCAGCGCCAGCAAGAAGTTTGGCAGCGCCAGACCCAGATAGCTGACCAGACGCAGACCGTTGTTCAAAAACGGATTGCGCGATGTGGCGGCGATGATGCCAACAGGGATCGCGATGATATAGGCCAGCAAAAGCGAGCCAAGGCAGATGCCAATGCTCAGCCAGACTTTCTGACCCAAAAGCTGATTGATGTTCAGGCGCAGGATGCAACTGTCACCAAATTCGCCTTGGAAAGCGTTGAAGATCCAACTGCCCCACCGCTCCATGAACGGTCTGTCCAGCCCAAGGCGGACGCGTTCGGCCTCGATATCGGCAATGGAAATCTGTGCGCCCTGGCTGTTTTTGAAGGCAAGGTAGCGTTCGGCGCAGTCACCGGGGACCATCTCCATCAAGGAGAAGACGATGAACGAGACAAGGCACAGCGTAAATAACGCCAAGACCAATCGGATGAACGCAAATCTCAGGAATTGCACCATGTGTGTCTGTGCCCCGCAGCAAGATGCGACCCATTCGGGTGCGTTTTATAAAAACGTTGCGGGCCAAAACGGTGGCCCGCAACTGGGTCTGCTTCAACAAGAGTTTAGATTACTCGTCGAAAAACCACTGCGCCGGACGGTAAGGGTACGTCCGGTAGTAAGCATAAGACGCTGTCTTGAATTCCGGAACATTCTTGAGAGATGTCGAACGGTAAATCGGCTTTTGCTCTTTCACGGTGCCGATGAACAACAGGTTTCCCGTCATGTTTTCGACCAGTTTCAGACCCAGCGCATCGGATTCAGGCGTGCCAACCGGTGTTGCCTGAAACGCCTTGATGTCTTCCATCATTTCCTTGGCAAAGGCTGGTGGTTCAACACCGGACGCGCCATTGGAATCCACCCATTCGCCCCAAAGCATCGCGGTACGCATGTTAAAGTAGTTGTCGTAAGGCGGGATGAAGATTTCCCCGTTGCCCAAGACAACCGCCAGCGGCACGCTTTTCTCGAACATGGTCACGTCCAGCTGGTTAGAGGACTGCGAAGAGCGGTACTCGTCTGTTGTGACTTCTTTGACGGTGTTGTTGATGCCTACATCGCGCCAGCTTTGGCCGACCAGTTCAACGATCTTGATCGAAATGCCTTGAGTTGCGACTTGCAAGTTCAACGTCAAAGGATCGCCGTTTGGCAATTCGCGCATGCCGTCGCCGTCCGTATCGACAACGCCGATTTCATCCAGCAGGGTTTTGGCCAGCTCGGGATCGAACTGCGCATAATATTGTTCCCACTCGGGGGTGACAAAACCGGGCGTTGGGGAAAACCCTACATATTGCTGCGGTGTACCAAGGCCGAACATCGCAACTTCGTTGATCTCCTCGCGGTTCATGGCGACTGACATCGCCTGACGAAACTTAAGATCCCCGAAAACCTTACGCTTTTCCATATCTTCGGATGTGACGTTGAACGCAAAGGTCGGCATGGTGATGTCGGGCTTGAGGTCGATGGCAAAGCCGGATTTCTCTTGGTTTTCCATCAGCAACGGCACGTAGTCGATCTGCAATGCCTGCGCTTTATAGTCTACCTCGCCGTTGACCAGTTTCAGCAAGCGCACTTCGCTTTCACCGACAAAAAGCTCGTCCATCTCGTTGATGTAGGGCAGTTGGTTGCCGGCTGTGTCGACCTTGAAATAATAAGGGTTGGCGACGAACCGACGGCCTTCCGTGGTCTCGGAAATCACGATGTGGCTTTCCAGTGTCGGTGCGGCGTCAAGGGGCAGGCCCGCGACCTTGTCAGGGTGGGACAACATAGGCGTTGGCGTGTCCATCCAGTCAGAGCTGCCGTAATACGCTTTGATCAGGTCATACCCGCCCTCAAACCCAAGTGATTGCGCCAGCGTGTCGGCATCCGGATTGATGGCCGGGTGATACTGGCCAAGGTAATGCTTGGGCTGAAAGCCTTGTGCATAATGGTTGGCAAAATGCGCCAGAAAGCCGGGCTTGGGTGACGGCATGTTGAAACGCACGGTCTGCGCATCGATCACGTCAACGGTCATCGCTTCTCCGCCGGCCAGCACATAGTCCTTTGGGCTTTCGATCACGTTGGGATCAAGGGCCAGGTTTTCGTACCAAAATTCAACGTCCTCGGCACCGAAAGGCTGGCCGTCAGACCATTTGTGACCTTCGCGCAGCACAAATGTCAGTTGTGTGTAATCATCGTTCCACGACCAGCTTTTGGCAACGTTGGGCACAATGGTGGTCAGATCATCGGCATAGCGGACAAGATTGACGTGACGCACCGACATAAAGTCGGAGGTTCCAGCTTCGGTCGCGTTAGAGAGAGCATTGAACGTGCCGCCATAGCTACCGATCATATCATAGGGGGCAACCACCAGCGGCTCGGCGGGCAAACGATCAGCAAGGGCGGGCATGTCCGGGTTGCCACGGATCTGGCCGTTCAGTGCGGCGATATCGGGATTTTCAGACATCTCAAGGGCGCAATCAGCCAGACCTTGGAATTCGGCCAACTCGTATTGTTGTGGAAACGCGCCCGCGGCAACCCCCATCGGGTCTGATACGGTGACAGCCGGACAGGCCGCCATCGCAGCACCGGCGACAAGCGTCATCGCCGCGCTGGATAAAAGTACCTTCTTCATTCGTCTCTCCTTGTTGGTGTTATGTCGCGTGTCTTTATGAAGACCGCTGAGCGTTGTGCCCTTGTTCTTAGACAAATGCCTTTTCCGGCATTTTCGTGGTATTAAATGACTACTGTAAATTCTTTGTGACAGACCCCGCATGAGATGCGTTTGTTTTTCGCCCCGATAGCGCAATTATCTTGCGTTAAAACGTAAGGTGCCGGGTTAGCGGGCTTTCGCCGAACCGGATCGAGTGTCTGAATAGGCAGTACCAATAAACTGCACCACTTTTCATCGGCCCCAAATAAGAGCAGCGATGCATTGGTCGTTGTCCTTTTCAATGACGCGCACAATGAGTTCAACATGAATTAATCCCAGCAGACCGGCAAAGTAGCGACAATTCCAAGACACAAGTCAACACATTCCATTTCCCTTGCATTGAATCGAAAACAAGCGATTGTGAGGTTAAAGCGGTCAGAAATCAGCTGTGCCCCTTACAAAAAATCATGACTGAATGACCTGGTTTTTTAACCTTGTGGGATATCAATAGATGGAATTTCCGGCCCTCAGGCGACCCTGCTTCTTGGCTAGGGTGGCCCTGTCTTGACCTTCCGCGTTTTAAGCGCCGAGATCGCGCATGAAACCAATACGTTTAATATTAACCCCACAACGCTGCAGTGCTTTCAGGATCGATTCCTGTTGGAAGGCGCGCTGGCAATCGAGACACGCGGGAACAGCAATACCGAACTGGCAGGCCTGCTGGAAGTCGCGCGCAGATATGGCTGGCGGCTGGATCACGTGATCAGCGCTGCCGCTGGTCCCGGCGGCGTGGTGACACGGGACGCCTTTGAAATAGTCACAGCGCCGCTGATGGCCGCTGCGCATGGACCATGCGATGGCATATTCCTGATGCTGCACGGGGCCATGGTCACCGAGTTTTGCGAAGATGGCGAAGGCGAGATATTGCGCCGCCTGCGGGCCATCGTCGGGCCAGCAATTCCGATTGCCCTTACCCTTGACCCCCATGCAAATGTCACCAGCGACATGTGCGATCTGGCGCAAATATTAGTGTCTTTCACCACCTACCCCCATGTCGATATGCGCGCGACCGGCCAGCGTACGGCAGAGCTGTTGCAGCGCACGATGACGGGTGACATCACCCCCTGCACCTTGCGCGCGCATCGCCCGATGTTGGAGGAAGCCAACGGCGGGCGCACGGACATCGGCCCGATGATTGAACGCCACGCTCTTGCCCGCGCTTTCGAGGCACGCAAAGGCGTCTACGCGGTCAGCATCAACGGTGCCTTTCCCTGCGCTGATATTGCACAAGTCGGCCCGACTGTGCTGATCACATGTGACGGCGATACATCCGAGCATCGACAGATGGCAGAGACCCTGGCCGACGACATCTGGAGCAAGCGCTTTGACGTGCTGAACAGCTACCTCAGCAGCGCCGAGGCAGCGGAGGTGGCACGTCAGTGGGATGGCACGGCAGGTCCATTGGTTATCGCTGACTATGCCGACAATCCCGGTGCCGGTGCGTATGGCGACGCAACTGGCCTGTTGGCTGCCTTGATGAAGGCTGGCGTGCGCGATGCGTGTTTTGGGCCCTTGGTCGATCCGGTCGCAGCGGCGCAGTTGAACACATATGAAGCCGATGCCGAAGTCACGCTTGAGATCGGCGGGCGCAATGCTGCGCAATACGGAGGCGGACCGCTTCATGTGACCGGCAAGATAGGGTGGAAAGGCGAAGGAAAGGTTGTGGGTAGCGGCCCGATTTTGGGCGGGCTCGAGCGCAACTTTGGCGCGACGGCGGTGCTGAACGTGGCAGGGATCGACATTCTTATCGTCAGTATCCCTCATCAGATGCTGGACCTGAGGCAGTTTGAAACCTTCGGGATCGATCCGGCGACAAAAGCGGTTATCGCGCTGAAATCGATGCAGCATTTTCGTGCCGCCTTTACCCCCATCGCGGGGCGCATAATCGTGTGCGACAGCGGGGCGCTTTGTACTTTGGACTATGCATCGCTTGACTATCAAAACGTGCCGCGCCCGATGTATCCCCTCGACATTTAACCACTCTTTTTGTGCCGCTGTTTGAACCGTGGGCCGTCATTGGTGATCGTGGCCAATGATAAAGTGTGATCCATGTTTTTCATCCGGTGCCGCAACATAAGCCGCGTCAAACGGTAAAGCTCGGCCTCGTATCCGGGATGGTCTGCGACATTCTCGGCCTCGCCACGCCTTTCGTGATCATACAAGATCGGCGGCAGGTCGGCGGCAAACTCCACAAGTGTGAACCGCGCTTCGCGCAAAATCGACAACGATGAATCACTTGGGCCAGTGCCCAGGGCTTGCTCCCACAACGTGGGGGCCTCAGGTTCGGAAAAATCCAGCTCAGAGAACGAATAGCGACGCCAGTCTGTCGGCACTTCACCCCGCAAAAGCGGCAGCAGCGACCGACCATCCATCGCGTTCGGGACGTCCTGACCGACCCAGTCCAGAATTGTCGGTGTGATGTCAATCGTCTCGACAGGCTCAGTCACAACGGCCCCTGCGCGATCTTGATTGCCCGGCTGGCGAATGATCAGTGGTGTGTGATAAGCGGCATCATGGGCGGTAAACTTGCTCCAGCAGTGGCGGTCGCCCAGCATTTCGCCATGGTCGGCGGTAACAATCAGCAGCGTGTCCTCATATTGCCCGCTGTCTTTTAGAAACTTCACCACTCGCCCGATATGCGCATCAACCTCGGTGATCAGACCAAAGTAAATCGACCGCAGCGTCTGGATGGTGTCGTCAGTGGCAGCCAGATCGGGAAAGCCCACGACAATTCCGCTTGGCGTTTTCTGGGCAATCGTCGGGCCAAAAAACGGATGCGCTTCAATCTCCGTCTGAGGGTCGGGGTGTCGGATCGGCAGCGGGATCTGCGCAGGATCATACATTTCGTTATAGGGTGCCGGTGCCACCAGCGGTGGATGGGGCCGAATATAGGTCAGATGGGCAAACCAGTCTTGGTCACGGTAGGCGGGCATGGTCGCCAGAAATCTGTTGGTCAGGAACGCAGTGTCACTGTCCTCTTTGCTATAAAGCGCCGGATCATTGATCTTGGGGTCTCCCCCCGTCGGAGACACAGGAATGTAGACATGCTGATAGGTTTCGAATTCATAGCCCTTTTCGATCAGATATGACCGCCACGGGTAGGACATCTCGAACCGCATTTCGACAACTTCCTGAAAGCCATTCATCGGGTATTCATAGCTGCGCATTGCCGGATCATTGGGCGGAAAAATACGCGGATCCTGCGATGTATCAGTGTAGCCAAACAACATTGGGGTATAGCCGGCTTTGCGCATTTCAGTGGCAACATTGGGCGTATCATGGCGCAACGGGGTGCCATTGCGAACCGAGCGATGGTTCATCGCGTATTGCCCGGTGAGCAAAGATGCCCGTGAGGGACCGCAAGGATTGACCACAGAAAAATGCCGCTGAAAGGTCACCGCATCTGCCATCAATGCACGCAGGTTGGGAATGTCCAAATGGTCGGCAAGGTCACCAAAGACACAATCAGCGCGCAACTGATCAATGACGATAAACAGAACGTTCTTGGCGCTGCCCATGGTGCGAATCCTTTTTGATGCCGCCGCCTCATGTAGCGCTTAAAACGACGGCCCTGAAAAGGAATAAGCAGGCGGGCTAAATCTTCACCGACAGAATTTGTGGGTGAATGTCGCAGCGCACTTGCTATTTCAGTCAAATCTGTGGACCTTCGTCGAAATATCAGGGTCCGCCACATCATGACCAAGACGCCAAAGCGCACCCACCGTGAAATGAAATTGCTTGATGCGCCGCACAGGTTGGACGGCGCTGCCCGCAGTGCTGAATTGGCCAAGACGTTGGACCTATCCGAGGAAACTGCGCGCCGTACCATCCTGTCCCTCTCGAAATCAGGGGTTTTGGAGCGGATGGATGGTGCCCCTGAAACCAGCGCTACCGGCATGCCTGCCCCGTCCAAGATTTTTCTGGGCGTCAAAGACAAAAGGGCGACATTGAACCACGCACCGATCCAAAGTTCTGACCGCGAAAGGCTGGATCAGGCGATCTTGTATATCAACGAAGGCGAAAAGATTTACGGTGCCCGCCCGGGTGTCTTTGATCGTTTGTTGACAGCCTGCCAGACCCGGAGATTTGCCTACGATTGCTATCCAGATGCCTTGCTGCCAGCGGGGCGTGTCGATGCAGTGGTGGATTATGATCTGCAACCTTACGACCGTCTTCCGTTGATGACCGTGATCGAGGAATCGGTTGAGATGATCACCTATCGGGACGGCAACCCGCTGACCTTACACTCGGACGGGCGCGTGATCTTGGCCGCGACCGCAATTGCACGACCAGCTTTTAGCGTTGGTGCTCGACTGAAGATGGACATCGCGCACTTCGTGCGCAGCGCAGTCCTTAAGCCCGCAACCTCAAAGGCCCATTATGTCCCCTTTCATCATCGCCATTATCCTGTCAGCGGCCATGCTTCATGCGGTGTGGAATGCCATTGTAAAAACGGCCTTGGACCGCACGACAACGCTGGGGCTTGTTGCCTTGGGACATGTCTTGCCCGGCCTTGTAATGGTGATCCTTCTGCCGTTGCCCAGCGCCGAGAGTTTCCCTTTTATCATCCTGTCCACGATCGTTCATTTTGGATATTTCTACCTGCTGGGGCGCGCCTATCAGCATGGTGACCTAAGCGTAGTCTACCCCATCGCACGCGGCATTGTGCCTGCGCTGGTCGCACTTTGGGCATTCTTGCTACTGGGCGAAGTCTTGCCCTTGTTGGCGTGGCTCGGCATTGGCCTGATCGTGTCAGGGATCGTCATTAGCAACCTGAAGGCGCTGAGGTCAGGCATAGGCAAGGCCGCGCTGATCCTGTCCCTGGGGACCGGATTTTGCATCTCGATCTATTCGCTGCTGGACGGCGTTGGCGTGCGCTTGTCTGGCAATACGCTGAGCTATTGGGCATGGGGTGCGTTTTTGCACCTGTTCATTGCAGGCTTTATAGGTTGGCGCAAACGGCAGACGTTGGTGCACCTGCCAGCCAGGATCTGGCTGACCGGCATTGCAGGCGGGATGGTCTCTATCGTTGCTTACGGCTTGGTGCTTTACGCCAAGAACTTTGCCCCTCTGGGCGCGGTTTCCGCACTGCGCGAAACCTCTGTCATCTTCGCGACCCTAATTGGTTTCGTGATCCTCAAGGAAGGCAACTGGCAGCGTCGGTTAGGCGCTGCGGTGTTGATGACAATCGGAATTGCCCTGATCGGGCTGGCAAACTTCAAATAGGGTGCCTCAGGAAAACCAGTGTCCGCACTAAAGTCAGTAAAGGCCGTTAATCTCTAGCGGAAGCTTGCGGACTTTTTCTTCCTTCAGCAAGCTGCGGGGTTGGGGGGCTATTTCGGCATTTTGTGCCCGCCGATACTTGATTTCTGCCGCCGCTTCGAGGTCGGCACGGCTTTTCATGATCGTGGGCCGCAAGAAGACAAACAGCGTGCGCTTGTTGCGGCTGTCGCTGCGGCTTTTGAACAGATTTCCCAGAACCGGCACGTCACCTAGCAATGGCACCTTTTGATTGCTTTGCAGACGATCATCCGTGATCAGTCCGCCCAAGACAACAGTGCCGCCATTTTCGGCCAGCACAGTTGTGTTGATCACCCGCCGGTTGGTGACAAGGTCAGCGGCACCGGTGACGGCCTGATTGGTCAAGGAAGAGGCTCTTCTCCGCTTTGTTGAGTAAGAAAAGCTGCCGACCATCAAGTAACCTGTTGATATGTTAGGTTTCTGACAACTTTACATAGGGCAGGTATATGACCATCGACATCTCGCAACATATTTTAC
>Ga0307981_1003242_pt1 | contig 12337 bp, 5 predicted proteins | sample OrgLakmetagen987_FD_201849 | JGI IMG/M metagenome (GOLD analysis project Ga0307981, IMG submission 201849) | Saline water microbial communities from Organic Lake, Antarctica - #987 | ecosystem: Environmental > Aquatic > Non-marine Saline and Alkaline > Saline | place: Antarctica: Organic Lake... | reverse complement strand
CACCCTGGAACCAGCCAGTGTGGTCTCGCTCCCCGGCCTGTCTTTCCACTCCATTCCAGTGTCACGTGATGGGGCTAACAGCATTTCTGCTGCGTCCAAGTTGTTTCCTTGACAGGGCGAAGTGAAGCTAACCGTCTCGAAGCTGCCCAACACCAAGGTCCCCGCCATTTTGAATTTGACATCCTTGTATGTCGTGTCTGCCGGTCCTGGGGTCTCGATGCCACCAGTTGGTGCATTCACTCCATACAAGGAATCAAGTTTCCTTTCATGATGTAATCTCTTATGCCACCTGGTTACGGACAGTTCGAGCTGAATCTCTACAGTGGTACCATTACTATAGCAGCTTTTTACCGGTACTATACTGTTACCATACAACGGTACCGTCTGAGCTGGATGATGTTCCGTCTGGGACTGCGCTCGTTGGCGCTGGCCCATCTATCCTGGACAACATGGGGGACGTCAGAACATCCATTTAATGAAGCGACTTTAAGCTGACTACGTAAGCTTGAAGATAGTCTAGAATCTAGAACACTTGTGTATTTAAGAGTTACGATAGTGGCTTCTCTACTGCCTAATCTTATAAAGGAGCAAACGGGTCCACCAACACACAACAGACTTGCTCTTGCAATTGCGACAGCACCGACCCCTGTCGGTCTTCACACAGCCCTACTAACAGCAAGACCTTGCATTGCTTTAGAAACCAGGAAGTCCGAAAAAGGGATTAGGAGAGGTGGCAGGCGCAGGCCCAGGGGCAGCAGCAGGGGTGGTACCAAATCCGAAAAGGTTTCCAAAAGGATTGGACTGACTCGGGGTCGTATCCACGGTGTCCGGGCCGCGAGTAAAGGAACCAAAGCCAGGAAAGCTGCTTCCAAACGTTGTAGTAAAAGACGGCGACGGGCCTGGAGCCGGTGCCGGAAATTGACTTCCAAACGACGGGGTCGGCGAGGACGGCGGGGCCGGTCCGCTACCAAAACCGCCAAGGCTCGAGAAGAAAGACGGGGTGGGATTGCTGTTGGTAGTCTCCACTTCCTCCAAGATACACTGTGTCTCCACAAAACCCGCTTTTCCGGCATCGCACAGCGAAGCGTATTCGCAATCACCATCGCACACGACAGGCACCTTGGCGGTACTACTAAAGCATACAGGTCCTGTTCGCTTGGGACAAGGTGTTTTCGTGGGCACTGCGGTAGGCTGTGGTTGCGTGGGAAGCGGCGACGGGCGCGGTGTGGTGGGCGCAATAGGAGCAGGTGTCGCGGGAGCATTGACCAGGTTGCAAATGTTGCCGCTAAAGCCTGCTCCAGCAGCCTGGCATCGATTTCCATAGACTGTAGTAAACGCATTGAAAAGAAGAGATAGGTGGTGAATGAGATGAATGCACTCGTGTGAAATTTAGTACGCGTTTTTGCGGCACAACAATCAAGATAAGAACGTACCACAACCACGACATTTCACTTCGTTGATACCACCCTTGTCACCAGTGCACGGGATCTTGGTCGATAAGGGCGGGCACTCGCCGGGTGCAAAGTCGGGCAGCACTTCAGCAGGTTCTTGGGTGGTGCTGCCGCCGGTGCCACGGACTTGGCATTCCAATTGGGGATTAAAGCCCGCCGCGGCGGCCACGCATTCATTATCATAGCTGCAGCAGTTGCATTTCACGGCTAATTTACGTTCACAAATGCTCCCGTCCACCTGCTCCAGGGGTTTGGGGCATTCGGTTGCGACGCAGGGTTTGGGTGTGGGTGCGTTGGTGGGTTCGGGAGGGGGTGCAAAAGGAGCGGCGGTGGGCCTACTTGTGGGTGTGGGACTGGGTACGGGTCCACACACATCGGGGGAGAAACCAGTATTGGAGGCGGCACATTGACTTTTGTACACGCACTGGAGAGGGCCACAGGCTTTGGGAGCAACTGGGACATTGCATAGCGAGGCCAAAAAGCTTGGTGGGGGGCATTCCGTTTGATCGCGCTGTGTGAATCGACAAAACTCATCTGGATTGATACCGGCGGCTCTGGCAAAGCAAGCGGATTCGTAGCGGCAATTTTCCGGGCCGCACAGAACGGGAGTGCTTAAAAAGCACAGGAAGGATGGGTCGGGGCCCGGGCAGCTGGCTAGCAAGGCAGCGTTGATAAAGTCCTCGTCCACTGGTGGCGGGGGTTCCTTTGGTTCGCACTGGCGTTTGGGGAAAAATCCAGCCGACTCGGCAAAGCACTGGTTGCGATACTCTGTAGGAACGGGGAGGAAAGGGGTGTCGAGTGAGTGGGTGAAGAGACATGGGTTTACTCCGGTATAGACTGCTACCTCTTGATACGTACCGCAGTTTCCACAGATTTGCGGATCATTCAAGTCGAGGCAGAGTTCCCCGGTACCCGCCGTTGGACAGGGACCTCCGATATTGTTGAATGTTGGAGCATTGAACAAGGCATCGACTTGACAATCCCTACGCGGCAAGTACAATGCTCCACGCGCCTCACAAGCGTTGCGAAAGGGGCATCTGCCGGCGCAGACGATCTTGTCGTCCGGACCGTCACAAACTTTATCTGGGTCTGCCTTGCGGCAGCCCTCTTGTCCGAAAGTGTCACCATTCTGGAGAATGAATTGGAGTGCGCGATCATCGACAGGAGATTGCAATTGCTGCTGCTGCTGCTGCTCATGTCCGTCGGCTTCCTGCAGCAGTTGAAAGAAGTTATCTTCGTCTTCGAATCCGCGCAAGTGACGCTGTGTAGCATCCACCAAGACGAGGCAGAGCAAAGGGTACCCTATGATGATATTCATGTTGAAACGCATCTTATTCTGTGGTTACTTTTACTAAGACTCTTTGGGCAGGCAGCTGAAAGTTTAATGGGGTTGATTGCGCACCTTCAGAGGATTGCGTAGAGCCATTCAGTCGTTCGAGAAGGATACACATGGCTAGCAAGATGTTCCGGGAAAAGTGGCCGATATTACTTAGGAGGGCAGGCTTTCGATTATCCGTAGCAACTGAACGACAATGCTGTAGAATAGACGTTTTCGATTTATTCGTGAGGACCCGGCGCTTCCGATTCGGATATTTACATACACACCCAAAAATCTTGCGAGCGAGCGAGACAGGACCGCGGAGTAGCGCCGGACGGAAACTGGACCGCATATTCGCTAAGGGATAGGGTTTAATATATTAAGAATCCGGAACTTTGTCAGTACAAAACATCATCATCTCTTTCGTCCGTCCATCTCGAGAAAGAACGAAGCGATGGAAGCGACAAGCGACCGACCGCAGCAAGCAACAAACGACTGGCACTACTTTCACCATGGCGTGGACTACCGGCGTCTTTCGGTGCTTGCCAGTGCCATCGCTGGCACTATCACTAGCAACCTCTGCTAGATCCCGCCTTGCAACTTCTCTCTCCACTTCAGCTCTTGTTGGCAAGCAATGGAACGTTACCACCACAGCAGCCACTACCATCAGCAGCAGCAGCAGCAGGCTCTTGTCGACTACGCCCAGCAGCAATGTCAACAGTAGTACCGTTAATGCCAATACAGTGCAACCCGCACTATTACAAGCGGCCGATGGTCGTCAGTTTGCCGTCTTTGATACCAGCAGGCGCAAACTCAAACCGCACATTGTCGCACGACGTTTGAATCGCATGCGGATATTTGAAGGTGCCGAAAAGAGTATTCGCCACTCGCCCTGGCGCTTGAATTTGGTGTGTCAATTGGTGGCCGGATTGCCTCTCCAGCAAGCGCTAACGCAGCTTGAGTTTTGCAAAAAGAGCAAAGCGCCACTGGTGCAAAAAGTGTTGCAACGCACGGCCAATCTGGCCGACATTCGAGCCGGTTTGCAGCCCAGTCAGTTGGAAGTGGCCGAGTGTTTTGCAACGAGAGCAACGCCTCTCAAGAGAATGAAAACCATGGGGCGAGGGCGAACGGGCCGCATGGAACACAAGCATAGTCACATGCGTTTGGTGTTGCGTGAGATTGATTTCAAACTGCGCATTTACCAGGCTCCTTCGGTCAATCAAAAGAAGCGGTGGTTTGTCATGCAGCAGGAGGCTGAACGTGATGCTGCGAGAGCTGCGGCGGAACGAGAAGAGATCCAGCGTCTTGAAAAGCAAACGGCCGCGGCAGCGGCTGCGGCTGCAAAGTAATTAGGAGAGAGGAGCAAGAGCGTGCGTGCGTGACAAAATGCAACTACCGCTGTGATGAATGCTCCAACAGTACCGTACTAGTACTAGCTAGTAGACGAGTATATAAAAGAACAGTGCAATAAGGGAAGCATGTCCTCATCGTAGACGAAACAAAAGTAAAGCAGTACACGTAGTTCTATACCAGCGCCAGTCCGTGTCGTCCATGCCCGCCCAGGACTTGAAGCAAAAATTGTTCTTCGGTGTTTTGTATTTGTGTGGATGAACCGCCTAGTTTCTCGTGTCCGTCAAACATCTGACATGACACGATTACTTATAAGAAAATGAAAAAAGGACGCAAATTTCAAAATCACGAGAATGTATGCGTCGCGTGGAAGGCGTCCATCCGTCAGAGGACGCGAAAAAGGAATGTTCTGTGGCAGCGGGGAGGCGACGAGAGGCGAGAGGAAGAACAGAGAGCGACAATGAAGCCAACCAGAAGATCTATTGAGCTGGTGAATACGATTGCGAGGTGTACAGAAAGATACATTACGACAAGTCCCGTACTACGAAGCGCTATCCTTAGAAAGAGTCATAGACTAGCGACACTCACTACAGACATCATGTTGCCGTACCAACGTTCCTTGAGGACTGCCATTCTGGCCCTCGCTTGCTTTGGCGAGGCCGCGGCGTGGTCCTTGACTAGCGCGGTATGGAATCGTGGTCCAACTGTAAGCCGAACAAGCACGACAGCTAGCGCGATTTATGCCAGAGGTGGAGCAGGAGGTGCTTCTACGCCGGTCTCCAGCACATCGGCGCTCTTCACGGCCACGACTTCGGTCGAGATGGAATCCTCGTCGGCGAAAGATGCACGGCTGGATCAAGATAAACCACCGACACTGCGACAAGAGACTATCATATTGGCTGATGCAGACGACTTTGTACAACCTGATCGCGACCTACGTCAGTACCGTCGCATCCGGCTACCCAACAACTTGGAATGTCTCTTGGTATCCGACGACAAGTCGACGGGCGTCGGTGTGGAAGCCGGGGCCGTGCACGTGCAGGCGGGGCACATGGATGATACTCTACCGGGTTTGGCGCATTTCAACGAGCACATGCTCTTCTTGGGGACTGCCAAGTATCCGACCGAAGATGAATACGAAACGTTCTTGCAGCAAGCAGGTACGATTGAACTTGAACTTGGTCGAGCGACTCGTATTAGCTGCTCACTACGACGTACTCACCACGAATGACCCTCACTAACTTATTTCACGCTCCTCGCACAATTTTGCGCAGGTGGTTTCTCCAACGCGTATACCGACATGGAGGACACCAACTATTTCTTTTCCGTCACGACGGAGGCGGATCCTTCCAACCAAACGACACCGCAGTTGCAGGGCGCCTTGGATCGTTTGGCGCAATTCTTTATCCGACCAACCTTTGACCGGGATGCTGTCGATCGAGAGTTGCGGGCAATTGACTCGGAATACCGCAACTCCAAGACGAGTGATCAGTGGCGGAACTACCAGCTGCTCAAGTCGTGGGTCGATCCTCGGCACCCATTCAGCAACTTTGGTTGTGGCAACTACGATACGCTGTCAGTCAACGGGGTTGATGCCTTGTTGGTGGAACTCGAAAAGTTCTGGAGCACATATTATCAAACATACAATCTTCGATTGTCCGTGGTGGGGCACGGATCTCTGGATGCCTTGCAAAAGACTGTCGAAGAGACGTTTGGGCTTTTGCCTGCCAGTGAAGGAGCTAGCAGACGTGTCAAGGACCTGCCCGACCAAGTGTTTACTCGAGAGAACGCGGTGTATGGCGTGACCGCGTGGGGACCGGACCAGTTGGGAAAAATCCGCAGCGTCATTCCGTTTCAAGAATCCCGGAATGTCAAGGTTTACTTTAACACGCCGCCGATGGAAGACCCCCTGGTGAGGGACACCAAGCCCTACCGTGTGCTGTCGCACGTGTTGGGACACGAGTCGCCGGGGTCGCTTCACGCGCTTTTGATCGAAGAAGGTTACATCAATGGTCTTTCCTCGGGAATTGCCTTGGATGTTTCCGACTTTTCTTTCTTTTCCGTCACGTTATCGCTCACTCCCAAGGGTATGCAAGCCAAGGATACGGTCTTGGATTTAGTCTTTCAGTGGATTGCTCTCTTTCGGGAGAACCAAGACAAATTGCCTGCCTATCACGATGAGTTGCGACAGATTGCCGATACCAACTTCCGATTTCGAGAGAATGGGGATCCGACCGACTTTTGTTCGTCTGCTGCCGAGCTTTTATTCGACCAAGCCACACCACCGGAACGCTTGTTGGTTGCACAAGCGGATACACCAGATTTCGATCCCGTCTCGTTCCGTGCATTCATGGACCGTTTGCGACCCGATAATTGTATGATTACTATCATCAACTCGGACCTGGACGGTTCCGTGGGAGAATGGAAGACAGAACCCTGGTACGGTGCCACCTACAAAGAGGAAGAGCTGACGACCGAGCAAAAACATGCATGGGAATCTCCCACTGTGAAGGATGAGCGATTGCAGCTGCCTGCGCTAAATGCCTACATCCCCACCGAATTTTCACTTCGATCACAAGATAGCCCCAGCGACGAGCCCATAACAGAAGAAGATACACTGACTCCGCCCAGTCTGGTGATCGATCAACCCAACCTTCGTCTCTGGCACAAGATGGATCGGTACTGGCGCGTTCCCAAGACGTTTGTCCGGTTGGCTCTCTTGTCGCCTAACGTGTATCGTTCACCACGTAGTATGACCTTGAATCGCATTTTTCAACGTGTATTGAATGACGATCTCAATTCTTTCGTATACGATGCATCGATTGCAGGCTGCAATTACCGTGTCAGCTGTGCACCGAACGGATACCGAATTTCGGCAACAGGCTACTCGGAAAAGTTGCCCTTTCTCTTGGAAACGCTGACTACTCGCATTCTGAGCATGATTGCCGAGATGAAGGAAGGTGATCCCGTGCTGCGCGAACGGTTTGCCACGGCCAAGGAGAGTTTGCTCCGCGAGACGAAGAACTATCGCCTTGACTCGCCGTACGAAGTGGCCAATTACAACTCCCGTCTCCTTTTGGAAGAGAGTGTTTGGTATTTGGATAACTACATTGAGGAAATGGAAGGTGAAGAGGCAGATCGCGACCCATTGACAATGGAGGAATGCGCGGAAGTGGCCGAGGAGTGTCTGACAGGGCGCATCAAGTGTGAGGCATTATGTATGGGAAACATTGACGAAAAAGGATTACAAGAGGTCTCCAAAGTTATTGACCGTCACTTCCTGGCACCGTCAAGGACTCTTTCGGAGGTGGAGACTCCTCGCTTCCGATCAATGAAGCTCCCCACCCGAGATGAAGCTCGTCTGATCTTTGGTCCGGAAGCAGCAGACCGAACGATTCCGTTGGTCTACCAGGATCTTGCATACAGTGACTCGGAGGAGAATAACGCTGTTGAACTGATCCTTCAGGCTGGATGTGAAATGGACCTTGGGTACGAGGGCGTTGCCATTCTGGATCTGATCTCGAATATGGCGTACAATAGCGCTTTTGGTCAGCTGCGAACCAAAGAGCAACTGGGGTACATTGTGAGCACGTTCGCCAGGAAGACTGCTGGAAGTACATGGGGGATGTCAGTCCTGGTGCAGAGTAGTGTTGCTCTGCCCGAGATCCTAGAAGAGAGAATCGAGAAGTGGATGGAACTCTTTCGTCAAGAGCTTGAAGAGATGACTCCAGAAAGCATCGCCACGGAGGCCTCTGCTGTTATCGCGCAGCTGTTGGAGAGTGATACCAAGTTATCCCAGGAAGTGACGGGATTCTGGGGTGCTATCTTGAATACTGAAGGTTTGTCGGATCGAATGAGAACACCCGCTTTTGATCGTCTTGATCACTTGGCCGACGCGCTGACGGTCTCGGACGAGTCGACGCCCCAGTCCGACGGCATGGACAAGCTGAAATCTCCCCAAGAATTGAAGGACCGCGTCCTTTCATTTTTTGACGAGCATTTCTCAGCAGCCTCGCCCAGACGCCGAGCCATGTCTGCTAGAGTGTACAATCACAAGTCCAAAGCAGAGTACGAAACAGCTTTGAAACACCCCTACGTATTGTCCACTTACGAGGACATGCGCTACTTTAAACAGTTCTTGTCGTCGTGGCCTACGGTTCCGTATTGGAGGGTAGAGAATCCCACTACAGAGAAGACGAATTAACTGTTAAGCCTGTAGTTACTCTACTCCTTGTTCCCTTCAAAGCTGCGCACGATTATGCTTTCGATTCCAAAAACCAGCAGTGTATCAACAGCCATTAGACCGCACAAAAAAACGGGAAAATCCAGAGTTTGAACAATGACGGCCAATAATCCAGTTCCAGAAGCTGCATTCAAAGTATCGTCTTCGGCATGAAGCGTCGGTAGGCTTGAAAGCTGCAGTAAGTCGTTAAAAGGAGGGAATACTTCAAGTGCGCATGCAATCAAGAATGCATAGCACGCCTGCAGAGTTCGATAGAGCAGCTTGTTTTCAGTCAGGTTGGCCATAAAAGGGCGGCCTCTGTAATTGACCGCAAATGTGTTCACCGTTGCTAAACAGGTCAAGAGGAAAGTGCAAGTATTCAAAACGTTGGGGTTGAATGGTCCGTCGGGAATCATACTGGGATCGTATGGATCAACGAACGAGAGTGCAACTTCGGTCGCCAGCAGAATGGCTCCAAAGTGAACTACACATTGAAGAGTGATGGACAACAACGCCTCGGGGCACAAAACCGATGTTGGCGGCCGCATCACTGATAGTGTTGGCAAGGGCTCCGCCCGTGTGACGAAATAAAAGAGCGCCGCCACCACTAATCCCAACACTGTCAACTGCCGGTCGCCTTGTTTGACGCCGTGTAGGAAGAGTTTGCTCAGGACTAACGCATTTACCAAACAATTGACGCCAAGAATTTTGTAGATCTGTAGCATCGTGACCAAGGTACAACGGCCCTGCTGAATCACGTCCTTGCAGCACTTGATACTGACAGCTCTGGAGGTGAACGGTGCCGCAACAGACGCATCTCCCAGTTCAACGTGATCCAGTTCTTCCTGTGCCTCGCGAAGCTGACGCATGGACTCCTCGAGAGCCGACGCCTGACTGTGGCTTGGTGCATTAATTCCTTTCGTTTGACCTTTGCGCTCTCGTTTCTTTTCGACCTTTACACGAGAGAGTGTCGCAGTTGCCTCTCGTTGCTTTGATTCCACTCCTGGTGCGCTGATAATGGAAATTCCGACGTGAGAACGCTTCAAAGCGCCTACATCATTCGTTCCATCGCCACACATTAGTGTGTGGTAACCACCGTGGTTGAACGCAACAATCACTGCTTCCTTTTGGTGGGGAGCATGGCGTGCAAAGACAGATATGAGAGGAACCAGCCTAGCCAAAACAGCGAGAGAATCAGGATGAAGTAGAATGTTGCTCTCGTCCGCTGTAGACAGTCCCGAGCTGCGTAGCAAAGTCTTCTCCTGTTGAACAGCTACTATCGCAATCTTGGTTAAAACAGCGCCAGAAACACAGAATGATGCAACGCCAGACTTAGACGTTTCAATCAATTGTGCTAAATTTGCTTTGGACAAAGTCATTGGTTTCAAATCAGCCGCTTTTGCGCCAAGAGGAACGCATTCAAAATTAGCAAGGACATCGCGCGGTGCAGTATCTCCTCCTGTCGAACGCTCGTGAACTTCGTAAGTAATGCGCTCCTTAGAAGTAGGTAAGCGCCGGATGATTCCAACCTGTCGAGCAACTTCCGCTGCAGTTAAAATAGCATCGCCGGTGATCATGACACATTCGTGGCCGCTTTTTCGAAGCTCGGAAATGACAGACTTGGAATCACGTTTGACAGGGCAGTCGAGAACCAAGAAACCGGCAAATGTCAAATCACATTCAATCAGGTCGCGACCGCCCTCCTTGAGAGATTGAATATCGCTGACATGACCAACATCGCGATACGCAATGGCGAGAACACGTCGACCACGACTCATGTGGTGAAAGGATACCTCGTCGTAGTTGGATGGAATGGAATCCTTGGACAAGCGCTCTTTGATGGTCTCCGGTGCGCCCTTGGTCAGAGCCCACAATTTTCCTTCCCCACCGTCCTCCGAAGCCAAGACAGTCATTCGTTTCAGTCGGGACGAAAAAGCAAATCGGTGGATAATGAGAATGTTTTGAACCTCGGCCGATTCGTCGCAGTATGCTACTGTGTTGTTACTCGTTACCAGATACCCCGTGTGACCCAGCACAGCCTGTTCCATTGGATCGCCAATGACAGGACTAGCTCTGCTTCTCCCTGCCAGAGCTAACGAGTGACAAGCAGCCATAATTCTCAGGACTGGCCATGGCAATGAACCTTCGGATGGGTGAACCAGTGACGCACTGTCTTCGTCTTTGCCCAAAGACAACTCGGCGGAAAAGAGACAAACTCCTTTTAGCAGCATTGTATCTGAAGTGATGGTACCAGTTTTATCAAAGGCACAAAGATTAACTTCGCCTGCCCATGGTATCCGAAAGACTTCTGTACAAAAGACTTGACAACGGTTCATCAAAGCGGCCACACTGTTGGTCACAGCCAGACTCAACTCCATTGGTAACTCCGGTGGAACGACGGAGGTAATTATGATAATCACGTGCAACAGCAATCGGAACCGATTCCTCCGTTCGTCATTCCATCCCGTCTCCAGAACCCACCATGCCGCCACCAAGGCGCAGCCAATGAGTAGCAAAATAAAAACAAAAGTGTCCCACGTATGTACCCCGTCGGCCGACTTGGAGGAATGGGCCATGCTTCGTAGTAAATTCCCCTGCGTCGTTTCAAATCCTGTGCGAAGCACCATGCCAATAATACCTTCTTTGGGTGCTTGACTGTCGGTGACTTTGTCGGCGGCATCTTCACTTCGACTACTCACCAAAAGACCCGTTCCTCCAAACAGAATGGATTCCTTGTGTTGCTGCATGTCCAAGACTGCTGGAGCGCTGCTACCGTTATTGCTACCGCTACTATCCAAAGCTTGTTTGAGCTGCGGCACGGACTCTCCCGTCAACAAGGCTTCGTCCGCAACGGCCGTACCCGCCAAAATGAGAATGTCAGCGGGGACTTGATTATTGTCGCGGCCGCCCGCACTCGTTAGATTCACAAGGTCGCCGGGAACCAACTCGCGCGTTTGTAACGTCATCCACTGATCACAGCGACGCACCCATATCCGTTGCGTTCCTTTGTGACCCGCTTGGTGTAAGCGCTGCAAACCACTCAGTCGATTGTAGGCTACTGTGGATTCAAACATGACGAGTGCACAAAATGTAAAAATGGCGTAATACCAGTACTCGTCCAAGGACCAAAGTAACACACAAAATATTTGAAAGAGAAAGAAGGGTGCCGTCGTCTGTTCCATTAACAACTCGACAAAGGTGGGAAGTTGCAGCACCGTCACGTTGGCTCCATAGACTTGACTGGCCGATATGGCCGACTGCATCGAAGCGTGTCCCTTCCAAGAGGCGTATAGCGACAGAGGTAAATTGACTGGATATTGCAAGGGTCGAAAGCACATTTCCCTTGCTTTGTTCAGTATAAAAGATGCTTCCGGTTTCCAGAGGGCCTCATCCAAGTCCGCCTTGACAGCACTGCTGGTGCATCGAAAGATGCGATCCTGAAAGGATACAATGGCAATCGCCGCAGTGCTACCTGCATTTGTACTTGTTATGGTCACGGGTACAATGCCACCCGCGGGCGTTGCTCCTCCAACAGTACTCTGTCGGTCCGTCACTAGACAGTGAGTCCACGTTTTCATTGCCTTATCGCTACAGCTGGCTTGGTGGTAACCAACGGCGGCTCGAACGGCCACGCGCCACTTACAGCCAACCACCAAGGCCACATGTGCCAGCAAGGTGAGTCCAAACGCGACAGAAACAATCCAGGAAGAGTAATCAACACTGGTATCTGACTGCTGCATGTCGGTGGCAATCAATACGCCGTAAATGAGCACAAAGGGGGCCATGTCGAGTCGCTGCCACGCCGATCGTTGAATGAGAGGTTGTAGCTCGAACGGATCATGTTCGTCCTTGTCGGACTCTACAGACTTTGAGTTCTTGCCCTTGTCGTCGGTAGCATCTTCTGTGAGAGGTGCAGTAGCGCCATTTTCGCTGGAAGTAGCCTGCTTGCGGTTGCGGAGGCCTTGATTCGCCATGGTCCACGGCTTGGAGTGTTGT
>Ga0307981_1003241_pt1 | contig 12339 bp, 8 predicted proteins | sample OrgLakmetagen987_FD_201849 | JGI IMG/M metagenome (GOLD analysis project Ga0307981, IMG submission 201849) | Saline water microbial communities from Organic Lake, Antarctica - #987 | ecosystem: Environmental > Aquatic > Non-marine Saline and Alkaline > Saline | place: Antarctica: Organic Lake... | reverse complement strand
TGGCCGTGCCTATTCTCCGCCGCTTGCTTGCCGACTGATCGGTCGAATCCTCCTCGCTCGCCACCTCGTCGTCATCCACCGCCATGTCAACATTGCTGTCGTCGCCACCCCGATCCGTGCCGGGCACAATCTCCGCCTCGGTCAAGTGAATTTCGCGCATGTGTTCCGCCTTGGCAGCATCCTTTTCGTCCTCATCTTGGTAATAATAGCTAAACAAGACTTGACCCGCCGTGGACGGCAACGCCCCTTGTCCAGCCGCACTGTCGTCCGCGGCCACCGCCTGGTACAAGCCCAGTCCCATGCCTCGCGTTCCCCACCCTCGTGCGGCCGCTGTCAATCGCGCGTGCGCTGGATTCCTCCTGGGACTGTGATTCACTGCAGCGGCCAAACCGGCATTGTGGAGCGCCGTCTGGTGCGGATGCACTTCGGGGGCCTGCTGCTTGTGCAAGGCGGGTGGAATGGAAAGCGCTTGCAACGCCCGCAATGCCAAATCAGCCGTGCAGTCGTCGGCCGCGGCCAAATAGTCCGTCAGTTCGCCGACACTCTGAAAGAGCGATTTGCTCGTGCAATTGTGCAACAAGTTGGACAAGAACGTCAAGACAGTAATTGTCTGGTCCGTGAGCGCCACTGGAACCGTCTCCAGCTCGGAAACCGTTTCGGCTGGCAATAGCAAGTCTTCTTGATTGACATTGTCCGTCTTGTTGCTGCCGACGGACTGTGGCGCAATGAGGAGTTGCTGGGGAAACTGCGACAAACTCCAACGCAAAAAGAGATCCGTGCAGTTCAAGGCGTGAATCCAATCGTAAAGGTCCACCTGTGAAAGAATATGAGGTAACAAAAAAGAATGAGTGTACCGTACTGTCCGTGGATTCCATCCATCCATCCATCCCATCATTCATATTTATATATATATGTATACACACTCCCCCATTTGGACCCAATACGCACCTGTTCTTCAAAGGCCCAGTCGCGATAGGGTTCGAGCAAACGACAGAGTTCATCTAGTACCGCAGGCTTGTTCACTGGCAATACGGCGGCTGCGGCGGAGCAAGTCGCACCGCTGACCGTCCAGTCGGTCCCATCCAACGCGTTCAACGAGGCCAGCAGCTGGCGGAGCGCGGCATCGTCCAAGGTCTGCGGCGATACTCCCACGGCCGTGGCTGTAATGGGTGCCATGCTGAACAGGTGGTGGATATACACTCAATTGAACGGCTGGGAGAGCAGTGTAGTAATAGTATCAGGTAGTGTAGTGTAAGGTAGTCGTAATAGATACGGCAAAGGCAGCAATCGTGTACAATCAATCGCAACAGTCAAAGTGAATATGAAAATTCAGTTCGTCGGAATACAGAAATTGCCGGAACGAATAAGGAAAAACCGTGTCGCAATGAAACCTACGCCGCAAAATTTCGCTCGCCTCTCCTTTCGATCAGATCGTATCGTACGGTATGGTACTGTAATGAATAGATCTTGTCAAGCTCGTAAACGTCTCGTTGTTCCCACGTAGCAAAGTCCAACTTATGCTCTCGCTCAATAGTAGTCTAGGCTAGTTCTTCAAGTTCTTGTCGTCGCAAGGGTTACGTTTTCAAGTGCTGCTCCAATAATACAACACCGAGAGACAATACGGAAGACAACAATGTCCCTTCGCATCCGTTCGGTTCCTTTTGCGGGTCCGTGCTGCCGCCAGCCGTTTCACCATACTCAGTCATAATGAGTCAGAAACGCATCACTATAAGTAGAAATGTCACTGCGACTATTTCGATCCCAGGAGTTGGATCGCATCGATCTTTTTCTCCAAAATAATGGCAAGGACGATCGGACATGGCCTTTTCAACGGGACCAAGCTCCGTCAATCTATCGACTTAGTAATGTCGGCCAGTAAGTCCTATTCCAGTAGCTAGCTTTCTTGTCGTTTGGCAAGATATTTTACAGTAGCTACTCATATTCATATGGACCGCTAGATTCATTCAGTCGTAATTCGTGACACTATAGGCTTATAGAGTACTATCGATTGTCTCCTCGGATTCCTTTTTCCTGAACACCATGGGATTGCGTGCCCACTACCTATCCTACAGTACCAGAACAGTACCCACTATCTATTCCTTCCACCAGCTATCTTATATGGCTCTACAGCAATCACAGCTGCCACAAAAGCGATTGATTGATTGATTGATTGCGCTCGCTCCCTCGCTATTACAGTACGCATACGCATACGGTACAGCCTTACGTCTTACCAGCAGCAGCAGCAGCAGCAGCAGCAGCAGCAGCATGACGTTTCATATTCTCACAGTGGGCGACGGCGACTTGTCCCTCTCGCTGGCCTTGGCTCGAGCCTATGCCTCATCTCCGGAACAACAAGAACACGTGAAAGTTACAGCCTCCACGCTAGTTGCCTCCCGAGAAGATCTCTGTCAAATCTATCCCGTCACCGCTCCAGCCAATCTGCGAGACTTGGAGGACACGGGTTGCAACGTGCTCTATGGTACCGACGCCACCCAGTTGCATCATCTTGCACCGGAAAATGCAAACGCCGGTTGGAACTGTACAGTATTCTACCATCCCCATCTTGGGGACGTTCACTTGCGTCACGAAAACGAGAGTGCGCATGCCGACCGACATTACCGACTGCTCGCACACTACTTGGCGTCCGCTGCTGCTGCTACTGCTACTGCTACTGCTGCTGCTACTGCTACTACTACTACTACTACTGCTGCTGGTCTAGCAGGCCAACAACAACGTGCGCCTTCCTCATCTACTACTAGTAGCAGTATTGGTACACTGCCACCACCACCAACAGGTCCACCACTCATTCACCTTTGTTTGTGCGGTACGCAAGCGGACACGTGGCGATTGCTGGAGGCGGCGGCCGCGAACAACTTGAGATTGTGGAAACAGCAGTCGACCAGACAACCCTTTCACAAGTTGCTGGCGCCTCACGCGCAATTAGAGGCCGCAAAGCCTGGAGCAGCATTACGAGCCAATCGCAGTAGTCGCAATGGTCGGGCAGGAGCAAGAGATTGGTTGACTCGCTACGGCTACCGACATCAACGAACGCACGGCTGTTTGACGGACGCCAGCACCAAACAGGTGGACTTGTCGGGCTCGACGCATTACGTGTTTACTGTCGACACTGCTGCGACAGATGGACAGCCTGCGACACGGATTGCAACCTATACTACTACGGAACCAACAATGGCTACAGATTCAACAGTCAGTACTAGCAACAATTGCGATATTTGTGGACTGAATTGCAGTAGTCCAACGGAACTGCTCGCTCATTTGCAAGCTCCAGCCGTGCCGGACGCACCGTTGCACGTACCGGATACCGCCACAGCCACACTCACAGCCACCGCACCGGATACTACCAACAGTATTCACGGCGCCACCGAGACTGTCAGTACTACCACGACACCGGTCCCTATCCACTCGGACATTGTTGCCTCCACAGAGACATTGAATGACAAAGGCCTCAGCGAGGGAAACCTTCGCCAGACTGTCGCAGTGAGTGCACACGACGACGGCAAACGGTTACGATGGTACATTCAACATTGCATGTCGCCTCCCAAGCGCTCCAAGAAGGAATCGGAACTGCTCGTAAGAGATGGAAAGGTCCTTGTCGATGATCAAGTGGCCTTGGACTCGGGTCGCATTCTTCGTGCTGATGTGCAGGTGTCGATCCAGAGCGACAACGACGAGTCTTCTTCTGCAGCATTGATCTACAAGAGCATTCCCTCGATTCGAATCGTCAAGGCCTGGAGTGAGTCGTTGCAGGTGGTCTGGAAGCCCGTTTCAATGCGCGCTATTGGTTCCTTTGACGGATCCACTCTCGAACAGACCTTTTCCCGACAAACGGGTTGTTCCTATAAAAGTTTGTCGAAACTGGATACCGGTTGCAGTGGATTGTGTGTCCTGCAAAAAGATAAGATAAGCAACCAAAGGCAAACGATTCACCATATATTCACAGCGCTTGTTCATGGGCACGTTCCATCAGAATGGAAAGAGGGTACCGTAGACATCGATTTGCCCATGGACGGAATGAGACGATGGCGCAAACGACCGTTGAGTGAAACCGCAGAGCACGATGATAGTCCAAAAACTGCCATCGTTTCAAACATTCAGTGCCCGGAGCAGACTGACTTCAACTCGACCAACGGCGTGCCGGAACTCTCGACTGTAATAGTTTCTACGGATTCCAGCGTCTCGGGGCTGGGCAGCACGATTTGCTTCTACTTGCGAAAAGCGGGCCACCCTGTTGTCGGCGACCGTTTTGCAGGCACCGAGTACCTCTCACTCCCACGGCCCATGCGCAACCGCATCAAACATCGCCTGTCGATTGGATGCACTCGTGTGGAATGTCGTACGCTCAACGCTTTTGCAGAGGATAGTACGCCTGAGAAATGGAAAGCAAGCTATTGGCAGCAGTTTGGAGCCGCCAGTTCAGCCCTAACTACCGTGACAGTACCGCTAGCTAGTAGCTAGAGTAGATTCGAGTAGAATAGAATAGAAACGAAAGGATCGTAAACCCTTGCACTGTGGATCATACACAAAGAGTTCACGACAAGACTGCTACCTACCTAGTTTACAGAAGGAGTAGAGCTTTGCTTGTGATATGAAATTTAATGCAGTCAAATGTACTGGACTGATATAGATTAAAAGTGCGCCGGCGTCGCTTTAGGCGAATAGATTGCAGCTACCGCAGGTGCTTGGGCAGATCGAAGAAATGTCGACAAACTCACAAAAGTAGTCAAATCGATCCATATTCGACGAAAGCCACGCGCATCCTCGGCTACCCGTCTTGTCGTCAACATGGAATTCCTCGTCTACCGAGTCGCTGCACTCGGGAGTGTTGGTTTTGACCGCACCGCGCGTTGCGGGAACCGAAAACCTTTTGTTGTCCCTGGTACCAAATAATCCATCGCTCGAGGTAAGCTCGTATTCCTGGCCATTCACAGCCTCGTACACCTTGATTGACCCTTCTCCATATCCGCAGCAAAAACCGTCACCGACCGAGTCACGCAGCCTCAAGACGTACGTTTCGCTCGGGTCGAGGTCGACAGGCACCGTCAGAAAGGTGTTAGGCTCGGTCACTGAGTCGAAATTGTACCGAACAATGACTGCGTTGTCCGATTGCCGAACGAGCAACCATTTCGTCTCCTCCGGGTAGTCGTCGTACAAGACGTCCACAAAGAATTCCCGAGTAGCGCTGCCGCCACCACCACTTGTCGGAGGCTCTGGCGACCCAACCGGGGCTGTGACGATAAAGGTCTCCGTCACGGCATCGCTAAAGTCCCCACCAGTCACGGCCGTGTTTCCATTGGCCGAGATCTGGAACTCGCCGTTACCTTCAGTGCAGCAGATGCCGTCTCCGTAGAAGTCCGTCATTCGAAAGGTGTACTTTCCATCGGCAAGGTAAACGATCTGAAGGACAGTTCCGCCTTGGTTGTCATACGAGTCCTCTCCTTGACCAACAATTAAGGCGCCGCTGTCGTCCTTGAGCGTCCAGCCAGTCTCGGTAGGGTAGTCGTCGTGCTTGACCCGAATAACAACCTCGTTGGGACGACTCGTATTTGGCTGGGAAAAGTCTGTGCCAGAGCCACCTCCACTGGTTGGAGGAGTGGAAGATTCTGCAGGAGGGCTGGGAGTTGGAACGGTGCCGCCACCACCACCACCGCAGCTGTTGTCGCAAGTGCAAGGCTTGTTGTCTGCCAGTTCGCAAATGCGATCGTTGATCCAGCCGTAGACACCAGACACGCGAGAGTAAACGCCGGGATAGTTGGCCTGGGCGCAGCCAATACCCCAGCTCACCACACCAACCTGCTCGCCGGCCTCGTTGAAAATGGGGCCACCCGAGTCGCCCTGGCAACTGTCCTTCCCACCGCCGCTGACTCCGGCACAGATCATAATGGAGTCGATGATATCGCCTCCGTACTGCTGGTTGCAAGTGTTGAAGGCAACCTTCTTCACCGTGACCTCCTGCAACTTGTCGGGCGCCCCGTAACCGCCCTCGGACAACACGCCGTAGCCAATCACCGTGAGATCGGCATTAGTAGCGGGGTTGTCGAGTTCCTGATTCAGGGGAATGAGGACTGGGTTTGTCACGGGATCATTGAGCTTGACGACCATGAAATCGAAGGCTTCGGTCGAGGAGCTGTAGCTAGGGTGGGCGCGCTGAAGTTGAGAGTTCGTCGACCTTGTCTGCTTGGCGCTTCCGCTGTTGGGCGAGACTACCACATCACCGTCCCAGGCGCCATCGCAATGGGCCGCCGTAAGAACAAGGTCCTCCCAGATCAAGCTACCTCCACAGCCATTACCCGAAACAAAGTAGGGGTAAGCGTTCGGAGCAGCGTTGGTACCACCGACAATGCGCGACTCGGCCGGCAAGTGGAGCATGCTCTGCTGCTGGGTCCTTTCGGTCTTCTTGTGGGGCTTGGGCGTTTTCTTTTTGAGACGGCGCAAACTGTCATCAGCGCTGGCGACGACTTGGGTTGCCACCAAAGCGGTGAGGAATGAGCTGAGAAGGAGCTTCATGTTGTTGCAGTGACTGTTTACTGTTTCGATTGTTCGAGCTTTGGTTTTGTGACAGTAGGAGATTGATCGTGGGAGAGAGGATGGGAGGTCGTTCCGAGGGAAGTCGTTCTTGCGAAAGGAATAGCATTCAGCGGGTTGGAGTGAGTCCTGGAAGAGTCGTGGGCCGAGTAGGGCTGTGTTCGTCTCTTGGATGACCGCGATTTGTATTTACTTGGCATGAGAGAAATGGGTTCTGTCGTGATTGGTAAAAGGTCAGCGGTTACAAGAGTCATAAATCGAATGACCTTTCATGAGCACTCCTAATAAGTAAATCAGAAAGATGTTTGAGTAGATGTCTCTCGATCGGCAGACATCCGCATCGCGGCGACATCGATGTCGTACAGTACGATTAAGCATCTGTGGGTCGTTAGACTCACCTAACTTCTGGCACCCGCAACATGGTAGACAATGCCCTCTTCGCTTCCACTCTCCCTTTGTTCGCCCTGCTCGATACTATGGATACTCACGGCCGAGAATATTTAGTTTTCCAGCTCGAATGGTATGGTTAACAAACATAATGCGCACTACATAATGTTGCCGCCAACGCGTCGATCTGCCCACACCGGACTATTTTCGCGAAAGAAGGCACTCTCAAGCCACCACTGACTAAAGTTCGTCTTGCACCTTTTCCTTTCCTCCGTCCACTACGGGTTCCTCTTCTTTCTTGTTGCATCCTCCACAGCTATTCTTGCAACTGAGTCGACACTGCTCGCACATGAACACCGAATTCTTGGTACAGGCACCTTGTTGTTTCCAAAATAGACAGTGGCCACTCAAATCAAAGCAAATTGGTGTTTCAATCACAATCTCTTGTGGACTAGTGTCATTGACAATTTTCCAACTCCCCAAACTACTTTCTTGCGTCAATTTGTACCGTCCCGGACTGTCGTGCCTTGAATCGACCCGAGCGTCCCGAGCGTACCATTCGTGCGACAACATGCTCGTGTGCTCTACGGTATCACCTGGCTGTATCGGGCTTCGTTCGTGCGCGCGGCTGCCGTGGATCCAGTAGAGTTCCACCGGAAAGTCGTGCCGGTTGACAAAGTGGAGCTTGACCTGAATCTGTTCCCAGACCCAGTTTTCAAAGGCTGTGCGACTGTCTGTTTCTATTTGTGCCCATGGCTCGTCCAGTGTTTGTCCGCGCTTGCCAAAGACGAAGATGGGCTTGCCCGTGGTTCGCATGGAATCACCGTTTGGAATGTTAAAATGTTTCGTGAGATCGTTTTGTTTCTGAAAGCGGACCTTGACAGTCTGTAGCAAGTCTTCCCACCATATTCCTTGACTGGACTTTGCAGCAAACGGATAAGGAAATACTATTTCGTCGTCCACCAACGTTTCTACGGCCAGAGGCGTGCAAAATACCATGAGGAGGTTGCGTTCGAGCCGATCGTCGTCGTCCATCATGACGGTCTGCAAGTGTTCCAAGCTGGCAATGTGCAAGACGCGTGATTTTGCTTCTTGCACGTCGAATCTGTCTTTGAGCTTGACTGGCTTTCGTTGAAAGTTCCACGTGAATCCTCCGTAAAAGTTACTGCCACCGCGGTTACTGTTGTTGTTATTGGCACTGTTGGCATCGGATCGTCCCGTTCGATCATATCTGGTCCGCGATTGCTCGTCGGACAAAATTTCAAAAGCGTGAACAACCTGTCGGAATGATTCGGCGGCTTGTTCCTGCGGCATGTGTCTGTTCTTGTCGGGATGTGTATCGAGTGCCTTTCTGCGATAGGCCGTCTTGATCTCCTGGGTGGTGGCCGATCGTTCCACGCCCAAGAGCTTGTAGAGATCCTGCTTGGTTTCGGCTGCCGACAGTATTACAGTACAGTTGGTTAGTAGTATCAGTAGTGTAGAGAGGAAGGAGCACTTGCTGTACCGTCGGACGACCGCCATGGTACGGTGCAAGGTACCGTACGGTATGTACGACATGTATGGATGATACAAAGGGCAAACGGCAAGGGTCATTCATGTATCATACCGGTACGGTAGGGTTAGGGTTGGTTTTGGTGTTGGTGTTGGTGTTCTCGGTTCTCGATTTCGGAAAGATCTTCGTGGACAAGTTTTTAAATTTCGAAATTTGGCGCGAACATTTATATGACACCCGGAAGTTGACCAATCTTGCTCGGCCAGAAAGCGGCAATGGCACATGAAGTCGGCGCTTTCACTTTTACTTTGCCTGAGAAGTTTTGATAGATTGCCCTCGTTCTTTCTGCTGCAGGAACGCCTTTGCATACATGTTTCAGTAGTCTAGTACTGTCGCTACAGTAGTAGTCTCGTGTCCTTCTTCATCTCTTCATCTTTCTCTCAACCTCACGATCAGTAGATTACTGACCCTCCTACAGTGCAGTTGCAGTCGCAGTCGCAGTCGCAGTTGCAGTATTGACCATCTACTAACAGTAGATCCACTGCCATGCTCTCCTACCAAGGACTACCTCCACTCGACATTCGAGACGGTTTGATGCGCGCTTGGTGGTTCGATCCACTCACAGCCACTGTCTCCTTTGGAGCCTTTATCAACCTTTACTGGTACCACGAACGCAAACGCGGCCTTAGCTCCCAACCAGAGTTTACTGAAACTGTCAGTCTGGGCTTTGGACCCCTCTTCAATTCCGCGACCGCCTACTGGCTGGGGATTTTCATCTGGAAGCTCCTGGTACCTCCAGCGGCACCCTACATTCCCGACGGCATTCCCTACAACGCCACAGAACTCGCATACCTTGCGGCCGAAGTCACCACGGGCATCTTTCTCTACGACGCTCTATTCTTTGCAGTGCACTGGGCCATGCACGAAAGTCCCATCTTGCGACAGTTTCACGCGCGTCACCACGATCGACGACCAGCAGCAGCACCAACAGCAGCAGCAGCAGCAGCACCATCAGTACCAGCAGCCGCGCGCACTCTGGAAAGTCGAGATACCCTTCGTCACGGTTTGTTGGACGGGAGCCTCCAAGTTCTAATCAACATTTTGGTCCAACGCCAGAATCCGTGGGGCTGCAAGAGCCGAGCCGCACGGGCCTTGCACAATATCATTGTGATTTGGATGCTGGTCGAGTCGCACACTAGCTCGCCAGCACCCTATATATGGCGCCGTTGGTGTGTGGGAGTTCGGGAGCATCCGTTGCACCACTTGGGTGTCTTGAAGCAAGGGACCTACCGGTACGGCAAGCATCACCGTCACCAACAGTTCTTTGGGTATTTGGACAATCTGCGGGCCTGGTGGAACGAACGGCAGTGGCGGATTGTTGGCGTGCGAGTGCAAAAGAAAAAAAGGCAGGAGTGAAACGGATAGGTATAGACACTCTGCTACAGTAGGATGAGTGCTGTACTGTAGAAAACAAGGTAGTGTGCGTTGCTTGCGTGGATTGGTTGTAGTTATTGTACGTATTGGTAAGATAAATGGTTTTCTAGCTTTTGGTTTATTTACAGTATATAGCCAGCTAGTTGCTCCCCCATTTGTACAGTGGTCGGAGGCGGTTGCAGATGTCTCTATGGTAGAATATGTGCAAAAAGGTATTAACAGTTTGTGCGTTCCGTTGGTTTGGAAAAAAAGGTGATGCGATCTCGCCTTACTCTCTGGCTCGCGAGAGTGGTTGCAGTTGATCCGCTGCCCCGAGGGCAAAAAGCAGACGATCCTGGACTTGCATTGACGGTGTGTTGTTCACTAGTAACCGAGAAGAAGCCGAGGGTGGTGCTGAATCCAATACGACGGAACGACCCAAAATGTAGCGAGGCGAATTGCTAGGGTTCCAGCAGTCCTGCGTAGTGTTGCAAAGGGTGTCTTGGTCAGACACAGAGCCCTGTTCACTGACCATGCTGGTCGAGGACCCTTCGTCGTCGTCGTCGTCGCTATCATCATCGTTAGCATCATCGTCGTCAAAGCACCATTCGATCGTAGGAAAGGAAATGGCGTGTTCCAACTTGGTGGCTTCGCGAAAGAGACCCGACATGGAATACGGAGTAGTAGACGGTTCTTCTTTGCACACCAAGGCCTCGAGTCTTGGTCGCTTTCCTTGCATTCGCGACTGCTGCTCGTCTTGTCGCAGAGCATCTTCGAGAGCACTCGTTGCTGGGCAACTCTTCCGCTTGAAGGCAGTGGTGGTGAGTTTCATGGGAAGCATTACGCTCTTGTTCATTGTTCTACTACCGTGGGCAGGGGACATATTTTATTAATTGGCGGCTTTGGGTTTTGTGAAAACAAGTACGAGTACTTTGTTTGACTGGTATCATCTGTTGACTCGTAATTCTGTAATCTGGCTTTTGGGAATGCGACGAAAGAAACAAACTTCGTAAACACTTGCCAGCTGCGGCAGCAGCTGGAGCAGCAGCAGCAAAATACATAGGGAGCCCAAAGCCGGGAGAACAGATAGAGAACAATTTTACATATCGTATGGAATGGAACAATCTCGTGCGTGGTGGCGATTTCACGCAATGCGAAGGTGGCGTGTCAGCCCCGGAAAGGGTTCGAAGCCTAATGCAAAATATATAGGGGAGTCCATAGAACAGGGAACAACTTATATACTGTACGGAATCGAACAATCTCGTGCGTGGTGGTACAATGCGAAGGCTAATTATTTTAACGGAAAGGCCCGCCCCCTGCTGCTGAAACCTGCTGCTAAATATTACTCATACTAATACATTTTTGACGTCACATAAATGACTACGGCCCCAAAATATTTGAGACTCCTTGGCATTGGCGAGATATGACGACAAATAATGGCGACAAATGGGTCTCAAATATTTTGGAGGCCAAAGTCATTTCTGTGACGTCATACGTATATCGCAATGCCACAAAATCTCAAGAAACAAAAAGGGGTCATTTTGCTCGTACAACATCATCATCACTCTTGTTAGACACAGAACAAGTAAAAGTCTAGTAGAGAACAATTATTTACATATTGCACGAAATCGAACAATCTCGTGCGTGGTGGTGATTATTGATTCGCCCAGCGCCTAGCGTGCCTCTCGATCGATACCGAAGTTGAAGTACGCACGACATTGACAGTCATACTGTAATTCCTTTTCGTAGCTGCTAGACTACGACAAGCATTACACTACGGCGTATACTACGACACACCACATAAAAAAGCCTCGTTGCCCAAAGTCAATTTTTTTTCAACACCATGTAGGGAACAACAACTGACTGCGATGATGATGATGCAGGAAGAACAGAAGGATGGAGGGCAGGCACGAGCCGCATCTTTGGAGCAAAGTGCTCCATCATCTATCGACGAAAGGGTGCCACTTGACGGAACGTATCGTATCTTATCTTGAACGTATTGTCGCAGAATTCGCCTAACACATTGCCTTTTTCATCGTTTCACAGGGTTTCATTTCATCGCAAGAAGAAGGAAGCAGACTCCAAGATGGCAGCCAAGACAGCCGACAAGGTAAGCCACGAATTTTGCTCATTGCTGTTCGCAACGGAGAATGCGGCGACGATCCGGCTTGTTCGTCTCGTTCGATCCCTTGGTAAAACAGAATGCCTTCTTGTTGAGAATCCGATATTGGAGAAAGTTTGATCTGGAGGTAGCGGACAGACGTTTGCGTTACCGACCAAGAAAAAAGTGTCCGAACAGATGGAGGTCGCATCTGTTCCGACGTATGCGTCAGTTCTTAAAAAGGGCCTCAAATTGGCACCAGTGACTGTTCATTCTTTTTGATTAAACTCATCGTTAGAACAGTTTGATTGACTCTTCTTATAGATAGACTATCGAGGGTCCTGACACACTACAGCCGAGAACTGAAGGTTCGAGGCGTGATCAGATTCTCCTAGAATCAACA
>Ga0307981_1003240_pt1 | contig 12342 bp, 10 predicted proteins | sample OrgLakmetagen987_FD_201849 | JGI IMG/M metagenome (GOLD analysis project Ga0307981, IMG submission 201849) | Saline water microbial communities from Organic Lake, Antarctica - #987 | ecosystem: Environmental > Aquatic > Non-marine Saline and Alkaline > Saline | place: Antarctica: Organic Lake... | reverse complement strand
CGAACACATCATACACTTGAAGGGCGACTACAGTACATTATATCAATATCAATCTGCTTGTTCGTTCTCTACCAGGTACTGTGCTTTATTTAGAAACAATGACCGAAAAAAGGGGCAATTAGCAATGTCCTGTAGCATGCTTCTCTGTTCTCTGTTCTCTTTTGCTTCGCAAACTAAAAAAGAATAAAAAAGGCTCTACAGTACAGCAATGTAAATACTCCTCACCATCAACCTACCATAATAATCGTCAAGTGAAACGATGTCGCCTCTATCCGAATACGAGCAGCCAAACACTTCAGCTTCCATGTTTGGTGAGAATAGCTCATCACCCAATGAGGCAAGAACGCGGAACCGCCTCAAGTTTCTCGAGGCGTCAGTTGCAGACTACGAAAGCATCTACAGAGAATCAACCATTGCCGATGCCATTCGAGAGTTCATGGCTCCCAGGTCCAGTACGGTAACGACTCCAGCAGCATCCCCCGAAGCTCTTTTGAGACTACCTCACGCTCGAATCCTTCCGTGGCACAAGGAGAAGGAAGCAGACGACACCAGAATGTGTGGCGTCTGTTGCGATCCGCTCGTCTTGGGTGTCATTCTCACGAGACTGCCCTGTGGGCACATTTACCATCTTAACTGCGTCATTCCGTGGCTCTGCAATACGTGTACCTGTCCAGAGTGCAGGTACGAACTCAAAACCAGAGACGCGCGGTACGAGGTTGGCAGAAAACAGCGAATGAAGGACCGAGCCGTTGTCAGTTGCGATTGCGTCGGTATGCACCACTGCTTCTTTCCAAACGATGCTCGATGATAATTGATTACTAGACTAGACTATACAAATGCCTCACTAATCATTTTGACAGTCGCCGCCAAGCATAGACTAGCATCGTCGTATTTCCATACTGTAGTCCATCAATCACTCAGTCGCGTTGGCTCGTGCATGGACGTCGATGTCGATGCGTGTCGAGGGTTGATACATTATTTATCGACCGCGAAATGAGAAACGTCTTTTCAGAAAAATGAGAATCGTATTCCATTTCCATCTTTCGCGCTTCTTCGAAGCCTTTTATCGTACCATGGCATAACGGCAACGGTCGGTACGTTAACACTTACCACATACATAACCACTGATCGGCGTCGCGTACAGTCTTTATCACGCTCTCGCTCTCGTCTCTTGTCTCTGTAGAGCAATGAACAAGCGACCATGGCTCTCAAACTTGGACATGTATCGCAAGGTCCCGGGAGATCTCTTGGAAGGATCGCAAGAAGGCAGCGTCGTTTCCTGGGCGGCCTTGCTATTCATCACCGTCTTGGTTATTCGCGAGACACAAGAGTTCCTCTCGCCGTCCCTTGTGACGGATCTATCGTTGGACAGGAGTCAATTTTCCAAAATCAAGGTTAACTTTGACTTTACCTTGATGGATTTACGATGTGAAGTACGTAATGACCAGTATGATCGATACGAGAGCCGTGGCAGGTGGCAGGTTGCAGACTACCGTCGGTCCCCTTTCCCCCTGTCCCTTTCTAGCATAACTCTAACCCCTCTCCCTTCTCGCTCTTTATTATCGACGTCCACTCTGTAGTTTGCCACCATTGACGCCGTCTCTGTGCTTGGTAACGACCAAAACATCACTAAAGACATCCAGCGATGGGCTGTGGACGCTGACTTGAAAAAGCTATCGCAGAGAAATCAAGGGCACAAAAAGCAGTCCTCTCTGGCGCTTTTCGACTCCAGCGTGAATCATACACTGGATAATTTACGGGAGAATGCGGTTCCCTTGGATCCCGAAACGTTTCTATACGCGCTAGAAGATCATGAATACGTCTTTGTCGACTTTTATGCTGGATGGTGCTCTCATTGCAAACTCTTGGCACCAACGTGGGAACGATTTGCGGAAGTCATGCACGATGTTGAAGATGCCATGGAGATAAACCCACAACACTACTCCGAGGAAGAATACGAAAAGGCCAAGCAACTACAACTACCAGTCTTGATATCCAAGGTAGATTGCGTTGCACATCTTTCCTTTTGTCGAGACCAGAACATTAGGGGATATCCAACCTTGCGTCTGTATGTTAATGGAGAATCATACAAGGTACGTGCGGCACGAGTGTGATTGTCTATCATTTGTGTTCCTGTACCTGTACAATGCATTCAACTGATTCTGTCTTGTGTGCGTCGTTTGGCTTTTTAGGATGGTGAGTACCGAGGAGATCGGACCATTGTCCATTTGTTCCAATATCTCTTGTTGGCCGAAGAGCGTACCGAGTCGGCTTTGCAGTTGCTCCAATCGCCAGAAGAGCGTACCCTATCCGCAGCAGAAGGAGGAGACGGAATGGCCATTCAGCAGCATGCAACAACAGCGATTGAAAAGCATCTCAACATGACGAAGGAACACCAAGAGTGGGCCGACGCCCTGGAACGAACGCATCGTCACCACGGACTCGAGGCTGAAAACGGTGACCCCCTGGCACATGCCGGGTGTCGCTTGGCGGGGAGCTTGTATCTGAATCGCGTTCCAGGCCACTTTGCCATTCAGGCCCAGTCGCACGGGCTCGACTTTGAACCAAGCATGACAAATCTCTCCCTGGTCATTCACTCTTTGACATTTGACGGCGCGGATCACACAGGGTCTCGACGAGGACGGACCCCGAGCGCTGCGCGAATCGGCAACTACTCGCATACGGTCGCTCCGTTGGATGGCAAAGTCTACGTGACGGAAAGTCTACACCAAGCCCAACACTTTCATCTAAAATTAGTGGCAACAAACGGAGAAGACTACCAAGTGTTGGCGAATAGCCACTTGTCGCTATACCCACAAGATCGCGTTCCTGAAATCAAGTTTGTGTTGGATCTGAGTCCAATAGCCGTCACTTACAGACTGCGGTACCGCCATTGGTATGATTATTTGACGTCCCTTCTGGCCATAATTGGAGGAACCTTTACCGTGTTGGGTATATTCAATTCTCTTGCTCAAGCCGGTAGGCACAAGTTGCAAACCACCAAGCCCAAGTCCCAGTATAAGCGACCACCGCAACGAGCCGCCCCGTAAGGACGCAAGCAATAGTAATAGGTATGTAGCTTGCTCAAACCTTTTTGGACAGAATGGTCCACGTCTTTTCTTCCTCCCATTCGGCGTATTCTAGCCGATCCCGTGTGGTTTGCTTTTCAATGGACTCTATTTCTTCGGGCTTGCGGTATCGAATGGTATAATAGGGCTGATCGACTCCGTCATCGTGATGAACACCGACAATGTGAGCGTCGTTGTACCACTGCTCAGACAGCTTGTGAAAGTATCGCGCGCGCTGGTTCTTGACGAAGGATCCCAACTCTGTTTGTGCCGCAGCTTGGATTTCTCGTTCCTTTTGGCTTTGAAGCAAGCATTTCTTCCGCTCGATTTCTTGCTGTTGCTTTTGCTCGGCTGTGAAGGCAATGGTAGCAGCGCTAGTAGCAGTGGACGTGGACGTGGACGTGGACGAGGCCGCTTCGTCAGTCGTCCCGCCTTGTTTGTCTTTTTGCGGCGCCAAAAGTCCCAAAAGACCGCTTTTTTCAGCCAAGTGCATGAACATGGTACCGTACAAGAGAGAAAGAGTCAGTCAATGGCGACAACGACGACGGTAACGATAACGATAACGACGAAAGCAATAGAGTTTTATGCAACAGTTGTTGAACGGTCGATTTTTTATTCGACGTTCGAAGTATTAATGCACGTACGTCCGCCGTCTGTCCATCCGTCTACAATCTTGGGACCTTTTGGCCTTTTGGAGCGCTTTTTTTTGGACTCCTTTGTTTAAAGAGCGCTTTTTTCGAGTAAAATAACAATCTTAAAATCAACCAAACGGAAACCATTCGACCATTCGACCATTCGACCATTCGACCATCGACCATTCGACCATGATGGCAACGTTGCTACCAGAGACGGCGCGGCGTCTCCGTCACACTATTCGCAAGCCTCCAACGCATCTCGTGCGATTGTTGTCAACGCAAAGCAGCAACGTTACGCCGACAGCAGGGTTCTTGAAACAAGCACAAGAGGACCTTCCCGAGCACGCCAACGTGGTTGTCGTTGGCGGCGGCATAATCGGCACTTCGGTCGCTTATCATCTAGCCAAGCTTGGCGTTTCCGACGTTGTATTATTGGAACGAGATCAGCTGACCTCGGGAACTACGTGGCATGCAGCAGGGCTCATGAATAGCTTTGGTAGCATGTCGCAAACGTCAACTGCAATGCGCAAGTACACAAAGCAACTCTACGCGGAGATATTGCCAGAGGAGACGGGCCTTGAAACAGGATGGATGGAGATTGGATTCATCGAATTGGCCTGTGACACTGTTAGACTGGAAAGCAACCGACGCATCGCCGCTTTGAATCGCTTGTGGGGCATCGACGTGAAAGAAATTACTCCTTTCCAAGTCAAGGAACGATTTCCTCTTTGCGACGTTACAGATGTCTTGGCGGGCTTTTATGTCGCGTCGGATGGCCGCGCCAATCCCACGGATACCACCATGGCATTGGCAAAGGGTGCTAGAATGTACGGGGCCAAGATATTCGAGCACACTCCGGTCCAACGCGTTACTCGGTCGTCCACAGCAGCAGGTGCTGGACCACCGACAGTCTCGGGGGTTGTCTTGCAAGATGGCCGTACCATACAGGCTAATGTTGTTGTCAATTGCGCCGGTATGTGGGCGCGACAGTTTGGAGAAGAGTGCGGGGTTTACAATATCCCGAATCAAGCCGCAGAGCATTATTATCTCATTACGGAACCCATTCCTGGCGTCGATTTGTCTTGGCCAGTCATTGAAGATGCGAGTCGCTACGTGTACATTCGACCGGAAGGTGCCGGACTCATGCTGGGACTCTTTGAATTGCAAGGTGCCGCTTGGAAACCAGAGGGTATCCCTGATAACTTTACGTTTGGCGAATTGGAGCCCGACTGGGATCGCATGGGTCCGTACGTGGAAGCGGCAATGGAACGAGTGCCCGCGGTGCAGAACGTTGGTATCAAGGCTTTCTTTTGTGGCCCCGAATCGTTTACTCCGGACAATGCTCCAATTGTTGGTGAGTCGTCAGAGCTTCGCAATTACTACATTGCCGCAGGATTGAACTCGGTGGGAATCTTAACGGGGGGTGGCATGGGTCAACTACTCGCTCGATGGATCAAGGACAAGCACGCTCCCAACGATATCGATGTAACTGGTATCAATGCGAATCGCTTTCATCGTTATCAAAGCAACGTGGCGTATCGTCAAGAGCGCGTCGGCGAGTCTCTAGGCAATACGTATCGCGTTCACTACCCGGACCATCAACTAAAGACGTGCCGAAACGCCAAGCAATCCGTCCTGCACGAGCGACTGGAGCAATCGAATGCCTACTTTCGCGACGTGAGTGGATGGGAATCGCCAGCATGGTATGCACCTTTGGGGAAGGAACCAGTTGTTGAAAAAGAGAGCTTCGGGCGCGAGAATTGGTTCCCGTATTGGGAAGCAGAACACAAGAGCTGCCGAGAAAATGTCGCCTTGTTTGATATGAGCTTTATGAGCAAGTTCCTTGTTCAAGGTCGAGACGCTGGCATCTTTCTTAATCGTATTTCCACGGCAAATGTCAATGGCGAATGCGGTAGAATCCACTACACGCAGTGGCTGGACGAGCAGGGGTACATGCAAGCCGACTTGACCGTCACCAAACTCAAAGACGACGAGTTTCTGGTGGTGGCAACCGATACGATGCATAACCACGTACACGACCACATGATTCGACGCCTTTCACCCACCGCACATGCCTTTGTTACGGACGTGACGGCTCGTTACACCCAAATCAATTTACAAGGACCACAGTCTCGAGAGCTCCTTCAAAAGCTCACGTCGCAAGACATGGACGATGCTGCCTTTCCCTTTCGACAGGTGGTGGATATCGATATGGGACTAGCTCGAGTGCTTTGTGCGCGTATCACTTACGCTGGAGAGCTTGGCTTTGAACTCTTTATTCCGGTAGAGCAAGCGAGGGGAGTGTATGACCGAATCGTCCAAGTTGGCGCCGATTTTGATCTCCAGCATGCAGGTCTCAGGGCACTCGGTAGCCTACGAATGGTACGTATAAACGGTGACTGCGATACACACACTTTATTTCATGTGACTCACTCTTGCTATTATTCTACATGTACCTCTAGGAAAAGGGCTTCCGGGACTTTGGCCATGACATGGACAACACGGACCGACTGGCCGAGTGCGGTCTTCAATTCACTTGCGACTTTGATAAGTCAGAGCCGTTCATTGGCCAAGAGCACGTCCTCCAGTACAAGGCTGCAGCCAAAGATCAAGGTGGACTGATGAAACGCATGGCCAATGTCCTTGTCATGGATCCTGTACCGCTCATGCATCACGGCGAAGTCTTGTGGCGCAACGGCAAGCGACTTTGCGACATTCGAGCTGCGTCATACGGGCACACTGTCGGCGGCGCAGTCGGTCTCACCATGCTGGTAGACAACGAACCTATCACAAAAGACTACATGGCGTCCGGCGAATGGCAAGTTGAGATTGTTGACGAGCTCTATCCGTGCAAGGTTTCCCTTGCACCGTTTTATGACCCAAAGAATCTACGCGTCCGCATGTAACAAATTGCTAATATAAAGTCTACGACTATTTGGCCCACGGTGCTTTGGTAGGTGGCATTCCTCCTTTAGGGTCATCCGCCCAAGGTGCTCGAGCCATGGGTGCAACTGTCTTGCCGTGGCGAAAGGTTGTCGTTGGGGCCTCCCTTTCTTCTTCCGACGCCGTCCAATCAGCGGCAAAAATATTACCAAATTGAAAGTGTTGAACGACTTGTCGTTTGTTGAGCACCTCTCCTTCGTACAGTCGCAGCAGCCCGGTTGCCACCTTGCTCCAAGTCGGCAGCTGGCTAATATCGTGAAGCATGGGTGAAGATTCAAAGAATGGAACGCCTTTCTTGAGTGACTTAATGTAGCGAATGCAACCAAAGTACATAAAGTGGTCTCCTTGAGTTTGCAATACGGAATCGTCATTTATCGAGTCCGGAGTAAAGTCTCCATCGCCGCCATCTGCCTGCAGTTGACAGGCGCCAAAGTAAAATGCTAAACAATAGTAATCGTCCAAGCCCCAAACGCCGTGCGATCCCGCCGGTTCCAACATGTATTCCGTTTGCAACTGCCGCGTAACCTTCAAGTACTGCTCGTAAATGGACAGGGTAATGGCCTTGAGACGGTCCGTCGCTGGCGCCTGATCATGTGGGGTAGATGCAAAGCATCCCAGCTTGCACAATGTGTAAATAAATACTTGAAAGGAACTCTCGTGGCCCGTTCCGTAGTCCAGTCTCACGGGGTGTCCAAAGGCAGCTTGCAAGTAGGACATCAGTTCGACCACGATGGCTCTTTCCCCTTGTTGTTCAATCGTCTCTGTCTTTTTATCGACAGCAGCCGCCTCGTAGCCGTGATCCGCAATACTCTGCAACAAATCGATTTCCACGTCTTGGTTGCTGGGATAGTCTTGCTGTACCTTCAATATGTTGTAGACAATCGAAACGGATCGGTTCTCCAATCGTTCGTGCCATTTTCGAAAGGACGGATTTCCAAATCGAACTTGCGACTGATCCAAAGGCGGAAAGCTATCGAACCAAGTTAGCATGGCACGCAAGGATCCGTGCAGAGCCGCCATGGCTGGCGAGAGACCTAGGAGTGGCGTCTGTGGATCGAATGTGTAGTCGCTCTTGCTACTAGCGCACGACTTTCCCATGGCGTTTGTGAGATGCAAGAGCTGCTTTCGAGCCGCAGACTCTCGAAACTTGTCCATATCGACGTCATTAAAGATGAAGCGATGCGGCTTTGCCCCTTTGTCGGTGTCGGGGCTAGCAGCGGCAGGAGGAGAGCTCGTCATGGTCCACTATCTACAGTATACTACCGGTATGTCTGCTGTCTACTATCTGCTGTGTAGAGTGAATGTCTGCTTGGTTCGCTTCGTGATGCTGTTTAGTCAACGAGCCTTGTGAGCAAAACTGGCGCGAAGTAAGGAACACCAACGGAAAAATAAAAGTCGTTGACAGAAATGGGCAGCTGCCAACGTAACGCCGGCTGAAACTTAGCTTTAGTAGTATTGCAGTGCAGTTCGCTCGATCACCTTGTTCTAACTTGTAAGAGTTTATATGGAAATAAATTTAAAATGAGAGTGCATCACCAATGGGTACAGTAGTAAAGTGAGAAGAGAGTCAAGCCAGTTCAAACTACGAAAGAATTCCCCATACCAGGGCCAATGTAGCTACTACTGTCTTCCGAAAATGTCGGTGAAGATCTCTCGGATCCAGCACCTTTCTTTCTGGAGCCTCCACCATGAGCTCGACAAAGTTGGAGCCGTCCAATGGCAACGCGGTTGCATCCTTCCAATTTACAGCGTACTCCTCCACCATGAGCGGCACAATATTGGGTACGTCCACGCGCAACCTTTTCGCAGCTTTCGTGTGCACACTTTTTGCCTCCGCCGTGCTTGACACAAAACTTTGTCGACGATTGAGCCGACTTGTCGCAGCCATCAATGGCGCAACGGCGGCCACCGCCGTGAGCTGTACAAAGGCTCGATCCTCCCACCGCAGACTTGTTGCATCCCTCCTCTTTGCAACGCTTGCCACCGCCGTGAGCCGCACAAAAAAACTTGTCTCGCGCACCCTTGTCGCAACCCGGAAAGGTACAACGTCGGCCTCCACCGTGAGCAATACAGTATCGCGTTGATCCTTGCGCACACTTGCTGCAACTAGAATTCTCGCAAAGCCTATTTCCGCTGTGCTTGACACAATACGGTCTTCGTGTCACGGCGGGGTCGCCGCAACCTTCGATTCGACAGCCTTTTGATGAGGACGCAGAGTTCGTATCCATGTCATTGTCCACTGGCAAAATGACTGGCGCCACACTGCTGCTTAAAACCGGAGGTGGGGGCATGATAGAGATCGTCCCATTCATATACCCAGACGCATCCGCACAAAATGCATTGTCATTTCCAGCAACACCCAATCCATACTGCGTCTGGCCTAGAGCAGCATTGAACGTCTGCTGCTGAGGCATTACGAAAGGAGCGATTTTCAAGTTCGAGTATGAGGCCGCAGCTTGCTGTGGTGGCTGCTGCGGTACAAGCGGTGTCTGGAACGTATGAGTATATGAACTACCGACAACCTGGGACGGCAGAGACCGTGGGGGTGGAAGCGGGGCGCTCATTCTTGCGCTACCGCCAATAGGACCCATAACATGCGCCCGCTTTGAGCCCTGCGCATTCGTTGCAATGTGATCGACGAATGGAACGGCCTGTCCGACGGAACGAATAGCCTCGTATAGATGGCTTTGCACATTCTGCACCTTCATCTTTGGGACTGTGCGCATCGGCAAGTCTTCCGACAACTGCAGAGGAACATGGATCGTCTCTCCGTTCGGTAAGTTCACCGCCTGGAGCTGCATAGACAGAAAATTGGTTTGCGAGTCTTCGTTGTTGAAGACTCGCGAGGGATCTTCCGAGATAGAAAAGGTGCGAAGTCGATCTTCGGACATGGAAATTCCACGGGGTCTCTTCTGTTTTGTCATAAAGTGCTGCTGCATTTCGACATCTGCAGCCATCTCTCCAAGATCCGCGGGTCCGATATCACGCCAAACGTTCTTCTCAACACTTTCATGCGGCTCAACTACGTCAAGTCCGTCCCACAGCATGCGCAGAGCCTGTTGTACGAATCGAAGTACAAAGGGCACCGAGCCGGATCTGACGAGAGAGTAGCACGACACAACACAAGTAGGCAAGGTCGCTTTACCCGAATAGACCGGAACAGCAAGTACCGTCATGATTTTCGCTTCTTGAAATGCTGCGGCACGTCCAGCGTCCACAAACACATTCGAGTTGGCGCTCCAAACTGGATTTCCCGACGAAAAGGCCCGACCCACTGCACCTGACCAAAACTTGACCAGGGTAATTTCGGATTGCATTTTGAATCCATTCAACAGCTGGTTTGTTGCGGTGCTGGTTACCGTCATGACGTGTCGGAGACAGTCGGAATAGTCACCGCCAGCGGGCACCCATACATCTGCCATGTCAAAAACTGACATGCCAAGAAACGCGTTACAAAACTCTTCTAGTCGTTCTTTCCGGTGAGATGACAAGGCAACCTTGTGCGGCAAGGCCATTTTCAAGGATCCACTGGGCTGGTTCTCGCCCTCAACCAAGAGAGTTTCGCTTCCACTTTGTAGATCGCGTTGCAGATCGAAATTCTGGGAGTCTGCTGTAAGGTCTATTGCGTCGTTCGTCAAAGATTCCATGATAGTCGTCCAAACACCGTACGAGGCTTCGTCAAAGATCTCGGCATTCTCTTCCGACATACAGTCTCCTCCGAGTTCGGCAAAGGTGGGAAGCATGGGAATTCCAAACGTATCTTTAGGAGCCGTGAATAGTTCGTGTTCGCTGTGAATTTCTGGTTCCATTGTCGGCGAACTGTTTGCGGATCGGCCATAAGCATTATCCTCGAGCGAGACAAAGCGTGCTGTAACACCTTCGCCCAGTGAACTCGCTTCGGGATGTGAAAGGTGCGAGTCCGACGGTGGGAGCTGCTTCATACTCGAAGAACGCGGATCAAAGACTGGCAGTAAGCAAGGGATCGAAGACGACGTTGCGCTCTGACTAATCGACTGAAGGTATTCCATAGCGTCGTCCGTACTCTGTATGTTGTTGGGTGAAAACATGACAACAATACACATGTTTCCATTTGCGTCCATCGCCACGGGCATTCCAACAGCCGTCTGAAGTCGCATCTCGGACCTTCCGATAAGTCCTTCTTGCTTTTTAGTATTCGCCCATACAACCTGAGCCGACTTTGAAATTGCGTCGACCAAACGAGGAGAAAGGGCGTGCTTTTGCAGATTCTCCACCTCCTCGTCGTTGCTGTGTTCCATGCCAGCTTCGTTGTCGGATTCGGGAGGATTGACTAGCTCTCCCCGCCGATTCTCGTACGACTTTGAGGTATACAGCTGGACAAATCGATATCTCTTCCCCTGTTCGCCGTCTGCCTTCACCATGGCCCCATCTTGCTTCACCCGGGGTTCCTCTGTTCAGAAATAAAAATAGAGTGGTCGCAGGTTAGACCGGTACTCAAACCCCACTCGAATTCCTTCTCGGACATATCTTGACAAATAAGGCTTCCCCACGCTCCCAAAAACGAACCCATCCATCGTCCGCCTTCCGCCTTCCGACCAAACTCCGGGAAGCAGGGTACACGACGTGACCATGGGATACCATACTCACCGATCGCTGCTACCGTCGAGGAGCCGTTTTCATTAGAGGTCCACCAGACTTCACCAATGTCAAAACCCAGTCCGGCACAGGCTACCTGAAGGTAAGCCCTTACACGCTCCGGATCCATGATGCCGGTCGCTGTTCCATTTATGCGGTTTTTGCGTCGATCTGACCAGAGAGGACTTTTACTGGTCTTTTTGTTCGCGTTTCGGGACGGCGGGTGACGAAACCCGAAAAAGCAAGACCCGTTTCTGTCGTGAGAGTGGAATGATTTGGTTGGCTGCCGTCGTGTGGAGGGGTCACGCGCACGGTCGTTCGGGCTTCGGCCACGCACGAGGCCGATGCCACCCGGATATACCAGCTTCTTGACGATTTTATTTTTCAGAAAATGGATGGATAGATACCGGTACCGGTACTGTAGATTCATTCAGGTCGTACTGTAGGATTCGTAACCAAGAGTTAAGCTCATTGTAGAGGACAATCTCCATACTGCACGGTAGAATACTGTAATAAACTGGTGCGGCGTATTAGTCTTCCATACTTGTCTACCAGTGCGAAGGTGCGAAAGTCCGTTCTTATTCATAAGGTAGATCGGGAGCCTTGGCAATCTTGGATGGCTTGGCGGTTCGCTGTAGAAATCCTGACGGATGCTTGAGGTTGGCTCGAAACTCGGCCCAGCAGTCGCCTTCCTTGACTTGTTTGCTGCCACCTTGCAAAACGTGGGGAGACTGCAGCTCTGCCAGAGATCCAGCCAGTAGCGACTCTTGTGCTTCGGCAAACATGCTGCTATACTTTGTGGCTTGACAAAAGCGCACATCCAGGCCCATCCAGTCGGTCGTTTGCAACATGATTTGGCCCACACCGTTTCCCGTATAGCCAATCTTGCCTGTTCGGACGACAGCGACTGTTGCCGTTGGTGAAGATGCGTCCTTGTCCTTATTCGTTTCTTTAGTATCGTCAACAGTCATGGCGGACGCCAGTTCTTGAACGTGATCCACACTGTGTGTGGAAAAGACGAGCGACGGCGGCGGTAGCTTTCGATCTTCCTTTGCGGCTGGCAAGGGTCGGAGACACAGATT
>Ga0307981_1003239_pt1 | contig 12342 bp, 13 predicted proteins | sample OrgLakmetagen987_FD_201849 | JGI IMG/M metagenome (GOLD analysis project Ga0307981, IMG submission 201849) | Saline water microbial communities from Organic Lake, Antarctica - #987 | ecosystem: Environmental > Aquatic > Non-marine Saline and Alkaline > Saline | place: Antarctica: Organic Lake... | reverse complement strand
TAGGTGTCAATTCCCCAAACTTTTACGTTTGGATTTTTCATTTTTAAGTAACTTCCCACACCAGAGATAGTTCCTCCTGTTCCTACACCTACTACAAAGTGGGTAACTTTTCCATCGGTTTGGTCCCAAATTTCAGGTCCAGTAGTTTTAAAATGGGCTTTGCAATTGGATGGATTATCATATTGATTAACATACCAAGAATTTGGTGTTTCTTCAGCAAGACGTTTGGATGTGGAATAATAAGACTGAGGGTCATCTGGTGCAACATCTGTTGGGCAAACGTGAACTTCGCAGCCAACAGCTTTTAAAATATCCATTTTTTCCTTGCTCTGTTTGTCACTTAAAACACAAACTACTTTATAGCCTTTTACAATAGCCACTAAAGCAAGTCCCATCCCAGTATTTCCAGAAGTACCTTCTATAATAGTTCCTCCAGGTTTAAGTCTGCCATCTGCTTCAGCATCCGCTATCATTTGTACTGCCATTCGGTCTTTAACGGAGTTTCCAGGATTAAAGGTTTCGTATTTGGCTAGCACTAAGGCATCAATTTCTTTTACAATAGAATTCATTTTTACCAAAGGTGTATTTCCAATGGTTTCAATAATATTGTTTGCGTATTTCATAGAATTATAATCTTTTTCAAAAGCGCAAAGGTAGGAAAGAATGATTGTATGAAGGGAAAGAAATCAGTATAAGAAAATTACTTTTTCTTTGTACGAATACCTAGGTAGAAAAAAAAGATACTTAACAGGAATAGAATAATGCTACCCCAAACATACCCTTTGCCATAATTCGAAAGTATTTCGTAGTCGGAAGCATACGAGTAAAGTGATGAAGCTGAGTAAATAAGAAGAATAGTTGCTACAATAAAATAGAAAATTCTCATATGCAGATATTAAAAAAATGCCGATTCAAATAATACATTTAAATCAGCATTTAATAAGTAGTTTAGATTTACTTTGTAACTATTGTTGTGGTTGGATTGTAAATTCCAAAAGTTAAACTATTAATCAAACCGTCTATAAACGTATGCGTAATAGTAACTTCGTAGTCTTCAGCCTCTCCTGCCATTTTAACAGGGTCTGATTGGCCAACATTAGCAAGTCCATAAATTAAATAATGATTTTTCTCTTTTACTTCTACTCCAGTTTGAGAACCTTTACCTACATTATAGGTATAAGTGTAGCATGAAGTCATCATAAACGCAATGGCTAAGAGCATGCAAATTTTGGTTACTTGTTTTTTCATAAGTTAAAATATTTAAGTTTTGACTAAATTAAAAAAAATCAATTACAAAAGCGCATTTTTTTTTTACTCTTTCAAAACTATTTTTAAAACAAATAAAAAGACAATAAATAACACAAATCCCAAGAGAATTTTTAAACTTCCTTTGTATTGTTTTTTATGTAATTTTTTGTCTCCTTTGTAACTGTAAATCATTAGTATCACAAATGCCACCACAAAAAATCCTGCAAACCACCATTGTCCTTCAGAAAACATATATTTGATATTTCAAACAAAAGTAATTTTATTATGATAAATAAACCCTTAGATGCCGTTAAAAAATTTCATGAAACCTATGGATTAGGCTACAGCAAAAAGCCTATTGCAGATTTAGGAAAGGATAAAAACTTGTTGCGATTCAATTTAATGAAAGAAGAAAATGAAGAATACTTAGCCGCAGCAAATGAAAATGATCTAGTTGAAGTAGCAGATGCACTTGGAGATATGTTGTACATTTTATGTGGCAACATGATTGAACACGGAATGCAATCTAAAATTGAAGCTGTTTTTGATGAAATCCAAAAAAGTAACATGAGTAAATTAGATGAAGATGGTAAACCCATTTATAGAGCAGATGGTAAAGTCCTAAAAGGTCCCAATTACTTTAAACCAAATATCAAACAATTTTTTGATGAAGAAAACAAGCTAAAATAATCCGTTGATTTCGGCATCTATTTTGTTGATAATTTCCCCTAAGTCTTCTGGATTACTAACAAAGTCCATGTCATCTACATCTATAATCAATAATTTTCCCTTGTTGTAATCGTGCACCCAAGCTTCGTAACGTTCGTTTAATCTATTGAGGTAATCTATAGAAATAGAGTTTTCATATTCTCTACCTCTTTTTTGAATTTGTTTTACCAAGTTGGGCACAGTGCTTCTTAAGTAAATCAATAAATCTGGTGATTTTGTAACGGATTCCATTAAATCAAAAAGCGATTTGTAATTGGTATAATCTCGATTACTCATCAAGCTCATGGCATGTAAATTAGGTGCAAAAATATATGCATCTTCATAAATAGTTCGGTCTTGTATTACATCTTTACCACTTTCTCTAATTTCTAAAATCTGACGAAAACGGCTATTCAAAAAGTAAATTTGAAGGTTAAAAGACCAACGAGACATATCGTTGTAAAAGTCTTCTAAATAGGGATTTTCTAGAACATCTTCAAATTCTGGATTCCATTTGTAATGTTTGGCTAAAAATTTAGTCAAAGTTGTTTTTCCTGCTCCAATGTTACCAGCAATCGCTACGTGCATAAAATTAAGTATTTGGGATGATTTGATAGATATGAATCACTTTTCCGTCGTAAAGATAGAGTTTTTCATTGTTTAAGTGCACCTGATTGTAATCAATTTTAGGCATTTTTATAGTTCTTAGCTCATCGTCTTTATAACTAAAGTAATAGCTGTTTCCAGTTTTATTTATCAATAATATGAAATTTTTATAGACTTCAATTTGGTCAAAGTCTACTTCCACTTCTTTGATTAAACTGCCATAAATATTGTATTGTTGAAAGCCATTTGGAATTTGCAACCAGCAAAAATTGAAGTTGCTTTTTTGATTTAAAACCTTGTTTGATATAGGAAGGCTTTGGCGTTCTGTTGTTTCTTGAAGGGTGTTAAAAACTTCCAACTCCTGTAAATCTACATTAAAAACCCACAAGCTTTGGTTGAGTGCCGTTGTACAATAGTCTACCATTTTAAATTCGTCAAGCATATCAAAAGCTATTCTGCTTACTTCATTTAGCCGATTATCTAATACAATTACCGTATTGGCATCTTTATAAAAAACAGTGATGCGCAACGGGTTAAGTAAGTCTACATTGCTGATTTCTCCCAGTTGAAGTGCTCTGAATTCTGAAACTCTATCTTCGCTTTTTCGGAAAAGTGTATTTTTGTGGATGTAAAAAATATTTCCAAATTTATCTTCTCCAACAAATCGATTTGCAACCAAAGGAGTTTCTTGTAATTTTTGGGTGATAAAGTCCTGAGCAAACAAGTTGCTTGCGGTTAAAATCATCAAAAAACTGCTTATCAATTTTAGTTTCATGCGCTTATTGTCCTCGGTAATAAATAATGGTACTTACAGTTTTCAGAAAGATACGTAAATCTAAAAAAACATTTCTTCTTTTGATGTAATATAAATCATATTGTAGTTTTTCTAAAGCTTCTTCCTCGGTTGATGCATACCTAGCATTTACTTGTGCCCAACCTGTTAAGCCCGGTTTTACAACATGCCTAATTTCATAAAAGGGAATTTTTTTACTCAGCTCATCTACAAAAACAGGTCGCTCTGGTCGTGGACCAATAAAACTCATATCGCTTTTAAGGACATTGATAAATTGGGGTATTTCGTCTAGCCTAAATCGCCTGAGTATTTTTCCAAATTTGGTAATTCTTATATCATCTTTTGTTGCCCATTGTGCACCTGCCGTTTCTGCATCTATAATCATGCTTCGCAATTTTATAATCTTGAACTTTTTACCGTTTCTTCCCACTCGCTCTTGAAAATAAAACAACGGACCTGGATTAGCTATTAAGTTAAATATCAACACAAAAGGAAGAATTACAATCAATATTGAAATTCCGATTAGCGAAATTAAAATATCGGTTAATCTTGAACTACTTAAGTATAGTTTATTGGTATTACTTCTACTAAATGGGAAGTAACAATCAAAATCACTTTTCACATTTTCTACGGGAATTTTCCCTGTTAGGTCTTCATATACATGAGCATAAGATTTTATGGGATAACCCTTTTTTAGGACAGGAATCAGCTGCTGATACAAGTCTAAGCTAACGCCATGTAGCGAATTAGCTACTACAATTTCACTAATTTTTAAATCATTAACTGCCTTATGAAACTCCTTTAACTCAATCTTTCTGCATTTGGAATTGATATGACCTTTCGGATTTGCATCCACGAAGCCCACTATTTCATAATTTGGATCTTTTTTGCTTAGATCTTCTATAATTTTATTTAAATCATAGTTTTCTCCTACCACAATTACTCGTTTGTAAAAACGTGGAGCAGCAATTAAAATCACATAAGCAAATCTCCAGATACTTATACAAGTAAGTAAAGTTCCAAAAAAATACAATATCTGAAATCTGTTTCCTGGAAGGGAAGGCGTAAACACAGGGGTCAATAAAAAAAACAAAACGGTTAACGAAACCGTAAGCACAATGCTTTTGAAAATTTCATGCTTGGACTCAGCTTTTTGTAGATCATACATTTCAAAAATAGTTCCAAAAAACAAAAAATATAGACTGATTACAATGAACCACTGCGTAAAATTAGCTGTATTTTTAAGATAACTAAGTTCGCCATATTGACTCGCTAAATAAATTGCAAAGCAGGCAACTACTATATCTATGACACGCAATAAGATTTTGCGTTCAGATATTTCAAAATGAGTAGATTTATTCAGTTGCATAGTTTTAGCTCCCCTATTGTCTTTTAAAATAGTAACTAATATGAGAGGCTAAAAGTATAGATTTTAATCTGATTAAATAAAAAATAATTTTTAATACGATTTTATTTTATTGATTTCATACTTAAGGCTTTTTCCAGACTTGAATCGCTTATAGTTTTCTGCAAGTTGAGTCACTACTTCTTCGGGTTTAGTCAAACTGGCAATATGTGGAGTAATTTGTACCGCTTCATTTTTCCAAAACCAATGTTCCTTGGGTAGTGGCTCCTCATTAAAAACATCTATAAAAGCAGTTTTAATGATGCCATCTTCTATCGCTTTTTGCAAATCTTTCTCATCTAGATGCTGACCACGAGCAACATTAATCAAACAAGTGTTTTTTGGCAATTGGTCAAACACGTCTTTATTTAAAATGTTCTTTGTTTCTTCGGTTAAAGGCAGTAAGCAAATTAAAATATTAGTCTGCTGCAAAAAACTATTCAATTCTGTTTTGGAATAACTTTCCACCCCATCTATTTCTTTTTTTGAATTTGACCAGCCCCTCACTTTAAAGTTCCTAGACACCAAGGTTTCAGCAACTTCCTTTCCTAATGTACCCAAGCCTAAAACTCCGACATTCACCTCTTTTGGAGGTTGATAGGCTGTTGCCTCCCATTTCATTAATTCTTGATTTTTAAAATGAAACGGAGTGTTCCGAATGAAGTTTAAGCAATTCATTAAAACAAAATCGCACATGTCTTTAGTAAGTTGATCATTTACAATTTTTGTGATTTTTACATCTTTAGGTAAGTTGCTATCGCTGATAATGTGATACACCCCAGCACCAAAACTCGCAATTACTTTTAGGTTTTTGAATTTTGAAAAAGCACCATGTTTATGTTTCCAAGTAATAGCAAACTCCACCTCATCTGGATTTTCAACCTCATCATATAAGAATATGCTTGTGCTTGGTAATTGCTTCTGAAGCAATTTTTTAAACCGATTCAAATCTGATCTTTGATGAATTAAAACGATACTCATTTCGACTTAATTTTAGTTTACCGCAATTTAATCAAACTGCATGGCTTTAATCGGTGTTATTTTTGAAATGATTACAGAAGGTATAATCAACATTAGTAAGCACAAAATCAAGGTTCCTAAATTTACACCTAAAATGTAATACAATTGAATGCTAATCGGCGCTTCAGTTACATAATAGGTTTCTGGATTTAGCGGAATTAACTTCAAATATTTTTGACTAAACAAAACCCCTAAGCCTATTAGATTTCCCCAAAAAAGACCTCGTAAAATAATGTAACTTGCATTGTAAAGGAATATTTTTCGAATACTCCAGTCTGAAGTTCCTAGGGATTTTAAGATTCCTATCATTTGGGTACGTTCCAAAATTAAAACCAACAACGCAGTAATCATATTGATGCCCGCTACTAAAATCATAATTCCAATAATCAATGCGATATTCATATCAAACATGGCAAGCCATTCAAAAATGGAAGGGTATTGTTCAATAATGCTGGAGGCATTTAAAAAAGAACCAATTTCTTTATACACCAATCTTGTAGTGTAAGAAATATCTTCAAAATCTGTAACAAACAATTCAAAATTACCAACTTGGTCTGCATTCCATTTGCTAATGCGTTGAATTTGTTGCAAATCTGCAATCAAAAATTGATCGTCAAATTCTTTAAAACCAGAATTGTAAATTCCTACTAAGGTAAAAGCAATTAATTTGGGTGGTTTGGAAGTGTTGTCTTCATTTAGAAAATACACCACCACTTTGTCATTTAATTGTAATGCTAATTTGTTTACCACACTTTGGGAGAGCAAAATCTCTGTGCTGTTTTTTTGTTGTACATCAGGAATTTTTCCTTTAACGAGGAATTCTTCAAAATAATCCCATCGGTAATCAGTTCCAACTCCTTTTACTAGAATTCCTTCAAAATCAGTTTCCGTTCGTATAATACCATATTTGGTTGCTACCGCTTGAATATGTTCAATATTCGCTATGTTATTGAATACAGGATAAAAATCTTGTTTTAATGGAATTGGGGATTGGCTGACTTGTTGATTTCGGCTTGAAAAACTTTCAATTTGAATATGGCCATTAAAAGCTGCAATTTTATCTCTTATTTTTTCTTGCAGACCAATGCCGGTTCCGAATGCTACGAGCATCATTATTACCCCAACTGAAATTGCTGCCGTTGCAATTTTTATAATTGGAGCAGATATACTACTTTTAAAATCTTTTTCGCTGATTAATCTGCGAGATACAAATAATTCAAAATTCAAATGAAAGCATTTTATCTTTGGTTCAAAAATACATTTTTATTTTTTTTACTCGCATGCATTTCCTGCAATTCGACTTCTCAAGTTTCAATTCAATTGGGGATTGAGCAAACACAAGCCTATGTGCCTTTATTAAAAAATAAAAAAGTAGCAGTTGTAGGCAATCAAACTTCTGTAATTCAAAATAAAAAGGGTGAATTTATTCATTTAGTAGATACCCTTTTGGCTTTAGACGTTTCCGTAACACAAGTTTTTTCACCAGAACATGGTTTTAGAGGTAAAGCAGATGCTGGAGAAAAAATAAAAGACGGAGTAGATGATGCAACGGGATTGCCTATAATTTCTTTATATGGCAACAATAAGAAACCTAGCGCACAACAATTAAAAGGTGTGGAGGTAGTTGTTTTTGATATACAAGATGTTGGAGCTCGGTTTTACACCTACATTTCCACCTTACATTATGTCATGGAAGCCTGCGCTGAAAACAATATCGATTTGGTGATTTTGGACAGACCCAACCCTAACGGAAATTACATTGATGGACCTATTTTAGAACCTGAATTTACTAGTTTTGTCGGGATGCATCCTGTTCCAATAGTGCATGGTTTGAGCATTGGTGAATATGCAAAAATGATTAATGGTGAAGGTTTTTTACAAAATAAAATAAAAGTCAATTTAAAGGTGATTGAATTGAAAAATTACACCAAACAAAAATCTTATAATTTACCGATTAAACCATCGCCAAATCTACCCAATGCAAAAGCGATTAATTTGTATCCGAGTTTATGTTTTTTTGAAGGAACTAATGTAAACGCTGGGAGAGGTACAGATTTACAATTTCAAGTTTTTGGTTCTCCTTTTTTAGATGCAGGAGTTTTTCCTTACGCATATACTCCAACACCTAACGAAGGGGCTAAATCACCCAAACATGTAAATGAACTTTGTTATGGTGAAAACCTTCAAGATACCAAGAATTTGGATCAATTAGAGTTGAAATGGTTGATTAAAGCATATCAAAATACGGCTAACAAAGAAACATTTTTTAATTCCTTTTTCAATAAATTAGCAGGAAATGCAACTTTGCAAGAAGCTATAAAAGCTGGCAAATCAGCTGAAGAAATACGTGCTTCTTGGCAGGATGATTTAGATGCATATCGAAAACGAATTGAGCAGTATTTGTTGTATGAGTGGTAATGAAAATAGAATATGTATATAGCAAACCTTGAAGATTTTCAGCTAAATGAAACTAAACTTCAACAATAATTACATTCAATTCCACCTTATATTTTATATCCACCGTTTTGTCCAACATTTTGGAAACCTATTTCTCTAAACTTATTTACCAAATATCAGGTTAGTTGAAATGAAATTAGTAATTTAAAAGCGTTATTAAACTAATTATTGTGAAGACAATTCTACAAACACTATTGCTTATAGGATTCATTACGATGAATGGGCAAATTGACCCCGTACTTGATCATACATGGACTATTGAAAAAATTGTTACCGAAGATGATACCATCATGGCAGATTTAAATCCTTTTGGTTTGTATGATCAATTAGATTTATCAAACGAAATTGAACTTGATAATTCAATTTTTTATTTTTCTCTTTTTGGTGCTTGTGAATGTTACATTTATTTTGATTCTAATGAGCCAACTTTTTATAAGCATTTGTTGGGTTGTTTGCTGTCAGATGATAGTTCAGATATTGCAATATATTTTAATGATTTTTTTATCCAAGATTCGGAAGAAGTAACCTTAAATAATGAATTTGTTCCTAACGCATACGGTCCTTTCACTTACGAATTTAGGTATGAAGGCGAATTAGTCTATTTAGATATTACCAACACCGAAGGCGATGTAGCCATTTTTTGGGCAACTACATTAAGCAACGAGAATTTTGACGAATCCCAATTTGCCATTTATCCTAATCCAGTAGCTAACGAATTGTATATCGAAAGCGAACAAGTTCAAATTAAGCGAGTTGTAATATTTACATTAAATGGAAAACAAGTCCTTGACGTGAATTTTCAAAAAGACCAACTTATAGATGTAAGTAACTTATCTAAAGGCTTGTATTTGGTAAAAATTGAAACGGACAAGGGAAGTTTAATGAAAAAATTAATAAAAGAATAGCTTTTAAACTCAAGGAAATTTAAACCTAAAAAGTCTCCAAGACCTGTAAGGTTAATTCGGCTTAGTTTATCACTTTGGAAACCCATTTCTCTAAACTAATTTGCTAAAAATCAAGTTAGTTAAAATGAAATTAGTAATTTAAAAGCGTTATTAAACTAATTATTATGAAGACAGTTCTACAAACATTATTGCTTTTGGGATTCATTTCAATGAATTCACAAAATTATACACTTACAGATTACAATTGGACAATTGAAAAAATAGTTACAGATGAAGAAACGCTGCTAGCTGACCAGGAGGAAAATTTTTATGACATTCTTTATTTGCAAAATTCAGAAATCAATGATGAAAATCTAAATTATGTATTTTCTGCATGTGATGGACAGCTTGAAATAATCCAATCCGCACAGAGTTTTGATCTTCTATTATGGGGATGTGCTATTACTCCTGAACATTCCGATATAGCACTGTTTTTTTATAATGTGTATTTATCTGATGAGTCTAATGAAGTAAACACTGATGAAGGTCAAGTTTATGGAACTTTTACTTATGATTTTAGGGAAGAAAATGAAATAATTTACTTGGACATCACTAATCCAGTAGGAAGCGTTGCTACGTTTTCAGCAACTACATTAAGCAACGAGAATTTTAACGAATCCCAATTTGCCATTTATCCTAATCCAGTAGCTAACGAATTGCATATCGAAACCGATCAAGCCAAAATCGAACGAATTGAAATTTATACTATAGGAGGGAAAAAAGTTTTGGATGTAAATTTCCTAAATGACCAACCTATTGATGTAAGTAAGTTAATTAGAGGTTTGTATTTGGTAAAAGTTGAAACAGGCAATGGAAGTTTGACGAAGAAGTTGGTGAAGAAATAGTGATGGAACAGGAAGCTCTACTAGACCTTTTAGCTTTGTTATAAAACTTTTGGCTGTCTAGATCTTAAATTAAACTCCATAGTATAAGGTCAATCTAATATATAAAGATCATTTAGGTAATCTTTCTCTTTTGGTAATCTATAAATTTCCATTTTTATAGGAATGCTGTCATTTATTTTTCCAATGATAAACTGATTATCCCTAATTTCAGCATCAATATATTCGAATTGATGATTTAGTGAAGAGGAGAAATCCATTTGTAAACGTTCACCCTCCATTTCATACCAACCATAATGTAAACTATCATTTACTGATAAAACAACTCTATTATTTTTTTCAAAAAAGATCATTGGATGAGATGCTATTTCGCCTTTTTCAAATTTCACTAAGGAGTCTCCTATTCGGGTTTCTTTAATTTCATAACTGCCAATGAAATTATAGTCAAAATATGATATCACCACAAAGGAGAAAATAAAGTAGGCAATGGGAAATAGGGTTACATAAACAATACGGAGTTTTTTCCACGTCCTATTTTTAGCACTTAAAGCCTCTCCATTTATTTTACCTCCCAATTCTATAAAGAATTGATATAAATCTTTGCGATATTCAATAAGTAAAACCACGGTCAATGACAAAGTTATGGTGATGTGCCTAATGACTTCACTTGCCAAATCAAATTCAATATTTATAATAAATATATTAAAGCAAATTCCTAAGGATACTAATAATCCGATCAGTCTAGTTCTTTTAAATACTATTAGTATGCCAACTGCTAATTCTGTTAATCCAATAAAAATGTTGTAAACATAAGACCTACCAAAAAAAGACATCATGTGCACTGGCTTAGGTAATTCTGCTAACGGAACAAAAGCATAATAGTGATCTAACCTAAATTGCATTTGTAAGAGTTTTGGTATAGCCAAAGCAATCATATCTACCGATATAAAGAAAATAGCAAGGTACTTTGCAAAGGTGATGATTTTTTTGAGGATTGGATTTTTCATGAAATGGGATTACTTTAATTTTTAAAAAATAAAAAGAGATATGGCAAACCCTGAACAGTCGATAAGCACTTTCAGGTTAGGCTTTTAAATTGAATCAACCTCCAACAATATTTCCATTCAATTCCACTTGGTATTTTATATCCACCGTTTTGTCCAACATTTTGGAAACCGAGCAGTATTTTTCAAATGAAAGCTGTGCAGCTCTGAATGCTTTTTTAGGTGGAATTTCTCCTTTTATTTTTACAAGTAAATTGATTTCAGTAAACACCTTAGGTACCGTTTCACTTCTAACTCCTGATGTTTCTACCTGTAAATCTTCGATTTTTAAGTTTTGTTTTTTCAAAATATGGACAATATCTATACTGCTGCATCCTGAAATGGCCATTAAAATCAATTCCATTGGGCTTGCAGAAGTCGGCTTATCCATCGTGGAATTACATAATGCTACTTGGTTTCCTCGTTGGTTTTCAGCTAAATATTCAAACTCACTGTCTTTCTTTTTTTGAAGATGTATTTTCATGTTTTTTTACTTAAAGTATAATCAAAAGTAAAGCTTGCTTTTTTGTAAACTTCAATTAGGATAATAAATGTAAGTTAAGATTGTTTAAAAACGGTCTATTTTATTACATTTGCTTCGAGGAAAATTTTGACTGATTGCGACCTCTAAAAATGCTAAAACAGAACTTTTCTTTGTTTCGTTTGCAGTGGTAATGCCTTCATTTTTTTCGAGTATCAATTATTAAAAAAGCAAACGAATGCCATACTTATTTACATCAGAAAGTGTTTCTGAAGGACATCCAGATAAAATTGCAGACCAAATTAGCGATGCATTACTAGATTATTTTTTAGCCTTTGATGCTGAATCCAAAGTAGCTTGCGAGACTTTAGTAACTACAGGACAAGTGGTTTTGGCTGGTGAAGTAAAAAGCGAAACCTATGTAGATTTACAGCAAATTGCCAGAGAAGTGATAAACAAAATTGGGTATACGAAAGGCGAATACCAATTTAGTGGCGATTCTTGCGGCGTAATCTCCTTAATTCATGAACAATCTAAAGACATTAATCAAGGGGTAGATAAAGCTTCTAAAGAAGATCAAGGCGCTGGAGACCAAGGAATGATGTTTGGCTATGCTACCAATGAAACGGACAATTACATGCCACTGGCTTTAGATATTTCTCATAAACTTCTTCAAGAATTGGCTGAAATGAGACGAGAAGCCAGTGAAATTTCCTACTTGCGTCCAGATGCTAAAGCTCAAGTTACCATTGAGTATAATGATGATAATAAGCCGATTAGAATAGACACCATAGT
>Ga0307981_1003238_pt1 | contig 12343 bp, 15 predicted proteins | sample OrgLakmetagen987_FD_201849 | JGI IMG/M metagenome (GOLD analysis project Ga0307981, IMG submission 201849) | Saline water microbial communities from Organic Lake, Antarctica - #987 | ecosystem: Environmental > Aquatic > Non-marine Saline and Alkaline > Saline | place: Antarctica: Organic Lake... | reverse complement strand
CCAGTAAAGGCAGTCGACCGTTCGCAGCAAATACAGTACAACCAGCTAGCAGGCACAGTAATACTGTACGTAATGACGCACCATAGCTAGTAGCAAAATAATGTTTGGCTAGTATAGTCAGCAAAAGATTAGTCGGAAAATGCAAAAGGTTCAGCCAGCGGCACACCTCGTATCAGTATACGAGTGATATAATGTGCTGTGGTCGAATCGACATGTACATGGACTTTGCATCCACTGCTGCTGGTTAAGAGCAATGGCCAGGCCGTGCGGATAGAAAGAAGGAAGCGTTAACGAGGTTTCTACTTGAGCCGATTTCCAGAAGCTGGTTGTGCCGTGTTGGTGACATTCACGAGTTTGCCATCGACTTGCGAAGTAGTACCGGTACTCTTGTCACTTGCAAACCCGTGTTGTTCCTCGGTGGTCATGGGGTGTTCTGCCTCCTTCGGGTAGACGTTGCACCCATAGGACACGCAAACAGGAGATATAGTTTCTGCGCGCGTCTCGGTTCTTGGTTCGGGGGGAGAGTAGCCTCCTTGGGAGTAGAGCAAGCGAAGACGGTTGCGGCATTCGACAACATCTGGACTGGATGCGTCAACCTTGGCGATTCTCTTGATTTCGCCAGTTAGACTTTCAAGAGCACCTTCCGCGGCACCAGGGACATCTTCCATGGCATTAAGAAGGGCCGCAAGGGCGACAGACGAAGGGCGGTGAATGACAAAGTAGTAGTCGATTACGGAGAGCTCCGTCAAGAAACGCGCAAGTTCGAGAACGTCGTGCCGAGCATCCATTGATATCACGTTATAAGGTAGCAGGAACAACACGTGCTTGACAAAGCAATAGGCCGTTGGTGGGTGTACACGCCATTCGAGAGCACTAGAGAGGAAGGAAAGCGGGCTGCATGTTAGTCGTGGATCGTTTGAACAAATACACCAAAAGCTCGAACTAGAAGCGGCACTCAAAAAAGTTTCTTGGACAGAAAGCTCCGAGTGCCGGTGCAAGCAAGAAATACCAGCACAGTCAAAAAGCGTACACTCAATCGAATTAAATTGGTCGCACATTGGAAGACTTCAGTGCCGGACGAAGTCCGGCATCCATGTTTACACACAGTCAACATGTGCTCTGGAAAAAGTTCGACGAAACGGAAAACATCCGCGCACCCGAGTCCAAGGACGACGTTTAGCAAGCTCAGATTGACTTACCGGAGAATGGCCGTCTCCATGGCCCCCATCTGCTCGACCATAAAGTAGCCGCGGCTCAGTTCAATCATGGATGACATGCTAAGCCTTCCTGGTTCGTAGAGCTTTATAGCAAGGAAGAGAGAGGTCATAGCAGCGAGTTGAAACATCTTCTTGTTGACTTGGCGTGTCGCAAGGTAACGGTCCAAGTAATGAATCGATACGCTCGCAATCTCTCTGGAAAAGTCAAAGTGATCGATGACCTGGTAAGACCACTCACATATTTTCTCCCGCCAGACTTCATTAATGTTGCAAGAGGAGGAAGAGGAAGTTGTGCTCTGATCGGTTGGACCAGAGGAGCACGCCAAAGTCTCAGGCACCTCGTCGAGCAAAAGAGAGAGTTTCTTCTGGAACTCTGGTGCCAGGTAATCCTCCGTCTTGTAAGCAGAGAGCTCCTGCATGAGCATGACATCGATCCTCTCCAGGAGATCTACCATGGTTCGATGTCAAGGTCGGCAAACGGGAAAGTGCCGTGCAAATTCACGGCTCCACGTGAGATTGTGATGATTTAGTTGGGAACCTGGGGGAATGCCGCTGCCGATCCTTTTACGGAGGAATCAGTCGAATCTGTACCAGCAATCTTTCTCAAGATCTTCCCTTTTATTGTGTAGAAAGTGTACCAGAATACAAATGCGTGGCTCTCAGCCTTTGAAGCTGGTTCAATGGTGCGACTGAACAGCAGCCAATCACGTTTCCGATCATTGATTTATTTTGTAAATTTGGGCGCGTTCAGGAAAAACAATTAATAGATTTGGGCCGGCGTGCCAACCGCAACACGATCAAGTGACCAAACGGCCGATCATTCTTTTTGAATGAGAGCCAGGACCGGGTCCGGCTCGTCTTGCGTGGAGGACGCATGGACTCTTCTTTGTCCTTGTTCCTTACCCTTGAACCATATGTATATATCGCGTACGTGAGCACCGCTGGCCAAACACTTAAAGCCAGCTTCGACACTATGTATCCAGTTGTGCTCGTCATATTTTGGAAGCTCTGTAATCAAATCAAGCTCCGAATTCGTCATTCTATCGTGAACAACAAGGTGATCCCGACTCAGAATGATGGGTCATATACGAGGGACATTCAATTTCGATTGAAGCGGTATACTGTAACTGATGGTAGAGGGGGTTCTGCTGGCACCATCCACCATCAACCATCACAACAGCTCGGACGTGCTCTGCTGCTGTCTACGCCTAGCAAAGAAAGAACAGTTACGGGTTAACCCATTCAGTGCTGTAGATAGCTTATTGAATAAAATAGCGAGGCGTTCTGGCGGGCCATCTACCGTTCACCGGGACGAATGCACAGCGACTCTATATTCTCATCTTGAGAGAGCGAGTTGCTTAAACAAACAGCTGTAGTAGTATCGAACAGGCTACTACATCGTCCTTTTCTTTGCAGGATGCACTTACTTCATGCTTCTCCGGTTGCTAGTCCCGAGTTTGTGTCGCTTTCAATCCTGCTTAAGCCGACGTCGCTCGAGCAAACTTGGGTTGGCATGGGAGAACCCATGATGCTGGTGTCACCAGTCACCACCGTGTCAAGCACGGAATCTCTGGCTGCATTAAAGCAACTGCATAGTCGTCTGACGCTACTCTTGCGAGCGTCGTCAGAAAAGCCAGAAAAGAATGATCGATTCGCTCACGATCTATATAAGGAGGACGAAAAACAACTCGAGGAGTTGCAGATCTTTCGTCCGCTTGCTGCCCACGGTCTCGGCCTGCACTATCGATTGATCCGAGGAGACGACAAGCTGATAACCAAGCTGTCCGCTCAAATCCTGGGGTCCAATAAGAGCACGATTTCCGCTTCTGGTAATGTGTCGCCGTCCGGCATGTTGGGCGTTGTATTTTGCGTTGGAGTATCGGGTCTTCCGTACGCGCACGCGTCGTCTCCGCTACAGCACTCGCTATCGCAACGAATGAATCAATGTACCAGTATTTTGACAAAGGCAGGATCGCAAGATCTTGCTGGTATTAGAATACTCCTGTCGACATATCTGCTATCTGATGATGAATCGCGAGTGACCAACGAAATGGCCGATGCTTCCAATCTGGTCCTTCTCCCAGACGTCGACGAAGCGGCTGCGAAAGGAGTCATGTCACCGATGGGAATAAAAAAGACGAGACGATCTTCCATTAAGGGAAGCAATGGTGTCGCATTGGATAGTGGGGTACCCCTTTCAACGGCTGTAAGCTCTGCTGACGCCGCCCGTATTATGACACAGAGATTGACCGTATTGTCCGCGGTAGAGACTGACGCCTTTCTCAGAAAATACAATACCTCTGGACAAGAAAGAAAGGCAAACTTGGATCTCACTGGTGGTAAAAAGTCAAAGTTTAGGAGACGGAAAGGCGACGCAAGGGATCCTGATTTTGATAACTTTGATTACAAAGGACCAGTCAAGCAATCCTTTCTGGCGAAACCAGCGGAGGCAATGTCACAGTCGATGCCAGCGCTAGCAAAGACTGGTCAAAAACTGCAGCTTCGGCAACCAAAGAAGGATACCAGAGCCAAGGCGTCAGGTCAGCCGAATGACGCCAAAGAAGCTCAGTTTGGCTTCGGCGACACGGCGGAATCGGCTACTTCTTCGCCAAGGAAGCTGTCCAGTGCGTTCAGTCAACAAAAAAGTGCCAGACGACCGAGCAGTCGATTTGTCGAAGATGAGGAAGCTCTAACGCTCGTTGGTGATGGCAGCACGGTTGGTAGCCATGCGAGCCACGCCCGAATCCAAGTGAACATTGCCTTGAACGAAGATCTTGCTTGCTCCTACAAGCAGGCGCAGCTATCTACGTGTAGTGTTGAAGGTGTTGTACAGGTACGTTTATGTATCAAGTGATGATAACCATATTCGAATTCTTTGCTCGACGCTAACAATTTTCTCGCGTTGCAGATTCAAGTGAAATCGAGTGTACAGGCGGGTATCCCTTTCTTCTTGTACATGAGAGACGTGTCTATGCACATTGCATCTCTCCAGGACAATAAAAAGTTTGCCGAAGATGTTTCAGAGACTATGGCAATGACTGACGAGGATGCGGACCACAAGTTTGCAGTGTCTGTTCCGAATTCGGACAATTACTTTCCGGTATTGCGTTACAAATGTGTGCCGGATTTGCATCCTGTTCCAATCGTAAGTTGCACGTTGTTCCATGTGTGCATTTTGTTTGGTAAATTTTTTTTTTGGTATCTTTGACTGACGCCTATTGTTCCTTCGTCCATGTTAGCGTGTGCAAACCAGAGTGAAACTCGACGGGGAGGGGTTCTGTCGAGTGGCCTTGCAGATCAGTTCGAATCCTAACAACGAAGCGAGTCTAACGGATTTGACGATCAGCATGGGCGTGCCAGACGATGTAATAGGGGGGTCGTTGGTTACCCAGCCTTCTGGAGGCGTTTGGGAGGCATCAAAGAAAAGTGTTATCTGGTGTGTGTCAGAGTTGGGAGAAGGCGAGAAGTTCCAGTTGCAAGCGCGGTTCGAAATGGTCGACGCAACGGCGAACAGCTCTACAAAGCCAGAGTTTCCTGTTCTCGTACGAGCGCAATGCTTGTTCTCGCAACTGAGTGGCATTGAACTGGAAGTGACAGACATTGCTGACGTGCATCCAGCAGACATTGCTGTCAAGCTGGCCCGTCGGTTCCGTCTGGCACATCGCGAGCGCTCCTAGCTGGGTGTCCAGGATTGCGTCGCTACCACTGTTGCGGGATACATGTACAATGCGAATATGACAAAACTAAAGAATGTTGCTAATGAATCATCGTGTGCACCTACAACTTGAGTCGGCCGCTTTGTTGTGCTGCTCAGAATGTCTCTAGACGCTCGCAAAGTGCTGCGCGGCACTGATGAGAGGCGAGGGCTTCAAATCAGCTTTGAGAGGGGGCTGCGAAGGTGACGTAGACCCCAACTGATAAGGACTGGGCTTGCTTTCGCCTGCCGAAAAGCTGGGCTCTACAGCGGGAGCGTAAACATAGCCACGGGTAGCACTACTTGCAGAGACTGGCAACATCTCGTGAAAGAGTTGCTCGCGGATTCGCTTGCTTTTGCGCGCCATGGAGTACCACTTGTTCTTGATATCGTTATCGCTACGATTCTTGAAGAGCTTGGCCATAGCGCACCATCTACAATAGCAATAGCAAACAAAACGATTGTTGAAAGTGAGACGGTCGAAAAAGTCGGGAGCAATTCATCCGTTCGTACTCCTTCTTTGCAACGTATTATACTACTTACTTGGGGCCAAAAGTGCGATGCATGTCCTTGATCAACTCTTCTTCGTCGCGCGTCCACTCGCCTTTCTTGATGCCCGGACGTAGATAGTTCTGCCAGCGGTCGCGACACTGCTTTCCGTTGCGGCCAGTGTTCATCTCTTTCGCGAGCTCGGCCCACTTGAAGTTGTTGGGAAAGTGCTCCTCCATTCCATGGCCGCCAAGGAGCTTGAGGAGGACCTCATCTTCCTGCAACAATAACGAAGAGACGCAGTGTCAGAAGCGTGCACAAAATAGATAGAACAAGACTAGCCGCTTGCAATGTTTCTTTGTGCTTACCTGGGACGTCCAAGCGGTGCGAGTCTTTCGCTTGGCGGCAACTTTGGTATCCAAACTCGCTCCCACAGTGTGTCCACTACTCGCATGATGCGGGGCAATGATAGGAGACGGCTGAAAGCGAAAGTCCGTCGGAGGTGTCCAAGTAGCACACGGATCTGTTCCTCCAATCGAAAAGGCCTTGGCGGCCGACTTGGCGTTCTTGCTGCTGGCCACAGAGGCCGCGTCGAGCAACTTGCTCGAGCTCAAATTGTTCATGATATTCTGTCAAGGTCGAGAGGAAATGAGAGGTTGGGCGTGAGAGAGAGAGAGATACAAAGGGCTCAAACAAGGCACCGAGGACGACTGTGGAAAGGAGGAGCAAAAATGAGAATCTCGGTCCAACCAAAGCCGCAACAAAGCTACCGTCCTCCTCTTTCGACCGCAGCCACACCTCCGCACTCTCTAGGCCGTCAACTGTCTCTCTACGCTTCTTCTTGCAGCTGTCTCCTTGGTCGTTTCAGCCCGCAACTGACCTACCTTGCTCTCTTGTAATCGTTCAAACAACGCCAATGTGTGATACAACGAACTGCCGAGTTCTCTTTCCAACGATTTTGTGAGGAGACACAGTTGGCGCGGTAGAAAGTCTACTACGGCTGCCGTAGAATATTGGAAAAAATGGACAGTATGAACGCTAGACAAACGCACATGTTGACGTCATGTCATACTAGGGACTGCAAATCTGACTAGGGTCTCCCTGCCTTCCGTGGCACTTTCACCTTCCACCATCGCCATTCATCTGGTTTCTGGTTGTTGACTCCTTTGTGCTTGTTGACCGACCTACTGATACGTACAGTGCGCTACCAACGATAGACTGCTCCAAAGCAACGAAACGAGGGGCTCCGAATATTCACAGGATCGATAGAGAAAGCGCTAGATTATTACAATGGCCGAAAACGAGCATGAGCCAGATATGCGAGATGAACTCGCCCATGTTGTAGACGATATGGTGCTGGTCGACGAAGAAGACGAAGACGAGGAAGATCCCTTGGCGCATCTCCCAGGTTACATTCTCGCTCGAGTCGAAAAGCTCAAGGATCTGAACGAAGAACGCGAAAGTATCATGGCAACGTACTTGGAGGAGCGTGCGGCTCTGGAGAAAAAGTACCAAGACCTGTGCAAGCCTCTCTACGAAGAACGTGCCGCTATCGTGGCAGGCGAAAAGGACGATGAGATAGCTAAGGAAGTTCAAGCTAATACGGGTGCACACCCTGATGCAGCACAACCGGATACGTCAGAGCCAGCTGTCAAGGGAATTCCACAGTTCTGGGTGGCCAGCATGACTAATTACGACGAAGTGGGAGAAGCTCTATCCGAGCATGACATCGATTGTCTCGAGAAGCTCGAAAACGTTACGTGTGTTGACGACGATGATGGAATGGGCTTTACTCTTCGCTTTCATTTCGCACCAAACGACTACTTTCACGACACGATTTTGACAAAGCAATACAAAGTGCCGAATCTTCTTTTGTCGGACGAACCTATTCTCAAGAACGTTTCGGGATGCAAGATCCAATGGAAGAAAGACAAGTCACTCACGTTTCATGACGTTAAAAAGAAGCAACGAGGAAAGGGAAAGAATGCGGGGCAAGTTCGTACCGTCTCAAAGTCAGAGCAAAGAGAATCTTTCTTTCATTGGTTCGACCCGGCAGAGATGCCTCCAATGAATGAGCTCGACGAAGAAGAAGCCGAGAGACTCGAGGAGACGTTCGATGCCGATTACGAAATTGCGCAAGCATTTCGATGTCACGTTATTCCCAGGGCGGTTCTGTGGTTCAGTGGAGAGGTACGTGCCTAACGCTCCTTGGGTGCCCAAAATCAGCTAACAACGTAGCGCAAGCTCACTTCTCCTAACCCCCTTGCTTGTCCTCCGATAGGCCGTTACGGAAGAAATTGATGATGCAATGGAGGAACTTGAAGGCTAGTCAAGCAGTTGAATGTATGGAGCATATTGAGCTAATCCATCTTTACTGCAAGGCCTCAAAGCCCAGCTTACCAATAGAGACGCATCCTCGTCACTATCTGTAGACATTGTAATCCGTCTCTTTTATCTTTAGATATGACTGTAACCCAGGCTCTTTCACTACCACGTATTCGTGGTTGAGCTGTATTCGTGGTTGAGCTGGACAGGGAGAGACCTCTCGCTCCAGTTTCCGGTCGTCCTGCCGTAAGGATACCGCACGGTACTGGAATGAAGAGAAGATTCAATTTCACTTTTTAAAACTTGGCTGGCGTGCTCCGAAAAAGCCGCGAAACGTTCGCGCGGTCTCTTGTTCGACTTCTCTTGCATCCATTCTCTCCCCCGAAAGAAGTTCCTGCCGCCAGAAGGAAGAGGTTAGCGAAGCCTTGATCTACTGGCAAATTCCAAGGATAGCCTTACATTGCTTCAGCAGTGTAGAGCTCGGATTCCCGAAATGTCGCCTTCATCGAAAGAATCGTCCCAGGCGAACTCCCCATTTTTTATTCGAGTATCCGAGCAGATTCCATCCTTGGAGGAATGCTACTTGTTTGTCGGTGCCGATTCGTCGTGTGGGGCCGTTGCCACGTTTATTGGTATCACTCGCGACAACTTCAAAGGGAAGACGGTCAAGAAACTCTCTTACGAAGGTTACATCCCCATGGCAGAGAAGGAGCTCCAAAAGCTCTGCCTTGACGCCACAACAAAGTACCCATCAGCCAAGAGGATTGCCGCAGTGCACATCTTAGGAGACTGCTCCGTTGGAAGCGCCAGTGTTATACTTGCAGTCTCTAGTCCACACCGAAAAGAATCGATTCAATGTGTCGAATACTTGATTGATGAGCTCAAGGCAAGAATACCGATTTGGAAGCTGGAAGTATACGAAGGCGACGACGAGAGCGTCTGGAAAGAGAACATAGAATGGCATGAAGGGAAGCAACGGAGAGTCATGGTTAAAACGTCTACTGAAAGCTGAAGAGTTCGTTGCTATTTAGAGCCGGTGATCTGCGTTCGCCGCCAGCTTGCTTCTTCGGGTCGCTCTCAACAGAATGGCCTGCAGGGTTAAGACGCACCTGGTTAAGTAGCAGGTATCTCCGTAGGCCATCGTAAGAAGCAATCTCCCGATACACTTGAATCAACTCGAAATGCACAATCGAATATCCAAGCGGTATCGAGTATCGAAGCTAGCTAGCTACTACAGTAGTAGATGTGGCTCCTCCTCGCTTCTCTTGTTTTCTTCCTCATCGGCGCAGCCACCTTTGCACCACGTTCGTAAGCCCTAAACAATCCAAGCTCGAGCATTCTTACTGAAAAAGCCATTGGTAAGCTCGAATGAGAGTGCATACTAGTGTCTAATGTAGACACTCAGTTTGTCTACTACATACTATCGTACCGGTCGAAGAGAGAGAATGAATGAAAAATAATCGATCGCGCTTTGCGGCAGTCCGTCGTCGGTCAGGTCTCCCGGGTTCTCGAAGATTCTCGCGCGCTTTCTTCTCTCCTTTCGCCTTCGCCAGTACGCCCGCGGTCTCCCGTCGCAACGTTGAGCGTTCGGCGGTTCTCACGTTCTATGACTAAATAAATCATTAGCATGTCTGCTTGAAGCGCGCCTAGAAAGAACCCCTAAGCAAAAGACCAAAAGCCCTCGATTCCAATTGTGCCCCCGAGCTGCGTCATGCAATTCCGAGACTCGATGAAGCAGAGCGTTTTGTTTTCTGCTCTTGCTCTTGACGTAACGTGCTACCGGTACAAAAAGGTACTGCCGTAGAATTCCTGCGTGGAAACGCTACGAGGAGTCGACTGCGTTTTCTGGATACCGAGGGCCAAGATTTCAGATTTCGCTTCTCGTGCCATCACAATTTTGTTTTCGCTGTCCAATCGAGGAAAAAACACCCCGAGAAGCCTGAAAGGAAGCTTTGCACTGCTACAAACACCAAAAACCGTAAGTTACACCACTTGAGATCATCCACAGTTACTGATGGTGAAGTAGGACCGGTTATCCGAAGCATAATCTCCAAATCGAGTTGTTTTTTAACGCAAAGAGGTGTTTTCATCTTCCCGTCACTGTAATATCAGCTTTTTCCACGTCTTGGGGCTCCTGTCCGCCCATAACTGGACCATTGTGCTGCTCAATGTTTACCTGTTTGACGCTGTGACTTATTTGGGCTGAATCGGTTCATGGCGTGGTTCGGTCCCTTTACCCGCCATTTCAGGAAGAAACGTCGTAATCGGATTTTTCTCTTTTCGAAATCACTTTTTCGTTTGCCCCGGCGAGAATTACCCCCACGTTAGTTCAGTACTGGAGACTGCGTAGCGCGCTGGGATTGACTGGCAGCAGGTGTGCGAACCGGCGGAGAATCTGCGGTTGGCTTGGCGCGACTCGGCACGGAAGACGGAAGACTACCCTGCCGATGCCACCTTTTCACTAATGACCGTGACTCGCTTGATGACGTCGTTCATGTGACTCGTTTGTGATTGTCTGTCTCCGAGTACCGGTACCCCAACGCTCGTTCGGGTGCAGCCAAACATGCAGGCCGACATTTTGCTAGGAACCGATTGTTTGTGTCGGATCTTGCACCTACGACTATCTACGTTATCCGTAATATACCTGACTGATAAATGAACTAACACCGGGCCTCTTGTTGAAATGCCTACAGAAAACAACATAAAAAGCTATGTCGAACTCTGAAGACTTCGAAGATGACCCATTTGAGGCAAGCGACAACGATGAAGAAGCCGAGGATTTCGACGTTGCCGCCGCCCTTGGAGGTGGTGCAGAGGACGCTGATGCCTTTGGTGGTCAGGACGAATTTGACGGGGCCCTGGGTGCTAATGAAGTACTGGCTGCAGACCCCGAAGAAGAAGGCGATGGTGACGATGACGAAGATGAGGAGGAAGAGGCCGAAATTGAGCTGGGGGACGAAGACACAGATGAAGAAGAGGAAGATGACGACGATGGTGAGGTCGGAGATGAGCAACAAGAGGGCGACGATAAAGATGGTGGTGGTGATGATGATGACGACGACGACGACGAAGATAATGATGATGACCTAGGAGATGATGATGAAGAGGAAGACGATGATGATGACGACGACCAAGAAGTCAACACGGCCTCTTTGATCCAAGAGAAGCTTATTGAAGACGATCCAGAAGACTATGAAGATCAAGGTGGAGATGACGATGATGATGATGATGAACTGGATGATGACGAAGAAGAAGTTGTTGAGGTGAGTTGGATTGCTGAAGAGCGCGCGTGTCGTCGATCCGTTTCGAGTTCCGGTGTCTCACTTTTTTTTTCCGTCTTTTGCGCGCACAGATTAACGATGATGATGACGAAGAGGAAGATGGAGACGATGATGATGGCGAAGCCGAGCCAGCCCCGAAAAAGCAAAGAATAGAAGAGGACGACGATGAAGACGACGATGACGAAGACGAGTGAAGAGTTTTAACAGCTTACCGGGGCAGCAACAGCTTTTACTACTTAATAAACAATTCCTCTTTCTTAGCATCTTTCGTAGAAGTATCTCCAAGACACTTGTATATTCTCATTTCTTCTTCATCGTAAACGACGTTAGCGTACAGTGCGTCACTGCTGCCGTCTCCCTTGTCTCGTTCCAAACGTGTAGCGATCGGTAACAGGAACCGATACGAAAGAACGTACGTACCAGCGTTGCATTCCCTGGCAATCTTTTCACTCAAAGGTTTCATTAGTGGTGTAACACCAAAGACCATGACGGTGTCGGCTGCACTTACATCAAAGTCAAAAAAGTTTCGGCACAGAAAGGTGGATCGAGATCTCTCATCTCTGGACCAAAAGAACAGCCTCCGGAACTGTGCAAGAGCGTAAAGCGTCCAGTTGAGCTCCACTCCAATTGCGCGACTGTAGCCAAGCCTGGTAGCTTGATAGACGGCTTCTCCGTCCCCACTGCCTAGATCGACAAAGACGCCGCGTAGATGACCCTGGCGACTGATATACTGGAGAGCGCGTTGAACTTTGTAGCCCGGGGTCGCCATGTAAGGCAATGGTGATCGTGAAACAACAAAGGGTGCAATTAAAGCCAAAGTCCCGAATACTGTCGTCCCTGCCATTATACCTGCTGTTCGTAAGCGTCGGTTCGAGCCGCTGTTTGGAGCATCGTAATCGTAGGCATCCAGTTGTGCTTGTGGTAGCCGAGAGATTGCATCTTCGTCGTTCATCCGAGGGATATGAGATAGAGTGCGAATGAATGACAAGGCTGCTCTCCAACGCGACACAGTCCACCTTGGTCTGGTTATCGTAGTTGTTCTCGATCCTTGTTCCTCACCTTGTCGTCTCTATGTTGTGTAGGCATCGCATCGCGATCGTCGATCGGATTCGGATACTGTATCGGATCGAACAGTACCGGTATCGGTACAGAAAATCTCTCATGTCCCTCCGCTCCGTCTCCGCGCGTCATCCATCGAATCAATCTCCAACCTATGTCTCCAACTTCTAAGACTACCGGTGACGGAATGACGGTCGATCCCCTCTGGGACTCGATAGTCACGTGCGGCAACTTGCCGGTAAGAAAGCTCAGAGGATCCCTGGACGCATCCAGAGATA
>Ga0307981_1003236_pt1 | contig 12344 bp, 8 predicted proteins | sample OrgLakmetagen987_FD_201849 | JGI IMG/M metagenome (GOLD analysis project Ga0307981, IMG submission 201849) | Saline water microbial communities from Organic Lake, Antarctica - #987 | ecosystem: Environmental > Aquatic > Non-marine Saline and Alkaline > Saline | place: Antarctica: Organic Lake... | reverse complement strand
ACACAATGATTGTTTGCCCGGACGTAGTGAACTTTGGTGGTGCAGCTGCATGGGGACAAATGCCTGGTAGTATTACTTGGTACATGAGCAGGTACGCATCGGCTCCAATCGTACAGATGCACGAACTTGGTCATAATCTCGGTCATCGTCACAGCGGAAAGGACGGCGTGACATACAAGGATCCTACTTGTAACATGGGGAATAGAGGTTCTTGGTCTGACAGAGGGAGCAACTTCTGCTTCAACGCAGCCAAGACATGGGCCAACAAGTGGTACGAGGAATATCATACAACTGTGGATCCCTCTAGTGGAGGTTATGACGGAACCCTTGTGGGTATCAATGCAGTCAAGGGTAGGACCATTACAACAACAGGTCAGGATGTTGTGATCAAGATTGATAGCCCTGGAGAAACTGACTTGTACATCGTATACAATCGCATGATAGGAGCAAATAACCAGGTTCCTGAGAATGGAGACGAAGTGGTAATCGTGGAGCAAAGTAGAGAGCTAAGGGAAACAAGTTCGTGGAGGGCAGCTCTCTCAGAGGGTGAAGTATACACCCAAGGAGGCTGGTCTAGCGCTGGCTCCCTTATTGTCAAGGTCTGCTCGTTGGAGACAGGAACTCCTGGATCAGCGCGTGTATTGGTGTATACAACTGGAAAAGAAACACTCAGCTGCAATGTGCCAGATACTGCATTTCCCACTGGCTCGCCAGTTACTAAGTCTCCTACTGCTGTGCCAGTCACTGCATCTCCAACTGGCTCGCCAGTCACTGCACCTCCTACTGGCTCACCAGTCACTAAGTCTCCTACTGTCTCGCCAGTCTCTGCATCTCCTACTGGATCACCAGTCACTGCATCTCCTACTGGCTCACCAGTCACTGCATCTCCTACTGGCTCACCAGTCACTGCACCTCCTACTGTCTCGCCAGTCACTGCATCTCCTACTGACTCGCCAGTCACTGCACTTCCTACTGGCTCGCCAGTCACTGCATCTCCCACTGTCTCGCCAGTCTCTGCATCTCCTACTGGCTCACCAGTCACTGCACCTCCTACTGGCTCACCAGTCACTGCACCTCCTACTGGCTCACCAGTCACTGCACCTGTAAATGCACCAACTGGATCACCTGTAAATGCGCCAACTGGATCTCCTGTAAATGCGCCAACTGGATCTCCTGTAAATGCGCCAACTGGGGCACCTGTAAATGTGCCAACTGGAGCACCTGTAAATGCGCCAACTGGATCTCCTGTAAAGGCACCAGTCTCTGCACCTGTAAATGCGCCAACTGGGGCACCTGTCAGCCCATGTCAAGATAGTAATCTCAAGATCACTATCAAGGTAATCCTAGGAATCAAAAAAGAGAGGACTTGCAATTGGATTAGTATGAAGAGTAGGCGAATCGACGCATTTTGTAAGGTTCCTTCGATAGCCGAGAATTGCCCTCTTACTTGCGGCATCTGTGTCTATCTATTCTAATCCTTGATTCTGGTGCCACGAATCGATCGACTCCTGTCAGCAATCCCTTCTGCACACATTCAGAAGTAGTATGCGACATAATTTATTGGGGATCGTTTCTTTGTTTGCATTGTTCTGCTTGGAGCCACTGTGAGCAGAATCGGAGAGGATCAGATTTAGAGAGCAAGCAATCACAAAATGTCTGAGATTTCTGTTGAGTGGTGCAACACATCTAATCACTGAACGCCCCTAGCTACTAGTACAATAACCTGACCAATCATCGAAACAATCATAATTCAATTCGCTAGATATTTCGTACCCAAGCCTGCAAAGTAATTGTGCTCACCATTATTTTGATGCTTCATCTCATTTCTTATCACCCCTTATCAATAACGATTGATTCACTCACACTTGACCTTGTATCGTAGATATGGTGTGACGAAGATGTGTTTGATCGTTTCTAGAAAATGCGACACAATTCATTGAAAGGAAGACTTCAAAAATCCCTTCCCGATGGCTAACGATGTTTCTAGTCTCTAGCTAGCAATAAACTGGAAGAAGATGTGTAGCTATAGAGGGCTTTCATTGCAACGACAAGAAGGAGAAGCTATTCACAGGAACTACACTCCGCATATCCTATATTCTATCTTAACATCGCCATTTTCCATTAGCTCCGACGAGTGCACTATTGTTGCATGATGTTGACCAAACTCTTCTATATAAGTTCCCTCGTCTATCAATGAATGCGTCTAATAGTTTACATTAGTGCTATCAACAATGATGAATGGAAATCACTGTGCCCGATATCAAAGGGACAAATAGTGTCACCCCTTCAGTTGTAGTCATTTTGTGACGCAGATTTGAGATCGTCGAGATCTGATTTCCCTCTGTTGTGTTCTCTGCATCCTCATATCATTCAAAACGATATTAAATTGATAAGTAGAATAAGCTTCAATGTTACATTAAATAGTTGCTTCTACAAGCGCTCTTCTTACAGTCCTGACATGCCTCAACCTTGAAATGTAACGATTGCGAGTCACTGAACCTTGGCGCACAGACCTGTCCACATCTGGAATTGCATGGTAGGTGCCAACACTCCTTTATAATCGACGAAGATGAATGATAGATAATAGAGACTGTTGCTTGATCGATATGTAAAAATGTGTTTGGGAACTTATTGTACTGTCTACAGAGAGTGTCGGTGCCGCAATAAAAATCAATTGGAAAATCTCTGAGGGTAAAGTTGGAAGAGTGGTTACCATGTTTGGTGAAAGATTTGGAATGATTATATTACCAATTAGTGTGACCAGGACTGACCAGGATCATATTGTTTTATTTATAATTTTATGCTCCGAAGACAGAAGGAGGGTACCAGGTGCCAGATAAAGCTAATCTCATTTTGTTGCGAACATCGATCATGGTCATCAAGCTCAAGAAAGCGAATATTCAGCCTTCTTCCGATCATTTATTGGGGCAACAAGCAAGGGTTGCACAGCTGCTTCTGGCTCAGCATCTTCAATTGCTAACCGGAAAAGGCTTTCAGTGACTTGATTCATATCTGATGTCACTTCTATTTTCTCTGATTTCTTATCGTAATCGAGATCTATCAAATTTGCATGTTGTTCTCTGGTGATCTCATCTTTAGAATTGACAGAAGCGCTCTTTATTTCATTGATATTGATATGTTCTGTCTGCTCCTCGTCGTTATTGACTACTTTGTTCTCTAATTTCTGCTGCTTGTGTTGATCAATATTCTCAAATTGATCACTGACCTGAACCAATAAGCGTCCAACGTGTTCATTTAGCATCAATATTTCTATACACTCTGCAAAGCTTTCAAGCCCAATCCTAAATTTCTGCGGAAAGATAAAGTTATCACGTATGTAGTTCCATCCCATGTACGTCATAGCTTTGAATGAATGCTCAGGGTAGTCCATCGTATTGAATCCATGAATGCATGCGCTCTTTTCAATTAACTTAATATAATTCTTTGGCCATTGGATCGAAGTTGCCTTCTTATCGTGATAGGAACTAAGGTCGCAAGTCACAATCCTTGCCCTTGTATTTATATGGTTGAGAATGTCATCCAAAATAGGACCACCATCGTTGTCAAAGACAAAATCAATACCATCAGGGCAGAATTGACTCAATGCTTCATTGATAAACTGCTCAGATGATTCTTTGGAATCAATTAGACCATGAAGCTTGAGATCCCGTTCCAAGAAATGAATCTTCTTCTGGCCGCGTGTGATACCTATCACCTTGGCCCCCGCAAACTTTGCCATTTGCGAAACTAAGCAGCCCACCGGCGAAGCTGCATCGTTGACAAGAACTGTTTCTCCTCTTTGAGGGGACTTGTTCGGAACGACGAATGTACCTATGTAAGCAGTCTCTCCAATGTTTCCTAACAACCCAAGCGAATCCGATGGTTTCGCGAATGTAATCTTATCCTGCATGAGCACATTATCGACAATAGCGTATTTCGCAGCAGCCATGATACCAACAACCACAGATCCTTTCACAAATGTATCAGTTTCTCCTTTGATCACCGTTCCGACGCCCATGGCCTTGAGCGTTCCATTCACTTGGATGATGCTATCATTATCATGATCACGATCATTATCATGATCACAATCATTATCACTACCATCCTTGGCATTCATCATATTTCTTATAAATGGATCAATTGCGAGAACATCCACTCGAATAATGACTTCGTTCGCCTTTAGGTTATCAGGATCTAGTGGGTCATTGACGAGTTCAATATCGGTAGAGGCGTTGAATGTCCCATCGGGGCGTGATTTGAGAATCCACCTTTGGTTCGCAGCAAGAGTCGACTTGAGATCATCCTCTTCTTCAATATCTAGTGATGTGGTTGTTTTACTGCTTTCATCAATAGTCAATGTCTCCTTCTCAGCAGTAGAACTGCTATTAGTTGTGGCATTCGTATCTAACCTCGTAGAATCATCCTCTTTAGAGTGCGAAGTGTCAGATAGAGCTAAGCCTACCATATCGCCAGAAATCACATTGCTTTCCTGTGGGGTAGAGGGATCTTTATTCACTGAATCTGCTTCCTTTTTTATTTTAGTCATGTTTAAGACTTCGTTGGTGGGTGCCGCAGGAGGCAGGAGCAAGCTCGCAAGATGAAATAAATAACATAATATGATACCGGTACATAATACCATGCACCAGCATGTAGCATGCTACATGCACCATGTATTTGGGAAGGGAGGAATGGAAAAAGGAAAATGGTCATTTCGACATTTGAGTTTGTCCGCGTCAACGGCTTCAAGATTTTTGTAAATATTTACAAACAAAAAACAAATAACAGCTACGAGTACCACCTGCTGTACCTATGTAAGATCATACTATCCCTATGATAGGAGCTAGGATGCAACTAACTATCTATCTATTAGTATCTGTTGATAAAGAATAAACAAAATGCCCAGGGAACTATAATAAAATTCAATAGTTACTGGTTACTGGACTCCAAGCCAAAATTATACCGTCAAGTAATGTTGGAAGTTTTGAATACACCCCACACCCCACCTCCTTGCGATTCCAAATTGGCACCAAGTTGACTCGGATGATGGTTCCGTTATCAAAGATTTTAATATCCATCTGTGGCACCTATGTTCTTCGAAACAATTCTTTCATCTTCCGATCGACGAGGCATGGAAATAAATAAAATCCTGATGTCTCAGTCGACGAGGCACGGAATAAAATAAAATCCTGATGTCTCAGAACTCATAACCTTCCAGCTTCCACATGAAAAATTCGGAGTTTACAAAGTTCAAGCATGTACTGTAGATGCCATGTGGATGATGAGAATACAATAGATGTCCATTATCGAATTCCCCACAAAATGAAGAAAGAGATTCGACCATATTTAAAGTCGTGAAGCCTCTGCCTTTTGATAAATATCTTGCTAAGTTCATCCTAAAAGTCACTATGGACTGCGTACCATGGGAAGAACAAATGCTTATCAGCAAGATGAATGCTATGCGAAGAAAAGAAACAGCCATTTACAGCTTTGCAAATTTCTCTCCAAAACAACCTCAGCGTCTGAAATTAGATACACCTGCATATATCAATGTTCGGGAAGATAGGGGTTGCAGAGACAAGATATGTAGCTGGACTTACAACGTCATTGACCACTTCGAGCTCTCACGGCAGACCGTTGCTATTAGCATAGACATCTTCGATCGATACATGGCAACTATAGGAAACATGTGCGATAGAAACTTGGTTCTGCTGACGCCCCTTACTACTCTGTACATTGCCATTAAAGTCAACGAAAAGAAGAAGATTAAACTCTGTACTGTTGCTAAGCTCAGCCGTGAACTCTTCACTAGTGAAGACATTGAAGCAATGGAGATGAAGATAATGAAAGCACTTTCGTGGCTAGTGAATCCAGTCACCTCTTGGGATTTTATTTCCCATATGGCAGTAATGCTCCCACCAACATCCTCCAAAAAAACACGCTGTGAAATCTATGAAATTTGCAGATACCTTTCTGAGCTCTCAGTGTGTGATCATTTCTTTGTCGAACAGCACAAGTCCTTTGTTGCCCTTGCAACGATACTGAATGTTCTCGAAGATGAAATCTCCAGCGAAGATCTCCCTTTTCACAGTAGACAGGACTATGTGAACTATGTAGCAAAGAATTTTACATGGTTCACAGAGAATGTTTCAGCATTGAACCTTTGCCGTGATAGGTTGCGCCATCTCAAAAGAGAACAAGACGAGAGGCCCCGATCCCCTACATCAATACTTACTCAAAATAACACCAATTGTTAATTGATGACGAGATATTCGGAATGCAAACAAAATAGGGAGTGAACCTACAGGACATGTATAATTTACATAAATCACAAGACTACCACATACTTTTATACTCATTCCTCAAAGTCCTTGGTTATTTAACTCGTTCGTTCCAAGATAGGAATTGAATAAAGTCTTAATTTGAATGTTGACATCTGTGTTTTAAATTATTTTACACTGCTTTAAAAAGTATTCTTGTCAATTTTAAAAGATCTGGATTGAATTCGACAGGATTCGACGGTTTGAGATTCCGCAAGGTTTCAAGAATTTTCAAGTGACGTGTTTTGTCAGCCACACAAAAAAGATATTGGAGTTGCTTTCATGTGTGCAAGTATTGAGAGAAATTGCAGAGAATGCAGGAGAATGAGTACCATAAGTAGGTAGAGAAAAAGAATGCGGAGGAAGGACGAGCGAGGAAGAGAGGAGGGTGGGAGAGATTCTGATTCAAACTTCAAAGATTGTTGCACTAAATCAATTCGTACTAATTCGATGGCGTGACCCTAAAATTTTGGCGAGAATGGAGATGGTAAATAAGTATTATCATACATATTCATATGATGGTCTCTATAGATGGCAAGTAACATAGCTTCATAATATCCTTGCCTAGCTAGAAACAACCTCCCTTTCCACTACCAACAAATTTCCTATCGTTAGATAATAGAATAGAGTATGAAAAAAGTATGGTCGAGGTCGGAATCTCCATCTTGTTAACATCACTTCAATTATACGAGAGGAGTGGAACTAAACAGAAAAAGAAATTCTTCCGCTTTATGTTTCGAGGGGAGAAATGATTCTTAATGCCCAATTTGATCTAGCCAAGGCTATCATATCAATCAAGCCAAAAGTGAAAACAAAGACCAGGATCCAAATTTCTTTTGATGAATTTCAATTGGTGAGGGGACCGAGAGTTTGGTGGTGGATGGGGAGAAGCTTGATGTGAGTGGTGGGATCTTTCAGATTGGAATGCTCTGAGTAAATTCAAGATTGCGGTGAATACTATAGAACTGGAAGGGTTCAGGCCACATTCAGAAGATTGGGTTCTATAAGAACAAACAAGATAATGACAAGGTAGAGGGAGATAATATTGCAAAAGTACAGCTACAGATTCCGGATACGTTGAGTAAGAAGGAGGCCGAGAGTAGGTGTCCTCTTCAGGTGAAAATCTTGTTGCCAATTGCCAAAATCATGTGCAGCGAGAAAGCAAATAGGCGAAAGAGTGCCATGAACATTCTGCCATTCTTTTTGGTATCAAGAGTCGCTCCAAGAGTATTGGGTTAGCGGCGTCGATTTACCAGGAATTATCGGTGTGGATTCTGCAAGGTCTGTGGTGAAGAATGTTTTAAAAGTTCTTTCCTTGTATTCGTTGAGGTTGGTAGGATCTTTTGTGAAGATGGTCAAGAAAGCGATGGGGATGATAGTTAAACCGTCGCTCAGGGAATAGAGTAAAATTGTTGATGGCTAAAACAATGTTCACGAAAGAATTTTGAATTGAATTAACATTTATTATCAATGTACGAGGCTCGTCTAGAGCGTAATGTGTTTGCTACAGAACATGTCGGTGTATATTCTTCCATTTCCCTACTACTAATATGGCAATCATAATATTCTTAGTGTGATTGTCTGTGGTTGTACTACGCGAAGCTGCCATTATCACCACAACAGTTTCCCTGTGTAGCAATGTGGTTCCAATCAAATAGATTGCTGATATGATGATGTACAATAGTCTAAATATCAAATGTCAAATGCCCAAAAATGCTTCAGAATATTTTTTGTTAAATGTGTTGTTGGTCATTTAAGTCGACAACTAAAACTCTAATTAAGATGCTACGAGCTGTCCACAGCAGCCTTTGCCGCTATCATCAGAAAAGACGAGTTGAAAGCCTGAAAACAAGATCTCTCTTATGCAAATCTTGAAGTCGATGACTAATGTGATACATTTTCCTGTTATATTTACCGCCCTCGGCCAGTGTACAGGTCCTCGAGCTTGTACTTTCTTCAGTCCCATATAGACTAGGTCGAGTACTTACAGTAGCCTTTTTCCATCCCCAAACTTTTTCTGTTTGACTATTCACATACCTTCGAGTTTCACTTCATCACTTCATTGCGATGAGTGCGAGTTCTTGTTCATGGTCTTCTGTGTCTTGTGTAATGCGTGCTTTCGATGTGATGGATTGCGATTGGTGCGATTGAATAAAATCAAATGGGGAAGGTTAGGTAACAAATGTAAAGTTCAATATTCAAATTTTCACCTACCTTATCTCATCACCATTCAGCATCCATCATGCGTCATTTTTCAAACATGCCTCTTGTATTTATCCTTGATCCAGAGAAGTGTGAGTGATGAGTAATTCTCTTTGCTGCCGCAATCTATAACAGATGTAAATGCATACGATATTTTTAACTTGATCTTAAAAATATTGTTTCGAAAATTAGATTCGTTGTTTCTTTCCATTGGACAACAGAGGGAGACAAACTATAAATCGTTTTGATACTATGGTAAGCAACAGATCAATCATTCAATGCAGCCTCTTCCAAGAGCTTTCTCATTAAAATCATTGTTACCAGACAACTTGCACACAAGCGATCAAGAATTGGGAAGCTAAAACAGGCACCAAGGCGGAGGATGCCAATGATATCAAACTCTGTGCCCAAGTACCTCCCCTTGCCAAAATCGATAAGACCTTCGCCACCCTCAAACAATGCAAGACACTTTCATTAAGCACCAATACCATTGATCGAATGGGAAGTCTTGCTGGGATGACAAAATTGAGAATCCTGAGTTTGGGGAGAAACCAAATCAAGAAGATTGAAAAGCTTGAGGACGTGGCGCTGACGTTGGAACAGCTGTGGATCAGCTACAATCAGATATTTTCGCTCGAAGGACTTGCATGCTGCAAAAAGTTGACCACACTTTACATGAGCAACAACGCAATTAAGTCTTTCAACGAGCTGAACCATTTGGTAAGTCCAATGGATTTCTCTTCGCTTCCATCTCTCATCTTTCGACTGTCCTCATCCTAATCCTTTATTCCAATTTGCACTGAAGGCTCCTTTGAGTAGCTTGAAAGACGTACTCTTCATTGGAAATCCAATGTATGACGAAGCTGCAGACAAGTACGAAGCTAGACTTCGTGTTCTTGCTCGTTTGCCTCAGGTGACAAAGATTGACGGGGAACTCGTCAAACCGTCTGAAGTGGAGGCATCAAGACTTTATTTTGAGGACTAATGAATTGCTTGATGCAGGTACCATAGCTAAGGCTAAATGTTATCGAACATACATAAAAAGAGGCTTGTATAGAGGCATAATAATAAAAGCTTATTGCAGCGTACATCATATAAGACGAGGGCATCTCGTGAAGACTGATTGCAACTAATTCCTATTTGCAATATCACTGTCTCTCCTTTGTCTGAACAACGGGCTTGAGCAACCAATGGAATTCCACGGCAATCTCCAAATCTGCACTCAAGGGCTACCTACTCATGCTGTTCAGTGATCGCATTATTGTCATACGGTGTAAACTGCAAACCCGCGAGAAAAAGATCATTAATTTCCCATGCACCAGTTTGAACGCGATTTCTTTATGTGATCCTTTATTATCATGACGGGGAATTTTATGTACTTTACTAAATGTTGGGGCTATAGTTGCCCTTTCATTAGTCCAAGAAACGAATAGTCCTGGAAAGAGATTCTAAATCGTAGCGCAAATAGGCGTCAACGTAGATATGTCATATTTTGCTGAACGTATATTAAAGTCAGTGATGTAGATTGAAAAAAGTGACGGGCCCATGGATCCCGAGAGAGTTGTGGAATGGACCTGTTCTCGCCAAACGACGCGTCAACATTCATTACTTTAGCACAGTATTATTGCATGTTGTCTCCTCTGTATGGATAATATGGACGTTGACCATTCCCATTACTTTGATACTGGTCGTTATATGAACAAGCACCATCATACGGCATTTGATAAGAAGAAGTATTATTGACCATGTAGTCCTGAGGCATTGATGCTGGCATGGACATTGCTGACATTCCCATGTAAGATCCTGATAATGAAACCAAGTCCGAATAGCTATTACCTTGAACAAGACTTCCCATGGAACTTGGTTGCATATGTTGTTGCTGCAGATACATCGGTTGGTTCATTTGTTGCATCGCACCCACAGACGTCCCAGGGACAATGCCGGGCCTTTGCAGGGCATAGCCGAGATCACCTTGTGGTGCGACACCTATCCCACCGGCGTGATAATAACCAGAGAAGCTTTGCGGTCCCATTCCCATCATAACAGGAACTGCCCGAGGTTGCTGCATCTGATGCATATTATTAGCATATTGACTTGGAATTGGCATAGATGAATCAAGGTGTTGTTGCAGAGAACCAGATAATCCTCCTTCTTGAGGATAGAAATGCTGATGAGGCATATCATGGACTGTCGGTAGTGCTCCCATGGAAGTTGATGGTTGATGTGTTGGTTGTCCAATGCGAGACCGTACATATTGGCCGTCTAAGTGCGCTGGTGGTGAAATATGTTTTGTCTTTCGCGCATTCTGTTGCCTTTCCGAGTTGGACAGTGACATTGCTCCAGTCAAGTTCGTCATCCGAAGAGTGCTGTTAAGATTGAATTGATTGATAAACAAGTTAGCAAATACCTCAAAAATATGCATCTGAACAACTTCTTTCATACGTACGTTGGGGAAGATAATTGTGTCAGCCGATTATCCGGAGGTTCTGCTTGAATTCCAGGAGTAGGCTTTCGCAGTCGACGGGGTCTACTAAGAGCCCCCTGCTTAAATGAAAGTTTTCGTCGGCAAATGGATGGGTCCCACGGAGGTGACCATATCACATCGTGTTCTGACTTCAGCCCACCTTCGGGTTTCTTCAGACGTCGCCCTGCTTTGCCAGTGAGAAACGGATGGGCCGATGCTTGATAAGCTGTCCATCGCTCGCATGGATCTGGGTCGAGCAGGCCTTTCAAGAAATGAACGAAAAGAATCATGTTTTCCTTTTCTTCTGCAGTTTTGCAGTTACCATGATGCATGACAATTTCATTCAAATGCGTATATTTGAAATATCTATTAGAAGGGGGTTCTTCCAACTTCGCTTTACCACCATATCGCTCCAACTCCTCGTCTGTCAGAGATTTTGCAAATTCTTCTCTCGATTTTAAATTCCAACAACCATCAGCATCTGCTCCATCATCTCGCTCATCGCTATTATTCACTGAAAAGTATTTCGATGATTTTTTTCTACAGAAAAATAAATGGGATGGAATGAGAATGGTGATAAATAATGGTTGGAACATGTTTCAAGTGTAAATATGCTTACCCTTGATCCAACATCCATTCAGGCACCTGTCCAATCATTTCTTGTATCCTTCCAAGCTGATCAAGTTCATTGACACCTGGTAATATTGGCAAACCAAGAAATAGTTCAGCAGCAACACACCCCAAAGACCACATATCAATTGCCGAGTCATAGTTCACTCCAACTAAAACTTCAGGACTTCTATAGAATCGGGACTGAATATAAGTGAAGCCAGCACTCTCTTCGAAACATGCCGATCCAAAGTCAATCAGTTTGATGGTATTTCCCGTCTCCTTCGACACCGTTTCATCAGCGCCAACTTTAAATTTCGCATTCGCCAATGTATCACCCATCTCTTCTGACACGAGCAATATATTCTCAGGCTTCAAATCGCAGTGCACAATCTTTCTCTTGCTCAATTCCGTGACACCCAAGACGGCCTGCTTCACGACATCTTTCACTATTCGTATTGGCAATCCACGAAATTGCCTTTGCTTCAGCAATTCGTACAAATTCTGCCCTAGCAGTTCAAACACAAGACACAGATGCGACTTGTACATGAAATAAGACAATAATGATACCATGAAATCTTCAACATTCCTCTTTACCGTCGAGTCCTCCGCCGTCACATCGAGCCGTTGCCCCATCGAGTTATTCTTCATCATAGCCTTGAAGACCTCAATTTCAATTGTAGCTTGACGGGTATATGCAGGTTTATTCTTGACAATCTTGACAGCACACATTTTCCCTGTCTCCAAGTTCT
>Ga0307981_1003229_pt1 | contig 12383 bp, 8 predicted proteins | sample OrgLakmetagen987_FD_201849 | JGI IMG/M metagenome (GOLD analysis project Ga0307981, IMG submission 201849) | Saline water microbial communities from Organic Lake, Antarctica - #987 | ecosystem: Environmental > Aquatic > Non-marine Saline and Alkaline > Saline | place: Antarctica: Organic Lake... | reverse complement strand
GAGAACAAGTTTTCCCAGGAAGAAAATGAAGGCCACGCCAACTCGATTCTGGACGAAGTCGTGGAACGAATGGCCACGCACTGTCGAAGGACGACGGTTATTTTGAAGATCGAAATGGTAAACGCCACCCTCGTATGACGACCAAAGGATGGGAGTTAGAGGTGCAATGGCGAGACGGAACCACTACGTGGCACTACGTGGGTACCGTTGAAAGACTTGAAAGAGTCAAACCCTGTCGAAGTTGCAGAGTACGCCGTCGCGAACAAGTTAGCTGAAGAACCAGCGTTCACCTGGTGGATCCGGAAAGTGCTCCGATGTTGGGACCGAATCATTAAGAAAGTAAAGTTACGGTACTGGTCTCGCACGCACAAGTACGGTATCGAGTTGCCACATTCGGTCGAAGCTGCGCTCGCCATTGGCAGGCGCACCGGCCTACACCGACTTCTGGCGACTCGCACTCGAGAAAGAAATGAAGAACGTGATGCCCGCGTTTGACTTTCCTGAAGACGGCAAGGTACCGATTGGTTACAAGCACATTGATTGTCATATGATATTTGATGTGAAGATGGACTCACTCGGAAGGCACGGTTCGTGGCTGGAGGACACTAGACAGACCCGCCGAAGGAGTCGACTTATTCCAGTGTCTTGTCGCGAGACAGCGTGAGGATTGCGTTTCTCATCGCGGCATTGAACGACCTGGACATATTGTCGGCGGATGTACAGAACGCTTACCTCAACGCTCCGACAAAGGAGAAGGTCTACACGACAGCCGGACTCGAATTTGGGGCTGTAAACGAGGGACGTTTCGTGCTAATTGTCCGAGCCTTGTACGGTCGCAAGTCCAGCGGTGCCAGGTGGAGAGACCACATGGCAGCAACGTTGAGAGATGGCGGCTATGTTAGCAGCCTCGCGGATCCTGATGTTTGGATGAAGCCGCAGGTCACGGCCAACGGTGACAAGTACTGGGAGTACGTCCTCTGTTACGTTGCTGATTTATTAGTCGTAAGTCGCGACCCTAAGCAGGCGATGGCTTACCTTGGATCCAGATACACTCTCAAGGAAGGGAGCGTAAAGGAACCAGACGCTTTCTTGGCGCCGAGATCAAGAAATGGAATCTTAACAACCCCGATAACCCTACGAAGACCCGATGGGCGATGTCGTCCGACCTTTACGTTAAGCGCGCACTCGCTGATGTCAAAAAGGAACTCGCGGATGTTGACAAGAAGCTCCACTCGAAGGTGACGACACCGATAACTCAAAGCTATCGCATTGAGTTGGATACGACGCCCGAGGAGCTAGATGCGAAGCGCACAAACTACTATCAAGGTTTGATTGGTGTGTTGCGCTGGATGTGTGAACTTGGGCAACTTGACATTCTGGTTAATGTTGCTATGCTGTCCCGCTACCTAGCTGCTCCACGTGAAGGACATTTGGAGCAAGTATTCCATACCTTTGGATACCTTAAGTCCCACGGACGCTCAGCATTGGTTTTTCATGACACCGAACCATTCTTTCACGAAGATTGTTTCAAGAAATGTGACTTGGCGGAATATTACCCCAACGCAGGGGAGGAGAAACCACCTCAAGCGCCAGAACTGCGCGGGCGCTCCGCTAACACGAGCTGCTTTGTTGATGCTGACCACGCCGGGTGCCGGGTAACGCGACGCTCGCACACAGGTGTGTTGATCTTTGTCAACCGAGCACCGATCCTACGGTACTCAAAGCGTCAAAATACGGTAGAAGCATCTACCTTTGGCTCTGAGTTTGTTGCCATGAAAACTGCGATTGAAATGATCAAAGGAATGCGATACAAATTGCGAATGTTCGGGATCCCCGTCAATGGGGAAACGAATGTATTCTGTGACAACGAAGCTGTTGTCCACAACTCGACTAAGCCTGAGTCTACGTTGAAAAAGAAGCACACTGCTATCTCTTACCACCGCGCGCGTTAAGCACCAAGCCGCTGGTATCATTCGAATCGCCAAGGAACCGACGGAAACGAACCTGGCGGACGGCCTTACAAAATGTATGCCGGGACCACGGCTAAAGTTCATCTTTGGCCACGTCTTATACTAAGAAATTCGGTGAAGACACCGATGCATGCCGTCCAAAACGGATGGCATGTGTATCCCCTGAAACAATGGTTGAAGATTGACCGGCCTCTGGACAACTGCACGTTATATCTGGGCGACCTAGACTCCGATGCTACGAAGACTAGCTCGCGGCGACTGACTAAATTGGGTCATAACCGCGCAGTAGCGCGCACTGCCGTGGGCGATTGTTGGCGAGTCACGTTGAAACGGACTGTGAAACGTAGAATAGTTGTAATGCTCACTCTTGATGATAGCAAACAGTTGCAGGCCGTAATCGTTCCATTGTCTAGTAGTCTTAGCAGTAAGTGTACGAAGACGTGCGCTTACGGTGTTATTTACTGATTACTGTACGGGTACAGCTGATCTGATAACGGGTCTTTTAACCGGGAATGGAGAACAGCACTGTCAAACCCTTTTTTGAGTACCGTTCACAATAATGCCGACGAAAAGCTATGTAGGAAGAACGAACGCATCTCGATGAAGATCTTGGTGTTGCTTCCGCTTCCGAGGTTAGTTTGAGCGGCAGGGGTGTTACGGCAAACCCTTTGATACAGTTAAGTTGGTGGCAAAAGATGTTGGTGGCAAAAGATCGATGGTTTGTCCCTGCCCATACTACCGGTACCAGTAGACGGTGGCTACGGTAGAGAGTACTAGCTATAGTAGCTCTACTACTACTAGCTAGAGAGAGTAGCTATAGTAGCTCTAGTAGAGAGAAGCTACAGTAGCTACTTCGTTTGTCGTCCCTGCACATTTTGTTCGCCAATTTGGCTTTATGGATTGCTCTCCAGGCGGCTGACAATGCCCTCCCAATGTAGGGGGGCGGGTTATCAGACCGTCAGCGTCAGCGGATAATTCTACTAGCCTGCTCAACGGCTACGAGTAGAGATTGTCTCACCAAGAAGCTTGATTCAAAAGTAGACACGACACCATAGCAATAGCAAGCGATTTCGCGCGTGGTTTGGAGAACCAAAGTGTAGCAATGCATGAATCCCACGGCGATGGTTGGCGGTGTCGAAATTTCAGTGGAACACCTTTTCACGTGCTCGTGTGCTAGCCAATAAGGATGCATTCAGCCTTTCTCTTTGAATGATGTTTGATGTCTTTCACAGTATAATATCACACTCAAGTCAAGGTCTCACTCACAGCAGCAATGGACGATGGACAATCAACAACATTAGAATTAGCACCGCGTGAAGACGCACCTTTCGACAGCAAAGCCCATATCAGGTATGCTATCAGTCGCTTCGCTCCTGATTAACGACTGTTTCGGAAGGAGAAAAGCCGTAGTCTATAGTCTAGTCTATATAACAGTATGTAATGCGTATAATTAATAATTAGTCTATCGATTGGTAGGTAGGTTGCGAGATTTAGATATATACAAGCGCAGGTTCACTTGTTATGCACCCCCCTTAGCTTCCTCCAAAGGTACAAAGTACGGATCGCGCTGCTGTGTGGAATAGGCAACAGACCAGTGTCCACAGTGCGCAACACATTCCAGCGGAGTCCACCAAGCACCAGTGCCTCCTTCAGAAGGGGTGGGGGCTCCTGCAATCCACTGCGAAAAGGGCTCCTGGCACGGCTCGCACTCCTTCCACCAAATTCGAGTGATGGGGTCGTTGGCAATAGACAGCATATCGGCCTCAAAGAGCCGCTCTTCCTCTACATGGTTCTTAGGTGGAGGGTTGGTCCAGCTGTGAAATTAGCCAGCGATACAAGGCGTTCGTTAGTTGGGTGGATGAATATAGAGCTTCCTATTCCAAGGCTCGTCTCGTGGACTCGACTCAAGGAACTAACTAACTTACTGCCCAATCCACTCAAAGCTTTGATAGAGGGTGCTTGTTTCCTCGTGGTAAAAGATGCTAAAGTTGCGAATATTGGATGCGTTCATGCGAGTCAACACATCGCTCCAGACCGCATCGTGGAGTTCTCGATAACGTCGATACTGTCCCGGGGCAAGACGAATGGCGGCGGCGTAGCGACGGGGGGCTGAGAACTCTTCTTTGCAGTTGTTTCCGGACTGCCGCTTGTTTCTCTTTTCCCTCTCTTTCATAATCTTATAGAGAGTAAAGCCCAGCAACGCTCCAAAGAGAAAACAATGGGCCGATTGTTGCGATAGCCGAGAATGGAGTGCCATGATCATGGTCCAAGTATACGTACCTCCTTTTGAACCGAATGGACGAAGTCTTTCATTACGGATCATGGATCATGGTCGTACGCATGATGGGTCCTTGCCTCTCCGCGAATTCTTACGCTAGTCTCACTTTCTGACATCATTATGCGAACCCCCGTTCTGATTTCTGATTAATTCTTGATGTCACAACTGGTTCGAAGGGGTTCGTTTTTTCTGTTCACGATACACTAGTTTTCTCCGTTTCACCTTCACCCTGACAATGGCGATCGGCTTGATCAGCCCACCAACAACCCAAAGCAAAAGAATACTAAGATGCAATAGACTCATCGTCTTTTTAAGATTCGCTATTGAGCTAACTCAGGCGGTGCTTAGCATCCCCTTTTTGAAGTCCATGGAATAATCACGCGCAAACCGAACTTTTTTGGATCTTTTTTGTCAAGTTGATCAAACGGCACGCTTCTCATTATCCAAAACCTTTGCATCTTGTTTGTTCCGATACCCCTCTCTCCATGGTACCCTTCACATCAATCTTTCTTTCGACACTCGTGCTTACCGACTCTCTCTTCTTTGATCACTCGCCGAGTGCAACCGCCTTTGCCATCTCAACGATCCCTTCAGTTACGCACAAGAGCAACATGAAGTCGGATCAGCAGGCAGCCAAGAACCAAGCCAGTGTGCCAGCAATTACCGTCAGTGCCCTTCGTATTCGAGGAGGTGGTCTGTCATTTCCAACCCCGCGGTTCAAGTCAACAGCAGTGGCCTCCGCGGCAGCCACAACAGCTCCAGTAAAGATGAAACGCGTCCGTATCGCAGCCTTTGATTCCATGAGATTCTTTTTGGCCGCCGCTATCGTCCTTGGCCATTTTTGTAGGTTTGCCAACCCCTCCGACTTTGTCTTTCGGTTGCTCTCTCAGCACAATGTCATTGTTGGATGTTTTTTTGCGCTGTCTGGTTACGTGACGGCCTACACTTCCACAGAGCCAGGCGAACGTGTCGCATCTGCCAAGTTGCTCGAGACACCTAAGCAAAAGTGGATCCTGTCGAGAATCTTTGGCTTTTATCCACTTCACCTGTTGGTGCTTCTGCTCTTTTCTCCCGTCTTTCTCTACGCGGACGTTCGCTATAGTGGATGGTTGGTTGGTGTTTGGCACGGTGTCATGTCTGTCACCATGACCCAGGCCTGGTTTCCCATGCACGCTGAAATCTGGAACGCCCCTACTTGGTACTTGTCAGCCTTGGCGTTTGCCACAGCCATCTTTCCTTTTAGTCTCCCGTCCATGGCCAAAATGACCAAGCCACAACTCCGTCGTACCACGGGCTGGCTCTTTGTCGTGAATCTTCTACCCAAGCTGTCGTACTTTTACGACTTTGCGGGCACGGTCAGTCTCATGGAAGGTGTCGCATCACCCAAGCTCTTTCCTAATGTTGCCATCTTCAACATGCTTCGGTTTAACCCGCTGTTGTTGGTGGCTGAAATATTCATGGGCGCCGTTGCTTGTCGTCTCGTCATGCTGGACGACGCACCCGGCGAAGAACCACCCATGCCAACCAATGCCCTCAGTACAGCTATTCCCTTGCTGGGTATGATGGGTCTCCTCTGGGCCCGAGCAGCCGGACTCTGGGAAGTGAGCGACATGCTGGTGCGAAGCGTACTGTTTGTGCCGCTCTTTTTGCGCTTTCTCCAGTCGACGCACCGCAATACGGTTCGTACGACAGTCAAGGATCCGCTGGTCAAGGTCTTGTCCAACAGATTCTTGGTTAGCCTTGGAAATCTGACCTTTCCCATTTTTATTCTACACGGTCCCATTGGACAAGTCTTTTTCAAAAAGATTATTGCCACCAAGCTGTTTGGAGGTGTTCTCAAGGGACCCGAGTACTTTACTCTGTATCTTGTTACGGTCTTGATGTCTGCTTGGTTGGTCCAGGAAACGTTTCTACAGAGCAAGGCGGTCGGTGACTGGTCCAAAAAGACAGTGGATCAGCTGTCGTCGTGGATGTAATAACGTATTAGTATAATTAGGAGCATCTCTACTACAGTAGCTACGATTAGCTACCCGTAGACCAGTAGATCTACCGGTACAGTTAGAGTAGCATCGTGCGCGTGGTTTATTGTACGTACGGAAATATCTATTGCGTGCGATCATAATTTCGCGCGTCGGCCGTTGTCGTCGCGGTCGTCGCGTCGAGCTCGCATTCACACTCGTGTCTCACGAGGTACGTCAGCGTACATTCAGTTTCACTTTAAACGTCATAATTCACTTACTGCGACCATGGCGGTGCTCCAACGATCGCAACTGGCAATCCTGCTGGCTGTGCTAGCCATTCGGCAATGTACTGCTCTCCAAAGCTTCTTACCGAAAGATTGGACCGCTTCGCTCAACTTTGGGGGCAAAAAGAGCATGCCAAGAAAGACAGCCCAGCTTGAAGATCAATTGCTGGAAGCCATTCAAGATGAAGGCAATCGACTGTCCAATTCGGATCAGATAGCCTCGCTAGTATCACAACTGGAAGACAGTGGAGATTGTATTTCTGAACCAGCTATCGCACCACAAGTGTATGGCACCTGGAGACTTTTGTATACTACCAATTCTGAGACGAGTAGCCCCATTCAACGCAAAGCCGTCGATTCTCAAGCGTTTCCCATTTATCAAAACATTTTCCTCAACGATCAGAACCAGCTGGTGGTGAGTCAAGTCGTCAAGTTTTCAGAAAACTTTAAGCTTTGTGTTGACGCCTTGGCCTCTACAGCAGCGTATCCGCTACCGGAGCTGACCGAAAGAAAGTCGACTGGCAAGGTCCTAGGCATCAACGTGCTGGGGGTCTCGCTGGTCGGCACCGAGGCAAAACCGAATACAAGTTTCCCCAATTCGCGCGTGGATTTCGTGTTTGACGAGGGTAACTTTGACTTTGGAAAGTTCCGCTTACCGTACCCAGTCCCCTTCCGCTTGCCCATCTTGTAAGTGTGAAGGACGCCTTGATTGATTCGGTGAAGCTCTTCTGTGCATCCTACTTATTCCCTTACTTCTCTGCCTTGCCGCCTTGCCCTCTCTTTCGCAGGCGAGATACAGTCAAGGGATGGATCGATATCACGTGGTTGAGTGACAGACTCCGTATTTCTAGAGGCAACAAAGGTACTACCTTCATTCTACTCAAAGAGGAGGAGACTACCGAGCAATAGCTAACTGATACATATGATGAGAATTAAATACATTACAACGCAAGTTCGACTGCGACCATGATACAAGTCTAATAGCCCGCGGGGGACCCGCCCTTTCGAACGTCACAGGATGCCGTGAGTGAGTTCGTTTCCAGATCAATAGCAACCGCTTGGACAGTTCCTGCGTAGTCGACATCCAACATGCTGTGTCCTCGCTTTAGCAAGGCGCGTCTGGTTCTCTCCGAAACGTCAATGGTAGGTCCCTGTTCCAGGACGGTGTTCTCGGTCGTGGTGGAGGCAGAGCCGTGATAGATAAGTTGATCGTGTAGACGAGGATGTACAATTGATTCAAAGAGAGGTAGACCTGTCATGACATGGTTCAAAATGACAGAAAGAACTGCGCTGATAATCTTGGGACCACCGCTGGCTCCAACGACCATTTGGAGGTTACCCAAAGACATTGTATCAGTATCTGATGAGGTTTGAAATACCATTGTCGGCGACATGGACGAAAGGGGTTTTTTGCCAGGCTTGATGTAGTTTGATTCCGATGGTTTCAGGCCAAAAAAGTTGGCATTCCCGGGCGTGGCAAAATCATCCATTTGTGAATTCAAAAGGATTCCGGTGGAGGTGCTTAGGACGTTGCTACCAAAGTAGGTATTTACCGAGGTTGTCATGGCGACTGCGTTGCCGTCCTTGTCGACAATGGAGAAATGAGATGTCCCGTGATCGTTCAAATAACCAAATCGACGATAGAGTTCCCTTCGTCGTAACATCCGGTCACCTTCCTTGGCATCTTTAGCATCTGCCTGGCCGTCCGAGTTCTTCAACTGTGCCCACTTGGGTCCGCCATATTGCGACAAGGGCAGCGTGGAGTTGTCCATTGTCGTGCGACGCAGGCCTTCTAGATAGTCTCCTTCGGTCAAGTCCTTGACCGCGTCGGTTGTGGTCTCTGTCTGAAAGGCTGGATCGCTCATGGACATGCGAATCGAAAACACGTGTTTGCTGGCTTCCACCATTCGATGCGCAGAAAGCGTATCGGCAAAGGCCGCAAATGGACTCGCGTAGCCCGCCAGGAAACGAAGCGCTCCAATAATCACGGCACCACCGGAACTGGGAGGCGGAACACCCACAATGCTAAATCCCTGAATATCGTGTGCGACAACTGGAGACCGAAGCGTGGCGTGAAAGCTCTCAATATCTTCCTTGGTAATGATACCACCGGCGTCCTGAATGTCTTTTGCAAGTAGAGCTGCTCGTTCGCCAGTGTACATGGCATCGGACCCTACTTTCATAATAGCCTCCAACGTTTCTCCAAGCTTTGGGTTTCTGAGAATGTCTCCTTCCTTCAGTGGACTATTCCAGTTATTGTGCTTGGTGAGCAATGAACGCAACCCAAAGTCGGAACCGTGCTCAGAGGCCGACATTAGGTGTATTTCGTGCGCTAGATTGGCGTTCACGGCGACACCGTATTTTGCAAGCTTCATGGCTGGTTCGACGACAGTGGCCCATGGAAGCCGACCGTGTCGGGCGTGAGCCAATTCCAGGCCTCTCAGCTCGGCCGGAACTCCACTGGCCAAGCCGCCGTGCACGCTAGCCATATCCGGGAGACCCTCGGCCAAGAACATTTCAGTGGATGCAGCGTTGGGAGCGGCTTCGCGACAGTCGATTACCTCAGTAATTTTTCCTGACTGGGATACTGGTGGAATACCTGTTCGTTCGTCATGAAAGATCGGATAGTCGTTTCTAGTATCGTCGGCAGGATCGGTGTGGATCAGCAAAAAAGCTCCGCCTCCGATCCCGCTAGAAGCTGGGTTTGCGACACCCAAACACAAGGCAGTTGCCACGGCAGCGTCGATCGCATTTCCAGCCTTGTCTCTCATAATGGAAGTGCCAATTTCTGAGCATAGTGGGTGGTCCGCTGCGACAGCTCCGTTCTCCAAGCCAGCCACTACCGAGGAGGATCTTAGCGCTTCGATTGGATCGCCACAGAGCGATGCGTCTGCACCTACACTGATGCCTGATCCTTTTCCCTTGGATATTCGAGGTAGTTTTCCCGACTTAGCGGTAAATGTCACACTAACGAAAAAGAGCAGAACGAGTACGCCCAGGCCAACCCACCGCCATTGTCTCGGGTCGGGTTCGGAGGTATCGTCGGCGTGTGGTATCGGTTGAAAGTTTTCATCGTCTTCGTCTTCGCTGTAGACCTCTTCCTCGCTCTCGGCGGGTTGGTAGTCGTCTATGGAGAATGCTTTTCGCATGGCTTGAAAGAGGCCACTGTTTCTTGCCGTGGACCTTTTCCTTCCAGTAGCCGAGGATCGTCGAAGACTTGCTCGCGAATACTGGAGAGAATCTGCAGGTGGTTCACCACCACCAAGCGCTTCGTTCTGATAAGAGGATAATGACGCAGCCGAGACTACTGGCGAGACTACTGGCGAGACTACTGGTGAGACTTCTTGAGGTTTGGACGGTACGCTACTCATGTGTCAACGACGCTACTCATGTGTCAACGTTGTGAATACTGCGGCTGTAAAGGACTCCTCTTACTATCTCTCTCTGGCCATCGTGGCGAGGTCTCGCTCGATAGCGGACGCAAACAGAAGATTTTTAAGGAACAGAAGAGAACAAAAAAGAATAAAGACGAAGCCGTCGCAGACACACGCATAGCCCTACCAAGTACCGGTAGTATAGCAATTCCCGACTCATTACTCCAGTCTTTGATGATGGCTGTGAGCTACCGGCATGGGCGCGGGCGCTGGCATTGCTATCAAACACAGTCAAGTCGCAACAAAATCCTAAATTATTACAGCTTCCCCTCGTCGTTAGTCTAGGTTCACTCTCTAGTCACTGTCGTCGCTATCATCGTCCAGTTCCTCGTCATCATCGTCACTATCATTGTCGTCGCTCTCAGCCTTTTTGGGTTTGCCCTGCTTGGCCTTGGGTTTGGCTTTTCCCTTGGCTTTGACAGGCGTTTCCTCTTCATCGTCATCGTCGTCCGAGTCTTGCGCCTGCTTCTCCTTGTAGGCAGCCATTGCCTCCTTGTACCGAATCTTATCTTCCTTGGCCAGGTCTTCGTACTTGGTCTTTTCTTCCGGCGACAGATCCTTGAAGAGACCTCCAACCTTCTTGCCGAGTTCCCCGAACGAAAGGCCAGGATTCTCTTCCTTGATCTTGGATCGCATATTGTTCGAAAAGATGAAAAACGATGTCAAGTTTCGCTTCGGAGCGTTGGGATCCTTCTTGGGCTTTGCCTTGGCGCCCTTCTTGGATGTAGAAGCTGGAGGCGAGTAGTCTTTCATTTCGTTCTGATACCGTTCCTTGTCAGCTGTGGCCAGCTTGTTGAACTTGTCCTTGGCGTCGTCATCCATGGTCTTCCATTCGGCTCCCAGCAACTTGCCCTGTCGCAATAAAGAATGTGAGTGTAGGCGGCAGGCTGTCGATCTTCATTGTCCGCAATCAGAATCGACTAGTTCACTTACCATATCTCCAAAGGTAGCGTCTGGGTTTTCCTCCTTGACTCTTTCGCGATTCTCACTAGTAAAGTAAAAGTAGGCGCTCGTTGCTCGCTTTGGGGCATTTGGATCTTTCTTGGCCTTTGGCTTGCGTTTCTGCTTCTTTTTGGGTGATTCTCCTTCTTCATCGTCATCGTCGCCGTCATCATCTACGGCAGCGCTGGCCTTTTTGGAACGCTTGCCCTTGTTGCGCGCCTCCTCCAGGTCCGAGTCCAGACCGTCGTCAACCTCGGAACCCATGTCGTCGTCATCCATATCCGCTTCGCTGTCTTCTTCGATAGCCTGTTCGTCTGCGGCGGCGGCATCGTCGCCGTAGCTCTCGTCTTCCGAACCTTCCTCACCATCCAGATCCGGGCCGCCATAGATTTCGTCTTCATTGTAGACAGGCGCCGACGGTCGGACCTCTTCAAAGAGGCTAGCTTCTTGCAAGTTCTTGATGGGAATCTTTTTGCTCGACAAGAAATTGTAGAGTCCAGCATAGTCCGAACGATCAATGCCCGAAAACGTATAATCCTTTACGGATCCACCCGTCACACTGGTCTTTAGATTGACACACAAGTCAAAGTTGCGCGTCGATCCTTGACCGCCCGCATAACGCTGAAACTCGACACTCTCGACTTCGTTGAAACGCACGAGAATGGGAGGCTTGTGAATAAAGACAAACTGCTTTTCCAGCGGATACAAGAGCCCTTCGTTGGCACGAACAGCGCACTTTACGCAGGCTTGCTGGTTGGCGTTGGCAAACTTGCCTGGAATAAAGACCTTTTTCTTGGCAATCACCTTAAAGATCTTGGCCACCAAATTCGACAAGGATCCACGCATGACGGGTTGGAGATCTCCGCCATAATCGTTCTTGAGCGATTCTTCATCGAGATTGACCGTGACTTCGTCGGGATCCTTGCTGCACTGCATCACCAGATATTGGTACCGCTGCTGTCCTTGCCGAATTGGCTTGTCCAACGCAATGACAAACGCCATGTGAACCTCATCCGGTTTTGGCAAGAGAAAGAGGCGACTGATATCGTCGTACTTGATCTTGTAGTCGTACTTTTGTCCGCGCATGCGCAAAAAGTAATCATAGAGCTCGACCCCGTAGCGTCCACGCGGCGTGAGAAAGGTGCCCTTGGACTGGGGAAAGCTGACAATAATGTCGCCAGTAGTCTTTCGAATGTTGGCAGTCTGCATAATCGATTGCTGAAGGAGTTCTGCGGCCGTGTCTGCTTCCTTGTCCTCCTTGTCGGCTTCCAAGTCGGGAGGAATGTAAAAGCGAATGGAAACTGTCGAGGACGGGAGAATGAAGAATGATATAGTATATAGTTAGGGCGAGATACGGTACGTAGGCGAAACGAGACAATAAAAGAAAAAAACAACATGGCAAATGTCTTTCTTTAACCAACGACATTGAATAATCGTCACTTACCAAGTTGATCGGTTCCAGCTTCGACGGCATCACTCTCGGGAAACTGCACTTCAATCTCGTTGCGATTGTT
>Ga0307981_1003228_pt1 | contig 12384 bp, 6 predicted proteins | sample OrgLakmetagen987_FD_201849 | JGI IMG/M metagenome (GOLD analysis project Ga0307981, IMG submission 201849) | Saline water microbial communities from Organic Lake, Antarctica - #987 | ecosystem: Environmental > Aquatic > Non-marine Saline and Alkaline > Saline | place: Antarctica: Organic Lake... | reverse complement strand
GGAAAATAAAAAGTTCTGTAGACCTGATAAAACTGTTGGATCACTGAGACACGGTCGGCAACACTTGATCCAAGTTGTCGACAATCATCAATTATCTCATCTTGTTGTATCGAGCAGCCCTAGGACATTAAAAGGACTCTACCTGTGGACGGGCGAGTCCTGTCCCTTCGAATACGGCCTTAAACTTTTCACCACTTGAAGTCAATTGCCGTTCGGCAAAAACAATGACGTCCTTGCCGTAGGAAATCCTTAGGCCGGCCGGCAGGACACAACAATTAAACAAATCAACTTTTGCCGAGCAAAGATCCTGCAATGCAATAGCTCTTTACCACCACCCTTGCACCCATTACCAAGTCTCTTTGATGCACCGTTCTCAGTCCGTGAGAGCAAGTATGCCCCTTCCAAACGCATCTCGCCCTACAACGCCGTTGAATATCCGAGTAGCGGCAACAACATCAAACAAATGTCCAAATAATGCGTGCTCATACTCAAATTCATTCTCTTTCCTTTCGCTTGCTCCCAAATACTCCATCTGTTGTTCATGTCAATCCACGACGGCTATAAGACTTCTTGAATCACCGCTTGCCCGTTGGATCCACACCTGAAACTCTTCCAACTCTCATATCCTCGAACACATTCACGTTTGGCAAGATGAGATTGTCAACATTCGATGGTAACCACTCACACTGCGTCAGTATTGCCATTTCGTGATACCCAGCGCAACAGCGGTTGCCCCATTCATCTCAAAACACCGGTCCTCGAGTAGTACCCCTCTCTTTGTACCACGTCAACCTTTGCTGAAACCAAATACCAACGTCCAGGGGTTTCAAATGCTCCAACTCTCCAGTTTTGTTTTTGAAACGTCAACGAAGTGCCATGACAACGTGGGGGTGCTTTGGATGGTTCATTCCTTCCGCAAAATGCTTGAACATGGAGAACAAGTTCATCAACGGCATCTTCTCCCCTCGGAGGCCGCCCGCACACGCCGCCACTGCAAACAACTTCGGGAACAACACTTCCTCCTGCTTCTTGCTATCTCCTTCCGCCAAGATCCAAAGCCTGTTGAAGCGCTGCATCAGCGCCTACATGACTTCGATCGACACTGCCAAGCCAAGACAACTAACGTCTACAACCCTCTTGTGAAACCTAACCATGAACCGTTTGAACCATTTGCCGTTTGTTGGACACGTACTTGTCATGAGCTTTGTTGTTCCCCTCATCATTACTGAAGCCGCTTGGCCCTCAACCAACGCCCTCCACTGGTTGTGAACTGCAGAACAAAGTTGGCAAACAGTATCATACTGTACATGAAGGTCGTTCTTAACTTTCCAAGGAGGCGCGCAGCCAAAGTAGACAGCACTCTAAAGACTTCACCACCTTGATTCAGGGTGGACTCAACCTTTTCAACTTGCACCGACAACGCCTCCACCCAAGTGGCAGACGTTGCCAACAGGAGTTCCATTTTTGTCAGCAACTGGCTCAACAGCAACCTCAACTTGTACACAGTCCCCGGCAGTCCATCCAGTACCAAAAACATATCCACACCCAATTCAGCCACCACCGAATCCAAGTGCCGCAAAGTACCAATAAGACCTTTCAATATGGCCGGCTTGTTGTCGAGACCCAACAGCAACTCTGCTGCCACTCCTCCAGCATCCGAGCTTGCTTTGATTCCGCTGAACGCCACCAGTTGGGTGCGCAAACTCAGAACCAAAGTAACCACCTTAGGCCACTCCGCATACATCTCCTCCTCCGTCAAGATCAACCGATGAAGCTCCGGCGCTTCCGGAACAAACTCCATCTCTTCATCCTCGAACACATTGTGAGAAACATTGGAAAAATTGCTCTCACTGGTTCCATCCTCCGCGATGGCTTCCAATTGTTCCGCAAAATCTAGCTTGCGCTTACGCTCGGTTTGCGCCAAAACAGACAGGAGCGGGGTTTCCAAGCCTTCCGAGCCCCCAGACGACAAGGAGAAATCTTTGTGTTCAGCTCTTCCGATGTCAGCGTGTCCAAGCGCAACGCGGAGCAGGACAGCAAGAGAGTGAACAAGGTCCACTGCGCGAACAACGGGCAAGGGAAAGCAACGAAGGACGCCATCCAAGACGGCAACTCACTCATAGCAAGAGCCGGGGTGATATGAATTGTTTGCTTGGACCGGACCAACAGATGTATGCAACATTGTTGGCCACTGGCGCTTTGCGATCCCCCCTCTGGTGAAGCACCACATCACATCCAATCACACCAACACATGCACAATTGGACAACCCAACAATACCGCGGCAACGGTTATTGCCGGCCTTGAATCACAAGAACGCCAACGGCAGGCGCAGCAATAACAGACGGCGTGAGAGTAAAGGGCAAATCCCCCCGGGCCCAAAACAGACGTACCTCTGGAAAAATCATCGCTCCGAGGAGGAGCCGCAGCAACCGACGTGCTACTAGACAAGGACGCAAGAAGACTGCTCATATTCGTAGCAGGAGCTGACATGATTAAAATAAAAAGTTCTGTAGACCTGATAACACTGTTGACGTTGGAGACCCGATGAATCATCAACTTAAAATCTAGAAAGCCACAAGACTGGCTTATTTACATGTCATGAGCTCGCTTTAATTAGATAAATTAGGCCTTCCTCGCGCCGCCCAGACTGTCCTCTCGAGGTAGGCTCGCGGGCAAGCCGCCGTCCTGTCAAAGTTTATAAAGTTAGCATTCCACATTCCATCATTCCACCAGACAAAAGTCAGCCAAGATCCAAGATCCATCCTAACGATCTAATAGTTAAAGTAAATAAGTCACTCGGACACTCCGACCAGTCAACGATGGAAAGATCGTACTGGTGGCTGGTCATCGTCATCTTTTTGTTCGTGCTGCATCCTCGGACCGCGTGGAAAGAGCAAAACGAGAGGTACACAAGATCCGCCAACGAAACTCTCTGTCGTCGTTGTGAGGTTAATCGACCGATCTATCGACTGATTAGCTCGTGGATATCTAAGTATCAAGGCTAATTCGCAACACAGTGGCAGTGGAAGAGCACCACCAAGTTCAACTTGTTAGAACCCTTTCTCATTAAAGCAACCGTTAGTATCGCATCGCTCGCTGCCATTGCAGTACAACGCTATTGCTGAGAGATTGAAGTATCAGCTAAGAGTAGCTCCTTTCGAGATTGACATCCTTTACGATGCAGTATCCGATTCAGTACGTGGCGAAACACGCCTTTCAGGGCGATGTGCGTCAGGCACAACTCACTTTTGGCCCAGGCACTGTGATTATGGCCAACACGGGTCAATCTGGAGCTTGGTGGTGGGGTACCGCCGGAGGCAAGGAAGGATGGTTCCCTCCGTCCTACGTCGTTCCGAATGCTTCACCTGCTCCCCAGCAAGGACCCCCGATGAACGCCTTTGGAGCTGTCCAACCGCAACTGCAGCAGCAGCAAGCTTCGATGCAGCAGCGTATGCAACAGGCAACCTTTACTTCCTCGGTCCAGCAGCGACAGGCCGTGCAGCAACAGCAGCCAAACACGGGTCCGCCGTCAAACGCCTTTGGTCAGCAGCCGGGAGGTCTGCCACCTACTGCTTTCAATCAATATGCAGCTGCTCCGGTTCCTCGTCCGGCACAGCCTACCTATGTCGCTTCGGATCCCTTTGCTGGCTTGAATAATATGGGTGGTAATTCGCTACCCGAGTCATCCGCCATATCCCCCAGTGCGTCCATGGGATCCATGGGCTCGGCGTCGATCAAATCTGCGCCGTTGCCTCCAGTTGCCAAGACGGGGGCACCACCCGTCTCAGCGAGCAGGTCCATGGCAGGTGCCCCAGCTCCGGCGAGTAGCACTCCCAAGGCGGCGTCGACGGTAGACGGTGCAGCTGCGGCCCTGGCGCGCATTGGAGTGAGTTCTCCAGCCAAAAAGCCAGCTAACAGTTCTCCCGTGTCTCCCGCCAACACTGTGAGTCGTGCAAAAGCTGTTACTGCTGCTGCTAGTGCGAACCCAAAACAAGCTGCGGTTGCTTCTGGTCCGCCAGCGGGTGCATTTGCGGCGGCGGCCTCCCAGCCTTCCAAATCGGCGCCTCCCAAGAAAGAAACGAAGGAGGAGGCACAGGTGAGAAATCAACGTGAGCAGGAAGAGGTCAAGCAAAAGGCGCAGATGCGGAAGGAAAAGGAAGAGATTAGCAGAATGCGAGAAAAGGCAGCCCAGGTCAAGAGCTCGAGTGGATTGGGCGCTCCAGGAGTGCGCTTGCAGAGCACTCTCTCGGGCGAAGTGGAAGTCGGAGCCGTCTTTTCGGGTAGGGATTTTAATCCTTATGACTTCTTGGCCGGCACGAATGGAAGGCTGCCGGACCGCAAGTTCTCTCCCATTTACCGGGTGCCGCCATTTTGGGCTTTGTTGAATCTCAACACGTACATTCATCAAAAGCCAGTCCCAAAGGAGCAGCTTGAGGATCGAGCTGCCAACTACGAGCAGTTGGCGAGAGCGTTGAGCTTTGTGAGTCATGTTTGCGCCGAGACGGAAAAGGCGAGTCGCAGTGGACGCGGACGTTTTGGGACGAAAGGAAAGCAAACCGATGGTCCTCTGGCTTTTCTCAGAACGAATCACATGGCGTGCGAGGCTTGTATCAAGCTGATTTCACTCTTGCCTCATTCTGCTGGCGCCTCGGGACAAGTCCTTGACGGTCTCTTTCTCAATTTCATCAACGTGTTTATCTCGTTGATTGAGAATTTGCCGCCTGGCCAGCAGTTGGTGCTACCCGGTGGCTGGCAGCAGCCCGAATACACGTATTTGTGTCTGTACATCATTCGAAACTGTGGCAGCGGTAGCTGGTCCTTTACTGTCTGCAATACGGGCCGGGACGGATTGCAGTACCATCCGGCAAGCTTTGACCCGGAGACGGGCCATGAGCTGAAGCAGCTGGCCATGACTGTATGGGATATTCCCAAGCATCGCGTCCTGGATTCGACGTTCTGGGTGCTACTATTTCGGATGCAGGTCTATCCTTCTAGGAAAAATAGTGCTGATTTTCTGTACACGAAGCTGCTTCCGTCCCTCAATGCTCGTCCGCTCTTGTCGAACTTGGACCAAGGTCCGGCTGAGTATCTGATAGTTCCGAATCCCATTGCGTCACAGTCGTATCATCCCCTTGCCCTTTTGGCGCTGACATCGTCGCCGGCGGCGAGTATGCGAACATCCAAATATGCTTCGCTGTTGGTGAAGAATGCAGCTGTGGATCTTGCTTATGCTGAGATTGCTGATGCGGCGCCATCGTCGATGGACCCAGAAGACACCCGTATTTTGAAGTTGACTGGAAGGAATCTTGCAAACTTTGCATCTACTGTAAATCCCAACACTGTTGGTGATGGTACGCTCGGTGTATCGTTATCGGATAGCTGGGATTTGCTTGACATGCTTTTGAAAAAGATCAACTTTGCCTCTTCAAAGCCCATGGATCAGTACACTCACGGCCTATCTGCTTCTGCAATGAACGACGATTTGTCGAAGGGAAAAATCATTTCTCTAGCAACTGGTGCAGGATCAGCGGCGCACCCTTTCTTTGGGAGACTTCGTCGAGACAACTACGATGAGGTCGTCAAGAATTTAATGGGAGATCCGAGGCCCGACCCTATCTTGATTCCAGCTGTATTGACGGATGAGGAGCTACCGCCAGTTGCCACGGATTACATGAATGCCACTTCTTACTTACAGCGTATTGCAGATGCGTGTAGTTTGCTTCTACAGCAACGGCGTCTTATCAAGAACTCCCCGGCCTTTGCTGCTTCCGCAGCACAGTATGCTTTGATGACTGTCCTTCCGATGCCAAACTCGGATCCACAGTTCTGTTTCTGGAGGAAGGGTGAGATGAGGCGGGAGACACAGCTGAATCTGCTGTTTCTTATCCGGCGCATGTGTCGAATTTACTCTGCTGCGACAGCTTGCGTTCAGCAGTCTCGAGGTCTTATTGCGATCCGCTCGACCGCCTTCGCCTGTGCAGCGTGTGTGGCCGATGCTATCTGTCGTGCTGTGGCGGTGGACGATCCAAGCACTTTTGCACTCCACTATTCAGGCCTCTGTGAAGGACCGACGGAGCCTTTTGGTATCGAAGCGGGTGCGTTCGATACTTTAGGTGCAAACCTTCCCATTTACGACCCAAATATCTGCTCGTTGCGCTTCCAGTGTCTGGACTACCTAAGAGGCGTGTGTATGAATATGGACGGAAGGAAGAAGAACACTATTTTCAACTTTGACAAGAGCCTTTCTCCGATGAATGGTGACAATATTTTGATCAACCAGCTGTCGATCCAACTAGCGCTGCAGCGTCCTTTCCCGGCGACAGATCAGGCCATCTCAAACTATTCAGCAAATCTGGTATCGGCTAGAAATGGCTCAGTCATCGAAGTGTTGCCTGAGTTCGAATACTTTCGTGATATCGTTTTCCACTTCAAGCACGCGGTGTCTGGTAAAGCGCAGACTGCGGATGTTCCTGCTAGTCACACGTGGTTGGCTTCTGATGCGACTCTGCACTGGGAGCTGCGTCGGAAGGGTAAAGATGATCCGACACTGCTGTATCATGTGACGGCCTTTCAGGGTCATCATCAAGACTATGTTGAACGCATCGCCCAACAAGAGGAGGTTTCCGTTTCTAAAAAAAATAAGTTTCAGGGATTTCTTTCCTTGTTCGCTAGCAAGACTCAAATCGAGCGCTCTCGCTTGTCTTCCGCAGATGCAACGACTGTGGTAAACTCATGTGGCGAGAAGTTTTTGAATAAGAGGTACGTACTGGCAGGTTTATCACGATAGTTGCTTTAGTCTTCACGTGTCTCACCCACCTCTTCTTCCAGATCGAAACCTGTCTCGGTTCAGAACGAGGACGATGTCTTGCATCTCGACACCAAGGAACTCCCGACCTTTGGAAACGTGTTGTCTCCTTCCGATTCAGAGCGCTTTGTCCAGTTCTTGACAGCTCCGTACATCCGGATCCCTCTGATATTGGACTTCTTTGCTAACGGTGATCCAACCCGCCTGTCGGCACTAAAGACAAAGTCTCTACAGCTGATCGTCGACGCTGCACTCTTTGAGCCGGGACACTGGAAACCTCCCGACTTCTCTGATTTCATTACCGAGGTCCCGGTAGTCGACGTTGACAAACTGGAGAAGCTTCTTTCCACTCCGCATGGGACTCTTTTCAATGAGATTGCAAAATCTCCCGACGTTCTGACAAGTTGTATAATCAAGATTCTGGAACGTGCTCTTGACATGGATGTTGGACGATACACAAGGAAATCCTCGTCCGGCCCCTTGATCCTATATGCCGTCCGGCTTGCGGTTCGCATTGAAGGTTTTCTGAAGTACGCATTGAAGAAATGTGTTCCGGGGCAGCCACGCCCTCGTGGCCTCGAAACGGTGGATAACATCAAAGTTGAAATCTCTCTTAAGAAACTGCGCGGAATGCTTGATGCGCAGGCCGTCCCAACGCTTGAATACTGGATCGAACCGTCCCGCAACAAAGACGTGAGTGTTGCGTGCATGACTCATGCCCACCTCCTGTACTTGTTCAAGAACTACGATTATAAGGACCTTGATTACCGAGCCGTATCGATTCTGATGTCGTCTCAGGTTTATCTTGCCATCAATCACCGCTTTAGCAATAAGGCGTACGATGATCTGCAGGACACGCCAAATCCGACCCACCCACCTCCTTCTATTCAGATCGCCCAGTCAGAGATTTTTGATATTATTCAGACCCACAGATACAATCTCCTTCGCTTCATTCGTGAGAATCCTGTTGAGGGAGATCAGGCGATGGAAGCTGTCGTCCGTATCGCTACGAGTACCGGTACTCGCGAGCTGAACGTGAAAGAGATGAAGCAGAGACATTGGCAGAGTATTGAGCATCCAACTTGCTATGGCCGTTTCGTACCTGACACCGAAGACGAAAAGCTTCGTGATGGAACCTACAGGATACCCAAGCCTGAACAATCGTACGAAGAGTGGATGTTGTACGTGACGACCAAAGCCGTCGGTATTGAAGTGAATATGCAGCTGAGCGAGTTCACGCTCCAGAATCACAAGATGGCGCTCCTTGACCCACACATCATGGACGACCCGGACTTTGCGGAAACGCGTCACACGGCGTTGGCGGACGCCGATGATGTTGCTTGCGCGGAGGTCATGCACACGACGAACCGATTTTGGTGGCGTCTCGTTGGACGCCGGTATGACATCCTTTCTTGGGGCCCGGACCAACGCAACTATTACGATATCAAGGGCACTCTTGATCCAAAGCACACTCGAAAGTTTCCCAACAACCTTCGCGGCGGAGAACGATGGATTGCAGATATGCTAAAAGACAAGCTCCCCTTGATTCTTCCGAATGTTACTCTACACATGACTACTCGAGACTATTCTGACGAGGCCTATGCTGTGCTTTCCGGCTGGATCGAGAACAAGAAAAGTGATAGCTCCCTCTCCACTCATACGTTGAAAGAAGTGATTATTTGGCAGCATCCACCCGTGATTAGCATTTTCAATGTCGTTGAGTACGGCCGTCGTCACATGCGTGTCCTTGAATACACCTCTAATTTGTCAATCTGTCTTCATGAGGTCAATTCTGGGGAGCCGTACCCAGATCGAGTTAGTGGGATTCTTTCGTTGTCAGCAGGAGTTCCAATGACTACGATCGCTCCTGCAACGTCACTCCTTGTAACTAGGGCGCTCAACTCGGAACTGGGAACGGAGACATATGTGCCACCAAGGTTCCTCGCCGGTTTGATCCCTTCTTCGTTAGTCGACGAGTACGTCTTCTGGCAGGGTGAAGATGACAACATATGTGGCTACGAGAAGTCTAAAAGCAGTCACAAAGACGGCGAAGAGATGGGGCCGGCTGAATCGGAAGCCCCATCGACCCGGCTCAAGATCATATTTGCCAAAGCTGAAGACTTTGACGCGAGTGGCTTTTGCAACTCTCACGCAGAGGCGTTGATCCAGCGCATCCCTGTGATTGGTGCAGACCACGAGCTTGAGCGAGCTGACTCGAATCGACCTATGCTCACCCTACTCAATGTACTGACAGCTCCGCCCTCTTCGTTGTTGAAACGGATTGGAATGCTGCTGTCTCGACTTGACAATCTCGCTCACGTACTTGTTTGGAGTACAGCACGTGTGCAGTCAGCCCACGCGCCATGTTCGATTGACCTCATAGAATTGCCACGCGTGAACCTTTCCTTCAAAGCTAAAACCGTGGAGTCGATAGATGGGAAGGTCGACCATCGTTTGTATAGTAACGACTATGATGGCCTCTATATCGCCACTTCGAGCGAAGCGCGTGAAATGGCCGAAAAGCTTCTCGGTACGATATCTCACTTCATTGTCCTGCAAAATGCGGACAACGACCTCTTTATTCTGATGCCTAGTTGTGCGTTACCGAGACGGCTGCATGTCGATGGTTCTCATCTTTCGGTGCAAGTGATTCTCGATAGGCGGAATCAGGAGTGGATCGCCAACATCGGTGAAGTTCGATCATACCTATACCCTGTCCACAATTCAAGATCTTTCCTCGTCACACCATCCCTGGCGTCGTCGCTTTACTTGATGGTGATGTACTTTATCACTGGAGAATACCAGGATGTCTTCAAAATGGTTGAATCCTGTGTTAGCGAGGAACTCAATCCCGAGGAGGTACGGTGCACTTTGTGAAACTCCATAAAAGCCTGCTTGTCCGTGCCGTTGTCTCACATTCCATCTGTCTCCCGATCCACAGCAACAAATTTTTAATCAGCTTGAATTCCTTGGGAACGATTTCCACCCTGATGCACACGCCTGTCGGCTGAAGCTCTCTGTTGTGACTGTTGGGCTCGGTAATGAATCAACGATGAAGTGCCCATGGAGTATCGAAGAGGAGATGGAAGCGTATATCAAAAAGCACGGTTTTGTGTCTTCAGCCTGTCGTCTAACGACTGACGAAGAGATGCTTCTACTTGAACTTTGCAGCCCAGATGAGCGTGGCCGTCTCTCACTTACGTTGCTCAATCGAAAGGCTTTTGTTGGAGCAGTCGTTAGCCTGGCTTCTCTACCTAAAGATAAAACCTTGACGGTGAGGCTGGGTAAAGAGAAGCCGCCAGTGATAGAAAATTTCGACTTTGGTGCCGACTACACAATCATTGAGAATCCAAAGAAGACGATGACCTCCGCAAAATTCTTTGGGGCCGCCTACAGCAGACCAGAAGATGTAAGTAGATGCCTCTTTTGTCGGTTGCACATGGAAATTGATGTCGTTTCACTAACGGACTCTTCTTGTTCTTTTTGCAGGAGGAAATTGCATACGGTGGCCTGAAAGCTCTCGAGTTCATCAATAGCGCAGTGACCTCTGGAGTTGAGATGAAATCGTCACGATATGGATTCCCGTTGATCTATGATCTCATGACCGGTACAGTGGCGTTCAAGCTGCACCCAAGTGACACGCCCTACAATTGGGGTCGAATTCTGTTTCGCCTTTTGCCTCCCTCCGATTTCAAGACTCTTTCTGCTGAGATGTCTATTCTCCGCATTCTCGCGGAGAATCCACCAGTTGCTGCGCATCCGAGTATCCCCAAGTTTTCGGTCGATAGCGGGATGAGCAAATTAAAAGGCATGTTCGCAGGGAAGGATTCCATGAGCCGACTGATCGAGCAGCTTCACAACTTTATTACCCAAGAAGGCGTGCGGGCCATGATTAAGAACACCAACATCTACCAAGAATCTTTGCCCAGATCGACGATGATTTTGAGTCGCCCGGAGTCCTACTCTTCCCATCGACTATGGGTTGTCCCGCGAATCTCGGACTATTCGCAGTTGAAATTCTATTTGGATGTTCAAAACTGCGCCGCCGTCAACATTCCGTTGAAACAGCTGCAGGCTTTTAGCACCAAGCCTTTAGCACCGATAAAGCTCGAGTCGTATGTCAATTACCTAACGCGCGCAGAGGTCGGCTTGCCGGCAGTGTCGGGAGCGCTTCCTTTCGATGTTTCATCCGAACGAGCGACACAAACGCATTGCTCACAAGCGACGATGAATCGGGTGACGACGGACGCCTACAAGTACGCCGAGAAAGCCAATACAGAGATGGCACCGACCCTCATTGGATTTACCCCTGCAGAAATTGACTCCCTACACCAATCGCCAGCTGCGTTGAGCAAGGGAACTGCGCAACTCAGTAAGCTTATCAAGGCACTAAACCAAGCGATGGAATTCGATCGAAAGTCGCTCTGGAATCTAATGAATCGAGCCTTGGCGATCGCAACTAGCGACGAGCGCAGTGACACACCTAGCGCTGCAGGTCCGAACGGAGAGATCAATTTTTTGAGGTTCCGTCTTGGGCAGGTTGGCGAACGAGAGCCAGCTGCGTGGTTTGAGCTGTTGGTCGCGTCCATTCTCTCAACCACGTCAGAGCATGATATCCGCTCCTTGAATCCGCACATGTCGAGCGTTGCCTACAAGACTGTTACAAGTCTCACAGTAGTCGCTATGCTGACTTCGATTCGTATCGGTCAGACCCATCGTGCACTGACGAGGTGAGTAGTTTCGAACTTTCGATTTGATGGCAACAGCTCATCTTCTTGTATTCTCTAACGTTCTTATCTCTTTTCGTCACAGCTTGTCCAAGCTCATCCTTCTCCTTCGTCGCGTCAAAGGATCGAACGCAGCCGACGAACAGTCTAGAATCTGTCAAGAAATCAAGCTGCAGTCGTCGAAGGTAGCGTCTGACGTTGCCAACGAACGTTATTTCATGAAGTCGACTTTGGACGGAAATTTTATCGAGTTCGACCCGCGCTATCTTGTGTTTGAGTTCACCTACTCGCTCATGCTTCGAAAGAGTCAGGTGATTCTTGTTAATAAGTTCCTGGACGCGTTGCGTAACAATCGATCCATGTGTCACCAGATGATCATGGGTGCTGGAAAGACCACGGTTGTCACGCCGCTGCTGGCCCTTATGCTCGCGGACGGGAAATCACTTGTCACGCAGGTGGTACCACATGCGCTGCTTGAATTTTCACGAGGTGTGATGCGAGAAAAATTTGCCGCAGTGGTTCGAAAGCCTGTATTCACTTTCACTTTCAGTCGTAGTACGGCGATCACCCGAGACTTGTACTTAAAGCTTTGCAAAGCACGCGACAGCAGAGCAGTGATTTGCGCCACCCCGACAAGTGTGAAGTCTTTCATGTTGAAGTTCGTCGAGATGATGAAGGTTATGGAAGAGAAAAAGTTTGGAACCGCGCGGAAAAGCCAAAACAATGGAATATTCGGAGCCTTTTCGCTCTCAGCTATTGCAAGACGCTTCCGTGATCAATCCGAGGTACTGGAGGCAAATGTCAGCCCGCAGGAGGTATACTATTGCACCGAAATCATGAAGCTATTCCGA
>Ga0307981_1003223_pt1 | contig 12412 bp, 6 predicted proteins | sample OrgLakmetagen987_FD_201849 | JGI IMG/M metagenome (GOLD analysis project Ga0307981, IMG submission 201849) | Saline water microbial communities from Organic Lake, Antarctica - #987 | ecosystem: Environmental > Aquatic > Non-marine Saline and Alkaline > Saline | place: Antarctica: Organic Lake... | reverse complement strand
TTGACATTTAACAGCTTTAACAGCCATTTTGATAGATAGTCGGTCAAAACCTATCAAGTAACGAGCCAAAGCAATTCGAACATAAAATTGGCTGCGCAGTGTCGATTCATTTTTTATCCATGCCCCGCTTCAACTGCCTACTGCCTACTGGCATGATGCTTTTTGCGTGTGGTGAGATCTTCTACTGTACCTGCTGGCTGTTGTCAATACATGAACGATGCACAGCAGCTCAATTTCCAGAAATACGTGCGCCATCCATTTCTAAATTGACTCCGCCCCAGTGTGGGTATTCAACATCAAATGTTGTGTATTATTCTAATTGTGCTTTCTAATTCTTAATAAAGAATAAGCCCGCAATGGAGATTGTATTTACATCTGACTGGCTCACTTCTGGTAAATCTTGTGATCGTGCATTCCTGTCGCACACACAAATCTAAAGGATGAAAAGCCGTCTCATGAGGATTCTTAATTATAACAGAAGGGATGAAGTAATGTTGCTTAAATTCGTTGAAAATTCATGTAACGTCATCCTTCTATATTGATTTGACTGAAGGGACCGACACTATCTGCCCCGGCCACACCGTAACCCCATGGGTGGCCGGTTTTATGCACCATTCAACTCGTTGAACTTTTCGGAAAATCAAAAAGAAACTTCCTGAGCCTATTGAGTCAATAGCCGGCCTTTGCGCGCCAACACCTGCTTGTCTCTTTCCTTTCATGGAAACAAATACACATATTTATTTTTGTCTTGTATGAGAAAGATTGTCAAGAAAGCATGGAAGCGGGGCGCTTCCAACAACTCGTGCTCTCATCTGTTATTGCCTCAAGAAATACGTCCTCATTTGCTATCAATAGGTTTAACAAACATATGTAGCAAATGCAAGGTCTGGCCGCTGAGCTGTCCAAGTTCAGTACTCTTGGCTTCTTGAATCTGCACGTCGTTTATATTGTATACTAGAGAGCAATTTAATGCTGCAATGCTCGCAGTCACTGAGTTAGTGGCTTCCAAACGTGGAGCGTACTGCATCATCCAACCATGCTCCCGCAGCTCCACATCTATTGAAAGAAGTTGGATAGCATTTTTCCATGTGTGTATGCGCTGATGAAAGGTGAGTGCTCTCAAGAATAAGTAGTAGGGATGATCCCTGCTCAGCTTACGTAGTACCCTTCATCAGTGCTGATCGTTACATCTCAATATAATAGGAACGTTTTAACCGACTTGAATCGACTGAAGCAACCGGCACTATCTATCCCGGCCACCCCATACTTTCGTGTGTGGCCGGATCAAAGTGACACAATTCAACTCGTTGAATTTCGGAAAATTATGAAAGAAACTAAATCCCTCCTGAGCTTATTGAGTTAATTACCGGCCTTGATGTGCCAACGTGTGCTTGTCTCAGACCACTCATGGAGACAAAATATTCTTATTCTTTAATCATGTTCAGACATGCGCTCTCATCTCTGATGTATCAAATATCACTTCCTCCTTTTGCAAATGTTACACCCAAATCGACCGTACGGTCAAAATGAGCCCCCGATATCACTTATTTTTCCTATGTTCCAATAGGTTACATGCACGCATTCTGGCATTCTGCAAATGCGAAGTCCTGCTTCTCAACTGTCCAAGTCTTGTTAACACTGATTTTTCGGCTTCAATTAGTAGTAGTAGTACCTTTGTAATTTCAATCCATGCAGGTTGCAAATCAAGTCAATTTATGGTCAATGGAGCTGATTAGCAAATGACATGTTTATCTTTTGCATTCAGAAACATAAATACATCGAATTAACCGAATTCTTCTTCTTCCTTAAAAAAGCTGGATGGAGAACTATCTTCGGTGCTTATAAAGTGGGCCAGGAGTACCCTCACCCCCTTCACTGGATTTCTCCTCACTAATTTGGCTTCTGCACACTGGTCAAAACAGAATCAGAATACCTAAGCCAATTGTTATAACGCCAACAGCAGTAAACCGGACGGGCGCGCAGCGTATAGCAGTAAGCAGATATATGCCGCTCTTGTGCTGGACAATTTATAAATGCCGGAATGTATTATAGCGCCGTATTCCGAATGAGTCACGGTGCCTCAATCTCAATCAGAAAAAATTGTAAAATGATTCAATAATGTTAAAATCTCCGATCTCCGACTTCAGTTCCCTCGCTTCCTCCCTTCGCACTTCGCGGTGTAAGTTAGGTGTAAGCTAAGTGCCACAATACACTTTTTTTTTAAACTGAAAAGACCAAAGAGAAAGAGTTGCATGGCATTCGTTTACCTGGGAACTTGCTCTTGGACGCAAGGCGGATGCTAGATGCACAGACCCTTGAATCCAACTGGCGCCAAATTGCGCCAAAGGGCCGACTCGGGCACAATCTACCATCTAGAAGGCCCCAACAGAAAAACAAATCCATCTAAACTCGCGGGGGCGTGTTATACGGTTATATGTTGACGAAGCATCTTTGCTGATGAACAAAATGCCCACAAACCGCACAAATCTATACATTACATTAAAGCGAGTCCTCGCATTCAAACGCCGCTCCTGCCAAATTAACCGCCTTTTTGCCGCCCTTGCCAATCTTCTTCTCGCCACTTTTCGTGGAAGTGCCTCCAACGGAGCGGCTGCCACCGGCCAAAGTAGCACCCCTTGACATTGGGTTGGCCATGAAACCTCCGTCGTTTGAAACGCCACCCATCCGTAGAACTTGCGAGGCTCTACGTTTACCACCTTGCCCAAATGTAGAGCTGATGTCCACTTCAACATCTTCGTCGCTTTCATTAGCTGCTGTCTTCTTTTTAGCTGCTTGCTTTTTCGCCGTGGTATCTGCATTCTTTTGATCATCGACACGCCGCGCGAGGGCACTTGGCTTTGGCTGGGAGTGGCCGCGTTCTTCTTCGCCGTCGCTGTCTGCATTGTGCCCAGCGCGCATCTTTCGCTCGTCACCGGGGCGCACCCCACCACCAACCTTGGATTTGACTTTCTTCTTGGCAGCGGCATTTTCGGTTGCACTTTTGCTGCTAGAACCCGATTGAGCTCTACTAGCATTACCTGCTCCACTCAGGGCCACTTTTTTCTTGAGACCCTTGATTTCGTCCATAAGTTTAGAGACTGTGCCCTGCAATGCCACCTGCTCTTCCAATGTCAGCAATGCTGGCCCGTTGTCAGTGCCATTACCCGCTTGTCCTTCAGAAGATGCCGAGGCTGCGAGTGCTGCCTGTGCAGCTGCTGCACTTCCAAACTGACGCACCATTAAAGGATTGGTATCAGCGTAAGTGATACCTACTTCAGCCAACCGGATGCGGTGCTGGTCACGCTCTTCTTCATTCATGTTTTCAGTTTGGAGCGCAATCATTGCCTCTTCTTCTTCGTCTTCGTCAGCTTTGTGGCCAATCACGTTGCCAGCTTCGTCCAAGATTTGCTGATCTTTCTTTTGGTCTACAGCTCCTGATACGAAGCTGATTTTCAGACCTGGGTACATGACTGCAATGACTTCGACCCACACCACACTGAAGTAATAGGCCAGCGACGTGCAGATTACCGCTAGTGTCAATTCGCCCAGCCGTTCGTACATGACTTCACCTGGGCCCGTGAACTCGGAGGCAAACATGATGCCAAAGAGGCACACCAAAATGCCACAAAAGAGGAGCACAGACTCCACTGTGTTGTAATTGAAAGCATACTTGAGGAATTCTGCAACTACCTCATTCCAGTCATCGCGAGTCAAACCGCCCGACCGAAGCTTCTGGTAGGTGGCTGCCAGGCTACTGCGGCCAAGCATTGATGCTTTATCGTTCGAATCGTTAAGCAACGTCTCGTACCCGATCCCTGAGGGCTGTGGGCAAGCACCATACGGCCCAACTAAAGCTTGGTATTCCTCAGAGTCCATTTCACCCACGATGTCACTGTAGTCGGCACGGCTCAAGTAGGGGTTGCACTTCACTTGCAAAGTGTATGATATGAACATAACGAGCAATATCATCGCCAACTGCATGGTGGCATTCACGTGGAAGAGCAACGTGAAGGTGACGATGCACAACTTGCGTGCAATAATGATCAAAATCCAGTAGTACAGCTTAGGCTTGAATTTAAAGTACAGCGTTGCATACTTTGAACGGAAGTTGAAGTATGCCTTGTTGGTCTCTTTCTTCGATCCCGTCCCCAAGCATCGCAAGTACTGGTCATTGATGCATTTCTGGCGGTTCTGGCTATTCAACAAAATGCGCATTACCAGTGAAGGGTATCCAATAGTGTATACGACGAAGAAAGCCCATGCATACGGTAATAGCTCCATCTGAAGCGTATATTTTCCCGTTTGCCAGCACACCTCTGACGGTTGCGCTTGCATAAACTGCAGTTTGGAGCGCTCACCGTCTTCGGACAAAATAGTGTTGCAATTCAGCGGTTGTAATGTATTTTCCGAAATGTTGAGGTACAAAATATACATCGCAAGAAAGCAGCCTGCAGTCATGGAACTCCTGACAGCTTTGATGCGTTTCGCGCTGTGACGGCTACAGACCCTGCTGTAGAAGTAAGTGTAAAGATACACAAGCCCTACGAAGCCAAACAGAAATGACGGAAACCACTGCATCACGAGCCATTTGGTACGGTAAGGTACTTCAAGCAAGCATTCAGGCGGTGTCAAATTGATACTGAAGTTGAAGACGCTGAATAAGCGGTAAAGATACATAACGGATGCAGGCCATTTGACTTCAGTGGACGCAAAAATAGCGAGTACTTGAAAATAATCCACCCCGATGCTGAAGATGGCCAGATCAACCTTCTTACGCTGCAGCCGTCGCCCCAAAAGCACACAAAAGATAAGAAAGGTAAAAGCACCTAAAATCAACCACTTGATATTATCTGGGCACTCCTCACACTTCCCATACATTCTGTGGTACAAATATTGCTCTCCAGTTTCATCATCGAAGCAATCGGGATTCTTGCTTCCATCTTCTAGTTTTGCATAGTTCCAGTCGCAGCACTGTGCGCACTTCACATCAGTGTAACCCTTCAGGCATTCATTGTCGCCCAAGCAGGACTCTGTCGGCAAACATGGAGAAAAGTCCCAGCAGTACGGGCGGTGCTTGCGCTCATCAGGGCATGTGAAAATTCCATCGTGATTGTCGTCACCAGACTTAAGAGCTGATCGCCAATAGCCAGGTTCCGCTATGGGTTCCACAGAGTACAGAGTAGTGAAATCACCACATGCGGAACCCGTTGGGCACACGCTGCAGTATTCGTCGGTGCGAGTCAACAGCGTACAATTCGAAACTTCACCCGTGCGCAGTTCGGCTCGCACTAAGCAGTTCCACTCTTCTTGGCATTCCGGGTCCTCATCAGTAAATGGTGCCTCAAGCATGAATTTATCCGCATTATCGTCGTAACGCGCTGTACATCGGCGACCATCTGGGTTATGCGCATTGACGTCGGCTCTAGTGCACGGCATTTCGCACTCGCTGTCACTGTTGGTAAATGCAGTGTACGCCTCTTGGCCATAAAACCCCGACGAACACACACCCCGCACGCCGCTGTTGAATTCGTCTTTAGTCACATTTTGGCCTGCCACAAAAATAGAAACAGCCTTGGAGCCAACTGTGGTGTGGCCTATGGAGCACCACAAATAAGGAGTCCCCGCGCGTGTCGTTTGCCAAATTGATGCTACGTAAGAATTAATGATGACGTTGCTGCACGATGTGTTGCCGATGAAAACCTGTGGCAATAAGCGAAAAAAAGGTGTAATGAAATAAGATAAACTTGGTATAAAAGAATGCAGAGTGCTTGTGTAACCTCACCTTGACATCGCCGGCGTCCTCTAGAGTGGTCCCAAAGTTACGACCGTAAATTTCAATCAAATCTTCGTCCGCATCGAACTCATTGGGCGTAAATGAGGTCACATACGGAGGATCATATGCGAAGAATGCTGGAGGAGAAGTTCGCGTGCCCACCACCACACGTACAGGGACGTTAGGGCCAGCCCCGGCAGGTACTGTAAAGGAACATTCAGTGTGGCTGATGAAATCAACGTCTTCATTCGCGACCTGAACTTCATTAAACCACAGGTGCTGATCTTCAACTCCGAAATTAGCACCTGTCACAGTGATGGTGTATTCTCCTGAAGTCAGCAAACCGCAACCTGCTTCGGATGTGCGCTTACAGTCGCGACCCAACGGAACTTTACCGTCCTTGGATAGCATCGTAATAGCAGGCAAATCGTAGCTGAAGGGCAAACTTTGCAGCGATGGTTGGCCTGCAACTTCAAGCGTCAAATTCATCGCTACGTCACATTGCCCTGCGGGTGCTGTGAAAGACAGTCGATCCTGTGCAAATTGCCAAATAGCTCCGTTCGGGTTACTGCCACCTGCGGAGTGTGCCAAGTCAGCTTCAGTCCAATCGTGGTCGCAACCTTCTTGGCTGGTGTCTTCGCCTGGGCCTCGCAACCGTAGTGTAAAAGATACGCCCACACCAAAATTCACGCCATGTACAGTCACATTGGCTCCACCAATGGTAGGTACCGATGAAGGTTCAACCATGGTCAGGTTTGGTGGCGCATAGTTCAATGGTGTCAAAGTCACTTGGCCACTCACATTAACCAGCAGCATATTCTGGCCTTCACCAGGGCCAAGGAGAACTGCCGCATCCGAGTGATTCGATCGCAAGACCGACGTCTCGATGTACGCCAATTCTTCCCACATGGTTGCATCATAGGCATCATCATCAGCTGACATCAACGCTCGGCGCCTCGAGTCGTCATTGTTGTCATCGCCGCTAATGGTCGATGAGATACGTACCATTCGAGTTGTCATCGACCCTGACAAGCCAAAGTCACTGCCTTTTATTAATACCGTTGCACCCACCGTTGGTGCGGGCTCTCCCAAGCTCAAACCCTGCACTTTCACTGACGTCACATTAGGTGCATAGTATTTGTACCCCAAAGTGCTTTCACCCGAAGCGCTTGTAGTAGTTGTGGCACCTGCAGAGGCAGCGGCACTAGCTGAAGCATACACGGTAGTTTCTTGACCCGCTACCTGGAGCGTCAAGGGCTGCCCAGGACCATCACCTGGAGGTACATTTATGACAATGGATGTGTGGGTGTAGGAATCCGCCTCGAGTTGCAATTTAGTGGCACCGTAGGTAACTCCAGCACGCGCCTTTTGATCGCCAAAGTTGATGCCACTGACTGTAACGATGCCACCAGTGGTGTGCACCCGCTGGGGCCAAACGCGAGTGATGGTAGGCGGTCGGTAGTCGATCACCAACAGGGCAGTTTCATTGGTTTCCACAGCAGTCTTTTTGCCGCGTGCGAATGTGATCACATTACCAACTCCCGCACCAGTGGGAATCTGGCAGGTCACTGACCGTACAACGTCAGTGGATACAAAGGTGGTGATTTCCACGAGAGAAGATGGCCAAATGATGCACTCCGATGCCCACAAGCCTTCGCCAATCAATACGCTTAAATCTTGCACTGCAGAGCCAAAGTACAAGCCCGCAAGGGTTAAGTTTCTCTGAGCACCCCAGCCAAAGTTGGCAGTACTATCGTCGTCTACGGCGCTGGCAGTGGGGTAGTCTTCTCGCGCATCAGTGCGGTAACCGTTGGGATCGGGCATGTAGGTCGTAACCGAGGTATAGAGTACAGGCGAGAAGTCGTCGAAGAAAAGCGTATCCGTGTGGTAATTTCCGACGCTTACGCTGATGTTGCCACTGAGCCCAATGACTTGCAAGTTCAACTCGTCATCGTCCCATTTGGTTACAGTGCTTTCGTCCACTGCTTGACCATCGTAGTAAATCGTACCCATGCTCCCAAAGTTACGCCCCAATAGCACTAAATCAGACGTTGCCTGGGTCCCGACGCGCTCTCCTTCAATATTTTGCACCTGTTCCAACACTGGGGGCTTGTATTGGGCAATGGCGACGTTGGCAGTGATTGACGCGGCACCACCGTAGTCGCTGTGGCCTATATCCACAGTCAGCACCTTCTCGTGATCCTCATCAGCGAGCGCTGGCATCACGATAGCAAGCGCTTCAATCCACGGGGATTTCACACCATCGGTGCCATCGGTGTACATTGGGTTCGCAATTTTGTACATCCGGCTGGAGACTGCGGGATACACCGTCGTCTGCCCGGCACCATTAACAGCGAGTAGCTGGCCGTCAAGATGCACTTGAAGAAAAGAATCAGTTGATGCCATTCCAAGGTCAGTGCCGTTCAAAATGTGAGTGCTTCCACCTGCTGTGTCAACTCGGAAAGGGCTCAAGCCATTCAACACTGGTGGTGCATAGTTGGTCTTAGGGCTATCAGAAGCTTGTGAGGATTGGCCGTCGACTGTGACGATCCACGATAGCGATGGGCCTATGCCAGCGACTGTACGGCACACGATCTCAGTATGGGCTATTGAGATGCGACAGCCTGCGGCTTCATATTCAGACCCACCAGGGCCATAGGTGACAGATTGAAGGAAGCTCGAATTGCCACTTGCACCAGCGCCGTTCTTCGGTCCAAAATTATAGCCTGTAAGGGTGACCTCCTCACCTCCGTAGGTACTAGCATTGACGGCACCAAGACCCGAAAGGCTCGTTACGAAGGGACTTCCATAGGCAGTCGTAGATGCGGTAGATGCACTGCCATCGATATTCACTACCCACATGTGGCCTGCGAGTCCCCACAACAAAAATGACAAAGCAATAAAAATCAGGTAAGTAATTTGGTACTTCGGTATAATAGCTTGATTAATTCATAGATAAGTAGACGCAAATGAAATGTGAAGTAGAGCTTATGCCTAAGAGCTGACTACAGTCCTTACCTGCACCAGCGCCAGGGACAGTTGAACAATTGATCGCTGTGTGGTCTGTGGAGACGCTGCATGTACAAGGGGTCACCACATCACAGTCTTTCATGGGATTCCATCCCGATCGTGGCGCATAAGTGCCTGCAGGGAAAGCATTGTTTGAGGACACAGCAGCATTGGTTGAAGAACCTGCGAGCGACCCAGCGTTTACGGTCCACTCAGATGCGTCAAAGGCCTGGTCGCCGCCTAAACCTACGGTCCCATTGCTGACGCGATACGCCCAACCATTGACAAACGACCAAGATGGACTGCTGCTGTAACTTGGTTCTCCGTAGCGTTCGATCACGTGCCCGTCCATGTAAAGTTCAACTGCTTCAGTGCCACTCAGAATAGTTGCAGCAGGGTTCACGTAAGTGGGCGCGAAGCCCATGAAAGCATCGAACTCATTCGATTCACTGCTCGCCCAGATGTAAGTGCCAGCAGTGATAGTATCTGAAGGAAACGTATAGCTCTGACCGCTGCTACCAAAGCCACCTGAATTTGCGCGTCCGAGGCCATAAAGACTCAAATCATAGACCGCACAGGTGGCATAGAACTCAATAGCTTGAGGCAAAGAACCGTCAAGAGGTCCACTAATCACGCCGGTGAGCATAAGGCAGCTTGCATTCGTAGCGACCGCTGGCGTCTCGGGACAGTCATAGAACGGCGAGAGCGTTGTCTCAGGTACAGAGCACTCAACCGAGGCAATAATATGCTCGCTGTTGCCACAGCCCATGTCTTTGAGATAATCACAACCGTAATTGATGAAACACACCTATCATATGAGTAAACAATCCAAATCATCGCAAGCAGAGTGTCAAATTAGAAAAAAAGATTGATACATACGAGTGAAAGATGAGGAATTAAACACAAGAAAAACAAGGACATATCTAGATTTTTCCACAAGTGGACATTTGTCAAACTTTAAGGGAGATGTTGATCATGTGAGAGTGGTCTCTTGATACCTGAGATGTTGTGTATTCAACGGCCCCATTCTTGTACTCGTAGCCATATGTGCCACAGACACATGCTGGAGTAGTGCTGGCGTGGAAATAGTATCCATCCTTAGTAGGTGCCCCAACAAATGCTGATGTTTTGATTGCTCGAGGATTGGCAACTTTTTGGCAACTGTGAAATGTTTCTTGGTAAGTGTTGCCATCACCAGCAACCTCATACGAGACTGATTTGATCCGAGATTCGGCTGCGGTGCCAAAGTTTCGGCCCTCTAGCACCACCCATTCTCCACCGCGCGTAGAAGCACCTGAACCACTGCTTGAAGCTTCTTCTTTGTCCCAAGACGCTAGGTAAGATGCCACATTCGGAGGCTGTTGCACAAATACGACAGAATACAAAGTTAACTAGAGCGATCTAGTGAAGCATGATATTTCATAGCATTGTGTTCAATAGAAATAAATGTTTCACAAGATGTTGTCGACAGTTGGCTAATCATGAAGTGCCCGTACCGAGTATGAGATGTTAGCACCGTAGACGTTGGACTTTTGGCCACCCACAAAGACTGCTAGTGAGTGGTCTGTTCCTACTCCTTGAGCAGTCAAGCAGCTGATTTGCGAGAAATCCACTGACACTTCACAGAACGAGGCCGCATAACGGTCTTCTTCACCAGGTGGGCCGTAAGTGACACGGGGTGCATCTTCGCCTTCAGAAGGCCCAAACGAGTTGCCAGCTATAACCAGCTGCTGCCCACCTACAGTAGTGCCACCCATCAAACCAGCGCCTGACACTGCGTTGCTGCTCGAGGCGCCCATAGGCTCCACAGAGGGCGGTGCATAGCTCGTGGACAAATTGTACGCACATCCGTTGTTCGAATCATCGTCGTTGAGATCAGCGCAGAGGGAAGTACCAGCCTGACCACCAATCAGCACGCGCCAGGTCAGGTTGGCGCCCACGCCAGGTGCTACGGTGCATAACACTTCAGTGTTGGATGTGAATACGTAACAGTCTGTGGCAGTGTACTTGAAGATGCCGCCATCGTTGGTTTCTTCGTTGTAGTCCCACGGTCCATCCGTGACAGGACCATATGTGACATGCACTGCAGGCGCGGCATTCCGCGACGCCGCGCTGTTGAGAAGATCAGCGAAGTTGGGCCCGAAATTGCGGCCAGTGATGAGCACAAAGTCACCGCCGCTTGTGGCAAGGTCGTAAATACCGTTCAAACCTGGTGCATTTTGAAGATCAGGAGAAGATTGCGACCATAGCAGGTTAGGCATAGTCGAAGGTTCAAGATATGTCATTGAAACTGAGTTCAGAAATCAATAGCATCTAATATTTTGTAACAATAAATGGAAATAGTATTACCTAGAGCAGCGTAGTCAGCGTCGTAGTTTTCCGCCAAAGAACTTATCGTAGGAGCGCCGTAACCGGTGTCATAAAATTGCTCAAGAGTCGATGACTGAGCGACAGCACCAACTCCGGCGGCACCCACCTCAGCCGACCACCACAGTGATGCACCAACGCCCGTTGGCACCGTGCATTTGACTTGGGTACCTGCCTGAGTAACCTCCAGATTGAGGCAAGTGTAAGTAGCGCTGCTGTCCGCGGAACCACCAACGGAGCCCACGCCACTGCCAACAAACTGAAAGGTGACACCCACCGCAGCACCAGAGAGTGCATACATGTGTTCATCGTTGCCACATGCCGCCAGAGAAACGCATGTGAAGGGCGGCATTCCAGAGCCAGTCAAGGTCACCACAGCACCGCCGCCCGTGTTCATTTCAGTGGCGCCTGTGATGTTGACCACAGTGGGTGGTTCGTAGCTAGTAGTAACGCTAGAGATGGTGGCCCAAGGACCGCCAGGTGCATTGCCTCCGTTGAAGTGCGCAGCAGACGCGTCCACAATCACAGTCCAAGTGTGCCCTGTGCCAACTCCAGGCGCAGCCAAGCACCGGATCTCGGTATTGCTGCCCGGCTGAACAGCACATTCGGTGGCAGTGTAGGTCAATCCATCCAATCCATTGGTGTAATTAGCCGTCACCTTCACTGTCCCACTACCCTGAGGACCGGCACATGGTCCAAAGTTCGTGCCACTGAGCACAACAATACCGTTGTGGTTGGTCAGCCCGCTCGCACCACCGAGAGTTGGGAGCGCATCTGGGTTTGTACAGAGGACGCTTGCCACCACTGGCATTGACACAGATGTGGCGGAGTCACAAAGATACGACAAGTAAGTGCTGCTACTGCAAGCGGAACCATCTGACGCGTAATTTAAGTAGCAAACGTCTTCAGTGCTGTACGTGGCACCGCCGTCGGAGTAGAATAAACCATAAGCCTCACACACGCAGTCCAAATCGGACGAGGAATGAAACAAGAAATCATTCGTGGAGCTTGTCGGCATAGTGATATTGGCGTATGTAGATATGGTCTCGATGGTCGCATCATCGTCGTCTTCGACATCAACAGTGACAAGGGCTGTAGTGATGAGCCCTGTCAAGTCCTCAGCAGATATAGCGAGTACATACTGGTTGGTGCACTCGAAGTCTAGCAGTGCAGTGGCGTCATTTCCACCCACGAGCAAGTCTCCATCGTCGAGTGTCAAAGTAAACATGTCAGTACCATTGAGTAAAGTGTAGCTGATTATAT
>Ga0307981_1003220_pt1 | contig 12416 bp, 9 predicted proteins | sample OrgLakmetagen987_FD_201849 | JGI IMG/M metagenome (GOLD analysis project Ga0307981, IMG submission 201849) | Saline water microbial communities from Organic Lake, Antarctica - #987 | ecosystem: Environmental > Aquatic > Non-marine Saline and Alkaline > Saline | place: Antarctica: Organic Lake... | reverse complement strand
CTATTCTTTCTTGCTAATTTAGCATTTAAAATTTCAGCTAATTTATTTAAATTATAACCTCGTGTTTCTGTCCCATATGCTTCATAAAAATTACCAACTCGAATTAATACAATTGTATTATCTTTGTTATATTTTTTTTCAAAATATTCTTGTTCGCATAAATATTCAGCATGTAAGTTTTTTTTGTTAAATCGTCCAAATATATATTCATTTAAACACATTTCTAATTTCTCTAATATATATAATATTAGTCATTATTATTTAAGTGTCTCAAAAATAATAATTCCAAAAATAAAATTTATTTTTATTATTTAATATATAAATATTTATTCAATAAATATAAATTAATGAATTTATTATTATTTGTATTTGATTTTATAATATTATTACCTATAACATTAATAAGATTATTTATAATTTATTTATATGGCTCTTATTATAATATTAAAGATTTAGAATTTTTAGATATTTTAACACATTCTAAAAAAAATACTAATGTTTTTGATAAAATTAAAACAGAAACAGAAAGAATTTATAAAGAAAAATATAAAAATAAAAATAATAAAAAAATATTTAATGATCATACTGATAATGATAACATTAATATTAGTGATCAAATTGATAAAATTAAACAAAATATAGAAAGCACATTAAGTTCGGATACTTTTGATCATACTTTTGAACAAATACCAAATACACCAACAGAATTAAATAATAATCATACAGAAATAACAGAATTAAATGATTTTTTATTTACGGAAAAATAAATTATAAATTAAGAAAAAGTTTAATAATAGAATTATATGAAATTTGTTTCATAGATTTTTTAATAAAGCGTTTGAAACGAGTATCATTATTATAATGATGATTAAGTATTCCCCAGCAATTTTTCATTATAATATAATGTTTAGAAATTTTATTATTAATAGCATCGTGTTCGTGAAGAAAAATATTATTATTAGTATTAGAAAAATATGATAAAAATATACCAGCAGATTTATAATTACAATTAAATATACGATAATCTTCAATACTCGAATTAAAAACATGTATAAAATTACCTTTTGTAAAACTAATTATAGTATTATTTGAAATTTTATTATTATTAATAAAATTTTTTAAAGTAAGATTTATATCTTTATGAATTATATCATCATCATCTAAACGCGTTGTTAATAAATATTCTTTTGTAGAATATTGTTTTAACCAATCATTATTTGCTAATCGATCATTTGAGTTCCATATATGAATTATAAAAAAATTATAATTTTTAGTAAGAGAATATAATTTTGATTTAAATTTATCGGGTAAAAGAGGATCAATTAATAAAATAATTTTAAAATCAATTAATGATTGATTTATTAAACTTTTAAAACAAAAATTTTCAAAAAAAAACATTCTTTGATCTAATCTTTGTTCATCAAATAGAGTATTTTTAAGTTTATCAAATTCATATCTTTTATTAAATTTTACAGAAAATCTAATTATTATAAAATGATCATAGTCATCGTCCATTTTAAATTTTTATTATTTAATATATATTAAATAATAAAATATTATTTATACTGATTTAATTTCTTCAACAATCATTTTTTTAATATGTTTGCCAATAAAATCTTTAACATAGTAACCTTGTTTTGGTAAATCATACCAATTAGTGCTAGTTTCTTTAACATATTTTTTTAGAATACGTTTAATAATTCTAACACTTAAAACATTATCTTCGATATATTTTATTTTTTTTTCACGAGTTTCAGAACTATCTTTATCGGCTGTCATTTCTTTATAATCGTTTAAACTTTTAATTCTTACAACTTTATCATTTTGAATAACAAAATAATTAAGAATATGTTTTAAATCATCATCAAGATATTTATCTAATACTTTATAATAATAGTATTTAGAAATTTTTTCATGAACAGTTGGATCAACATTTAAATTTTTATAAACACCAAAACTTGGTCTCGAATAACTAAAATTCACTGAATGAATATATTCATCATGTAAAGGATCGGAATAAATTGTTGGTGTAATAATAGTTGGTGTTAATATTGAAGATGTTAATACAGCTGTTGCTGTTGGTGATAAAATAAGATCACCTCCCGGAGAAACAAGAATTTCGGATCCATAAGAAGTTGCTGGGGAAACTAAAATAGTATCCGTATCTGTGGTTAAATACACGGGTGAAACCAGATCGGTAGTTACAGATGTTGGTGTTAGATAATAATCAATCATTTTATATATAATAATTGATTATAAAAAAATTAAATAGTTTTATTAACTTTATCAACTATATATTTAATAAATTTATTAAATATTAAAAATATAGGTGTTTTATTTTCATATATTGTTTCATTATTTATTTTATTATTTATTTCATTATTTGTTTCATTATATTTAAATAAAAATTTACTAAAAGTATTTGGTGTTAAAAATTTAGTCATTATATAATTATTTAAATCTTTTTCATTTGGTGTAGATCCAGTTTTACTAATTTTTATATTGTTATCAACAATTTTAATTTTATCTTTAATAAATTCACTTAATTTATACAAATATTTTACTTTAAATAAATTAATATGAATATCAATAAAATATTCATTTAAAAGATCTTTTTCAATAATTTTTGATAACCATACACAATTTAAAACTCGTAATTTAGTATAATAATTTTCTGATTCATTATCTTCATACCATGATAAAAAATGTTCAAATTTACTAATCGAATATATATCTTGTAAAATAATAGTTTCATTAAAATATATTTTTTGTAAATTTTCTGAATAATATAATTTATTTGTATTATTTGTTACTGGAGAACACGGTGCTATTTTATTTTCTATAATTTTACCGGTTTCATTATTTATAGTATTGTATGGTTTCGTCACACAAAAATCATTTTTTGATGATATATTTTTAAAATCAAAAGGTAATATCAAATTTGTATTTTTTAAATAACAATCAGTTATACAAGTACTGTCGTGTCCGGTAGTAATTTTTTGTTTTTTATCATTTTTCATTTTATAATATATTATTGATATAATAAATTATAAAAATTTTTATAATTGATCATAAATTTTTTTTATAAAATTTATAATTGATCATTAATATTTGATTGATAAGATAATTTATCTTGTAATGATTTAGAAATACTTTTTTCACAATTATTAGCAGAGAATATAATATGTTGTAAAACAGGTGATTTTGTATTAGCTCTATAAGCACGTCCAAGAGCTTGTTTTAAATCAATACTTGAAAATGATGGAGAAATTAACGATACGCGTGGATGATTACCATTAGTATCATGTAAATTAATACTTTGAGAGCCACTTTTCATAATACAAATAATTAATTTTTTTTGATTAGTTTGAAATTCTTTAATATTTATTTGTCTTTCGCTGTTTGTTTGATCACCATAAATAAGACATTTTGTATCAAAAATTTCAGCTAATTTATGTAAAGTTTTTAGAAAATTAACAAATATAATAACACTTTTACCTTCTTTTAAATATTGATTTGCGAGTTCAACAAATATATCAATTTTAAGTTTTTCTATTTTAATTCTTACTTTTGTAATTTTAGCTAATGTTCTATTTTGTTCATTTTTATCTAATTTTTTATCATTAATAAGTTTTAATTTATCATCAATATATTTAAAATACCTATCAATATCTTGTTCAATAACTGGATCTAAATTATATGAATTTGATGTAATATGATTTTGAGGAAATTTATCTTTTAAATCACTAATAATTAATCGAGATCCATATTTAGGATAAATCATAGAATTAAAAGTTTTATTTGATTTAATAAAACTATTCAACCAACTACGTCCTTGATTTAATTTTTTATAAAAATTTAATAAATAACCATAAATTAGGAATGATTTATTGGAGTCCGCTAATGTCGCACTTAATAGAATACATTTTTTAACATTTTTAGAAGCTAATAATAATTGTCCATTTTGTGTTTTTTTATTTGTACATTTATGTACTTCATCAAATATTAATATAGCATCTTTTGGTAAGTTCCATAAATAATTATTTTTATTTTTGGTAAGATATTTACAAGGAATTCTATTAATATTTTTTTTATCTTCGTACATCATTAAATTTTTAATAGTTTCATAATTAACAATCCCATAACTTTCACAATTAAATTTTTCACAAACTTCATACCAACAATTTATAACACTTTTGGGACAAATAATAAAAGGTTTTAAATTTAATTGTTTAGCAACCGCTATTGAACAAAAAGTTTTTCCAGTTCCAGTATCAGAACCATCAATAATAATATTATTAGTGGATAAAGAAGCAATTAAATTAATTACATGTAGACATTGATAATCAAATAAACAATTTTCAATATCTTTATTTAAATTAACATTCATAATATCTTTCATCATATCTTCATTGAAAAATTTTTGAAAAATATTATCGGTCATTAACTAAATTATAAAAACAATTAAATTATATATTATAAGTAAAAAATATCAAGTTTTTTATAATTTTATTATATAATAGATGATATCAAATATTTTCAATAATGAAATTAATAATATTTGTAAAAATATGTTTCCTATTTTAATCGATAAAGAATTATCTTTAATAAAATTTTATACAAAAGAAATTATTATTACTTTAATTAAAAGTTATTCTTTTGATAATACTAATATTGAAGATTTTTATAATCAATTACGATCAAATAATTATGAAAATATTCATGGATTAATTTTAATGTTATTACCATATATTAATCAAAATGCCGATAAAAATAATATTCGTACATTAAATGATATTTATATACAAAAAAATGATAATAATAAATATATTTACAGTACACTTCAATATGGTCGTATTAATAGAACAACAAAAGAAGAAATAATTTTTAGTGTTGATCATTTAAAAATTTCATTTGAGTTATTAAAAAAAACAATAATTGAAGTTTCAGATAAATTATTTGTTAATTGGATTAATGTAGTGCCATATAGAATTGATCAATTAAAAAATGATAAAAAATATCAATTAACAAATAAATTATTTAGCGATAATCTAATAAATGAATTAAATCAAAATCCTGAAACTTTAAATTTAGAAACAATTTATAATACATTATCACATGATTTATATAATTCTATAAAACCTATAAAATGGTTAATTTTTGAAATTTATATTAATACCAATAATAAAATAAAACAAATACCATATTTAATAGTTTTACATAATATTTTTAATTTAACCGATTGTGTTAATAATCAAAAATATGAAACATTACCAATAACTAAACAAAATAATTTTAATAAAGAATGGAAAAATTTAGTTAATTTGTATATTGAAAATAAAACTTATAATGAAATAAATTTAACTTTGACACATGCGAATATTGAAAAGTTATTAAAATCTTTTATTATTTTTTTTGATAGTAATTATAATACTAAACTTAATAAAAATTATATTAAATTGAATAAAAATAAAACAAATTTTAATGAAACTTTACAATCAATTAATTTTGAAGATTTATACGAATATTTAAGATCTTGTATAAATGATTTTAAAAAAACTTATTATGGTAAAAAATTATTAGAAAGATTTACATCAATAAATAATTTTGATGATAATTTTATTGAAGGATCACAGATTTCAATAACATTAGAAAATATATATAATTTATCAAAAAGTTTAGTACACGATAAGAGAGAATTTAAAAAATTTCCAGAATATTTTTGTTCTTTTGATAATGATATTCAAAATAAATTTGAACAAAAATTAGTTCTTGATAAAACTAAAAGCTATCAAGAAATTGGACAAACTAATATTTCATTTTTTAATATTTCAAGATATGCTAAAAACGTGATAGCTTTTAGAAATATTAATAATCAAACATATCATGGTATATTATATAAAAATATTAGAAATAATTTAATAAAGATTGTATACGAAACATTAATTTATAAAGGAGTTTTAAATAAATTTATACCAAATGCTAAATTATCAAAAATAAAGAAAGAGCCTAAATTATTAAAAGAGGAATTAAATAAATTATATTTTAAAAATCCAAAAATAAATCAAATATATGATAATAGTTATTATTTTTTATCAGATACTAAATATAACCAAACAATAACTAATAATAAAACTTATTTTGAATATATGAGTGAAAATAAACAGACATGGTTTAATACTTATGCGATGGATTGGATTTCTCAAATTGGTTTTTTTCATCATTATATTAATAACCGTGTTATATATGTTACTGGTTCTACAGGTGTTGGTAAAAGTACACAAATACCTAAATTAGTTTTATATGCAACAAAATCAATTGATTATAAAACAATAAGTAATATAATAGTATCAATGCCACGAAAACCACCAACAGAAAACAGTGCTTTTCGTGTAAGTTATGAATTAGGATTACCAATAAAATATGATAATATGAATATTGAAGATAATAAAAATTATCAAGTTCAATATCAACATCAAAGTAGTAAACATTTAACAAACGAAAAAGTTTCTAATATAAAATTTGTAACTGATGGTACTTTATTACAAGAATTAAAATCACCATTATTAAAAAAAGAAATAAATAATAAAGAATCAGATGAAAATTTATATAATGCAGTTATTGTTGATGAAGCTCACGAACATAATGCTAATATGGATTTAATTTTAACACAAATGAAATATACAACTTATTATAATAATTCTATTAGATTATTTATTGTAAGTGCTACAATGGACGATGATGAACCAATCTATAGAAGATATTATAGAGATATAAATGATAATCGTCTTTATCCATTAAACAATGATAATAGAATAAAAAAATTAGATAGAATAAATATAGATAGACGAATACATATATCTCCACCAAATGAATTAACAAGATTTGAAATTAAAGATATTTATAAACCAAATGAAACGGTATTAGAGATAGTAAATAATATAATTCAAACATCAACAAAAGGAGATATTTTAATATTTGAACCAGGACAACAAGAAATTATTAATAGAGTTAATGAATTAAATAAAACAATAAAACAAAATAATATAATAGCAGTTCCTTATTATAGTTCAATGAATGATGAAAAAAAAACTTTTATTGAAACACTAACAAAAGAAAGTTTATCTAAATTTCAATTAGATAAAAATGTAAATTATGATGTCGCAGATCAAGATGATTTAACAAAAACAAAACAAAATACTTATGATCGTATTATAATTGTAGGAACAAATATAGCCGAAGCTTCACTAACATTAGGAACATTACGATATGTGGTCGAAACAGGAACACAAAAAATTGGTGAATATAATCATAAAACTAAAACAACAGATATTGTTTTAACAAAAATATCAGAATCATCACGAATACAAAGACGTGGACGAGTGGGACGTGTATCAAATGGTGTAGTATTTTATACATATAAAAAGGGTTCAATGGAAAATAATAAAAAACAATATAATATATCAATATCAGATATATCTCAAAGTTTATTTAATTTATTAAAAAATAATATAATCGAAGAGAAAAAAATTAAAGAAGATCCAAATAATATTAATCAAATAAATATAAATAATTTAAATAATCAAATAAAAAAACAATATTTAATAAATGGAAAAATATTTGATTATTATGGTGATAAAAAATATTATGATTATGATAATCAAAAAGCTCCAAGTGATTATTATCAATCTGGTTACGATTATAAAACATTATATGATAAAAATGGAGAATTTTATATAATTCATCCAGAAGAGTTATTATTTGAAAGAGATATATTTGGTCAAATAACAAATTTAAAAAATATTAATTTAATAAAAATTAATAATTTTTTTAATATTTTAGAAAATATATATTTATTAACTTTTAATAATAACGATTATGAAAAAACTAAGTATGGATTATTAATACAAAAATATTATAATGAATGTATCAAAACATTACGACTTGATTTTAATTTAGTTTTATTATATTTTGCGTCATTAGTAAATGAACAAGATAATAAAATAGAAATCTTAATATGTTGTTTATTAACATCAACTAATATAAATAGTTATGTGTCATCATATTTTACATCAAAAAATAAATTTAGAACAAATATAGATAAAATAAAATTATATTATAAATCAAGTATATCTGATTTTGAAACTATTATTGATATATTTTTAAGATTCTTACATTTTATTAATATATTAACCAAAAATAAACTATTTGAATATAATTATGATAAAATACAAAAAACTTATAATAAAGAAATAATTAAATTTTGTAAACAAAATTATTTTAATTTAGATACAATGTATCAAATATTAGAAAAGTATTTAATATATATAAAATTTAATAAAGAACAAAATACACAAAAAATATTAAACATAATAAAAACATCCGAAATAAAAACAAAAATAAAATCAAAATCAAAAACACAAAATGAAATAATATTAGATTGTTTAATATTTAGTAATCGTTATAAAATTACTAAATATACAGATAATAAATATATTAATATTTTTAATAAAAATAAACAAATAATACCAAATATAACAAAATTTATAAATTCAAAAAATACAACTGTATCAAATAAATTTTTAGGATTATATATATATTATTATCAAGAAACAACTGATAATACAATATCAATAGTATCTTTAATTACAACACAACAATTAAAACGTAATAAAATAATTAAAATATAAAATAATATTATACAATGAGTTTAAATCCAAAAATATGGGGTCCTCATGCATGGTTTTTATTTCATTCAATAACATTATCATATCCAGAATGTCCAAATAAAACTGATAAAGAAAAAATGAAAGATTTTTTTTTATCATTAGATGGAGTTTTACCATGTGGTAAATGTAGACAAAATTTTAAAAAACATTTAATAAAACATCCTTTAACAGATCAAATATTATCAAATAAAAAAGAAGTAGTATTATGGTTATTAAATATTCATAATGAAGTAAATAAAATAAATAATAAACGAATATTTACTTATGACGAATTAATACAATATTATAATAATGAATATTCAAAAGATAATAAATTATCGTATATAATATTAGTTATAATTTTAATAATTATTTTATTAATATTATTTATTTATTTTTACAAAAATTTATAATTTTTATTAAAAAATTATAAATTTATTATTTATTTAATTTAGAAATTAGATTAACAATATTATTAGTAATATTTTCAAATTGTTTATCAGTAATATTATTATTTTCCCAATCATTAATATCAATATTTTCTTTATTAAGGATTTCATCCCGTAATGAAATAATATTTTGTGAATAATTTCTAATAATATTTTTAAACGAAATATTATTTTCTTTTAATTGTTTAATCATAATTTTTACGAGTTTTTTTCTATCGATATCATAATATTTTAATCTATAATCAATATACCATATAACCCAAACAGCGCAAAATCCATCAGGATCACTAATTTTAGAACAATAACTTTCGAAAGAATCGAATTTTTGAAAACCAATTTTTGGTAAAAAATCTTTTGGTCTAAAATATTTAATATCTTGATTTATTTTTTCAAAAATATTTTTTAGTTTGTTATCTAATAAATCAGGATCATAAAAGAATCCATAAGGTATAGATGATCCATGAGGTTCAAAACGTTCAACTTCATTTGTTTTTTTATCATATAATAAATAATTAGCATGACCACCAGAATTCAATTGAATACCGATAGGTATAATAATAAATCTTGATTGTGATTTCATACAATTATTAATAATTAAATAAAAATTAGTGGGTAAAAAAAGTTTTTTATTAATCCATAAAATTTCAATATTTAAGAAATTTTTTTTTGAATATTTTATATTTAATTTCTTATATTCTTCAATTATTTCACTATTTCCAATTATATTTTTAGTTAAAATAGAACATACTTGATGATTTTTTAATAAATAAATTAAACCAAATAAAATATCTAATAAAGAACCAGTAAATGTACAATAGTTAATATTAGGTTCATTATTAATAACAATACAAACTTGATTTTTTTTAATAGGGAAAGATTTTATATTGGAATTTTTTTTATAATTTTTATTTAATTCTTTTAAAATAATATCATAACATACAGTATTATTTAATTCCATATTTTTAGTTTTACTTGCTCTTTTTAATATTAATTTATCATTATCATTTAATTTTTCGATATTAATATTTTTACTACAAATATTTTCCCAATTATTTTTCCATTCATTCGGATTATTTTTTAATATATTTAAATAACTTTGAGCAACTATATCTAAAAATGTATTAATCTCTTTTTTTTTAATATTATCAATCGGTCTTTGATTTTTATTATTTCTAATAAATATATTTAATTTCTTTTTTTTTAAAATATCTTTATAATTTTGCCAATAATTATGATAAGTTAATAAATGTAATCCAGTATTTTTTTTATTATTTTGAATATTTAAATTAGTTTTTTCAATTAAATATTCAATATATGTTTTATTATTTGATTTTTCATTTGTAAAACAATAATGAAATGGTATTTTACTTTCGATATTATATAAATTTACATTTAAAATATTATCTAATTTAGGATGTTTTATTAAAATTGTAAATATGTCTGATAAATCATTTATTATTGTATAATGTAAAACTGTATTGCCATAATAATCTTGTAAATTTGGATCTGCATTATTATCTAATAAAAGTTTTGTGATTTTTTTATTATTTATTGTTGTAATATAGTGTAATGGTGTGAAATCATTATGTTTATCTTGAACATTTATTTCTATATTTTTTTTAATTAATTCGTTACAAACTTCATATAATTCAAGATTACAAGCAATATGTAAAGAATTTTCACCATCATTTGTTTTACTATTAATATTTACCTCCGAATTTAATACTAATTTAATTATTTCTATTGATTTTGTATAAATAGCTAAATGTAAAGCATTATAACCATTTTTATTTTTTGTATTTAAATTTGAATTATTTGATAATAATATCTTAATAAATTCTATATTTTCAAATTGTATTGCATAATGTATCGGTAAATTATTTTTTCGATCTTTTAAATCTGTTAAAGGAATTGATATTGAATTACTATTTAATTTTAATAATAATTTAAAACAATCTAAATAATTATATAATAATGGAACATATAAAATTGTTCTTCTTTCGTTATCTAATATATCTAACTTAGCACCTCGCGATACTAATAGTTTAATTAAATCTAATTTATTAAAAATTATAGCATAATTTAATAAATAATTATTATTTTTATCTCTAATATTTAAATCAATAGTTTTATTATTATCAATTTCTTTTATAAATTTATCATAATCATGATTTTTTATTAAATCAAATAATTTCTTATTTATATTAAACTCTAATTTATCATTTGACATTATATATATTATTATTATATTTAATAATAATATTTATTTTTTATTCATAAATTTTTAATTCATGTGTAATATTATCAATATTTAAAAATAATCTATCATCAATTATATCATTATCAACATCATCTAAATATTTTTTCATTAGTTTTAATTTAGTATTTAATAATAATTTATTATTCATTAATTTTTTTATTCCATCCTCTATTGATATTAATTCATCATATTTTAAATTATTTTTATCTTCATAATTATTATGAATATCATTTATATTTATCAAATCATCTGAATTTTCATCTATTGATTGATTTAATATTAGTTTTTCTATATCATTATCAAAACTTTGATCATTATTAATGTTTTTATCATCATTTTGATCAATTAAAATGTCATTTATAGGACAATTTTCTTTAATCATATAATTATCAACAATATCATTTTCGTCATAAATTAATGATTTTTCATCAGAATCATTATCAAATTCATCAGATTCAATTTGAATATCATAATTTTGATTATCATTAATTTGATCGTTGTGTAAATTTTTTTTTTTATTTCTTTTACCACGTCTTGATACATTTTTTTTATATAAAAATCTATTAATTGTATTATCTTGATTAATATTTGTTATATCTCGAATAGAGTTTAATTGCGAAGCATTATCTGTTTGTGCTGTGTCAATACTTGAACTATCATCTTCTGTTAATAAGTTTTTATTAGATTTTAAATTTTGTTTTTTATTACGTCTTCTGCCAATTCTTCTAATCATTATTTATTATAATATTATATTATATTTATATAAAAACTTTTTAAAAATAATTTTAAATATTTTAATTTATTTTCATAATATTTAAAATTATTTTCATAATATTTAAAATTATTTTTAAAAAGTTTTTATATTAATATAATATTATATTTATATAAAAACTTTTTAAAAATAATTTTAAATATTTTAATTTATTTTCATAATATTTAATAATTGATTTTCAATTGTTATATTATTAATAGTAGCACCAATTTGTAATTCACAACGTA
>Ga0307981_1003215_pt1 | contig 12429 bp, 9 predicted proteins | sample OrgLakmetagen987_FD_201849 | JGI IMG/M metagenome (GOLD analysis project Ga0307981, IMG submission 201849) | Saline water microbial communities from Organic Lake, Antarctica - #987 | ecosystem: Environmental > Aquatic > Non-marine Saline and Alkaline > Saline | place: Antarctica: Organic Lake... | reverse complement strand
AATAAGTCGCGACTTAAGCCTTTACTATTGAACAAGCGAGTAAGTTGCACTTTAATTAACGCTTGCTGAGGTTCGCAGTATCGCTGCAGTTGCAACATCGGCGTCACCAAACGAGCGGCTACTTGCGGGTTAAGTTTATCCAGCTCCATCAAATAATCAGCTAAATAACGATAACCACTGCCATCAAGAGCATGAAAGCCTTGTGTGTTATAAAATGCAAAACTCCCCACTACCGCCCTTACTTTATTGGGATTCTTTATTGAAAACGTACTATGCGCTTTTAATAAATCCAATCTGGATAGTATATCCTTGCGTGGAGCGGTTGCGTGCAGCGCAAACCACTTGTCCATTACAACTGAGTCGTGTCCGTACTCTTCCTCAAATAATTGCATTAAGCGATCAAATTCATCCAGATTGTCTGATTGTTGAGCCGCTTTCAATGCCGATAATTTATCGCTCATATTATCGCTGTTACTATAGACATCGGTAAATGACACATTGTTGTCGGATATTGCCTGACTAGAATTTGCCAGAGCTATAATGCGTAAACACACTGCCTTAAGACTGCGAGCATTTACTTGTTTTTGCTCATATTCATAATTTACTTTAGGAAAGCTTGCTATCATTTTATTTGCAAACATATAGCTAACATTCGCCAATATTTTATTAACGCTATCTCTCGCTCCATTAAGGCGCAGCGGGTATAGGTCTTGATAGCTGACGCAAAGTGTCTCGAAGCTAGGTAATGTTAATATTTGCGCGAGCACATCCATTGGTAAAGCTGACTGCTCCAAGTAACTTATCAATGAATTAAACAACTCAACACACAGGACGTCAGCGCTCTCGTTATTTTGGTAGAAATGTTCAATCATCATCGCATACAGCATCTGACTGGCATCCCATTTTGCATAATGACTGCCAGCATGGCTAACAATATGAAGCAGCTCACTCGCTTCATAGTTATAGTGCACCTTGACTGGAGCTGAGAAATTACTCAAAAACACTGGGGTATAGACCTCGTCTTTGTGACCTAAGGAGCCCGGTAACATCAAGGTATGCTCAGGTTTATCTAGCACAAAAGTACCGCCGAGCGCTTCATCAAAGAAAACTTCCTCGCCATTGCTACGCAGCAAAGAAATATTTAACGGGATAAACATTGTCTGTTTGCTGTCTTGATCTGCAGTAGCAGGTGTCTGTTGAGTAAGGCACAGTTGTGATTGTTGAGGTCCACCTATCTTTTTTGCTGAAATTTCCGGCGTACCTGATTGCGAGTACCACAAGCGAAAATGCGTCAAGTCGATATCATTAGCATCTTGCATTGCTTGGACAAAATCGTCACAGGTTACTGCCTGACCATCATGTCGCTTAAAGTATAAGTCCATCCCTCTTCGAAAGCCTTCAGCGCTTAATAAAGTATGCAACATACGTATTACTTCTGCGCCCTTATCGTAAACCGTGACAGTATAAAAATTATTCATTTCCATCACTTCATCAGGACGTATAGGGTGGCTCATAGGTCCAGCATCTTCTGCAAATTGATGCTCCCTCATCACTTTTACCTGACTAATGCGTGTTCCGAGCTCACTGCTCATATCAGCCGAGAACTTCTGGTCTCTAAATACCGTTAAGCCTTCTTTTAAACTCAGCTGAAACCAATCTCTACAGGTGACTCTATTCCCTGTCCAGTTGTGAAAGTACTCGTGAGCAATAATAGATTCAATATTAAAATAGTCATCGTCAGTTGCGGTGCTGGGCTCAGCGAGCACAAACTTAGAATTAAACACATTCAGGCCTTTATTTTCCATTGCGCCCATATTGAAAAAATCCACCGCAACAATCATATAGATATCAAGGTCGTAAGCTAAGCCGAAGGTATCCTCATCCCATTTCATTGCTCGTTTAAGTGACGCCATTGCATGATCAGACTGATGTAAACGACCGGGATCGACATACACTTGAAGAGATACTTCTCGACCCTCAGAAGTAATATATTTATCTTCTAAACAATCAAAATGTCCAGCTACCAAGGCAAACAAATAGCACGGTTTATAGTGCGGATCATGCCATATTACTTTGCGACGACCGTCGTCCAAGCGCGAGTCTTCTATTTTGTTACCATTGCTAAGTAAATAGCTTAAATCATCGTTATCACTAATAATTGTTACGGTATAAACCGAAAGAACATCTGGCCGGTCCATAAAATATGTGATTTTTCGAAAGCCTTCAGCTTCACATTGAGTGCAATATGCACCACTGACGTAATATAAACCTTCTAATGACGAATTTGCTTCTGGTGAAATAGTGTTTTCAATTTCTATAATGCTTTTGTCATCGAGTAGTGTTATAGCAATGCCTTGATCTAGCATTCGATAATCGCTGCCTTCTACCGCCAAACGTCCGTCAATGTGCAGACTTTGTAAGTTAAGCCCTTCGCCATCAAGCTCTAAATCTTGCATTGCCATTGCACATCGAGTAACAACGAGTTTACTTTTTACCAGTGTATTACTTGGTGCTAACTCAAAACACAAGTCAACAGTATCAATGGTAAAAGATGGCGGCGTATAGTCTTCTCTGCGTTTTGCTTGAATAGCGCTAGACATAAGTAATCCTGATAGTTAAAGAGTAAACATTGACTGATTTTAAAATAAACGAGTGATATGTGCTAACTGGCTCATTACGGTGTTTATCACTTACCAATTATATAACAAACAAAAAGCGCGCTATTAACGCACTTTTATAAGCTTTTTATGGATATGTGTGAACAGATTTAATTATTACGTGCGCACTTCAACTTTCGGTGGTTCTAATCGTAAGATTTTTATACCCATATAGGCATAAATAATCGCCAATATCGGGTTGATTAAGTTAAAGAATGCATAAAAGATATAACTAAAAGGATGTACGCCTAAAACACTGTGCATGTAGGCCCCACATGTATTCCATGGAATCAGTGGCGAGGTGATAGTGCCACCATCCTCTAAGCTGCGTGATAGATTGAGCTGGTGAAGGTTACGTTTCTCAAACTCTTCTTTGTACATGCGACCCGGCATAACAATACTCATGTATTGGTCCGCAGTTACAATATTTGTTCCCAAGCTCGTTAGAATAGTTCTAAGTACCATGTCACCGGCACTAGTAGCACCTTTCAATGCCAGAGAAACAACAGCTGCTAGTAGTCCCACTCGCTCTAATACTGCACCAAAGGACATTGCACAAATGATTAACCAGATGGTGTTAAGCATGCTCGACATTCCGCCGCGTGACAACAATGAATTTAAATTTTCGTCTGGTGTAGAGAAGCTGACACCATCAAACATTGCAGTCCAAACCACCATTAAACTTGTAACAAAATCAGAAAACTCAGTTTCTAACATGCTCGAAACTAAATCGGCTTGAAACAGTAAGGCCCAAACACCACCAATCGCTGCACCGATGGAAACAGCAGGAAAAGCAGGCATTTTACGTATTGCCAGCGTAAGTAACACTACAAGTGGAAAAAGGTTATACCAAGCAATATGAAACTCTTGCTGCAACAATAATTGCATTTCTGGGATACGTGAACTAGCGCTCACAGTATTTTCTTGAAGTCCTAACAGAGCAAACAAAATCAATGCAATACAGAAACTTGGAATAGTAGTCCACATCATATATTTGATATGTTCAAATAAATTTGTTCCAGCAATCGCAGGAGCAAGATTGGTTGTTTCAGAAAGTGGTGATAATTTATCGCCAAAATAAGCACCCGACACTACCGCACCGGCGGTTATCGCAAGCGACAACTCCATTCCACCCGCAACACCAATAAGCGCAACACCAATAGTGGCGGCGGTTGTCCACGAGCTGCCAATACTCATTGCAACAACTGCACAGATAACAGCGGCGGCTGCATAGAACCAGGACGGATCGAGTAAAGAAAGGCCGTAATAGATGAGCGTAGGTACTGTGCCCGATAACATCCAAGTACCAATTAATGCGCCAACTGCCAATAAAATCAGACATGCACCAAGCGACATCGAAATACCTTTTACAATGCCCTCTTCAATTGCCGTCCATGTATGCCCGTTTTTTAGACCAATAATAGCGGCAACAAACATACCCACAAGTAAGGCTACCTGATTAGGCCCATACGATGAGTCTTCACCAAACAAATATACCGAACTCCCCATCAAGGCTATTAGTACCAAGATTGGGATTAAGGCATCGAGCAAGCTAGGTGTTTTTGAATTTTCAGTCATTTAGTAAACCGCCTTTAGATTATCGAACGATAAAACATTGTGGCGATCACCACTGGACATACAAACTTTACATACCACGGCCAAATTTTCCAGAACAGGCTGTGCTCCACATCTGCACCCCCTTGCTTTAGCTCATCCAAGATTTCATTTCGACGCCAAATCCATCCGGCAAAAATGCATAGTACCAAGCCTAATAAAGGCTGGCTGTATTGCGTTGTTAAGGCAATAACAAAGCCAAATAACAAATCAAAATTGAGCACAACAATGGCGCTTAGAGCAAATACCATGCTTGTTAGGAGGTAAGTTGCCTTCTTTCTTTTCATGCCTTTATTATCTACCAAAAATGCGACAGGCACCTCTAGCATAGAAATTGATGAAGTTAATGCGGCAATACTCATGAGTATGAAGAAAACGGTAGCAACAACTGTCCCTATCGCGCCCATTGTCGCAAACAGCGAGGGCAACACTTGGAAAATCAAAGTCGGCCCTTCAATTAACTTACCATCAGAGAATATTTCCACGCCATTTGCTAAAGCCACATACATCGCTGGGATGATGAGCATGCCGGCCAAAATAGCAACGCCTATATCCACTAGGGCAACTGAAGCACCCAATTTAGGCAAGTTTTCTTTAGATTGAACATACGAGCCATAAACCAGCATTGTTCCAACACCTAAAGACATTGAAAAGAAGGCCTGCCCCATTGCATCAATCATTAAGTCGGGGGTAAGAACTCGCTTTATGTCTGGCACAAGAAACGCGCGCCATCCTTCCATAGCACCGTTTTGAAAACTAACATACACAATCAATGCGATTATTAGTATGAGTAAAGTTGGCATCAGTCTAACAGACCACTTCTCGATACCGCCGCTTACCCCGCCAGTTACTACCAGCGCGGTAAAAACCAGAAAAATAGCCATGAATATTAGACTGCGAGCGGAAGAACTCTCGGTCAACCAAGGCATATCTACGTTAATTATACTCAGTACTGAGTCTGCTAAATGCGAAAGCATCCAGCCAGCAACGATACTGTAGAAAGCAAGTATGAGAATAACCGTGATGGCACCAATGCTGCCCGTAATTGTCCCAAACACATTTCCTGAAATGCTGCGCAGAGCATCAATCATATTAGCTCGCTTGGCTCGCCCTATGATCAACTCAGCCATCAAAACTGGATATGCCAGCAAAAACGCCATGCATAAGTACATCAATACGAAAGCTGCACCGCCATTTTCAGCGACTTTGGTAGGAAAGCCCCAGATATTCCCGAGGCCAACTGCAGAGCCGGCCGCGGCTAATATAAAGCCGAGCCGAGATGAGAACAGGCCGCGTGCTGCCATAACTACCTCTTTTTATTATTATTCTCGGTTTGTTTTTTTATTAAGACCGAGTGTTAAACGCGTAGCTACCAGATTTAATCATATCAAACGTGATATTGGCTGCCTCTGTTAAAAATGGATCTATTTCTTCCAAGGCATCCGGAATATCGTCTTCTAAAGAAGTCAAAACAGGCAGACCTAATCTTTCTAAACGTTCATTAGTTCGTACTAATCGTTTCGCTTCGTTCTCTTCTCTCTCAGCTACTCGCTCAGATGCTACTAAGGATATAAACTTCTTATCTTTGTTCTCATTATATTCTTCTATGTCTTTGAAGATATATTGAAACTCAGGGTCTTGCATAGTGCGCGCCGCATGCTTTGCCGTTAACACGTCAATTGTGTTCCCTGTTGTTGGCAAACTCGAATAGTTGGCTCTTCTAATACTGTCCCAAGGTAAGGCATTATCTTCGCGGCTTTCGCCCCATTCGTCTGGATTAATGGCAGATGGATACAGAATGTCAGGCAATACTCCTTTGTGCTGCGTACTACCTCCGCTAATACGATAGAATTTAGCCATGGTATATTGTACCGCACCTAGCTTATTTTCAAAGAAGTCATACACTCGGCCTAGAGTTCGATGCTGCTGCACAGTGCCCTTGCCGAAGGTTTGCTCGCCGATGATTATGGCTCGGTTAAAGTCTTGCATTGCTGCAGCAAAAATCTCACTAGCAGATGCACTAAAACGGTCTACTAAAACGGTTAGAGGGCCGTCATAGTGAACAATGCCGTCTTTATCTCGGTTCACCTCAATATGGCCACTTTCATGTCGTATTTGAACCACTGGTCCTTTGTCAATGAACAAGCCACTAAGTGAAATCGATTCAGGAAGTGAGCCACCGCCGTTGCCTCGTAGGTCAACAATGATGCCTTCAACGCTTTCACTTTTTAATTCGTCGAGCAGTTTTATGACATCTACATGCAGCTGATGATAAAAAGATGGAATTTCTATTACACCAATCTTTTTACCCGCATTAGGACCTTCTAAAGGATGAATAATATTGGATTTAGCCGCACGGTCTTCTAATTTAATTTTGTCACGCGTAATAGCAACTTCGATGACGTTCTTTGTCTCTGTGCCGCCTTTTTGAACCTGCAGGCGCACTTCACTGCCCTTTGGTCCTTTAATTAGCTCCACAACTTCATCTAAACGCCAGCCAACGACGTCGGTAAACGATGTTTCATCCGATTGAGCCACACCGATGATTTGATCTTCCGGCTTAATAGAACCAGACTTATCAGCCGGACCACCAGGCACTACACTCATTATCGTGGTGTGGTCTTCTTCTATACGAAGCACTGCGCCAATGCCTTCAAATGACAAATTCATGTCCATTTGAAAGCGTTCTGTGCGCTGAGGTGACAAATAACTCGTATGTGCCTCAATACTTCGGGCAAAAGAGTTCATAACCGCTTGAAAAACATCTTCGCTTTTTGTTTGAGCCAAACGTTTAATGGCTCTTTCATAACGTTTGGTCAACAGTTCTTGAGTTTCTTCCCACGTTTTGTCCGCTAGAGATAAATTCAAGGCATCGTATTTCACACGTTGACGCCAGAGCTCTTCAATTTCTGTTTGGTTAGCCGGCCAAACAGCATCTTCACGGTCGTAAAAAAACTTGTCATCGGCTTGCTCAAAATCAAACGGTTTGTCTAGTAAACTCAGGGCAAACTCTAAACGTTCCTGTCGTCGCTGGAGATTAAGTTCAAACATGTCGTAAGCGATTTCTAGATTACCGATGCGAATCGCCTCATCAAATTTGTCTTTATATTCTGAAAAGCTATCTAAGTCAGATGCAAGGAAAAAGTGTTTACTGCTGTCGAGAGAGTCTAAGTATCGGTCGAATACCTTTTCTGACAATTCGTCATCTATTTTTACTTTTTTGTAGTGGGCCCGGGTAAATAAATCAGAAATGCGTTTAGCCGCTATGGAGTGTTGTTTTTCCTGAGCCAGCTCTGGTAGTCCAGCCTCTTCATCGTCTGTCTGCGCCTGCAATACGGCAGAACTCAATAATAAAGAAACAGCGACGACACTCAGCTTTATCTTTAAACGCTTTAACTGATTTCTATGCATTACATTACCTCTTCAAAAAATGCTTACTATACGATAACTCGTAATTGATGTTGTTGCACTTTGACTGTCATACCCGAATTTAGTTGCACGAAAACACCATCCTTACCTATGTCTGTTACAGTAGCAGGCATGGGCTCTCGGCCTACCTTGACAGATACCTTCAGGCCTACCTTTAACGCACTTTCAGTAAGTGGTGCAACTTGCATTTTAGGGACGGTTGGAGTGTTTACTTTACGTTTAGGGATATGTGCTTTTTTCGCTTTTGCCCCTTCTGACGTTTTTGCTCGAGAAGGTTTGCTGGCATCAGGCTTGCGGTCAGGTTTACGTTCTGGTTTTTGTTCTTGGCGCTTTTGTGCGGCTTTTGCTTTACTTTCTTTTAACTGTTCTTGGGCGTGTTGCGCGTGTTCAGCTTCAACTTTGTCACCCAATTCGCCTAGGAGGTCGACTCTTTGGTTACCCTCCTTTACCGACGCTAAGTACTTCCAGCCGCTTGTGTAATGGCGTAATGACATCCTCAAAAGTCGCTTACTTACTATTTCACTTTCATTTAAATCGCTTGCGAGATCTTGGAAAATGCCTATTTTTAGAGGCTTTACGTCGCCATCGAGCACGAAGCATTTCGGAAATCTCTCAACAAGAAACGCTAAGGCTTCTTTCACGTTCGTCAGTTTTTGTTGTTCCATCAATTAGTCTTTTATCTGTGTGTTGTCGCCATCTTGGCCGTCATTATTCCAAGTATTGAACAGATGATCCACCCAATCTATCAAATCGTCAACCTCAATATCGACTAAATGTCGGTCTCGATGCCAATACTCCCATGTATCTGCTAGTAATTTTTCTAACTTATCCGTATCAATATCCTCGTCTGCATGATCATACACCATATGCAAAACCTCATTGAGTTTGTCACTCGCCGCATCAGGCTCATCATGCAAATCATCCATATCTTCCGGCGTACTGAGGATCATATGTATATCAACAATATGCTTCATACAGGTAAGGTCTCTAAATGATTCTGATAATGTGAGACAAAGTTCGCGATTAAGTTTTCTAAACCTAGCTGGTCGTCTTTATCAAAGCGTTCAGTTGATGGACTGTCTATATCTAAAACACCAAGTAATTCACCTTTGATAACAATTGGAATTACAATTTCAGAATTAGATGCAGCGTCACATGCTATATGCCCCGCAAACTCATGCACATCCCTTACGCACATGGTTTTTCTGTTTGCAGCTGCTGTTCCGCAAACGCCTTTGCCAATAGGAATACGAATACAAGCCACTTGTCCTTGAAACGGTCCAAGTACTAATTGATTTTCTTTAAATAAATAAAAACCAGCCCAGTTCACGTCATCCATTTGATTAAACAGCAAGGCACTAATATTGGCCATGTTTGCAATCACATCGTACTCGGAATCAATAATAGCCATGGCTTGTTGATTTAATAAGCTATAAAACGCAGTTTTGTTAGTCATAAAGTACTTTTAAAGTAAGGTATTAAAGTTATAATTAAGGGCGACTGTGATTAACGGTAAAGAGCTCAAAGACAACTTCAACCCTAGCATTAATAGTGTTTTCGCCTGGCAAAGATGCATTCACTTGGCTTGCTTGGGCCATTAGCATTCGACCCTTATTTTCGAACATATGCTCTGGTGATTGAGTACCGTCGCTCATAAACATGACGTGCCCTACTTCCATATCCATTACACTGGCCATTTCTTCAGCTTTCCTGCGTGCATCTTTTAATGCTTCTTTTATCAGCGCACGCTGCAGTGCATCGCGATTTGAATTAATGAGTTCTAATTGACCAATTTGCGCTGGATTAAGCGCACTCACATCTTTAATAATACCATCAAAAGCTTCAATATTTTTGTGCGTAAAATAAAGTGTGCGCCGATAGACAAAGCCTTTCTTTATGCGGGCGCTTTGGGCGTTTTCTATCCACGGATAAACCGTAACATCCATAGACCGAATATTTGCTTCCATAACTTCCTTTTCAAGCAGCATGGTCGTTGCTTTTTGCACAATCTTGTCTACGTCGCTTTTTACACTGACCAAATCTTCTCCACGCTGTTCAAAGGTGAAGCTCATATTAAATGCGTCAGGAGTTACTTGCTGCTTTGCTTCTCCAGTAACCGCTATGGTTCTGACCGCTTGAGCATGCGCAATATCAAGTGTGCATAACAACGCAGTGATCAATACCATTTTTAAAGTAAGCTTTGTATCAAACATAAATAATAGCTCCATATAAAATTTAACTGAATCGAGTCCAGTAATATACGATTATTCTGGCCCCTGCACTCAACCCATAATGAGCACAAGCAAGCTGCTTGTCGCTAAATGTAATCTAAAATGTGCTTAAATTCATCAACAATGGCGATTGGAGAATGCAAAAGCAAAGCTTCCGAATCATGTACACCATACGATACTCCTAATCTGGGCATCCCAATGGTTTCAGCCATTTGCAAGTCATATACGGTATCACCAACCATTAACACAGACTCAGGCTCGACTTGCCAATGTTCAATCAATTGAATCAACATGTCGGGAGATGGCTTTGACTGCGCTTCATCGGCACAGCGAGAGGCATCAAAGTATTGTTTAGTGTCAGTATGTTTCCACGCCCTTTCAAGTCCTCGCCTAGCCTTGCCGGTTGCGACACCAAGCACGTGATTCGCTTGTAATTGCTGCAGGGTATTTATAGCACCAGTAAATAAAGGGCTGGGGGTTTGGTCTACTTCTAAAAAGATGCGTTTATAATGCGTAGCTACCTTATCTGCCTCAACTAGAGATATATTAAAGAGCTGAGAAATTGCAGGTCCTAAACTTATACCGATGATATGACGAACAGCCTGCGCACTAGGAATAGGTAGCATAGATTCTTTTGCCGCTAACTGCATACAAGATACAATTTTAGCGGCAGAATCCATCACTGTGCCGTCCCAATCGAAAATAATATGGCTATAACGCATCGGTGTTTGTCTCCAAAAGTCGTTTTAACTTTTCATCGTAAGGTGCTTTAAATGAAACCTTCTCTAGCGTTTTAGGGTGGATAAAACGTATTTGCGCCGCATGTAAAACTAAACGATTACAACCTAATGCCTTAATTTTTTTATCAAACTGTGCATCCCCATACTTACTATCGCAAGCTATCGGATGACCTGCATGCAAACAATGTACGCGTATTTGATGAGTGCGTCCGGTAATAGGTTTAGCCTCCATTAAGGTAGACCCGGTAAAAACATTTAGTACTCTGTATAAGGTTTCACTTGGTTTTCCCTCTTCGCTTACCTGCACCATACGTTCTCCGCCTTGCAAAGTATTTTTAAATAAAGGCGCTTTGACCTTATGACGCTTTGCTGGCCATATACCCGCGACTAATGCATGGTAAATTTTGTCCATTTGATTAGCGCGCAATTGCTCGTGGAGATGGCGCAGTGCTGAACGCTTTTTGGCAATCACTAAACACCCGGATGTATCTCGATCTAAACGATGAACTAATTCTAAAAATGGCGCGTTTGGTCGCAGTATCCGAAGTCCTTCAATGACGCCATAATTTAAGCCGCTACCACCATGCACTGCCACACCACTTGGCTTATTAAGCACTATTAGACGTTCATCTTCATAGATAATAGCGCTCTCTAAATAATCAACCTGATTAGCCGTAACGTTGCTAGGCGCCTGCTCTTCAAGGCGAACAGGAGGTACGCGAATCTCATCATTGACTTGTAGTTTATATTCTGGCTTAACACGCTTTTTATTAACACGCACTTCGCCTTTGCGCACAATACGATAAATTTTCCCTTTCGGGACGCCTTTTAATATGCGCATCAAATAGTTATCGATGCGCTGATGCTGTTCGTCTTCTTCAATACGAAGCAGTTGTACTTTATCAAAGGATGTTGTCATAAGACCTTGCAATGATTGTAAAATTTCTCGACATATGGATATCTCACCCACATTTTCTGTGATACTATCACGTCTTGTGTGATTTGGTTGCTCGATATGTGGGCAATTAGCCTAAGACTAAGTGAAACGGCTTGGCGCAACCAAACAAACGTCTCGGTAAAGTGAATATTCTGCCGGGAGCACCGCACAACAATAATTTTTATAGAGGTTTAAATGATGGTCATCGCAAGAGCGAGGCAGCACACTTAATCGTTTAAACCAATACCATGACGTCATACTTGACCGAATAGCAAATAGATTGAACTCTGGGGTGTTAGTAGTTACCACTGGAGATAACAAAACGAAATAAATCATTATCACTAGCAAAGCATCACTCGAAATCGAGATGTTTTGTACAATTTGATGCCGTATTGAGCACAATCGCGAGATTCTGCTATGTATTTGTTTGCTACTAGGTCTGTATGAATAACAGAGCTAGACAATATGAAACGTATGTTAATTAACGCCACTCAACAAGAAGAGTTGCGCGTCGCCTTAGTAGATGGCCAAAAACTCTACGACTTAGACATAGAAAGCCCAGGACATGAACAAAAGAAAGCGAACATCTACAAAGGCACCATCACTCGTGTTGAGCCAAGCCTAGAAGCCGCTTTTGTTGACTACGGCGCTGACCGCCACGGTTTTCTCCCCCTCAAAGAAATTGCCAAGACTTATTTCCCCAAAGGTTACAAATTTGAAGGTCGTCCGAACATTAAAGAAGTGATTCGCGAAGGCACCGAAGTAATCGTTCAAATTGATAAAGAAGAGCGCGGCCAAAAAGGCGCAGCATTAACCACCTT
>Ga0307981_1003211_pt1 | contig 12443 bp, 13 predicted proteins | sample OrgLakmetagen987_FD_201849 | JGI IMG/M metagenome (GOLD analysis project Ga0307981, IMG submission 201849) | Saline water microbial communities from Organic Lake, Antarctica - #987 | ecosystem: Environmental > Aquatic > Non-marine Saline and Alkaline > Saline | place: Antarctica: Organic Lake... | reverse complement strand
TTCTGTTCATGTCAAAGGTTGTGAGGACATTGACGTCATCGTTGAAGAGCATTTGTGCGAGAAGGTTTTGTATTTCGCTTCCGAAGCGGCGGGCGAGGAGGGTCCGGGATCTGTTGAGGATGCCGGGAATTGTAGCCTTGAACATTATGTATTGTGTGTGTGTATTGTTGTTGTTATGTGTGTGTGTGTTGTTGTTATGTGTCGTTGTTATATCTAGTGATGTGATATGTGTTATAAGTATTCTTTCATGTGTGCGCGTATGTGAATGTGTGAATGAAACTGGATGCAATGGAAGGAATTGCAGTGAAAGAGTGAGAAGAGCAGAGAGTTTATCTAATTGTAATAGTCATTTTCGTAATGATGCGTTGTTGACTTTAATTCTCAAAGGTCAAAGGTCAAAAAGGTCAGCAGCGCGCAGCAAGCAATCGCAAGAAGCAACAAGAGCAAACTCACATTTCCAATTTTTGGATCTTTGCCAAGAATGAAATAATAGCTATTTTAGCCATGTAATGTAAAAGAGAGTTAAAAGAGTTAAAAGAAGAGAAGGAAGGAAAAGAGTAAAAAAGGAAATCACATCATGACGTCATGGATGATGAATGGCGGGAGAATAGAGGGGGGGTGACTTTCTTTGGATACCTTCAAAAATTCCATCGTCTATCGATGCATTCGATCGTCAGCCGTCAGCCGTCTGGAATGCGAAATCAACTTCATTCTGTTCCCTTTTTTCCTGCCTTGCTTTTCGTGCAACCAAATCCAAAACAAATCAGCCTTCAATTTCTTTCTGCTGAATGCCTCTTGAAAACTATTTAACTAAAACAGACATCAATCACTTCAAACTATTCAATTTAAACTTTAGGTGCGTCTCCATCTCTGTATCTTATCCTATTTCAATCCTCAACTGCGTCCAACTAACTTTCACTGTCTTTGTCCATTGTCAATTGTCAATTGTCCATTGTCAATTCCAATTCACTAACAATCAATCAAGCAGATACTTCAAAAAAACAAAATGGCAAAGCTTACTTTCTTCATCCTATCAGCGATCATCGCTCTATCCGCTGCCTTCGCACCCATGCCCCGTGCAGCAATCACAACCACCACCACCATCATGCCATCTTCCGCATCCTTCACACCCCTCAATATGGCATCAGAGGATATGACCTGGGAAGGCGAATACCCTCCTTCCAAGGTACTCGGACCCCTCATGTCCAAGATGCCCTCGGGACTCCTTGGAATGATCTCCATCCTCTGTGCTGGGGCATGCGTATACTCTATTGCTCAATCAGGAGCTTTGCAGCAGGAACCCGGTGCTTTTGAAAATGGGAGCTGGGTCAAGTGGTATTACATTCTTGGATCCTTCGGTGGTCCTCTTGCTTGGGGAACTCATGTTGCTAGTTGGATCCAGCGCAAGAATGGAATGTAATTTGATTCAATTTGATCTGATTTCATTGGATTTGATATTTGAATTTAGTTTTGTGAGAAATGGATGCAAATTTGGTTGATTAATGGGGAGGAATGTCGTTCGCAACCTGTTGGAAGTGGACAGTGCAAACATATATAGAAGTGCAGGAATGTGCAGAATGTCATGGTAATGATGCGGCACCATGGCATGGACTTTGTTGTTGTCGTGACATGGAGCACGGTGAATTATGATTGCGATGATGGAGATTGCAAAAGATGTCCACGTTTTTGATATCGTACACTAGTGATAGCTCTTAATTATTGTTATCGCTACATATTATGCAGTCAAGAAAAATCAATCTTTTTGTTAGTAGTATTATTGAAGATCATGATGTGTGTTTATGTTTCATAGTACACTGTAGTTTATATTATTTCAATCTTCTGTAGGATCATTCAACTCGTTTCCTCTTCACAGCTGGTCCAGTGCTCTTGCTATTGCTATTACTATTACTATGGCTAATACTGCCAGTATCTTCTTCGCCAAGCTGAGCCAGGCTCATGCCGACCTCCATAAGCATCGTTGCTAAATGACAAACGTCTTGTTTTTCTGATGATAGTAATTCGGATGATCCCTCTTCTTCCAAGCTTGCCATCATGTAAACTAATAATCGTCACAAAGGCAGTGAGTGTACATAGGTAATCGAAAAGGATATTTTTTTAGAAAAGGATCAATGTCAATGATCATGGTAGTTATATATGTAATGAATAGATTGCTTGTCCTCCTTACTTACCGATATCTTGCAGTTTTTCCTTTCCTTGTTCATAATAGGTCTTTGCAAGGGTTGTCACTTGATCAGCTTTGACTATAATTAATCCAGTCTCGGAATGCACAAGATCACTAGGAGGAGAAGAAGAGTAGTATGCCATGGAAATGAGAAGCTCTTCCGCGATTAGAACATGAGATTCTGCGAACAATCTGTGCCTTTTAAGGGATGCTGATGATTGATGGGTTTCCTTTCTACATGCATCACTGGCTGCTTCCCGATAAGGGACTGCGTTCATATATGAATCAATGGCGTCGGCATGTTTATGTTGGTAACTCTGGATATTTCCTATTCCAATCAGAACGCGGGGGATTTGATCTCTAGCCCATTCCTGATATTGATTTTGATATTGATATTGATATTTAGTGGAAGCAGTAATGGCTGGTGGATCATCATTATCATCATTATCATGATTCTGATCATGAGCGTACAGTATGGAACATGATTTTGCCATATATTCAAGCGCATCTTCGAGGGTGTTGGCCTTACTTCTTTCTTCATTTGCAGGATCCGTACTATTCTCGCGGTGACACGTAAGATTAAGGAATATGGAATGTCCCAGTTCGTAGTAGACTGCAGCAGTTTCAATGCTTGTTATTCCGAATTCGTCTTCCGCTCGATCTGCGAGAATTTCAAACATGTGTATTGCACCGAGATGGACTCGACCACTCTGTTTCAGCTTTTGTCCTGCTCTGAACCGAGCATCCTGGGTAACGCTTGGAACTGCATCCCGGTTTGTAAATGATGATTCTGTTTCAGTTGCCATTGATTGATTGATTTGATGATGATGATTCAGAAGACTTTAGTTTATGATTTATTATATATCTATTTTCTATTTTGTTGCTCCTAAACATCATGCCTGAGTTGGCGCGCTAGGTAGGTCTGATTAGCTAGGTTTTACAGTGGGTGATTTTCTAGGCAATACATTGAACAAGTCAATCGGGCCTGTAGTGAATCATCATCGTGATGCGATCAAACTGGTGCCAAATTATTTTATGATCGACTTTCAACTGGGATTGCAAGTCAGTCGGGCGTGAATCGATAGTTAATACACAATGAGGTAATATTGTATCACTATTATTTTCTTGAAGTTGAACAGAGACCGTTAGGCATCGATGATGTTGTCTAAGCAGATCACGATAGGCGTAGAACAAACAGAGAGGGGAACGACGAGAGTAAAAGAATGGGACATTATGCAGAAAATTGTAGGGCTCATAGTAGAGGACGCGCTCCTGTATCCCACTTCCTCGCTCCTGTGCCACATTCTTGATTGATGGCTATAAAGAACTGCAGGCAGTATTCCACTATTGATGAACGCATCAACGCAACTTGCAGCTCCGATTCCATCTTTTGCGTCGTGAGTCGAAATGATCATGATCTCAAAAGTATTGCCGATCGATTCTCTTTCATTCTACAATAGACCTAAAGAATTTCTGTTTGTGATACTTGCGAATTTCAATTTGTATATTATTCACCATCCAACAGGCATACTCTAGCACCGGTACCATTTCCAAAAAGTGATATTAAGATTTATGTATCTTGGTTGATTCAATCTGGATCTGAATCTTCTAATTCAATGGGAGCACTAGAATTTCCTTTTCTCCCACCAATATTCGTGCTAGTTTGATTATCAACCCCATCGTCCGATGAAGATTCATCTTCATCTTGAATGTTCAAGTTTTTATTCTGTTTTACCAGTGTCTTGAATGTATGCTGAGAGTGAGAGCTCTTGACTTTCATACCACTGTCGTCGCTATCGCTGCTACTACTGCCGCTGCTTCCAATTTGCAAATCAATGCCCAAGCCAGCGGACGAGTCCGAGCTCTGTTTTCTCCTTTTACTTTGAATCACGCGTGATAACGCGTCGAGTCCATCGTCACTTGAAGAATCATCATACATGGCATCTCTCTTCGGATTGTTCTGCTTTCCTCCTGCAGTATTATTGATGCCAACCCCCATCCCAATATTAACATTGGACCCCATTATATTAGTTCGCTTCCTTTCCTTCAAATTTGAAGTTGAATTATCACAAAATCCATCGAGTGAATCAAGCAAGCCACGTGGATTCTTTCTAGCAACAAGTTTGACATCGTCGACTGTAATGGTTTTTCTATTTGCATGTTTACAGAATGCAACAAGATCCTTTGCCAGACATTTGGTAGCATAGTGAAAAGTCATTTGTGTGATACATTCGATTGCTTCATTGCTGGTTTGTGGCGTTTGCCCTGCAGATGTTATATCATTTGTAGAAATATCTTGTTGGCGGCAAATTGTCCCAACTGCCATGTGAAGCGCGTTCTGGAGTTCCTTTCCTCCGCCACTAGATTGCTGGAATTCTTCGTCGTCAGAATCTGATAGCATTGCAATGCTTTAACAATTGATTAGCTGGTATTTGGTCAGGTTGCCGATACTGGTAATATTTGTTTTGCCTATCAATAGTACACATTTTTGTAATCCAGATGTTCACGCTTGGTGCTTGCGATTGGTCCAATGCAACGAGCGTGCAGTATGTTGGTATGTTTGTAATAAAATCTTCAATTCATGTTCATGTATCAAAGTATTTTGGTACAGGTTATTACTCTTCACACAAAACAATCATATTCAAGTAACGCTGTACCATACCACATCTGTTGTTGTTGTTGTTGTTGTTGTTGTTGTTGTTGTTGTTGTTGTTGTTGTTGTTGTTGTTGTTGTTGTATAATCTGTAATCCATAATCTATTCTATTATGAATTGGGCAATAGTAGTCTCCATAGTATTGGTACTCTCAGCCGAATCATTCAAGAAACAAATTAACTCTTCATGAGAATGAACGGTAAGAACCTCCAAGATACAATTGAAATACAATTCGACGTCAAATATCTACTAGAGTATCAAGGAAGCACTTTCTTTTATTACCTGCAATCAGCTGCAATAGTTAATTACTAGAGCAGCTCATTTTAGTGCCATGATAGAAATTAATTTTCGTTTTAGATTATTTTTTATAATGTATTAAAATTCTACTTAGAGTTCTGCTCGAGGAATGAGTATCCACAGGTATCCATCGTTGAAGGAATAGCCTTGATTAATCTTGTTTCGCTTTGTTTCGTCCGTCGAGCATGTTGGTTGGTTTGATTTAAAGTTTTGTGATCCACGGCCCGATGTGCTCGTGGACCCCGACCAGAATGCCGAGGTGGTTCTTTCCGGGAAGGATTTCTCCAATAATGTTATCATTGTCGTGATCTTTTTTGGGAACCAATTCAACCACCTTTTCTGCGACAAACAATTCGTCGTTGGAACCAACCCAGAGACCAATCGGCTTTCTCGCAACATCATCGCTGTCAACGTCATTGGGATTCTTTCCCATGGCTTGCATCTGTTCTACAGGACTGTCTGGCGTGATGGCATTGGCCATGTTGACCGTGTTGAAGCCTACCATTCCCTTGTCGGCCTTGAGCAGTTCGGGAGGATAATTAAACTTGACGGCCTTGGAATGACCCAGCCATCCAAAAATTCCATTGGCGATAAACGCCAAAACATTCACTGCCGCAAAATCGGTGCGATTGGGCCTCGCTGTTCCGGAACTGTACCCCAGCTCGGGGGACACCAGGACATACCCCTCGATATTGTGGAGGATGCTTGCTACCGAAGGCGCCGTCCTGGTGGTGGCCGTGATGCCCTCTTGCGCGGCTGTCGCATAGTTCACCACCAGGCCTCCCCCGGACGAGTGTCCACCCAGGAAGATCCTGCTACTGCTGGCATCATGTTTTGCAGCCACAAACTCCAAAACCGTGTCAATGTCCCTCCACACCTGTTCCTTTGAGGGGGCATCGCCCCTGGCTCCCCCAGAAGCTCCGTGTCCCCGAAGGTCCGGTAGATAGACGGTAATCCCAAATTTCTCCGCAAGGCCCCTGGCCATGCTTTGATACCCAGCTCCCGCGTGGGCACCGCCACCGTGGTAAAAGACGAGGGCGGTGTTTTTGTTGTCTTTGTATTTTTTGGTAACGGTAGCAGCAGGTGGTTCGTAGATGAAGACTGCGAGCTCCATCCCATCACTGGACAACACTTTCACTGGATCTTGCTTGACTTGATCGTCGTCATTTAAAGCCAGAATCTCCGCAAAGGAGAAGGAATCGTTGCTATTGGTGTTGGAGGATGGTGCTGCTGTCATTTCGATTGTTCTGTGCCAGTCATTAAAGTGACTTCTTTTCGTTTTTATTTGGAATGATTGCAGAATTCTGATTGTGTTGCCACTTGTAGAAATTCTTTCTCTTCCACGAGATCCTTCATAAAGCATCTCAATCGCCGGAAAGAACAGCTTGGAACAACAGCCTCCTACCACGAGCAGCCACGAGAAACCACTCGGGTTTTTTATTTATGTTCTTTGCAGTTATTTGGTATTTTGTTCATCGTGGGAATGAAAGCCCTGAAATCTAAAATTTGAAAGGCAAAATATGGCGTTTTCCTGGCTTTTTCAGGTTTTTTAGCAAACAAAAATATTAGAGAAAAAGAGAGAAAAAGCAAACACGTTTGGTGGTTGGTGGCTCATAAATCCTGGCAGCAGAAGTGCAAAATCACTACAAAGCCTGAAGGAGCAATCATCTAGTGCTATGCAAGGATCAGAATCACAAGGAATCCAACTAAGTGTTATTGCAGCGTACATGGATCCAACCAAAAATGCATTGATGGAACTTCCTCTTACAAGATGTATTGAAATATGGGGACATGCTCCGTTTGGGTCCACTGAAGAAGAATTTGAAGGAATGATGAACGCTATTGAGCGTGTGAATGGAGGTCAATCTTCCGATGATGGCGATGAATGTAGGAACCCAGCCCAAGCTATGTCGGATCAGGTTGGAATCCGGGATTATTCTTTATCGTGCTGCGAGCTCGAAAATTACCGTTGAATTTTGTAAAGGTCTGAATGCCCATGTAACTGTCCCTGCAGTTCCACCTCGTTATATTCGCTGGCTTCGCCAGAGAAGAGCTGTCACCAAAGAAATTAGAAACATGATGAGAATTGGTCGACATAAGAACGTTGTCCATCTTTTTGAAGTTCTTGAACTAGTCCAGGAATCCAAATCTACCATGTTTTTGGTGTTGGAGATTGTAAGAGGAGGTGAGCTATTTGATCTTATCAGTTCGAACACAGCTACGTCAAATATATCCCATGAAAATGTTGATCATTTAAGTGAAGGAGAACAAAATGAGTATGCTATGCTGAAGTATTTCAGAGAACTTTCTGCAGAATTGTATACTGCCACGCCAATTGTATAGCTCATAGAGATCTTAAGCCAGAAAATCTTCTTGTTCACAATGAAGTAAATGGGGAATGCACTCTAAAGATTGCTGACTTTGGTCTTTCTGCAACTTTTTCGACTTCTGATCCTGGAAGTCTAGCAAAAGGGAATGGTCCGCAATCACCCTCTCCAGTAACAGGATTATCACCCTTATTTGAATAGAAATTGTCTCTTCAGTCATTTGGAAGGACTGCCTTGTCTTTGCTGACTTGCGGCGGGGTGGAGCAAATCAATGAATGCTTCATCCCACACCAGTCGCACCACACATCTAAACCTGTAGGTGCATTTAATAGGATGACTTCGATTGTAGGATCGCCACACTCCGTCGCTCCCGAGATTATTTCACAGTCAGACGAAGAAAAGAAGAGTTTGTCAAGTGCATCAATCGAACCTAGAGGTTACGATGGAACAAAGGCAGACGTATGGAGTTCCGGTCTTATTCTCTATGCTATGCTTTTCCGATCACTACCATTCGGCGAGGATCTTCTGCGCTGTCCACGGTACCAATTTGAGCGCAAGGGCTACCTTATATCCTATCCATACAGAATCTGATCATGCCGATCTTGGCCCGCAATGGTTCTTTCCTTCGCAAACGACTCCCGAGAGTAGAGACATTATTGTCGCCATGCTCAATCCTGATCCTATTGAACGCCTTAATATTCAGCAAGTGCTAGTTCATCCTTGGATTTCCTTACAATTTGTGAAAGCTTTGTCGTAGGGATTACACCCAATTCCTAGCCTTTCTAAAATTATAAGCTGATCCAGTCCATTGTAATACAATTTGTACCATACTCAATCCCCCCACTAATTCAACAGATATTTGACTATTTTCTTGACTTCACATGTGTTCTTGGATGTGTCACTCGATATATGTTTCTGGAAGTGTATAAGTACATATAATAAATAATAATGCATGGATTAGAAAGGAGTTGACAGTAAAGGAGCGATGGCTGCAACTTTCGGGTGGAAGAGGTCAAATCCGAGATGGGCAAGTTGCGTGGAATAAGTGTAGAAGTGAGTGAAGGCAGGTCACGAACACAGTACAACAAAATTCTACGTAGCGGCATGATTTAGTCCCAATCCAATCATTAAGCAATCATTAAGCATTAAAATTATTAAGCAAATGTAGAAATTTATGTACAGTAGCTTTTGTAGGTACTGAAAACCTTTACATTAGATTTTTCTCTTCAGTCAACATTTTCATAGGATCAGGCAGGAATAAACCATTACTGCTTAAAGATTGCTTATAACGATAACGAAGACGGGCGCTTGTTTTGCCTCAATAGACAATAGAACACATTCATTTTTTGCTTCTTGCAAATATAAACATTAATCTACAATTAATTGTACCAATTAAAGGTGAACTCCAACGCATGTGTTACAGCCCATTGAAGTTCAAATTATTCTTGAAATAGTAATATATAAAGTTCAGGCTACATAAGGTCAGAGAATCCACCGCGAATATTAGAGAGTCTATTGCAGGGACTGCATTGATATCCCAGAACTCTCCGTGTCTTCATCCGATACCGCGACCGAGTGGTAGGACGAAGTCCTAACCTTCCATGCCGTATACACCAGAAGAGTAAATCCTGCAACACAGCCAAGAATTATGAATAAAGAAGGAAATATACTTGTGTTTGAGCAAGTCTTGCCACCTAACGTTGTTTCCAACCTTTCATTACATGAAAACCAATCCTTTGTTAGTTTTATATGTCGGTCACCTACGAGCCGTCCGTCCAATGATATGTTGTATTCTGCAGATGCACTAACAACGTTGGATTTAAGGATTCGAAACTGCATGCAGGCATTCCTTGAGAGACATTCATACCGCCGATAAAGCCAATCAGATAAATAGGTATCTGCCATGGTTGTGCGATAACCACCAATAATATCAAAGAGACCATCGTAAGATGCATTCGCGTTCCGGACCTTCCATGGAAAGCGATGGAATCCATCCGGCCCCACCTGTAAGGACAAATCCAAAAGTGATTCCGTTTTTGTGTTGCAAACATCGTCTGCAATACAGTTCCCGAGGAACACGGACTCTGAAAGATACCGCGGGATATTAAAAGGCGCTGAAGTGTTCCTTGAAGAAAACTTAGCTTCGCTATCCGCAAAGATTGTCCCACCAAATGTAAGCTGGTAGAGAAAGTCTTCGGTATATTCGATGTCTGTGTTGTACACAGTGATGCTTTGAGTATCATTGGGAACGGAGGCCATAAATTTCATGCAAGCGCGAGACGGGACACAGAAGCGGGCATATTGCGGCAATGTCTCATTCGGTGGTATATTCCCTGCTAACAACCTACGTTCATTGGTTATGGAATTCACGGGACCATTGCTCATCATAGTCAGGGACCAAGACAAATTCACACTGTTAAATTCATTTGCCCATGTCAGAAACGAAGGCCCACGAGAGCCGAAGAATTCAAAGAGTGATTCATTTTGTCCACACATGGATTTGGCGTTGTATGGTCTACACAAAGATGCATCAGATCCAAAATCAACGGCATCAAAGCGAATTCTCCTACGCCCAATCGCCACTCGTTCTCCCGCAAATGTGATGTTGAATAGTGGAATAGAATCAGTGTCCCAATTTACCCCGCCTGCGTGAATAAGTCTGTAGCAACCCTTTGCAGGTAGACATCGCCGTATATGTTGCATCCCCTCGGTTGGATGCCAGAGACAATCCATCCGTTTTTGATATGAATGCCTGGGACAAGATTCGGTAACAGTGTTACCAGTCGTTGCATCTTCGATGCGAAAACCTCTATTCCTATAATTTATTTCAAAGACTGCTAGTTCCATCAAAGCTTCGCCATCGCCACATTGGAGCAAACATTGACTGGAATGATCGCCAGAAATATTGAGTTCGGTCGTTGAGATAGTGTCATTCTTTCTTTTTCCTTCCGAATTTGTGTAGGGAGTCCAAATTAAATCACCGGGATCAATGCTCGCACCATCCAACTGGATGTCGTAGTGAATCGGGAGCATGCTCTATTCAGTCCTCCAACGGGTTCTTCTTGGAATATCGTTAGAATGACACATTCGTCCCGGGGCACACATCGATAGATGGCCTGCGATTCCGACGAAATGTCCTTCTGGAGATGAAAGAAATCATCGTCCAAGGAACTGTTCATGAACATCCGGTACCGCTCGAGCATCAGGTTCCAACGGTAGGTGGCAATTTGATAAGAAGCAAAATCTGCAGTAATTTCATCCTTCGTCGGCTGAAATTCAATTCGAACTAACATTTGCGTCCCTGTATTACAACTGACGCGGCACCGCGGCCCTCCCTCCAAACCAAACAGAAGAGTACAATTGTTCTTGTTGTTAACGGAACCCAATATTAAATCATGTCCTGTCACAGAGGGGCGTTCATCATTGAGACTGTTGATGACAGCCGCATTCCACAGAGCAGCAGCGACAACGATGCAGCCGAATGCTACCATATTACTTTTTATAAGTTTTGTTCGAAACCAGGTCCAATCAACAGCATATTCTGATTCTGATAAAGTGAATTTTACCTTTCTGTCAACAAAGTGCTTGCGTACTGTTATCGATTCAATCCACGACTAAGATATCATACAGTATGTGTACTCGTCTTGGGAACTAACTTTAGAACCAGAAGACATTGAACATTCTGTTCCTTAAGTAAACGGAACCAGAAGGCATGTCAAGAGGTACCTAGAGCGGACCGACAAGATTGATCCGCTCACAATAAAACTAAACTGATCAAACAATCAATACTAATTGTTCTCACTTCTCCAAAATTTAATCACAGCAAAGGGAGTTGGTTGTCGTGAGTTGTCGTGCTACTATTGTTGTACCTAGCTATCGTAGTTGTTTTGCTTGTTCGAACGACGACGGTATGGTAAATAGCTGGTAAATACTGTAGACAACACACGGTCAAAAAATATTTGATTTTAAACACCATATTTTGCCGTTAGAAAAAAACAATCATTCCAAAAAATCGCCTATTTTTAGTGTCCGGTTTTACCTGGTTTTACCAATAGAGTACTTACCTACGATACCCGATACCTCTTTAGAAAAGTCGAATCAAGTGTATATCTAACAATGAATTGGGCATTATTGTTGGTCCATAGTATTGTTACTCTCAGCCGAATCATTCAAGAAAAAAATTAAGTCTGCATGAGAATGAACGGTGGGAACCTCAAAAATACAGTTGAAAGACAATTCGACGTCAAAGCATGTTGGTCCAAAGCAGGAATTGGAACTTCAATTGTTCTTCAACAGCGATCGGACAATCAAAAGGGCTTCAAACTTGTATTTGATTTGGGTTGGTAAGAAGATTCAGCTCATCTTTTATATTATATTCTACTATGTTATTATTCTTCAAGAACCGCATGTTACTATTTAAACTTGGAACTTCTTACAATGTTCAATGTTTCTACGTGTACTTCACCTTTTTGATATCTATCCTATTTGGCAATAAATAGTACTCCCATATTTGACCATGCAATTAGTGCAAATGTCATCATTCTTAGCCATGGCCACATTGATCACTTTGGTGGAATCTTCTCGCATGCTAGAGCGCATAGCATTTTGTACAGGGGGTAAGTTACACCAAGAGAGACATTGTTATACATTATACATTAAAAATCCATTTTCCTCGAACATATCATACACATTGGTGTAATTACCACAACTCGAACGAACGAACGAATGAATGATCTCAACTCTGTTTCGTATTTCAATTCGCAGATCAACTCCTTCCTATTATGTTCCTGAGCGCCTAGTATCAAAACTTGAAAAGGCAAGAGAAGCATTCGCAGCCATTGATGCGACTTGCACTCATGATGATGACACCTCTCCTTCCTCGCAGCACAAAAGAGACAAGAGTTTCATCGCAATGAATTTTATTCCACTCACAGCCGGCAAAGAAATCGAAATCAAACAGTCTAAAGTGAGAAAAGGTATGCG
>Ga0307981_1003207_pt1 | contig 12451 bp, 5 predicted proteins | sample OrgLakmetagen987_FD_201849 | JGI IMG/M metagenome (GOLD analysis project Ga0307981, IMG submission 201849) | Saline water microbial communities from Organic Lake, Antarctica - #987 | ecosystem: Environmental > Aquatic > Non-marine Saline and Alkaline > Saline | place: Antarctica: Organic Lake... | reverse complement strand
ACTTAGTGCATCCCAGACAGTGTTGGATGTGAGCACGTGGTGTTCACGCTTGGCTATGGAAGCGGCAAGGGCGGCAGGACGCCGTTCGGGGTCCAGTATATCATCCAGGGTACAGAAATCTCTACCAAAGCAAAGACCAACTGTTTCTTTGGAAATCAATTGGTTCAATGCCTGAATGTGCACCGAGCCATCATCGTTGCTACCGTGTAGCCAAAGGCAAGGAATACCGACCTTGGAACAATAGTTGCGAATACATGCGGCAAGCACAGAAAGGGGTGGTCCGTCTGCATTTCGCAGTAAGACAAGCCTTGCGTGTTCCAGATCGAGCCTCATAGGCCAGTCGTCTGTTTTCGACCCTAAATAGGTCACGGGAGTTGATGAATCGGGTCTTCTGGCCCAACTGATCATGACATTGGCAATCCTGGCGGCCTCCTGCTCTGAAACTCTGGCCGGTCGCAGAACCAAATCCTTTTGGGATATATCAGGTACCATGGGCGATACCAGCCCGTCGACCTCATTGCATGGGCTTGTTTTGGCAAGGTTTGGGAGCGGCGGGAAAATATCGATCGCTGTCGGTACCGTAGGCTGGACCCTCGATTCTGCCGCGGCGCTTTCTATACTGTTGGCAGTCGTCACCACCACTTCCAGCGAATCCACCGAGCAAACGTTAGCGAATGTTATGTAACTATCCAGCACAGCCGACCTGTCTAGGTCTAGAGTTGCCATAGAGTGATCTTGCGCCTGTTCCATATCAGTGTCTTGGGGCTGTGCGGTCGATTTCTCTTTGGAAGGAGAGGATGCATTCTTTGTCTCGCAGCTGGTGCGCAGATGCTCCCCGCCCAGCCCTTCTTCCCGTTGACGCTTGCGAGTAACACCGACAACCCTTTCAGAAAACCTTGCGCCATATCCTTAGTCAACGCGCTAGTAGGGTGATCCTTTCTTTTTCTCTTGTGTTTCGTTGTCTTTTTCAAACAGCTTGGTGCTACCAGCCAATTTATCAGCAGTCTCTCTTCTTTCTTGCTACCGTGGGTTTCTACAACGATCGCAACCGCACTTTTTGGCAGAGCAGCAAAGCTAACGTCGTGGACGAGGCAGACTTTGATTAGATGCTGATTGCACTTTTCGATCAACGCAATCGACTCTTTCGGATAATTCAACCATGCAACAGCTGAAATAACTACCATGCGAGCCTTGCGCTCCTCCACCAAACCGAGAGCCCGCGAGATGTCAGATAGAATGGGAATCGTTACCTTTTTGCGACGATCTATATTGACGCACTGCAGAATTACGCCTCGCTGACCAAACGAGCAAAGTGCGTCTTTCCAAACCCTGTTGGATGCGAGCAAGTGCGGTTTGCGTTCCGACAAGAAAGCCGCCAGCGCTACTGGATTCCTGTCAGGGTCGAGTATATCGTCCAGTGCACATGTATCATTCCCAATGCAAAAGCCGGCAACTTTAGCACCGGCAACAACCTTGCCTAGGTCTTGGATGGACCCGCCCTTGGACCCAGTGCCACCCAGTAACAAGCAAGGAATACCAACCTTGGCGCAGAAACAGCGAATACAGGTGACCAGGGTAGAGATGGGCGACTGCAACTTGACTCTCTTCAACACGACGAGTCGTACTCGCCGTGGATGCAATATCGAGGGCCAGTCATCATTCCAAGTTCCTATATGGGAAATTGACGTTGCTTGACCTGGTCGTTTGGACCAGCCTTGAGTGACGTTGACAATCCGGGCGGCCTCGTGCTGGGAAACCCCATCGGGTTCCAGTACGAGGTAACCGGAATCGTCCAAGAATGCTGGTGGAGATCTCATTGTATCGACTTGTTGGTGTGTCTGTCGGGACATCCCATCGTTATTAGCTGCTGCAGCTGCTGTCAATACTGCAGGAGACACCAGCGGCGACGAGTCCTCAGTAGCAGCGTTGACTGATAATAATACTGGCGGGATAGTGCCTTCTGTACTTGTTGTCGTGACCTTCTTTCCCTCCTCTGGAGTGCTCGCAGCAGCCATCCTGGTGCGCGACAAAGCACAGATAGCCCTTGACCTTATTGTTTGCCGCTTTAGCAGAGTAAATTGTAACAGCAATAAGCTTCATTTCAAACTACAATACCTGTAGACTGGAACGATGAGTAAGTTCATCGAGCGAGCAGCGGCTTTGGACAGATCCGCCATTGGACGCGCAGCTAGACCTACTGAAGCGCTATCCTTACCAAGACAACGACACGGCAAGCAATCTCAACCAAATAAGGCGAGGCGAGACAAATAATAATGTCCAAGGAATGGTGGCAAAAAGTGAGCGTGCCCCCGGGGCCTTTTTCCCCTTAAATACAAAATGGCGCGAAGTAACAAATAAAAAGGCCCAAGCAAATATTCGCCGCCGGCCCGGCAAGACTGAGAGGGAGCGGTCATTCGATCTTACCCAACGCGTGATCTCACACATTATTATCATTCCCCATACATTCGTCCCCGTCCAAAATAGAGTTGGTCATCTCCACCATACCTCGGTGGCTACAGTACTACCTACCACTACAAGTAGTCTATAGTCCGTGTGCGCATCAAGAATCATTTTCCCGTCCCGCCACTACTGTAGAGCTATAGAATATCAGTGGATGATGCAAGCGGCTGGAAACGCGTCCAATACCACGGCCGTGGCAGCAATGGAGGACCATGACGAAAAGGCGCGTTTGGCCGCCGAGATTCTGCAAATTCAAGCCACCCTGGAAGCACAACGACTGCAAGCCGAGATTCAAGAAATGGAGGCCGCTATTTGTGCATCGCAAGCAGGTCCTGTTCGACGCAAGGCGCAACCAACGACTCGTAGGGTCCGTAAGGTTCGCAAGGTATTACGAAAAGGAAAGCGACCGGTACGGCAACCATCACCGGAAGAAGCGGCGCGACAGCAATTGGAGCAAGAAATCAAAGCCGCGGAGGACGCTATTCTCGCCCAAGAAGAGCAAGCTAGATTGACTCCGGAAGAACGGGTGCGACGACAGCTTCAGGACGAAATCCGAGCCATGGAATCCCAAATTCAAAAGGCGGCAGCTGAAAAGACACAAATCCATTACGTGACCATGGGCTCCCAACAATACCCCGAATCAGAAGATGAATTCACCTCTGGTAGTAGTACTGACAACGACGAATATACAGTTCAGTCCTGTGACGAGCAAACGATCGATGGATCGGTCTACGATGAAGTTGCCGTGGTTTCCAACGACTACGTAGCCTCTAGACCGGCCCCTCTCAATCTCATGTCGGCCATTCAATCCGCCGCCTCCAGCAGAGAGCAAAGGATTACAGAAAATGGTGTAGCACCACCTTCCCAACCACCAACTCCTTCCAATAAACCCGCGAGATCGGCCCTTCCCAATTTAGCATCGGCAATCCAATCCGCTGCTTCCGAACGAGAGAGACGCATTAAAGAGAATGGAATTACCATTGTGGAACGAGAACCCGAAGTGGCCGCATCGCGACAAACGACGCCACAACTCTCCACGAGCATGGCCGAAATGGTGGTGGCCAAGGCGGCTGATCGCGACAAGCGCTTGGAAAATGGCGGTGAAAAGCGCATGACTGTCGTGAAGGAAAAGGAGGAATACAAGCACGACTTTTCCAATATTTGTGCCGACGCCGCCAAACTCGGTCGACTGACGCGCTTGAATGAACACACGGTGGAAGCCGTGGCGGGTGAGAAAACAGTGGAAGAAGAGTGGAAATCATCCGGTCTCTTGGCGATTCAGTGGCGGTCCAGTCACATGTCTGTTATTCACGACGCGGCCCGTGCCGGAGCCGCCGCCAAGTTACCCGAAACCATTGTTAGTAACTTTATGGAAGAAGCCGTCGAATATGGTTACGATGATATCGACAAGCCACTGTCGCCGCGCATGCAGCAGCTCTTGGAACTGAACCAACAAGTGGGTGCTGGTCAAAACAAGGTGGACAGTCTCGTCATGGGACGCAAGGAGGAACAAGGCAAGCCGGATGACATGCTAGTGAAGCCCATGTCGCATTATAGTAGTTTGGAGGACGTGAAATTGCCAAAGAAAAAAGCACCCAAGGTGAATTCGGAAAAAGCCAAGATACGGTACCGAGCGCTATTGCAGGCTGCCAATGCCGAACACCGGCCACTCACGTCGATTAGTAACGAGGTGGCGACTCGAGCATGGGAGCGACGCACCCGATTAGATCGACCTGGTCAGACGCCTCGCATTGTCGTAAAGTGTAAGTGTCCGTATTGCGAAAATGCTAGTCCCTTTCAAACCTATGCCTACAAGGTCAAGGAAAAGAAAGCCAAGGAGTTGGGATACGAAAGTCCCGACTCTGACGAAGAGCGGCTGCGCGAAAAGGACGAAGCTCGCTTGGCCCGTCGGCGGCATCGTCAAGCGGCACATGGACAGGCGCCACTAAGACCACCGGCACGTGAGCGTCGCATGTCCCTTTCGATCCGACAAGCGTTGGATGAAACGCACATGGCATTACCGGTCAAACACCACGTACCTACTACACCGAGGCCAGCACCAGCTTCAGCTCAAGCCTTTGATGCACAACGACAGCAAGCTGAGATTATCGAAAAGCAAGCTGCTGTGGAAGCGCAGCGGCTGCAAATAGAGATTCAACAAATGGAAGCCTTGATTCGCGCCTCAGCCAATACTCGCTCTGTTAGCCGTCCGGCTCCTCGACTCACTAACCGTCCAGCAAACAATCGCAACGGGCAGACGGCGTCGTCGGGCGCCAGTGTGGTGTCACGAGAGTCCATGCAGTCGAAAAGGTCTAAAATGTCACTACAGTCTACGCGGAGCGGACTAAAGCTTGCCGCAAAGCCCATACCGGTTCCCACCAGCGTTAGTGTTGCCACCACCACAGTGCTATCAGCGGCAGCAGTCGAGCCCAAGCCAGAGAAAGCGGTGCCCAAGATTGTGGTGCAGACAACTGCCATTGGTCAGCGCAAGGGAGGGCCCAAGAAGCCCAAACGAGGAATCATGGGAAAACTCTTTGGAGGAAAGAGGCGATAGCGAGGATGGAACCGATAGCTAATAGCAACATGAAACCAAGCTATTATTAAACTTAGCTCTGCAGAGATGATATAGTAAGGGCACCAAAGTGAATCTTTATACACAATTCATAACATTCAATTTAATCTACATCTCCTGCGTTGCACTGTCTTGGTGAAAAGCCTCCAGCTTGGCCAGCTTTCTGTGAAGGCTTTCGTTCTCCTGTTCCAGGATGTCAATCTGCTGGGGTTTCAACGACCCCTTCCGTGATGTTTCACTTGTGTCCAAGGCCATGGAAAAGTTACCCAAGGGTACATCGTCTTCGACATCATCAGTGTCTGTGGTCTTGGGTGGCGCAGCTGCTTCATCTGTAGATTCCACTCCAATCTGCACCGGTTCTTCCGGCTGGACGGCAGCGTCTATCCTCGTAATCCTTTCGGCAGCGACGCCAGTTGTCTCCCTATAACCCCCATCCTCGTCGTACGCATGGCGGAGATTCACAAAGCTCAACTGAGATGCCTCCATTCCTCTCTCACGTTTTTCGCCTTCAGGGGCAGAGTCTCGTTCTAAACTGTGTACAAGCTCGGGCCTCGCCTGCACCCTATACTTGTGAAGCCAAGGCATTAAAGAGTAGACAAAGAGAAGTCGCCAACAGCTTCCAGCTGTCTCGCCGAAGTTCTCCCTGTACCGCAGTTTCATCAGGTAGATAACTCCGAGCTGTTCAATGTACGGGTGTCGATGCGCCTCTTGCGACAGTACGTCCTTGAGATGCACGTTTGGATAGTTATCCAAAGCAATCCGTCCAATTTGCCCAACACCGGGCGCCAGGAACGGGGTGTCAATGCGACCGATGGAAGCACCGGCAGCGAGCAAAAGTTTGATCAATCGAATGAAGATGAAACCTGCCGACAAGGCAAAATTGGCCCACTCAAGGGCCACTTGTAAAAGAAGGGAGAGACGAAAGAAGTCGTGAGTAAGGGCAAGAGGCGTGCTTCCATTCATTGGGTCGTTGTCAAGGTCGAACCTACATAAGCTCAGGTTCGCCCCAAAGGGTTTTCTGCGATAAAAACCTTCGTAGAATGCACAGCGACAGCACCTCACAACGATCTGTCGTATGAGCGTTACGACAACAATTCCAACCACAATAGCTACAAAACGCTGAACAAAGTAGGACGTCCCTTGCCATACAAAGACAAAGACCAATAGTCCCACGAAACCACCCACGATTACTGACGACACGAAGCACCCCCAGAAAAGAGAGCCCGTCAAAATCGAGACTTGGTCGGCTGCAATGCGATGCCTGTTAAACTCAGGGTCTCGAAGCGTAGGGATATCGCCACTCCGAAGTCGCAAGATCGTGGTTGTTACAGAGGGAATATAGCTCATCGCCAAGTAAAGAGCAGTGAGAAACGCGACAGCAGTTCCCACGTACATTGGCAACACCACCATGTATTTTTCAGAAGGATAGAGACTGTCAACAGATTCATCGGCTCCCTGCTGTAGAGTAACTCTGACTGCCCCCAAGAGATATTCGACATCGAAACCCGAAGCGTTTAAGAGTGCCATCTTTTTCAAAGCATTGAGATCCGGAGCTTCAATGAGCTTGCAAAGATAGTTAACATCGGCGCCCTCGTCGCATTGGTACAAACCCGTTCCTGTTACAGATTGACAAAGCGCGTCTACAACTGAAGTCGCGTTCGAAGCAGAATCGGTACAATTCTGATCTTCAGAATTCGTCGTGGTTGCTAGAAAGTCGGCAACGAGAGTGCTTACAGAGGCCGACAACGCTACCACCGTTTCCTCATCAACCGCACGGTCCATCATATAGTCAACCATATCACGAAGCGTCTGTTTGACACTCTCAGTATCATAGTCCTCGATAACAGTGTGCGTCAACGTAAGACCAGCAAGCAACGTGTAGAAGGATACAATATACTGAGCCATGTTAGCTGCAATGAGTCGCGAAGAAAGCCATACGCCTTCTTTGATAAACACCTCCCCGCTCATATATCGTTTCCAACACCACGAAAATCCTCCCACTGATTCGAACTTCTTTCCATGTTTCGCGTACGCATGCAAAGCTTGCCCAAAGTGCGTGTTCATGACATTCTCTCTGTCGTTGATTTGCACAATTTCGAGAGCATTCTTGGTCATGACCGACAGTTTGTGTGCAGCCGCCCGCTTGATCTGCATTTCAGCCATGATGCTGCTCGTTGTCATCCACTTGCGTAGGCGCGGATGACTGTCGACAAACGAGTCCGGCATCATCAGAGTAGCAACATGACTCATGTGATAAAAAGCGGTAATAAAGCCAAGAATGACTGACACAGTTGCAAGGTATCTATCGCCGCTGTCAATTTGCTCAGTGTACGGGAGAATAACCGTCAAACTCACAACCGTTGCTCCCATCAGAGGTTTCCACGCCTGCTGACAGCCAACATAGTTCCCGATACTTCCGAGACCGACCAATAGCGTCCCAAAAATGCTCATCCAAGCAAACACTATTAGCCATCCAACAATACTCGAAATTGTGCCACAGAGGAGCGCATCCGAGTTCACAATCCAAGATGAGTCAAAGGAGTAAGTAAAGTCCTCGCCGCAACTGTCTGTCGTGTCAACAATATTAAAGTCGAACCAGTAGCTAAGGAAAGAAATCGAAATGAAAGTTGGTGAGCTCTGTCCGTACATAGTCAACGATACTACATGAGCGATTCCAGGAGCACACGACAACTTACGCAAAGTAGGTAATCAAAACCGTTGCCCACAAAAACACCATGAGACTCTTGCTGCGATATGTGCCGGCCGTAATGTCAATCGCCGGAGCGGTAAACTTTCGATTCAGCGGTTGACTATACGCCAGAAGTTCCCGCTGATCCTGACCTTGCAAAACGTCGTTGCGTTCACTTGCTGTAACCATATAGCTGGCATCGTTGTCGCAACCCGTCACGCCTTCGGCTCGATGCCGTTGAAAAATATCGTCCATGTTGGTGGCCACCCGGACTTCGTTTCGTAAATCGTAAAGTCGGACATCGTACGTCAAGGCTGTCGCAAATGCTTTGGTATCCAGCATTCCACCACTGCTGGCGCTGTCAACACCGGCCGCCTGGACCATTTCGTCCATCAAGGCACCGTCGGCGGCCACCTCGTGTTCTCCGTAGGCGGTAAATATGTGTCGTAGCAAATCAGCCGTCAGCGCCTTGGGTGTAGTACTGCCAGTTACCTGAAATAATAAAAGGAAAGGGGCACGTTAGACGGCAACATACAGACACTCGACGTTTCTGGATCTAATAATAAAGCCATGGTCCTCGTTCCTCGATACAGCCTCACGTATGCTCATTGCGATTGTTGCTAGATAGCCTCACACGCACGCACGTACATCATGCAATATCGTTTTGAGAACATATTCGAGCATCCCCGAAGGCGCCTTTACAACCCCTGTCGGTATCCTGCAACCAGCTAGTTGATCCGCCGCTTTGATAATAGTGGGTATCAGAAGGATAGCCGTCAGTTCCATGACATCAATGCATTCGTCGGCGTCATTTCCACCGCCGAGTCCTTGCAATATCGTTGAGCAGACTTCTTCCTCGGTGATCTGAATACCATAGCGGCTCGACAAGAACAAGGCAATGTCTTGCGCTGTACAGGAAGCAACGAGAAAGCAGTAATCGAATTAGAGAAAGACAACACACGCAGCGAGAAATACTGTACGGCGGTTGCCTTTTTCATTCTTTCACTAACGTTTATTGTCATGACGCTCTCGCGCAAACGCACCTTTGATCGATCCATCCCTGCGAACTTCTCGTGGATTCGTCTGATGCAAGGCGGATATGTATTCCAGCTCCTTGACGTCTCCGGCTGCCCCCTGGAGCTGCTCGAACGACCCTTGCCCCATAGTGAGCGAGATAGATTGTGAATTGTGAGAAAGAGTGATGCAGTGATTACGCACATAATATAAGTGATACAGCAGTGACAAACAGCTGGTGTCGAACTCGACACGACTGCACCCGGAAGTGCAGTGGTCGACACGACTGCACCCGGAAGTGCAAGGGATCAGCTTCGTCCTTCGTCTGTCACAATAAACGACATGAGCACGGTGGCCTAATAATTGGAGTTGGAGCACATACAACACCGAACAACGAACTAAGAATGAATAAAAAATGAATGGGTCCAGCTACCGTAGACACTCTAGCTCTAGTAGACTACGTACCAACATATAGTCTATATAATAAAATTAAACACATGTACAATCACAGGATTCACAATCGATCAAATCGCAATTCACTTCGACCGTCTCTAGCAGAGAGTCGCTTTCGGACAACTGTTCGCACAGCTCTTCAGGCACCTCACCCGACAGGTTTGTCCCTCCAAGTTTCAACAATCTCAGGTTGGTCAGCAACCCAAAGGACGTTGGAATGAGCCCGGTTAAGCCTATATTGTTGCTCAGTATAAGCTCTTGCAGAAACGGCAACGCACCCAAGGTTGTCGGAATGGGCCCTGCAAATTTGTTGGCGGAAAGATCCAACTTGACAAGCTCCTCCACGACTCCCAATTCCGTCGGAATCCTTCCACTGATGGCATTGCCACCTAGATCCAAAGTTTGCAAATTCGATAGCAGAAACAAGCCCACTGGGATTTCGCCTGCTAGTTCATTGCTTTTGAGATTCAAAGCATTCAATTTCGTCAACTGACCAAGCTCGCTCGGAATAGAACCATCCAACAAATTTCCAGAAAGGTCCAGAACGAAGAGTTCCTGTAATAGACCGATTGTCGAAGGTATGGAGGATGTGAATGCGTTGCCGTCCATGAAGACAAACGTCAAGCGCGAGTCCACGGTCCAATCTGATAAAAGTGGACCTGTCAAGGCGTTCTGGGCAACATCCAGGAAAGTCAGTTCTGGCAAAGACGCCAGAGTCTGCGGTATCGGCCCCGTAAAGTCGTTATTGTTCAAAGACAAGACCATCAAGCTGGAGAGTTCACCAATATCTAATGGGATTGTCGAGTTGAGTAAGTTGAAGGACACGTCCACGTCGCTCAAAGATGGGGCCAGCGGACTCAGGCTGAGCAATTCTCCGGTTAGCTGGTTGTCAAACAGAAATAAATATTTCAAGTTGGTCAACAGGCTTAGTTCAGAAGGAATGGAGCCTGTTAGTGCATTTCCGGCAACATCAAACTCGCTCAACGCGGTCATTTCCCCAAATTCCGAGGCAAGAGTCCCGTTGAAACTATTTTCCTCCAAAAACAAGATTCGAAGGTCCGTCAACAGACCCAGCGTCGAGGGAATTTGTCCAGTCAGGAGGTTAGTCTGTAGCCGTAACCTCTCTAGAGCGACAAGAAGCCCGAGTTCGGTCGGGAGTTTTCCGGTCAAAAAGTTTCGGTTGATATCAAACGATTGCAGATTGGTTAATAATCCATACCGCGTTGGAATACTTCCCGTCAGAAAGTTCAATTCGAGTCGAAGGACCTTCAAATCCGTCAAAATGGCCAATTCGTCCGGCAAAACACCAGCGAGGTCATTGTCTTCCAACACGATACGCTCGTACCGGCCCTCGAAACAGGTAAAGAGGGAAGTCTCCGTCTGGATCCAGTCGCATTCGTCAAAGCGATAATCGTCCACCCAGCCATCATTGAGAGACCAAGATGATTCACTCGTGGCATAAAAGAACGTGGCGAGTGCGTACCGTTGAAGTCTTTGGAAATTCTCGTACGTATCGATGAACGGATCCTCCGCTAGCCACTTAAATCCTTGGGCCTGTGGTGAGATGGGAAGATTTCTAATGGCATCTTTCGAATAGTCGGGTAGAAAGTCTTGCACAAATCGATCAATGTCAAAGGCTGTGGGTGCCGATGAGGGCATGGCCGACGGTGCCATGGACGGCGTGGATGTGGGAGTTACCGTCACTGGCGATGCCGTGGGTGCAGTGGCGATGAGGTCACCAGCGCCACCACCATCCACGTCGTCATCACTACTACCCAGTGCCACACCAACACCAACAGCGGCACCAACAACGACAATGAACAGCAGGAGCACGCCAACCTGAACGTGACGCCGGCTCCAAAATCCACCTTGCTCTGCCACGGCCAAGACTGGCAGTACAGGCTTGACTTGTACCGGTACCACTTGCTCTTCATCTCCCACCAGTGTGGCTTCCAGCAAGACGGGAGATGTAGCCGGCACTACCGTTGCTGCGGTCGTCAATGACTGTAACGAATCACTAGCGGCGGCTCCATCCGGAACCACCAGTGCCGCTGCTGCAATGTTAGTGTTTGTCGTAGGATAGTTGTCATTGTCATTGTTATTGCTATTGGCACGCATCACTGCATCGACCGAGTCACTGCGAGACTCGTAGTCTTGTTGGTGACGATAATTCTCATTCAGAACCGCCCGACGCGAAACCGACGCACTGCTCATGGCAAAGGCACCGGGTTGCGAGTAGTGGCTGTCGGCCGACAGCGAGGATGATGGTGGTGGGGGAGGAGGAAGCTTGCCAGACGTTGTGGACTGGTCCAGACAGGGAGGTGCAGTTCCAGTTCCAGTCCCAGCTCGAGTGGCACCAGCAGGAGCCAGTTGATCCTTGCCGTGCGCCGTGTTGCCGTCTTTGGAATCGACATTGCCGTTATTGTCATGCACCACTAACTCGTCAACAATGGCCGACTGTTTGGAAGTGAGCTCCTCCGTCTTACCAGCCGCCACAGAAGCGTCATCGTTGCCGCTACTCTTCTTGTCCTTGAGAGACGGTGACAGGACAGCAGTTGCTGCTGTCGTGGGATCTGCTTTGACCGATGATGTGACTGCGACTGCCTTTATTTGTTTACCGTCGACCGCCACTGCGTTTGCAGTCTTGTCCTCGGGAGGCTCACTAGGTGTCTCCGTGGTGGTGGTTTCGGTTGCAAGGGCCGCCACGGACTCTGGACTAGTAGTAGTAGTACTACTAGCAGCGACGACGGCAGCCTCCGCCGTCCCGTCGACGCTTGGGATTGTAGCATCGACCTCGGTCTCCTCGTGTCGCACGGACGCCTCTTGCACGTTACTGGTGAAAGCTACGTCATCGTCATCGTCAATCTCCACTGTAGCGCCGGAGGGCGGCGCTGCCGTAGTATCGCTCGTAAGGTCCATCATATTCAGTTAGGGTCTGTTTTTCTCTCTCTCGCTTTGTGTGTGTGTGTACAGTGCTATTGACTACTGCTGTAATGCGGCTTTGACGTTGTTTGTTGTTGTTGATGTTGTTGATGTTGTTGTTGATGATGATGATGAGACTGGAACGACTTCGACTAACCCCCAACAGTAACAGTAACAGCAACAGTTAGACTACAGTAACAGTATCAGTAGACTACAGTTGAAGTTGGCGCCTTTTGCGGAACGCGGTCTGTCCATCCGTCATAGCAGAAGTCCATCAAACGAAGTCCCGTCCGATTGAGGTTTATTGAAGAATAGCCAAGCTGAAGCCAAGCTGACACCAT